>Ga0209510_1003999_pt1 | contig 13356 bp, 11 predicted proteins | sample BiotimSIPDNA_FD_185749 | JGI IMG/M metagenome (GOLD analysis project Ga0209510, IMG submission 185749) | Anaerobic biogas reactor microbial communites from Washington, USA - Biogas_R1 time_0 SIP DNA (SPAdes) (version 2) | ecosystem: Engineered > Bioreactor > Anaerobic > Unclassified | place... | reverse complement strand
TTAATGCTTCTCTATTCACCATATCTAAAAAACGTAAAACTTAGATATGAATCGAAAAAAGTTTTAGGAAACTATGATCAGTGTATATCATAATGAAAGTCTGAAAGAAGTCTCCTATGACTCAGCGGTTATAATATCGGTTTCAGAAAATACCAGAGAGCTTGAAAAACTTATAAGATCAAAGAATGTGTTTTACTATATGTTGCGACCGTTCAACCTGAAGGAGTTATGGGATGCGGTTGAAAGCGGAGCCAGACAATTTGTGAAATTAAGATTGTTAAGAAATTCAAATGATATATCACTTCATCAAAAGCGAGGGACTATGGAAAAAATCCGTAAGTAATGTGAAACAGTTGAACCTGCAATCATTTCAGTCGTGCTTATCAGCGAGAAAAAAACTATTGCGAAAGGAATGCTATTATGTTGAATAAGTTAAAGTTAGGTCCGAAGTTAATTGGTGGTTTTATGATTGTATCCGTGATTACCATGGTAATTGGTGTTATGGGCATAAGTAACATGGGTAAGATAAATCAATTGATTAAAACGATGTATAATAACCATCTGCTTGGAATAGGTCATGCTAAAGAGGCAAATGTTAATATGGTATTGATGGGACGCGAAGTGCGGAATATGATTCTGGCAAGTACTACCAATGATCGGCAAAATTATGAAAAAAGATTAGATAATTATATCGAAGCAGTTAAAAAATCAATAATGGAAACGAAAAACTCGACATTCCAGGAAGAAGGGAAGAGGATCATTCAGAAGGCAGAATCTATATATGAGGAATACTCGAAGAGCTTGAATGATTTGATTAATACCATTAATAATCATGAATTGATAAAAGTAGACAATACTATAATGGATAAGTTGACAAAAACACGAGAAATAGGTGATGAAACAGACAAAGCCTTAGTAGAATTGGCACAGTATAAGACCAGAAGAGGCAAGGAAATGTTTGAAGAGAGCAATGGTATTTATACAGAAATGCGTAATCTGCTTATCACTTTTGTAATTATTGCCACTCTGGTTGGAATACTCCTTGGTGTATTTCTTACTCTTTCTATTACTCGTCCGGTAAATAGAATCGTCAATACTGCCAAAAAAATAGCAGAAGAGGATCTGGCAAATCTTTCTGAAAATTTGATTGCTGGATCAAACGGAGACCTTTCGAAATCTGTTGAAATAAAAGCAGAAGAGCTGGATGTAAATTCAGAAGATGAGATTGGAATTCTTGGGCGGGCATTTAATAAGATGATCGAAAAAATCAAGATCTCAGGAAAAGCTTTTGCTCAACTTAAAAAAAGCCTTGACATGGTATCCGATGAAACTATAATGCTGGCTAATGAAGCATTGGAAGGCCATCTTTCAGCTCGTGGTGATATTAAAAAGTTCAACGGCGTTTATAAGGATATGGTCGATGGTTTCAATAAGACTCTGGATGCGGTTATAGAACCGATAAATGAAACCAGCGATGTTTTGCAAAAAGTTGCTGAACGAGATTTAACTGCCAGGATCATGGGTGATTACAAAGGCGATATGGAAAAACTGAAAAATGTCTGCAACATTTCAATAAACAACCTCAATGATGCGCTGCAGCAGGTAAGCCAGGGTACTGAACAGGTCGCTTCTGCAAGTCAGCAGATTTCTGCAGGTAGTCAATCGTTGGCTCAGGGTGCAAATCAACAGGCCTCAAGCCTTGAAGAAATATCCAGTAGTCTTGAAGAGATGGCCTCTATGACAAAACAGAATGCGGAAAATGCCGAAAGGGCAAAAACATTAGCCAGTGAAGCAAATCATAATGCAACTCAGGGCAAAATGGCGATGGAGCGCATGAGTGAATCTATAAACAAGATTAAAGAATCATCGGATCAAACCGCCAAAATTGTCAAAACTATTGATGAAATTGCTATGCAGACAAACCTTCTGGCATTAAACGCTGCGGTGGAGGCTGCACGTGCAGGGGAAGCCGGAAGAGGATTTGCCGTAGTAGCAGAAGAGGTACGAAATCTGGCGCAGAGGTCGGCCGAAGCAGCTAAAAATACCGCAAACATGATCGAAGATTCGGTAAAGAATGCCGATGAAGGGGTAAGAATTGTGGATGAAGTAGCAAAGTCTTTTGAAGAAATAACAGAAGGTAGTGCTAAAGTGGATAACATTATTGGCGAGATCGCAGATGCATCAAAGGAGCAGACTCAGGGCATCGATCAGATAAACACCGCTATAGCTCAGATGGACAAAGTAACACAACAGAATGCTGCTAACAGTGAAGAATCCGCCAGCGCTGCTGAAGAACTGAGTTCACAGGCAGAAGAATTGCAAAATATGGTTTCGCAATTTATTCTGACCAATGAAGGACACAGGGTTGCCATCAAAAGAGTAGCTCATTACGATTCTGGAAAAATGACTAATACAAAAACCGGTTCTAATCAGAGCAGAGCAAGCAATTCGGGAAATAAAATGCCAGCCTACAGCTCTAATAGTGCTGGGGATTCAAGATCAGTGATTCACCAGGACGATGATGCGATACTTAAAGAGTTCTGAAACCTGAATCGATGATACTGGTACCGCAGGGATTGGCTTTCCATAAGCCATCCCACCGGTAATCAGATTAATTTTATGAAGATTTTACATGATAGTTCTACTTATGAAAAGGAAGATGAGTCAAAGGAGGCAAAGCGAATCAATTTTCCTTATCTGATTTTTTCCATCTTTATCCACCATCCTATTTTTCCAAAAATCTATATTCCTTTTATTCATTAATCTTTCGACTCTTTTCTGCTTTAATATTTTCCATTTCTCTGAATTTCAGTTCTTAAGTTGATTGCCCGGTTTCAAAAACTTAATCGTTTGAAGGGAAAAAATGTTAGCCAAAGTTTATTCTATGGCAGTATTAGGTATCGATGCGTTTTTAATCGGTATCGAGGCAGATCTCAGTGAGATGCTTCCGGGTTTAACCATCGTGGGGCTTCCGGACGGAGCGGTACGGGAGTCAAGAGAACGGGTGATGTCAGCTATAAAAAACTGTGGATTCGAGTTTCCAAACCGCAAAGTAACCATCAACATGGCACCTGCAGACATGAAAAAAGAGGGTTCCGGCTATGATCTTCCTATAGCGATTGGGCTGTTGATGGCATCAGAGCAGGTTAAAAACATACCATTGGAAGCGTATATAGTTCTTGGGGAATTGTCTCTCGATGGTACGGTAAAACCAGTGAAAGGTGTACTGGCGATGGCTATAAAGGCCAGGGAGATGGGGATAAAAAAGATGGTTGTGCCCTCTGAAAATGCTATGGAGGCTTCTGTTGCCGAAGGGGTAAAGATTTATCCGGTTCATACTTTGAGTGAGGCTCTGGAATTTTTTACCGGTGATTCGAATATTGAACCATTTACAACCGATCTATCCGGTCTTTTTAATCAGGCTCGTCACTATGCGATCGATTTCAAGGATGTTAAGGGGCAGGATCATATAAAACGCGCTCTGCTGGTTGCAGCAGCCGGAAGTCATAATATCCTCATGGTCGGTCCGCCAGGATCAGGTAAAACCATGCTGGCAAGGAGGTTACCGACAATTCTGCCGGATCTTTCTCTTGACGAAGCACTCGAGACCACCAAGATTCATTCTGTTGCCGGGCTTTTAGATAGCAACACACCGCTTTTGGCGATTCGTCCCTTTCGCTCACCTCATCATACTATCTCTGATGCAGGTCTCATTGGTGGAGGTTCCTACCCCAGACCAGGTGAAGTCAGCCTGAGTCATCATGGGGTGCTATTCCTGGATGAGCTTCCGGAATTCAGCAAAAATGTGCTGGAAAACCTGCGTCAACCACTGGAAGACGGCAAAGTGACTATCTCCAGGGCACTAATGTCTCTTTCTTATCCGGCAAGATTTATGCTGGCAGTTGCATTAAATCCTTGTCCATGCGGCTATTATACTGACACTCGACACAAATGTTCCTGTAAACCGGAACAGATTCAGAAATATATGGCCAGAATATCGGGGCCGCTTCTGGACAGAATCGATATCCATGTGGAGGTTCCGGCTTTAACTTATGATGAACTCTCGCAGAAAACTTCCGGCCAGGATAGCGCTTCTTTACGCAAAGAGGTCTCTAGGGCCAGAGAGATTCAGCTTAGCAGATTTAAATCCGACAGGAAGCTCTTCTGTAATGCACACATGGAATCCAGACACATAAGAAAGTATTGTGAATTAAACGAAGATTGTCAGGGACTTCTGAAAAACGCCATCGAGAAGCTGGGCTTGTCAGCCAGAGCTTACGACAGGATATTGAAAGTAGCACGCACAGTAGCTGATATCGAAGGAAAAGAATTTATCGAATCTGCTCATATCTCGGAGGCGATTCAGTACAGGAGTCTGGACAGGAAATTGTGGATGGCGAATTGAGAGCCATATCGACATAAACAGGCTCATAAGGTTTAGCGACCTGCTTACTGCATAAAATGGGTTGCGACTGCGAGAAATGGTGGGGTGTCATTAACGATATGCTCATTATGCATCCACAATGAAATATGTATGACCATCAATTGGAATATCACCTTTTTTATAACGACCAAACACCCAGGTCTCAGTGCAATTCATCATTCACTCAGTATAAAGCTCAAAAAACATTTCCTGCCTCTTCCAGATTTCCTCCACATGCTTTTGAATAGATTGGTTCGTAAACTGTATTCTTCCAAACAGAATCTGGAATCCGGCTTTTGGTCGGATGCGATAAGTGACTGGGTAACCTGGTTGAGCGTTGATATGTTAAAACAAGAACAATACAGATGTGAAGAGAATATTAACTGATCAAGGATGTGCATTAAGAAATAAAAACAATCTGTCCAACTTATACGGTAATTATATTACTGCTACTTAACATATCAATCGTATAGCTAACAACTAACAGGCTTGGAGGCCTTTATGAAAAAAAGTGATCTTGTTATACGGCTCTTTTTGACGGCGTTAGCTGGAATCATACTGTATTGCACAACACCTGTGGACGAGGGGGAGAATACCACCAAAGTGGATGATATCACCAATTTTAATGACCATGTTGTGTCTCTGGACTATCTTATTCAACCCGAGCAGTTAGAGGAGCCGGTCCTTACCGCTGCTATCGATTCCTCAGAGCCATCCGACAATTACGTATGCAGTATTAAAAGGTACAAGGCTGCACCCGGTTATAGTGAACTCTTTCTCATGGACCCTACAACTGATGTCATCTATCCCGGAGCATTGCTTAAGGGAGAGAGTATTATCACCGGTGAATATATTCCTATAATAGCCAAACGTAAACCGTTGACTATTTCCGTATCGTTGCAGAACATATCAGGAAGTCCCAGCCGGAATGTTGAGGACCCGAAATTATCAACAATAAGGGAATCCATTAACGATATACTGAGTAGCGAGTTAACCGGCGCAACACCTGCCAGGATTTCATTTGAAATTCAGGAAGTGCATTCAGCCGAACAATTAAAACTTGCCGTACAGGGCAATTACAAGAGCTCTAAAGTTAACATTTCCACAGGTTTTAATTTTAACAAGCAGGACGTCAGAAGTCGCTTTGTGGTTAAGTTCCTGCAAATCTATTACACCATAGATATTGACCTGCCCAAACAGCCCAGCGATCTTTTTGAAGAAATGCCCGATTTGGGAAAATTAGGATCTTCATCTCCAGTATATATATCGACAGTAACATACGGGCGGATGGCGCTTTTCACAGTTGAATCGAATTACTCAAGTAACGAGATGAATGCTGCGCTGAATGCGACATTCTCATCGGTTGTGAAATCCGGTTCTATTTCAATCGAATCACAATATTCCAGAATGATCAATAACTCCACACTTTCGTAACACTCGAGTATAAAGCACAAAAAAATTCCCTGCCTCTTCCAGATTCACTTCACATGCTTTTGAATAGATTGGCTCGTAAACTTTCAACCGGTTTTAATTTATTCCCAAGGAAATCTTTGAAGCGAACATTGCTGCTTTTTAGGTGAGATTCTTAGGATGTTTTGTAACACAATACATAACCGGAGATTAAAGCACATACATATATTATATGTATTGGGGGGGTTAACATGATCAGAACAAATAGATTAATACTTGCTCCAATCAGCATGGAACACTCTGAAGATTTATTTGAATTATGGAGTGACTTTGAAGTTATTAAATACACAAATGCCCAGTTGATTACAAAATTATCCGAGAGTCGTGAAAAAATAACGCTTTGGTTAGAGAAGTATATCGACCCCAAATGTCCCAGTCACTTCGCTGTTATGCTTGATAAAAAGGCAATTGGAATTACAGGCTTTCCTATCATAAACCATGATGATTTCCAATGTGGATTTTATTATCACTTTGCCAGAAAATACTGGGGTAAAGGGTATGGTTCAGAGGCTGCAGAAGCTTTATTAGGGTATATATTTGAAAGTTATCCAAATGCGACTATATTTGCTGATACTGTATCTGTTAACACAGCAAGTATTGCAATACTTAAAAAAATTGGATTCATTCAGACATATATAGAAGAAGGTGTTTTTAACAACAATGGGATGAAATTAGATCTGGTCCATTTTAAAATGGAGAGAATAAGTTAGGTTTTGACGGAGTAGTTGTCATGGCACAATAGGGAGTCGAAGTAAAAGACCTCTTTTATGGAGAATTTGAAATTTGATGAAAACTGAAAAAATCATTAGTATTCCACATAAAACATGTGATTACAATTGTATGTGGAACGGAATCGAAGATCAGTTCGAATGGAAAACAAAAAATCGTGTTCCTGATTATCTTTTCTTCGGAATAAGTGCATTTTGCAGTGTGATTTACCTGAAACAAAGTAAACCCAAACCATTAAGAATAATTTATTGGAGTAATGGATTGCCAAAGAAAATGTATGATTTTATGCAGGACATTATTGGGTACAATTATAAAGTATATGAAAATAAAACATTTGAGAAAGCTTTGTCATCTATCAAAAAGAGTATCGATAATGGCGTTCCTGTTATTTTAGGTGCATTGGATATGTATTATCTCGCATATTACAAAAAGTATTATAACAAGTTGCATATACCAATCCATTATGTTCAGATGGTTGGCTATGATGAAAGTAACCAGGAAATAGTAGTTGCAGATAATGGAAAAGAAAAATTCCAGAAAATAACTTATTCCGACTTACAGTTGGCCTGGGGTATTAATGTACCTGGATTTTCAAAGCCATACACATATTATACTTTCACTTTTAAAGCCATAAGCTCCATTGAAAACATTGTACACAGAGGTCTGAAGAAAAAATGTATCCATAATCTTTACCCATCTGTTTCTTTTATTGGGATTAATGGGATAAGAAAAATAGCGAAAGAATTTCCTGATTGGTCAAAAGAACTGTCACACCAATCATACATTGATTCATTAATGCATTTTGTTGAATATACAGGATTTCCGCCATCACTACCTGAGGCATTGACTGATCGTTCTGTTGGCTTTAGTATTAGTCATAAGGCATCAAGAGATAAGTTCGCAGAAATATTATTATGGGGTAGCCAGAATTTTAATAAACCAGAATGGGAAAGATCTGCTGATTTGTTTAATGAATCTGGAGAGATATTTGAAAAAATAACAGATATAATTACCAAACACATTAAGAACGAATCGGAGCAGTTGACTGAGATTCCATCTATGTTAAACAGAGTTGCATTGTTGGAGGAACAAGCATATAAATTGATCGACGGATCGATTAATATTTAATACGAATGAAGCTTAAGGGAGTAGACAAGAAGTAATATGAGCAATAGCATTCAACACATTAATCCGGACGGACTTTCCAGAAATCGGGCATTTTCGCAAATCGTGATAGCGCAAGGAAGCGGGAAGACTGTTTATATCGGCGGGCAGGATGCTGTCAATTCAAATGGAGAGATTGTTGGAAAAGGTGATATTATCAAGCAGACAGAACAGGTGATGGAGAATTTACAGATTGCTCTGAGTGCTTCAGGAGCAACTTTTGAAAATCTGGTTAAACTTAACATCTACTTAGTTCAGGGGCAGGATCTGTATGGCGCATTTCAGGCTTCGCAGAAGTATTTAGGCAATTTGGTAAACCCTCCGGCAATTAGTGTGCTAGTAGTTGTGGGACTGGCAAATCCTGACTATTTGATTGAAATTGATGCAACTGCATTTATACCGGATAAAAAGGCTTAAAATATGAAAGACAAAGAAAAACCAAAGATGTTGGATGGCAGTTTGGACTCAGAAAGACAACCAGGGAAGGCCCCATTATTGTTTCAAATTCTCTTTTGGGCCGATTTCAGAAGAAAGGAGAGAATAGAAGAATGAAGATAATGAAATTGATTAGTTTCATTTCATCTTTTTTGATAGCATCTTGTTCAGACCCGTTATCGGGTAACAATAATCTAAGGAAAAGTGAAATCATAGGGAATTGGGGATTATTCATGACCGTTGCGAATATCGGGATTGGTCCTGTTTGGGACGAATCCAGTGGAACATGGATAGGCAACGACACTACTACCTACTGTGACACATGCATAAATACAATCTACATTTTCAATGATAAAGAGTTCTCTTTGTATTCGAGTCAAAGTTCAAATGGCAGTCCGAAGCATTACCTGTTTGTTTCAACATATTCTCTTGTCAGCAATAGAATTGAATCTGCAATGGACACTTACAAAATTGAAGCAATACAGAATGATGTGATGCATTTGACAAAAATCTGATGGATATCAAAACCGGTTCCGGATAGACATTTGATGCTTGGAATAATGTTTTAGCCACTATTAGTTCAATTCCCGACAGCATTGTTTTTCCCGCTATTAAGGTACTGCTTTGCTCATAACAGCGTTCATATCCCTATTCGTCCTCTTCAAATTCTATACGAAAATTGAGACATATCGATTGATGATTGATTTGAAACATAGTTAGTTCGATCGGCAAAAGCCTTAAGGAAATAAAGATTGTTGATAGTCCAGGAATGAATGATCCTGTCAAGTCGCGGGAAATTCGTACCATAAGTCTTCTTAAGGAATGTGATGCAATATTTGTAATTATCCCTGCAGGACAGTTTCTTAGCAATAATGATCTTGACATGATGGATATGATAACCAGGAAGGAAGGCATTAGTGAACTATACGTTATCAGCAGTTTAGTTGATGATCAACTATTCGGGAGCGAAATCAACAGAAAAGCAGGTTCTCTGCCTGATGTATTGAAGGATATAACCGAAAAACTCGCCCGCCAGATGAAAAAAACCTTATCAAATTTGAAGGTGAAAAATGAGGAAGTCGATACAATGTTTGATCAGCTAATTGAACAAAGTGACGACCGATTGATACTTGTATCTTCAATTTGTCATACTATCAGCAATTTATTCCAGAAGCGAGAGTGTTGGGATGATAGTATGCAAACAGTTTGGAATAATCTTATTGATAATTATCCGGATTATTTTTCTGAGAATGACTCTGCTCTTTCTCGAGCCAGCCTTTTACAGATAAGTAATATTTCAAAGATAAAAGAGGTATTAAAGAGCGTCAGAAATAAAAAAGATGAAATATTGGCAAAGAAACTTGATGAATATATCGAATCAAAAAAAAGGTGCCTTTCTGATTATCTAGAAAGTTTGATCAAGATTGCTGATCACCAAATAAAAATGATTGAAGAAGGTGATAGTGCTACAATTAATGAACAAAAAACAGCACTGGAAAAAATCGAAAAAATTGGATCGAATACCATTAATGATGAATACATAGAACTGATTGAATCCATGGAAATTGAAGTAGAATCGAAGCTAATTGGGGTAATACAATCGGAATTTCAAAAGTATAGAAATGAAATAGATAATGCAGAAAGACAAAAGATTGAAGAATGGACCACAGGTTGGTGGATTTGGGAAAAATTACACTCTCGGGAAGTGACAACGGTTAAAGCTGGCGCAGTACGAAATTTCCTTGAAAATTTAATTACCGACATTGAGTATAAAATTTCAGAAGAATCAAATAAATTTTATAATGAATGGCGTAAAAAATTGAGTTCAGAATTGTTGAAAAGCCTGCGCAGTAAAATTGATGATGAATATATAGATGATTACATTTTACGAAATGCTATAAAAACAATTTTTAATAAAACTGAAAAGCCCAAAATTGAATTTGACAATGAATTACCTGAAGAATTGAATTGCAGTGGCACTCTCGAAGGTGAAAGTGCTGAAGATTTTTTAAGCGAAGCACGTGATTATTTGACAAAGACCAAAAAAAAGTGCCTAAAGGCGATTAAGAAATATGGAATAAATCTGGTAACTGAATTACGTTCGATTGTTCCTTCCGATACACTATTCTCTTCCATCAGAGAACAAATACTAAACCTGGAAGAGCAGATCCGGCATAGAGCAGCTTCTATAGACAGCTACAAGCGTTTTATTGATAAAATCAGAGATCTGTTGAATGAGTAATGGTAAACTGCCTTTACTGGAAAAGGTTCGGCCTTTTCTTAAAAAGATAATACGTTTTTTTCAATTTAGGCGAAAAAAACTTAGTCTGGAAATCGAAAGAATAATAAGCGATTTCCAGATATCTCATGATCAATTACTTCAAGAGAATGAACGATTAAAGGCAGAAGAAATAAAGGCACATGAGTTATCTGTTCTGCTTGAAGCACAGATAGAAGAGATGAACCGAGTAAAAGCATTAGAATCACAAGCTCGCAATCAGATTATAGAGTTGAATAAAAAGAATGAGATGTTAAGTAAAGTAAAATGTGAAATGGAACAAAAATGGGGATTTATTAAAACAATTTTATCGACAGAAATAAAGAAAAACAGTGCCATGGAATATTTCTCTAACCTTATGCAAAATGACTTTATGGAATTTGCAAACAATGAATCATCACTTGCAGCTGAAGCAGAAGCTGTTATTACCATGCAAAGTGTAGAAAAAGAACTTGAGATGATTACCGGTTTTCCGGATATTTTTGGAAAATGCATTATCGCACTGGCAGGGGGATTCAGTTGTGGCAAATCGAGTTTTATTAACAGTTTTTTTTCCAATGATATGATTAAGCTTCCGGTTGGCATCAACCCTGTTACCGCCATCCCAACCTATGTTATTGCAGGGAAAAAGCCTAGAATCAGAGGATATTCTAACTGTGGTGGATCTTTTGAGATTTTACCCGAAATGTTTCAACAGCTATCGTATGATATCGAGAATGAGTTTCAGTACAGCATAAGAAAAATAGTTCCTTATTTAGCTTTAAGTGCAGAGCTAAACGGATTGGATAATATCTGTTTCATTGATACTCCTGGTTACAATTCGCAAGGGGAGGGGGAGAAGAAAAGCGACTGGTCCTCTACAGTAGAGGCTATACTTCAAGCGGATTCGCTACTGTGGTTTGTTTCTGTTGATAGTGGAGGAACACTAAGCATGTCTGACATAGAATTTATCGAAGGGATTGATATACAAAACAAAAACATATACATTGTCATTAACAAAGTTGATTTGAGACCGGAGAGAGAAATTAATAGTATAATGGATCAGGTAGGTGAATCTCTTGTTAGCTTTGGGATAAATTATCGCGGGATTAGTGCCTATAGTACCGCGAGAAAGAAAGAATACGTATATGCAAATCTTTCTTTGCAAGATTTTTTAAAAGAGCAATGCGAATGTAAATGCATGACCCAGAAAAAGATCATTAATAAAATCGACTCAGTTCTGGACAACTATCAAGAAGCTATTACAAACAACATTGGAATTCTCAAGGAACGCAAAAAGATAATTCACTCCATTAAACTTGACCTTATTGAACTTGCAGTTGAAACTACTGAAACAAATCTTGATTACAGGCTGGCAGATCTTCAGAAGTCTTGTGATTACAGTTTGTTGGAGCAGCAGTTACTTGCACTGAAAAAAATAAGAAATAATATGTCTATGGCTGTCAGTGATATTTTTTCATCTCTTAATGAGTGCAAAGCAGATTAATAAGCAACATTGATCATAATACATTGTAAAGCGAGTGTTAACAAAGAAAAATCGGCTGAGTAAAATACATAACAATTCAGTTAAAAGACTCACAAACCAGACAGAATTCAGCAGACATGGTATGAGGGAAGAAATTACCTGCTTTCAAAATTGCCGAGATGGTTCCTTTTAGCGTATCACCTGCACGTGATGGAAATGATGTGAATGTGATAGTTCCTTCAATTCCAGCATAGGCATCGCCTTTACGATCATGGAGTAACAGTCTGAAAGTGCTGTTATCGAGAAGCAGATTCCTAACTGTTCAGTTCGAAAGCTTGGTGAGTGGTTAGGTCTGGATACCTCAATGGATGCACAGGCAGTCATGGAAGAGATGCTTCGGAGAAAAGCAAAACGATAAGGAATAGTGGCTGATGCTTATCCTTTGTGACATCTCTTCCATACTTATGCTTTTGATGTAGATTTGTAAGCCCCTTAAATTCCCCAAAGGGAGACTTAAGATCATCAAGCAGCTATACTTATGCGGAAGTATCCATTCTCAAAATGACAGATCATTCTCCATGTCTCATGTGCATGTATATCAGTTTAGTGGTGGTTAATAAAACGCCGGCACGGTATTCTTCAAACAGCTTCCGGTAATCCTCTTTTGTAGCCAAATCTTTCCGTTCTGCAGATTCTATTCCCAATGAAAGTATCTGATATCAACATATGATGCCCAGGCAGGATCTGTAAACGATGCAGGTGGATGGTGTTGCTTTATGCTATAGTAGCTACTTGCAAATTTCCTCTGAGGGTTCACTGAGTTTTGGTGATCCTTTCGGCAAGATCAGAGCGTGCAGATTGTCCTGTGAGCTAGCAGCAGAAGAAACAATGACTAGATCCAGTCCATACCTCTTAAATCTTTTAGAGAACAATTAATCACCTTCGCATTTTTTGGATAACGCTTTCCCGGAAAAGCAAAATGCTTTGGTTTGAGACCAAAAACCTTTGGGTTAAGACCAGAATACTTTGGCCTAAAAGATTAATACATTGATTCAAAACACTTATACGTTCACTCAAAACGCAGATACGTTAGCTTAAAAAACAGATACGGATACTTTAAACAATGATACGGTTACTTAAAAACACAGATACGGTTACTAAAAATACAGATACGGTTACTAAAAATACAGATACGGTTACTAAAAATACAGATACGGTTGCTAAAAATACAGATACGGTTGCTAATAAATACAGATACGGTTGCTAAGAAATACAGATACGGTTGCTAAGAAATACAGATACGGTTGCTAATAAATACAGATACGGTTGCTAAGAAATACAGATACGGTTGCTAAGAAATACAGATACGGTTGCTAAGAAATACAGATACGG
>Ga0209510_1003995_pt1 | contig 13366 bp, 11 predicted proteins | sample BiotimSIPDNA_FD_185749 | JGI IMG/M metagenome (GOLD analysis project Ga0209510, IMG submission 185749) | Anaerobic biogas reactor microbial communites from Washington, USA - Biogas_R1 time_0 SIP DNA (SPAdes) (version 2) | ecosystem: Engineered > Bioreactor > Anaerobic > Unclassified | place... | reverse complement strand
CCCCTTTGGGCAAGGTAACATTGCCAGGTTTTTGATTAATATTAACGTTGTTCACATTGACCAGAGCAGCCTGGATTCTACCACTGCCTTCGATACTGCAGGGAGCATCGCAAACCAGCGAATTAACGGAGGTTAAGCCCTCCAAGGTAATTTGGGCATCTGTTGCCGTAGCTGCTACTACTAACTCAGCAATAGATGCATCTTTTGCTTTTATACTGCAGCCAGGGGTTTGTACCTCCACCGTACCGAAGCTGCCCTTTAAGTCAATTGATGCACCTTCAGGTATAGCTATAATAGTTGTTTTAATCGTTTGGCCGGATTCCAGAGTAACCTCATCTGAGGCCACTAATATCGAATCTACCGAGGAATTACCCTGGGCCGTAAACCGCACCGGAGAGCCATCGGGAACATCAATGGTAACAGGGCCCAACTGGGTGTTAATGATGATCACACTATTAACACCACCACCGGAAATCAGGGTTTTACCTTTGACCGTGACGCCATCCAGTACCGCAGTCCCATCTCCAACACCTTCAGTTATATATAAATTACCGTTAATAGTCATATTTTTAAGGGTGACATCCGCAACGCTGATGGTAACATTGCCGGACATTACTTGCCCGGCACCATCATATGCGCCGGCCTGATTGTATAGATCTCCTACTGCATGGGCAATAATCGTAGCTGCCTCGCCCCTGGCAATATTGTCCCCAGGCCTGAATGAACCGTTGGAACCTTTGATATAGCCTTCCTCTGCAACAGCAGCCACCATCTCCCGCGCCCAGATTGATATTCTGCCATCGTCATTAAAATTTGTTTTATTAGTACCTGCGGTAAGTTTCATAATCCTGCCGATGATTACTGCAGACTGCTCTCTGGTAAGGTTTGCTGCAGGAGCAGCTTTCCTATTGCCTATACCACTTAAATACCCTTGGGTCACAGCAATAGAGATTTCTTTAGCATACCAATCGGCGGTTTTCACATCTGTAAAGGTGTTACCTTTGTCTTCCACGAAGCCAAAGGCTTTATTAACCATGGTTGCAAACTCCGCCCTCGTAATAGAATCGTTAGGGCGGTATAAACCACTGCCATTACCATGCATAATATCTTGGGCATTAAGTTCTTCTATGTACGGCTTGGCCCAATGACCATCGATATCGTTTTCCGAAGCATTTGCGGAAACAGCAGTGGACAACATCAGCGACAGGATAATTAAAAAAGAAAAAATGCGTTTCATGCGCTTATTCTCCTCATTCATCTTGTTCACATACACATCAGCATAGTTTTTCATTTCGCAGTGGATTATACCGCCCTCATTTTCATATGGAGTTGTTTTCACTTTCGGAAATTGCGGTTTTCTGCCCTGCTTGAGAAAAGCACTATTCCGATGTTTGCTGGACTGTGATACTAAGAGTCTCGTCTACGGTATAAGTAAGCATTACGCCAATACCTTCGTCGTTTTTCGCCCCATAGGTTATATGTTCCTCCGACTTCATTTCATAGCTTTCCTCAGTAAAGGTCTGTTTGATTTCATCCAGATAATCTGCAAAATCTTTATTAGATGCCTCTTCCAAGCTGATAAGCACCGAATCATTCATATCCATAACCGTAACAATTTTGCCGCCTTTAAATTCGGGAATGCTTTTTGCTAAATCGGATGTTGGCCAGTCAGTTTCACCGAAAGTCAACTCTTGTCCGTCTTCACCCTTGATGGTTACCTTGTCTCCATCGATGTCAACATCGCCGCCTCCGGCATCCGACATAATTTTTTCCGCAATCTTCTCTCCGGCCTTTTCCGAAATTTTTTCATTTACGCCACATCCGGTAACCGATATGATCAACATAAAGGCTAAAAGAACCACTAAAATCTTCTTCATAATCATCTCTCCTCATAATTATGTAATTAAAATATGATTCCTCGGCTCAGACACGATTGTGGTCTTATTTCAGAATGGTAAACTTGCCGATGAGGGGTAATGGCTTTGCTTTTCCTCCAAATCCATTGATGAGCCCTATGATAGCCAGTACCAAAACACCTATTCCGAAAAACGGAAGCAGCATCCAGCCGATTACAGGAATAATGGTTAATATCACGTTGCCTGCTATTCCTGTAATCAAAAGCAGCAGCCCTTGATTGGCGTGAAATTTGGCATATTTTGAATCGGGGCAAACGATCAGCGGTAAAAAGAACAGCAAGTAAGCAAGCCCTGCCATGATCTTGTTCTTTTCAATATCCTCCGGGGTATAAGTGTCTGCCTGTGCCGCTATCGGCTCTTGAAATTCAAGATTACTGTTTTGCTCTGTCATAATAATCCCTCCAAAATTTAGAGTTGGTGTCATCACTTCCGCAACCGTCATTGATTTATTACCAAAGGTCAATAAATCATTTCATATCATTTCACCCTCTTTTGCACCGGCACAAAATGCCCAGCTTAGTTAATGATTTGGCATTATCTCTACGAATTCAGTTAATTCCAGCTTTATAATACTGATAATAACCCCTGTTGTAATCACCCCCAGGGTGATTGGCAAGCCCAAAAAGGATAATTATTGGGTGATTTTTTATTCTCCGTCAAAAAACCATCGGATCACCTGGAAAAAGGGAAAACTTTCCTCACTTACAATGCGGATAATAGGTTCACAAAATAAAAACATGACGGTTAGCGAACTGTCATGTCAAAATCATATTTTATTGCTAATATATATAAGGGTCAGATCATTATTACCTTTGAAATGAAGGCTTCGTCACAGGAAGCAATCGCAATTTCAATCGAAGAACCCTGCCGGAAGGATGGAAAGAAGCATGATAGCCTACACCCTCTACCGTTCCAAACGCACAACCCTCGCCCTTTACATCCGAAACGGCGAGGTGGAAGTCCGCGCGCCACTGAAAGCCTCCCAACGCGACATTGATAAATTTGTAGTATCCAAAGAGAAATGGATAGCAGATAAACTGGCGGCATCAAACGAACGGCAGGAACAGCGCGAAGCGTTCACACTAAACTACGGCGATATGGTGCTGTATTGTGGCAAAGAATACCCCATCTCCGCCAAATCCGGAGGTCATATAGGCTTCGATGGTGAACGGTTCTATATGCCGCCCGAGCTTACCGCAGAACAAATCAAGCACGCCTGCATCCAGATATACCGTATGCTTGCCAAACGCGACCTGAGCATTAAGGTTTTGGAATTCGCAAAGCAAATGGGAGTCATGCCCATCGCCGTCAAAATCAACAACGCGAAAACCCGCTGGGGAAGTTGTTCCGGCCAAAAGAGCCTGAACTTCTCGTGGCGGCTTATTATGGCAGAGGATGATGTGATTAATTATGTCGTTATCCACGAACTGTCGCACATTACCGAGATGAACCACTCTAAGCAATTCTGGGCGATTGTTGAAGGCGTATTGCCGGATTATAAGGAACGGCAAAAGCGTTTGAAGGATTTACAAAAAAGGCTGAGCATGGAGGACTGGGAGTAAGCCTCTCCTCAATCAGAAATTCCAAAGTATTAACCTGTGTTAGAGTAGGAAAATCCCGTCCCCGGTTCCCGCATCAACATTGCTTCCCAGGTCATTACGTCCCGGTTAGCGGGCATTGCATCACCGGGGGCATAGACAACATTCCGGCGGTATGGCTAAAAGTCGACGTGTCGATTTGAAGGGAAAATGCGTCTTTAATTACCGATTTCCTTTTTGAGTTGTAAAATCTCTTCTATAGGCAATTCAGCAGCTTCAGCCACTTGTTCCGGAGATAACCCTAAACGCAAGAAATTTTTTGCCGTCTTTCTCTGGCCTTCCAACTTCCCCTCCAACCTGCCTTTTTCGATACCTTTTTCGATACCCTTTTCCATACCTTTTTCCATACCTTCGTTATATAACTTTTCTGCCAGTGTCATGATTTTCCCACTCCTTTCCGGGGAGACGTTTTGGGATACTTCATATATATCCTCTAGCTCCAAATCAGGTCTGGCATTTAAGATATATATTATATAGGTGAAAAAATATCTTTCGTATTCTTCTGCCCAATCTTGGTTTTCTAAGTTCAAAAGCGCAGCCGCTAATACTTCCTTGAATTTATTTATATCTTGATGAAATATGGCCTGCATGATTTTTATGGTCTCGGTTAGTATTATATTGCCTTTTAGCTTTTCTGCTTCATAGGTCGTCAGATCATACAGGACATATTCGTAGTCAGGTATATATTTATTTATTCCGGAAGGCAAGTCTTCTATTCCTTCTATTATTTTAATAAAGTTTGCGTCTATTTGCCACTTTTCTCTGCCATGATATATTACTAAGGGAATTATTAAGGGCAGCTTACTGTTTTTTTCTTTGCCAGCTTTACTGTCCCAGATTTTTATCATGTATTTTAAAAGTTGCAGGGATGTGTATTGGGACAGATAGCTTTTATGCTCAAATAATAAGTATATATAGCTTTCTTTTTGGTTTATGCCGGTTTTGAATAATAGATCGGAATAATTTTCGCTTAGCTCCTCGTCTATGAAACTGTTATTTTCTAAGGTTAAATTCTTAATATCGATTATAGCCAGTATTTCAGCAGGCAAGTAGTTTTGCAGGAAATCTTTCATGACTTCAGGTTTGCCAAATATCTCTTTGAAGAATTTATCGTGCGGACGTTTGATTATAGCCATACTTTTCCTCCCTAATATCTCAATTACGCCCAAGAACACATGTTCTATTTCTATTATATGGGAAAAGGGCTTTTCTGGCAATAGACAGTTTAAGATATATAGATCTGGCAAATAAAAAAACCCGCAAAAGAGCATTTGTTTGCTTTCCTGCGGGGGTTGTTGCTTAGGTTAAGGGAATGGTTGACCTGGCGGCTTCAGGTGGCTATAATAAATAGTGCGCGCAGGCGCAAATGTGCGGCGGTGGTGGAATCGGCAGACACGTACGTTTGAGGGGCGTATGCCGCGAGGTGTGCGGGTTCAAGTCCCGCCCGCCGCACCATATTCATCTAAAGACGAAACCCCTGTAATCATCGCAAGAATGCGATATTACAGGGGTTTTTTTGCCCCCCATTACGTCATATTACTAACTTCTAGGAAGCTTCGGGCTCAATATTGAGCCTTTGCCAATTTATGAGGCGAAGGCCGTCAAATTTGAAGCCCTTGATATTGGAGCGTACCAGGCTGACACCTTCATTGCCGGCTATCCACAACATAGGGGCATCATCCAGTATTATTTGTTCGGCCCGGCGCAAAAGCTTGATGCGTTCAGTGGTGCTCTTGGTTTCGGACCTGGCGGCATCCAGGATTCGATCTACCTGGGGGTTATTGTAACCGGTCAGGTTGGTTATACCAATTTGGCTGCTGTGAAACAGAGGATATAAGATGCCGTCGGGATCAGGGTAATCGGCCTCCCATCCCATTCGAAAGAATCCCAGTTGTCTTGAAACCATCCGCTTTTCGAATTCTTCCCAAGGAAGAGACATGGTTTCCACTACCATATCCATGTTTTCCAGCTGGGTCTTCAGTGCCTGGGCCATGCGGGCGTGACCTTCATCTGAATTGTAGGTGTAAGTAAGGGTAGTCGGCATAGCACGATTCAAATAGTCGCATTCCAGCAACAATTCCACTACTTTATCGGGATCGAATGAATAGCCCACCAAAGTTCGATTATACCCGGGCATTGCCAGAGGGATGATGGTTCGAGCCGGTTGACCCACACCTCCCAGAACACTTTTCACCAGTGCTTCACGGTCAATGGTATAGCTTAACGCCTGGCGCAGCTCCGGTTGATTGAAGGGCACGGACACCGTATTCATCGCACATGCATAAAACCCCATTAGCGGAGATTTCACCAGCTGGATGTTTTTATCTTCCTCCAGCCAGGAAAGCTCACTTAGGGGAACAGTGTCCAAAGCGTCCAATTCGCCGTTCTGAAAGGCTGCCAAGCCCCTGACCTCATCTTTGTAGCAGGTTATATCCAGTTTGGTAATAGACGGGCGAAGACCGTAATAGCGTGGAAATCTTTGAGCCGACAATTTCTTTTCCGAATCAAAGGAATCAAGCTTGAAGGGGCCGGTTCCCATAAGTATCTCTACATCATCACGAGTGTCTGCCACCCAAAAAGCAGGATTAGTGATTTTGTAAATAAAGGCCGAATCAGGAGTGGAAAAATTGATTTGAAGGGTTTGGGAATTAAGAACTTTTATCCCGGTTATCTCTGGGGCATCTCCTTTTATGAAGTCTTCGACTCCTTCGATGGTGGAGAAAAGGTAGAAACGCGGCCCTGTTCCTATATTCTTCAGAGAGCGCTCCCAGGAGAGCTTTATATCTTCTGCCTGCATTCGCCGGCCATTGTGAAAGGATACATTGGTCTTGAGCATGAATACTATGCTCCGCGAATCTTTGCCATATCCCCAGGTATTAGCCAGGGCCCCTTTTATGCTTTCGGTTTCATCATCCCAGCGCACCAGCGGCTCATAAATGGCGGATGCCATAAGCTTTTCCGCGCTGCTTTCCGCCAGGGCCGGATCGATGCTGGCGGCCTGTCCCACTACACCCAGGCGAAAAGGAATCGCCCCTACTGCCCCAACAGTCTTAAGGTATATCATCCACAGGATGAGGGCGCCCAGAACCGCAATTGCCAGGGCTATGGCTGCCTGTTTCCTGGTCATAACCACCTTGCTTCATCTCCCTTGTCCATGTTTTCTAGTATATATATGGACAAAGCAGGTGGATTATGATCCTTAAATCAGGGGATATCCTTATAGATGGTGCGATAGATTTGATACTCGTTCATTACCTTTTTGACGTGATTGCGGGTCTCGGGAAATGGTATTCCGAACAGGTTTTCCTCAGTCCCATCCCACACCCCTTTTATCAGCCATTCCCGAACATTCCCGCGTCCGGCGTTATAGGATGCCAGAACTATAGGCAAACGCCCATCGAATTCACGGCTTAGATCTGCTATGTACCAGGACCCTAATTGAATATTTGTCTCGGGATCCGTCAGCTTGCTTTCATCAAATTCGGTGATTTTCATTTGGTTTGCCGCCCAACGAGCCGTATCTGGCATGATCTGCATCAATCCCTTGGCGCCGCTGGAAGATGTGGCATCAGAGCTAAAGCGGCTTTCCACCTTTATTAGTGCGAAAACCAGCAAAGGATCTATATCGAATTCTTCCGAGTACTCAATTACTATATCCCGGTGTGGAGTGGGATAAAAAATAGTTATCCAGTGAGGAAAGGTCAAGATAGTAAACAGGGTAAGAATAATAAATACCCACATTGCCACTGGAAAGCGGAGTCCTGATTTGCTTGTTTGTGGTCGCGGCATGGGCCATCTCCTTTCCTCACAGAAGGAACTATACTAAATCTTATTATCGGTTGGTTTTAAGATGCTCTGAACCTGTTTGTAATATTTGGCTACGATGGCTTCCGTCTCCTCTATTGAGCCCCGGTTGTCAATCAAGCGATCCGCTCGTTTCATCTTTTCTACCATAGGCATTTGCGATGCTGCGCGCAACTTCGCCTGGGGTTGCGTGAGCCCATCTCTCTGCATCAATCTTTCCACCTGAAGACGCTCGTCAACCCATACCACCCAGACTTCATCTACCTCTTTGTACATATTAGTCTCAAACAGCAAAGGTACATCCCAGATTACTATTCTATCATCCGGAGATAACTGCTGCATATGGTGTTCGAACTTTTTTTGCACTCGCGGGTGGGTAAAGCTGTTAAGCTTTTCCCGCATTTCCGGATCAGAAAAAATTATATCTCCCAGGTATTTGCGGTTTAATTGCCCGTCGGCATCCACTACCCGAGGACCGAACTCATTTACAATATCCTGATAAGCAGGCTCTCCTGGTTCCACAATCTCACGAGCTATCTGATCCGCGTCGATTACCGGGATTCCTTTTTGCTTCAGCATTTTAGATACGGTACTCTTGCCACTGGCAATACAGCCGGTTAGTCCTATTACATACATTACTTCATCACCTCATCATCCCGGTTAAGCCCAGACCTAACAATAACAGGCCCGCTATCAGACTCGACCACTTTTTGAATATCCGGCTATTTAAAGTATCCCCCCATTTCAATCCCAAAGACACCAGGATAAACTTGCAGCAACCGACCATGGGAATGGTCCATGCCCCAAAACCGCTTAATGACGCTCCCATGCCTGCTCCTAATGCATCAAGGGCCAGTGCGGCGCCCAGAAAAAAAGCTTCGTTCGGGCTGATTACTCCGGAGGAGTCAAGATCGGCCCGGGAAGGCTCCCGCAGAATCTGAACTATGATTCCTAACGGTCTGATACGGAGGGTAGCTATGGGATAATTCTCTTCCTCCGGCTCATTCTCCTGCCGTGCCTGCAGTCCTTGAACCATAAACCATGCTCCCACTGCCATCAGGGCCACGGCTCCAATTCTTTCTGCCCAATGAGGATCAAAATAACAGGCCAAAGCACGACCGGCCAGCATAGAAAGACCAATAGCCAGCATGGAAGCTGCACAGATCAAAAGCAACGGAACTATGGGTATGCGAATCTTCCTGGCCCCATAGGCCATTCCCACCACAAACCCGTCGGCACTTACTGCCAGGGCCAAGAGCAGCATTGATGCAAAGTGCATTATTCTCTCCCCTATCCGGCTAAGTCTATTTACTATATGGATAGGAGTAGGAACAAGTGCATGGCCCGAGAACAGATGGAGCAGCGGACTGAAAATCCGCGTGCGAAATCATGACCCGACTATATCTGACATTTCGGGCAGAAATGGCTGCTTCGCCCGCCGATGACTTCACGGCAGATCGGTTCACCACATGCCGGACACAACTGCCCTGATCGGCCATATACTTGTAACATATTTTGAAAACCTCCGGGAAGATTTAATCCATCCCGGTAATCTCGAAAGGTAGTACCACGGTTGGCAATGCCCAATTCCAACGTTTCCGTCATCGCCTGACGGAGGGATTCAATCTCTTCAGGGCACAATGATCCTGCCGGTCTATCCGGCCGGATCCCGGCCCCATGTAAAATCTCATCGGCATATATGTTACCTATCCCGGCAATAACACCCTGATTCAGAATCAGGGTTTTGACAGCTACCTTCCGATTATGGCACTGCGCCGCCAGATAATCCCGGGTCAGCTCCGGGCCCAGAGGCTCCGGCCCCAAGCGCCGCACCACCTTATTCGGTTCATAGGTCAGCCATATGCCCCCAAAACGACGAGGGTCAAAGTAGCGCAGCTCCTGCCCCTCCTGGAGGACCAGAACCACATGAGTATGCCTGGGGCGAGGATTTGCAGCATCATCCAGATAAAAACGGCCGCTCATCCCCAGATGAACCACAATAAACCTGTTCCCGCCGTCGCCAATGATAATGAACTTGCCCCTTCGGCTGATCTGTCCGATGACCCTGCCCCGCAATTCACCCGGCGGATAATCCTGCTGCTTTATAACCACATTATTAATAACGTCCAATCCCTCAATTTTTTGTCCCACCAGGGGCTGAAGGGATCTGACGATAGTTTCTACTTCCGGTAATTCAGGCACCGTCTCACTCCCAGCTATTCATCTCATACCAATTCAGCCCCGCTTTGACCGTGGCCACCAGAGGAACCTTAATCTTGAAGGCAGTCTCCATACATTCCTTAACGATTCCCGCGACCTGTTTAAGCTCATCTGCCGCCACCTCCAGGAGCACATCATCATGGACCTGTAAAATCATGCGGCTTTGCAGATTATTAGCCTTGAGCTCACCGTCAATCTTCAGCATAGCCAGCTTAATAATATCAGCCGAGCTCCCTTGAATCGGAGTATTAAGCGCCATTCTCTCCGCTACGGCACGCACCATCCGGTTACTGCTCATCAGGTCGGGAAGATAGCGCCTCCGCCCCAAAATAGTCGAGACATAGCCCAGCTCCCGGCCCGTTTCAACGATCTCCTGCATATACCTTTTAACCCCCGGATATGAATCGAGATAGCTGGCAATATATTCCCCGGCCTCACTGCGGCTTACCCCCGTATCACGAGCCAGGCCAAAATCACTGATCCCATATATTATCCCAAAATTAACTGCCTTAGCCCTATACCGCAGCTCTGGAGTCACATCCTCCACCGGCACTTTGAATATCTCCGAAGCTGTCCGGGCATGAATATCAATCCCCGCCTCAAAAGTCTCAATCAAAGTGGGATCCCCGGTAATATGAGCCAAAACCCGCAGATCAATCTGGGAATAATCTGCACTCAGAAGCAGCCATCCTCCCGGGGCAGCAGTAAAGGCTTTTCTGATCCTTCGCCCTTCCTCCATACGAATCGGGATATTCTGCAAATTAGGTTCCACACTGGACAGCCGGCCGGTGGCGGTAACCGCCTGTTTGAAAATAGTATGCACCCGGCCGGTCTGAGGATGAATTGTCTGAGGAAGAGCGTCCACATAAGTAGATTTCAGCTTTATGAGCTGCCTGTAATCCATAATCAGGCCGATTATAGGGTGATGATCATAGAGCTGCTCCAGCACCGCCGCATTAGTAGAGTACCCGGTCTTAGTCTTTTTAATAGGCGGCAAGCCCAGTCGGTCAAACAGGATGTGACCCAGCTGGCGGGTAGAATTTATATTGAATTTTTCCCCTCCTGCCAAATCATAAATGGCCGCTTCCGTCATCTCCAGCCGTTCTCCCAAATCTTTAGATATTGCAGTGAGAGTCTCCCCTTCCACCCGTACCCCCTTCAGCTCCATATCACCCAGAATCCTGGCCAACGGAAGCTCTACATCATGATACAGAGAAAGGATAGCTGGATCAGCCTTATCCAACAAGAAGTTGTAGAAGTTAAAGATCTCACCTGCTGCCTGTTCAGGTGCCTTGTCCTGCTCTATCACCCTTCCCCAATAGTGGAACAGATGCTGCTGCAGGGTTTCACCCTCAAAAGACGGGTCAACCACGTAAGAAAGCAATAGAGTGTCTCCAGTAACACCTTCCAGTTGAATACCCTTCCTGGCCCAGATTATCCGGGCGTTTTTGCTATCATGGATATATTTCTTAATCAGGGGGTTTTCCAGGATCGGCTTCAGAAGTGGGGTTTCTTCGCCTGCCAGCACATAAACCCCATCTCTCCAGCTCAAATAAGTCTCAGCAACTTCCGCCCACATAGGGTGGTGAGGCCTGCTAACCAGAAAGATGCTCAGATCATCTCCCGCCTCAACATCAGCCAAAACACTACGAAAATCCCCGACCACCACTTGTTCTTCCTCTAAAGAACCAAGCTCCCGGGCAAAGCTGTTAAACTCCAATTCACAGTACAGCTCCATCAATCGCGATTTTTTTGGATTGTCATAACGGAAATCATCCAACTCCAATGGAATATCAAGATTAGTCACAATAGTGCCCAGGCTGCGGCTTAAGAAGGCCTGATCCCGGTGCTGGCACAGCAAGTTCTTTATTCGCTCCGGGGTAACCTCCTCAATTCGCTCATATAGAGATTCCAGGTCGCCAAAGTTTTTCACCAGCTTAATAGCCGTTTTCTTACCGATACCCGGCACCCCCGGGATATTATCTGACGGATCACCCATTAACCCCTTGACATCCACCAGCCGTTCCGGATAAACCTCCCATTTTTCCATCACCAATTCATCAGTGTATTTTTCAGTCTCCGATATCCCCTTGCGAGTTAAGAGAATGTCAACCCCTCGCCCCGCTAACTGTAAAGCATCCTGATCCCCCGTTACTATCAGGCATGAAAGCCCCTTCTCCCTGCCCCGGCAGCTTAAGGTGCCGATCAAATCATCTGCCTCATAGCCATCAGCTTCGACAAAAGTAATATCCATGGCCTCCAGAATGTCTTTTAACAGAATAAACTGTCCCCGCAGCTCAGGAGGAGTAGGCTGGCGATGGGCTTTGTAGTCGGCATAATCCTGGGATCGCAGGGTAACTCGGCTTTTGTCAAAGGCGACTGCCAAATAGGTGGGCTCGAAATCCTTCAGCACCCTGAACAGCATAGTCAGGAAACCATAGACAGCATTAGTGAAAACCCCTTCTCTGGTACGCAGGAGCGGCAGAGCAAAAAAGCTTCGATAAAGGAGGCTGTTGCCGTCTATCAACATCAGTAATTCTTTTTTCATTCATTTACACCATCCTGTAGTAATCCTTAAAAAATTCAATGGGCAGGATGAAAATCCTGCCCCCAGACCCATGACAGCTCTGATCTTTGAAAAAGCCCGCTCAATCAACGCACCATATGTACGCCTCTGTCGCGGGCTTACCTCACATCTTCACTTCGGTTTTCGGCCTGACCATCTAATTTGTTTCTATTATCTTAAAAGCTATTGGTCTTCCTCGGCGGTAATCGTCACATTAACAGCCACTAAGTCAGTCCTGTACTCCAGAGTTTCCAACTGTTTTTCCAGATAAGCTCTTTCAAACTTCATCGCTTGGTATTTATCAGTTTCATCGACATCCATTTCCTCTAAGTCTTCAAAATCGGCAATTATTGTTTCGACCTCAGCCAATCTATCCTGTAAGCGACTGTAATCCTCACTCACATCCAAAGCGCCTACCATTGGCTGGGCTTCAAAACCCAGCGACTGTACCCCAGAAACAAAACTTCCTAATTTCTCCGGTGATACCCTGATCACCATGGCCTGTGATACCCCAGCCATCAACTGACTGTTGGAGCTTTCCACATCACCATTATAAAGAGCTGCCAGTTCAGTAATGTTATTGACAGTTTCGTCTATATCGGCACTCTTCATCTGCAAACTGACAGTACTGATCATCTTGGTATCGCCGGACGATGCCATCATCGGAACATCAGTGACAGCTTCCCCGTCCGGTACCGGATCCGGATCAGTAACTACCGGGGGTGCCTGGGTATTACTGGGTCTATCATTGTCAGGCACCGTTTCCCGTCCCTGCTGAATATCCTGCAGGGCGGCCTGCATCTGCGCCTCTTTTTCCTGTAAAAACTTTTCGATTTTCCAGCTTAGCTTGCCGGATTGAGGTGCATTGCCCTCTTCGTTATTATCAAACAAGTTAGCCATTATACCGGATGGTATCATGCTGCTGATATATATGCCTGCCAGCAATGCCACACTGGCGGCAGTGGCCACAAACCATTTTGGTATCGTTTTCATAAATTTGTTTTTGTCGTTTAAGGCTGCAGCTTTTTCCTGCAACAGGCGTTCGTGCATTTCTTCCATGAAACCGTTGGGAACCTGTAATGTCTCCATATCCTTTAGTTTGGCGATCAACATTTCCAAATCACCAAGCTCCCGGCGACAATCATCACAAGAAGACAAATGCTTCTCCAGCTCGATTATCTTATCCTCGGGCAGGACTCCATCAATATAGGGAGATAATAAGGTCCTCACATGTCGGCATTTCATATCAACGCACTCCTTCT
>Ga0209510_1003992_pt1 | contig 13372 bp, 10 predicted proteins | sample BiotimSIPDNA_FD_185749 | JGI IMG/M metagenome (GOLD analysis project Ga0209510, IMG submission 185749) | Anaerobic biogas reactor microbial communites from Washington, USA - Biogas_R1 time_0 SIP DNA (SPAdes) (version 2) | ecosystem: Engineered > Bioreactor > Anaerobic > Unclassified | place... | reverse complement strand
TCACGGTCGGTGTCAAGAAAGATCTCGCCTTTTTCGGATCGAACGCATTTCCTCATGATCAATCACCGCCGCCCCGCCACAGGCAGGGCGATTCGGCAGACAGCGGCAATGAACCCCGGAAGCCCGGTGAGGTGGCCCTGGCTTATCGACGATCCAGCCACCGCCCGCCAGGCAGGGGTAGAACGGCGAGTGTTATATAACTTACTATTTTTAAGATTAAGTACTACAATGTTAATCATTAGTAATATAAATTTCCCCGACGACGTCACCGTCCCGATTTTCACCGCCCGATCGATCCCGGCTCCCCCTTCATGCCGGGTAGTGCCCCGGGAACCAGCCGATACGAGAAAAACCGGATTTGTCAAACCCCTCCCGCTTGTTCCGGATGATCGCAATTCCCGGGCACGACGGTTCACCGGGTATCGCCATGCCTCCCCCGCCCCCTGCGGGGCGGGGTGGGGGTTGATGAAAGGGGCAGAGCAATGTGCGTTGGAATAGGGGGCCATCAAATTGGGTATGCGCACAATTTGACGAGCTCAGAGAATAACCTCGATGGGCAAATGTTAAGTAATGTCAAAACAACTATGGAGATCGTTAACAATACGCAATTAAGTGTTATGAAATCCCAAGTAACATGATAGCCCCTTTGCAAGAAATCGCTTCCCTCCGGGCAAACCCATTCTTCCGACAGTTGAGACTGCTGCTCTTCTCACCCGATCGGTTTTTTGCAGAACGTTCGACCAGACCCGTCGACCTGAAGATTCCATCCCTGATCGTCTGCGGCCTATTCCTGGTTGAGATCGTCGGCAATTACGATACAATCATCGCGTACGCCCGAACGCTGGAGCTCGGCGACCCGTCCGCGCACCCGATCGTATACGTGGGCCTGGCTGCAACGGCGCTCTCACCGTTCCTGGCATGGATATCGTACTCGGCAGTCTTTTACGGGGTATCGTACCTGTACAAAGGCCGGGGTACATTTCTCCGGACGCTGGCTTCTGTGGGATACGGGTGCGTGCCCCTGATCATCGGGGGCCTCCTCTACCTGGTCCTCTTTCAGTTCGTCTCCCTGCCGGTGCAGGACTATTTTGTTCCCGCTCGTGTGGCGGCGCATGCAACCGCCGTAGCGCTGGTCGATGCAGGGGTTGCGATTTTTGTTCTCCTCTGGTGCGGGTTCCTCTGGACTGCAGGCATACGGCACGCACGAAGCCTCTCCGCCCGTCAGGCACTGGTGACGGTCTTCGTTCCCGTGGGGCTGACGATCGGTGCAAAAACCGTATTGCTTCTGTGGAAACTGGTATCAGCCAGAGTGTATACAGGAGTATTATGAGTATGACAAGATCCGGTATGACCCTGAAGACGATAGGTATCCTCCTGCTGTTGATCGCGTGCGCTCTCCCGGCAGCGGCCGCATCCGTCGTTCAACTGACAAACGATTCGGCATTCGATTCGTATCCCTTCTGGGCTCCGGACGGTGCCAGGATCGCCTTCGTCTCATCCGACGGAGTTCATGCCGGCATCCGGGTGATGGAGCGCGACGGCCGGAGCCCGGTACCGGTGACGGACAACGTTTCGTGGAATCTCTTCACCGAGTTCGACCCCTGGTCGCCGGATGGGAAGAGACTCCTCTTCTTATCCGACGACGGAAGTGGGCTCGACCTCTGGGCGATGAACCCTGACGGGACCGGGAGGGTGCGCCTGACCGAAGGCGGCCGCATCCTCCCCTTTCCGGGGCTCTCCGGCTACGGGGCGGACTGGAGCGCCGACGGAAAGCGGATCATCTATACCTCCTGCCTCTTCGACAATTCGGCGGTCTGGAAGACCTTCTTGGCGCCCGCTGCAGAAGGGTCGCCTGCGGTGAACTTCTCGGATGTCCGGAAGGATGCCGACATCTGGATCATGGATACGGATGGCGGCAACAAGAAGCAGCTGACGACCGACGGAGATGCGCGCCTGCCCCTGTGGCAGCCGCAGGGGGACAGGATCGCATACCTCTCGGATACCTCCGGGAAGAGCGAGATCTGGATCATGCAGAGCGACGGAACGGGCAAGACACAGGTGACGTTCAGCGAAGGGGACGTATCCGGGTATTCCTGGTCCCCGGACGGCACCAGGATCGCCTACGTCGTCGCGGCACCGCCCGGAACATGGCCAGAGTTCTCTCTCCGGGTTATCGATAGCGACGGATCGGGTTCGGAGCAATTGACAACCGGAAACTGGGACACATCCCCAGTCTGGTTGCCGGACGGCAGCCGGATCGCCTTCCGGTCGGAGTCGCGGGACCAGAAGCTCTGGGTGATGGAGAGCGACGGCTCCGGCCTCGCACCCCTCGGTCCTGATAATCCAAAGTACATGATGCAGCAGTGGTCCCCCGACGGCAGGACGATCCTCGTGAGCGACGGAAACGACCTGTATGCAATCCAGCTCGAAGACCCGGTGGCACCCGCATCGCCGGGATTTGCGGTAGTTTCTGCAGCGGGTGCACTGCTTCTCACGGTATGTCTGCTAAGACTAAGAAGGCAGGAATGAGGGAAAACAGGCTAACCCCACCTGTTTGTTCCAGATGGCCACAATCAGGGGCATAAAGGGCACGGCTTTCCACTGGGGCCGGAGGCCGGGTGAGGAAGGGTCTATGAGATGTGCAGTTTTTCGCGAGTTGGAGACAAGGGAGGGGGAGATCCCCTCCCCGTCAGCCCCGCCCCCGATGGCGATAGCCACCACGGTCCACTGCATGAAGACATACCCGAGAAAAAAGTCGATCCCAGGGACAAGTCGGGTTCAGCATCCGCCTCATCATGGTGGAGATGAAGACCCGGATAGGGTTCAACAGAGCGGAAAAGCGGGAACATGCCGCATGAAGACGATTTACCGGCGGCATGGTGGAGCGCGGTGCGGTAACGGGTACCGCCCCCACGCCGCTCACTCTTTCCTCCGTGCCCCTCGCAACGCCTTTGCATCCTCTACGGTCACCACGCGGACGGCACCGCCCTGGATGCCGCCGCCGGCATCGTCCATCCCGTCCTCGATCCAGCCCTCGATCTCCAGGTAGGCCGCCCGCAGCCCCTCGAGGACGTCCGGGTCGGCGTCCCAGAGGCCGCGCCCGTGCGCCTCGAGCAGCCGCCTCCCGATCTCCTCGAGCGCCCAGGGGTTCTCGGCCGCGAAGAACTGCCGCATCCGTGCATCCAGGACGAACGTGCGGGTGATGTCGTCGAAGATCCGGTCGTCCACCTCCTCGGTCGTTGCCTCCCACCCGTAGACGGTCCCCACCTGCCGCGAGATATCCCCGGCACCTTTGTAGCCGTGCCGCTTCATCCCCTCGATCCATTTCGGGTTGAGGAGCTTCGCCCTGACGACCCGCCGCACCTCCTCGGCAAGCGTCCTGACCTCCACGCGGTCCCGGTCGCGCGTATCGCCGTAGTAGGCGGGCACCTCATGCTTCGAGAGCGCCCGCACCGCTCCGGTCAGCCCGCCGTGCACCCCAAAGTAGCAGCAGCAGCCGAGAAGGTCGTACTCGTCGGTCACCGTCTTGTTGAAGGTGAGGTCGACGGCGGCAAGCTGCGCGGAGAAGGCCTCCCGGGACTCTTCGCCGAAACTGCCCCGACCGTAGGCATAGCCGTTCCACCCGACAAAAACCTCCGCAAGGTCCGCCTCCTCCTTCCAGGCCGAGGCATAGACCGCCAGGCTGACGCCGTTGCCGTAAGTGCCCGGCCGGCTCCCGAAGATCCGGGCCGTTCCGCTCCCCGCGAGGGCGTGCTTCCGCACGAAGTTCATCTCGGGCGGCTCATCCAGATCTGCGATCTCCCGGATAGCGTCGTCCAGGAGTTCGATACAGGTGTAGAAGCAGTCCCGGAGGATCCCGCTCATCCTGACGGTGACGTCGATTCTCGGACGGCCGAGTTCTTCGAGCGGGAGTATGCGGTATGACCTGACCCTGCCGTCCGTCCAGACCGGCTCGACCCCGATGAGGGAGAAGATCTGGGCAAGTTGCTCGCCGTCGGCCCACATGATGTCGGACGCCATCCAGTACATGCCGACGTTCTCCGGGATCCGCCCGTGCTCGTCGGCGTACTTCGCAACGATGCTCTCCGCAAGCCGCGTCCCGATCCTCCAGGCGGCACGGGTGGGTGCCCGGAATGGATCGAGCGAGTAGAAGTTCCGCCCGGTGGGGAGCACCTCGGGCTTGCCCCGGGTGATGAGGCCTGAAGGGCCCGGCGGGATATAGCCCCCGGCAAATCCCGAGAGCAGGCTCCCGATCTCGTCGGAAGCGTCCATCCGTGCCGCAAGATCGAGGACGCCGGCCCGGATCTTCTCGAGCGCTTCCTGGTCGGGGTGCGGGAGGGCGTCCGGGGGCTCACCCGCGAGGAATGCGGCGATCAACCGCTTTGCCGCGGCCTCGGCCTCACGCAGAAGGGCACCGTCCGTGGTAGAAACGTCGTGCCCCATCATCCGGAGCACCGCGGATCGCAGTTCCCCATCGTAGCGCATGACGGCATGGATGAACTCCACCCGGCGTTCGCCCTCCGGCACCTCCCCGAAGATGTGCATTCCATCGGGGATCCGGGTCTCAGCGATCCGGGTCACGGCGGTATGGGCGGCGGCGACCACCTCCTCGAACGGGGCTCCCCGCTCGACGAGGGCGCGAAGCCCGATTTCGCCGCCGATGCCGGTCTCCTCGAGGAGGTCGGCGATCGTGTGCTCGAGCGCGTGCGCCCGCGCCCGGTCGACGCCTTTCGCCCGGTTGTAGTCCGCGATCTGATCTTCGAGATCCTTTAAGCCCGCATAGAGGTCGCTAGCGGCCATCACCGTCTGCATGTGGTCGACCAGGGTCGCGTAACTCCGCCGCTTGGCGATCGTCCCTTCCGGGGGGTTGTCGGCGTTGTAGATGTAGAGGTGGGGGACGGTCCCGACGGCGATGTCGGGGAAGCAGGCGTCGGAGAGGGCGACCGATTTCCCCGGGAGGAACTCGAAGTTTCCGTGCGTGCCGACGTGGACGATCACGTCCGCGCCGAACGTCTCCTCGATGTAGCGATAGGTCGCGAGGTACTGGTGTGTCGGCGGAACGCCCGGATCGTGGAGGATCCGGCAGACCTGGCCGTCGCACCGCGGGCCGGCGCACCCGCGTTTGGGCTGGACGCAGACGAGGGCGTTTCCGTAGCGCACCCCGGTGACGACGATCCTCCCCTCGTGGACCATTGCCGGCGGGACACCGTCCATCTCCTCGCCCGGCGGCTGACCCCACGCTTCACAGATGCGGGCCCGGACCGCGTGAGGAAGGGTCTCGAACCAGGCAGAGTAGTCTTCCGGCTCCACCAGCGCAAGGGCACCGCCTTTCCGGACGATCTCCGCGACCGAGGTCCAGCGGAAGTCGCTGATCGCCTTTCTCTCCATGATGGTCTCGATCAGGTCTTTTCCGCTCTCCGGGTACTCGACCGCATACCCCCGGGCGTGCATCGCTTTGAGGATTCTTACGACGCTTTCCAGCGTATCGAGGTGCGCCCCGGCTCCGACCGACGCCTCGACCGAGGCACAGGGCTTGTTGTGGAGGAAGAAGGCCACCCGCCTCTCCGCGGCGGGTTTCGCAGCAAGGTCGATCCACCGCCTCGCCCGGCCCACGAACTTCTCCATCCGCTCGTCGATGGGGACGTGCCGTTCGCCGGTCTCCTCCGGGCCGCGGGTCTCTGCCGCACCGATCGGCACCATCTCGATCGCACCGAAGAACTCGGGCATCGCGACGTACCAGGAGACGTCGCTCCCGCGCATCCCGTCCAGGTCGGCCCTCCACTCCGCTTCGGTCTGGTGGTAGAGGATCAGGGGGCGGAGCACCGGCATGCCGAACTCCTCAAGCACCTCGACAAAGGCATCGGCGTCGCGAGGCGGTGTGAACGTTCTTGCGTCGACGAGCGCATCGATCCGGCCCGCAAAGAAGGTCGCGAGCACTTCCCGGTCGGATCGCGCCCCGATAGCCTGGTCCGCGATCCCGAAGCAGAAGACCGGGAGGAGATCGTAGTGCTTCTCAAACTTCCGGATCAGGGATTCCTCGACGGCCAGATCCCCATTCACCCAGTGCGTCCGGGAGAAGAGGAGCCCGACACGGATGGGGTGCCGGGGAGGATACCAGGCCAGGTAGTCGTCGGGGTCATCGAAGACGCACCCGGCGTCCGGGTGGTAGATCCCCTCCCAGCGGGTCTCCCGCGGGGGGTCGTAGGCAACGTCCATCCCGGCCACCTCGGCCTGGACGTAGCGGACCAGGTTTTTGATGTTCTCGGGCCCGCCGTAGAGGAAGTAGGCACTCACCGTGGAGACGACGGCGAGCGGGACGGTCGAGGCCGACCAGGAGGCGTCAGTGTAGCCGAATGCTATCACCGGAACGCCCTCCGCGAGCCCGCCCAGGATCTCGTCCCAGACCGGGTCGTGAGACGGGTGGACCAGGACGATGTCTGAATCGTTGCACGACTCAATGCACCGCTCCCGCTTCTCCGCGTCGTCCGCCAGCTCATGCACCTGCCACGCCGAGAGATCGATCCCTGCCTCCCGCGCCGCGCCGGAGAACTGCAACAGTTCGCTGCCCCAGGCAACTATGGTCATCCTCATGGTAACTCCACAGGTCTGTCGTTGTCAGAAGGTCGGAGGGGAACCACGTAGGGCACCCCCACCTCGTCCTTTACGGCCGCCTCGATACCGTAGGCCGCTCGCACCATTCCCGGCGTCAGGAGGGAAGACGGGGTCCCCTGCCCGAGCACCAGCCCATCTTTCAATATCAGGAGCCGGTGGCAGTAGCGTGCGGCAAGGTTCAGGTCATGGATCGCCGCCACCACCGCAAGCCCGCGCCCCTCGGCGAGCCGGAAGAGGAGGGCCATCACCTCGATCCGGTTGCGTATATCAAGCGCGCTCGTCGGCTCGTCGAGGAGGAGCACCCGGGCGTCCTGCGCGATCGCCCGCGCGATGAACACCCGCTGCCGCTCCCCGCCCGAGAGCCGGTCGATCCTGCGGGACGCAAACGCAGATATGCCGAGGAGGGAGAGCGCGTCAGAGACCGTCTGCTTATCCTCTTCGGAGACGCTCCAGCGCAGGTGCGGCCGCCTGCCCATCAGGACGGTCTCAAAGACCGTCGCCGAACTGAGAATGCCGCTGTTCTGTGGGACGTAAGCGATCATCCGCGCGATCTCCGGCCGGCTCATCGAGAGCATGTCGCGCCCGTCGAGATGGATCTCCCCCTCAGGAGCGAGGATCCGGTCCAGGCACCGGATCAGCGTCGTCTTCCCCGATCCGTTCGGTCCGACGAGCCCGAGGACCTCGCCCGCATCGAGGGTGAACGATATACCATCGAGCACCCGGCGCTCGTTGTAGGCGAACGAGACCCCGCGCGCGCAGAGCAGCGGCATCAGGCATCCCTCCCCCTCATGAAGAGGTAGAGGAAGAAGGGTATGCCGAGGAACGCGGTCATGATACCGACCGGGATGATGGCCCCGGGGATCAGGGTGCGGGCGAGGCAGTCGGCGCCGAGGAGGAGAACAGCCCCCACGAGACCGGATGCAGGGAGGAGGGTGCGATGATCGGTCCCGATCGCCATCCGGGTGATGTGGGGCGCCACGAGGCCGATGAACCCTATGGTGCCGGTAAAGCAGATGATCACGGCCGTCACGAGCGATGCGGCGAGCATGAACCCGGCCATGGACCGCTCCACCGGGACGCCGAGACTGGCTGCCACCTCGTCACCCTCGGCGAGGGCATTGAGATCCCACGCACGCCAGAGGAGGGGTGGTATGACGGCGACGATGACGATCGCCACGATCCCGAGTTTCGGCCACGACGATTTGTCGAGCGATCCAAACATCCAGAAGACGACCTCCTGCACCTTGGCCGCCGTCCCGAGGTACTGGAGGAGGGATGTGATCGCCGAGAAGAGGTACATGAGTGCGATCCCGGCGAGGATCATAGCCTCGCTCCCCATGCCCCGCAGGCGGGCCATGCCGTAGATGGCGGCCGCGGCGAGCATGGCAAAGAGGAAGGCGTTGCCGATGACGAGAAGGCTGCCGGAGAGGATGCCGGCGCCGAGGACGATCGCGATCGATGCGCCGCATGACGCGGCGGACGCTATGCCGAGGGTGAAGGGGCTTGCGAGCGGGTTTCGGAGGACGCCCTGCATCACCGTGCCGGCTATAGCAAGCCCGAACCCCGCCGCGATACCGAAGAGGACACGGTGCAGCCGCCAGCCCCATACGATGCCGACGGCGTTTGACTCGATCATCCGGTCAGGCAGGTCGACCGCATCGGGAAAGAGCCCGGCGAGGATGGCGAGGTAGGAGTCGGCGACCGAGAGGTTGGCCGATCCAAGGGTCACGGCGACCCCGGCGAGCGCTATGAGGATCAGGATGAGGCCCACGATGAAGAGCACCCGCTTCTCGGTGAGCCGCGTGTATTCCTGTTTGCCGGTCTCGGCCATCATGCCGGGTACACGAATGTTCCGTGTTCATCGAGGTCGTAGTCGAGCCGCTGGAACTCCTCCAGGTACTGCCGGTGGACGGCGCGGGGGTCGAGGTCGGGGAAACGGTCGGGGTAGAACCACTTCGCAAAGTATGCGGTGCCGATGAAGTACTCAGGCCCCCCGATGACATCGGTGTGGATGATATGCACCCTGCCGTCCCTGATCGCTCTCATCTGGTTCCAGACGGGGCGGTCGGAGATCGCGCGGTGAACCCGTTCGAAGGACGAGATGTCGTCGTCGCCGTAGCCGCCGAACGTCGTCTCCCCGGCGCCCACGATCTTGACGATGACGCCGGGGTTTTTGCTGATGACCGCCTCGGGATCGATCGCCGGATACTCGACGGGGTTGTCACCGAAGATGTTCATGCCGCCGGCAAGTTCGATCTTCTCGTCGTAGCCCGAGCCCTTCCCTGCGCTCTTGTAGTCGTTCCAGTTCTCGAGGTAGACCGGGATCCGGTCTTTTACCGGGATTGTATCGACCACCCCCGCCACACTGCCGGTGGCATCTCCGTAGAACGCGAGGAACCGATCCGCACCCTCTCTCTTCCCGAGGAGGAGGCCGAGCGTCCGCACCTCATCGGCGTAGACCGTCGGCCGGAAGCTGTCGAACCGGAAGAAGCGTATGTCGGGGTCGATGGCGCTGAGGGTATCTTCGATCTCGTCGCAGGACGATTGGGAGATGGAGGCGTAGAGGAAGACCGCATCGGGGCGGATGCCGGCCGCCTGCTCGTAGTCAGGGGACCAGACCGAACCGAGATTCGCTTTGCCCTGGTATTCGGGGTAGAAGATCGGGTCCTCGAGGACGTACTTGCTCACGCCCACGATTCGGTCGGGTTCGATGCCGATCGACCGCAGCATCTCGAGAGAATCGCTGTTGAAGAGCGCGATCCTCCTGATCGGGCGGGTGAGTGTCGTCGTCTGCCCCGATGTATCGGTTATCGTGAGTGCCCGGCCGTCCCAGTGCTCGTAGATGAACGCGGCGTCCCGGAGGTCGCCGGGCGACGGTGCTTCGACTGCTCCGCCCATCTGCCGGGCATCCAGCGAGTCGAGGATTGCTGCCGCAAGCTCGGACGACGTCAGTGTGCCGTCGCCGTCGCCGTCGCACGGGATCGCCATCGCCATCCCCGCGAGGAGGCAGAGAGAGCATGCGAGCAGGATGAGGCGCCTGGTCATCTGCCGCACCTCCGACGGTATGCAACGGCAAGCGCGGCGAGCACGGCCACGGAAAGGAAGCCAGGGGCCTCCACCGGAGTTTTGCTGGACTCGGGGCCATGGGTTCCGGCGGCCCCGACGGTGCCTGACTCGCCGGTCAACAGATCTTCCCAGGTGCCGGTGAAGACTCCAGCGGCCTCCTGTGGTCCCTGGACTCGATAGCGTATCGTTTCTTCGCCGATGACGGCGAAAGCAGCTTTTCCGCCCGAGAGCCGGGTGCGGTCAGCGGGGTGATCCGTCTCTTTCCATACGCATCCATCGGGGAGCGTCTCGACGATGCCCCCGACCGGGATGCCGGTTACCACGAGGGTTACATCAAGGCCGTCTCCCGAGGATGTGACGAACCGCTCGATGTTCGCGGCCGTTACGGGAGCCGCGAGCAGAACGATCAGGATACACAGGGTTACTGATCTCCTCGGTGTCATTACAGAGGGATTCATCACAGCGTGTTAAATATATTATCATTTGTATCATTTATTCGAAGTTATTTCAAAACACGGCCTATGGAATGAGAATAAACATGAAATACATATTAACATCCATGGGGTTCTCCCGGAGCATCGACGAGGGTCTGCTCTTGCCGGAATGACGACGCCCACTGCCGGAAGAGCGGCCGGTATCTCCCGGAGCATCGATGAAGATCTACTCTTGCCGGAGAGGATAAACGCGTTCCACCCGCAGGTGCTCATGCACCCCGGCAGGCGCGCTTCCGATCTGCAGGAGTTTCAGGCCTTCGAGGAAGTTTTCGGCAGCGGTGCGCAGGGGCAATGTGCCAGAAAATCGGACCTTGCAGACAATCCTATCCGGATAATCGAACAAATGAGAGCACATAGCGTCACAAAAAAATAAAAGGTATTAATACATGATGCTACCTTATGACAAATTATATGAATATATTCAGAAATATCCAGATATGGTTATGCGTGATCATGGCATCTGTCTTCATGACGGTGCCGGTTTCGGCAATCTACGACTTCGAGGGCATCCCCCTCGATACAGCGGCCCAGGGCGAGGTCAGAGGAGACGTGCTCACCTTCGGGACTTACGGGCTCGCCGCTCCTCCCCTCGAGTGCGCCTTCTCCCTCCCGTCAAAGCCGGTATGGGCGCGGGTCTATACGGGTGTCTGGGGCGGCACCGAGCGCTACACCGGGTGGGAGGAGCTCAGCATCAACAACGGCGTCCCGGCCCGCCGGGACCTCTTCGGGAAAGACGACCGGCACCCCGAGACGCTCGTATCGGGATACGGCGTCTACTGGGTCGCGCACGACTGCACCGACCAGTTCCGGGGCGGCAAGAACACCGTCACCCTCACGACCAGCAGGGGCCAGCCCGAGAGCAGGATCGACGGGCGCGCCTACGCTATCTTCATCGTGGCCATCGTGGAGGATGCCAAATTACCGCTCACGCGCTACTGGATCGCAGAAGGGAACGAGAACCTCCACGGCGAAGGATGGTCCGGCACGAACCCCACGCGCCACGATACGTGCGAAGTAGTCTTCGAGAAGGCAGGTGCAATAGAGAAGGGCGCCGCCGACCTGACCGTGGTCCTTCTCGCCTCGACGAAAGGGCAGCCGGATTACATCCTCTTCAACGGCGAGGACCTGGGCGTCCCGATGACCGACCTCTCGATCTATCCCGAAGGGGCGCGGGACATCGGCAACGAACATATCGGCGACGCAACCGGCGGTGCTGGTGTCGAGGCCCGCTACGTCGACGTCGAGACGTTCGACGTCGGCCGCCTCCTGAAAGAGACCAACCGCATCGTCTTCGAGCGTGGGAGAGATCTCGACGGCGACGACGAGATCAGCACCACCGGGTCGAAGCCCGAGGGCGAGGACTACATCCACCCGGTCTCCGCAATCCTCACGGTGCAACGGCCCGGCGCGTCTCCGGAGCCGGACTTCGCCGTCGATACACCCGTGGTGACGGGCGCTTACGCCGGCGAGGAGGCGACGATCCGGGCGATGGTGAGGAACTACGGCGTACGGCCTGACGGGAAGATCGCGGTGGCCTTCTCGGTCGACGGGAGTGTCGTCAAAACAGTTGAGGTCGAGCCGGCGAGGTCCGGCGTCCAGCAGGTCGAAACCGGCGTCACCCTCGCTGAAGGCCGGCATACTGTCGCGGTGCGCGTCGATGCCGCCGGCGACGCCGATCCCGCGGACAACGAGGCGTCGATGCAGCTGACGGTCGGCACGGTCCCCGACCTCTCCGTCGCCATAGGGGCGCCGATCCGGGGTGGACTTGAAGCCGGGGCACAGGCTGCGCCGACGCAACAGGCGCCCGCTCCACTCTTTGCCCTGTTTGCGGGGCTCGTTCTCGTCGCGTTCCTTATGATGCGACCGCCCGGCCGGAAGATTACGATCGCTCTGATCGCAGGCGCGGGCATCGTCGCCATATCACTGCTGGCGATACCACCGGCGACCGCTGCGGGGTACCTGGACTATACCATCCCGGTCACGATCAAGAACGGCGGCGGAAGCGACGTCGGCGCCTTCGACCTCACCATCTACCTGGACGGCGATAAAGCGGCGGTCAAGCACGTCGACGGGATAGGTGCCGGGGCGACGGCCACGATCGACGTCCCGCTCTACACGACGGCGGGGAAGCACCGGCTCAAGATCGTCGCGGATGAAGAGAGTACTATCAAAGACTCGAACAGGGCAAACAACGCGGCGGAGGGCGAGTATGTCTTCCCGTAGGATCGTTATCGGGCTGATCCTGCTCCTCCTCGCTACGCCCGCAGCGGCCACCTACGCCGGGGACAGACCGCTCTCGACCGTGTTCCACGACGAGCTCCGGGGAGGCTACGTCTATACCGTGGGAAACAGCACTTACAGCGGCTCAATCAGTCCGGGGGGAGAGTATACAGTTGCGTTCGAACCCGAACTCCCGGCGGACGCAGCCGTCTGCTACCAGCGCATCTATGTCTACTGGTCCTGGAGCAAACTCGACCAGATGGCGATCTACCCGGCGCTCTCGCTCACCCGCACGGATACGGGCGAGAACCTCACGGAGGTTGCCCGCCACACGGACTCCAAGGGGTTCGTCAGCACGAATGACTTCTTCTCCGGCATGGACATCTTCGCGACCAAAGATCTCAACCCCGGGAAAAACTCCTTTGAGGTCGTACTCAAGAACAACGCCACCGACAACCGGACGTTCGTCGTCCAGGGGATAGGGCTGCTTGCCGTCTACGAGAGCCCCGAATCGCCGGAGGCGATCGTCTGGGTGAGCGAGGGGGCCGACCTCCTCTACAGCAGCTACGGGATCACCCCCGCCATGGCGTCGAGCCGGATCGATTTTCCCGGGGAGATCGACCGTTCCGGCCTTAAGTCGGCCGAACTCTTCCTCGTCGCCCCTTCGGGGGGCTACACCCGGGAGAACATACCGGTGATCAACCGGCTCTTCTTCAACCGCGAGGGGACAGGCAGCATGCCCTCGTTCTTTGAAACTATCCTTTCTGCGCTCTTCCCGGGGTCGAGCGGGAAGGAGTGGGTGAACGTCTTTGACTCCGACGAGACGGTGCAGATCGGGATCGACCGGCGGGACGTTCTGCCTTACCTGCGGTCCGAAGGGAACTTTGCGCTGGTCCAGGACGAAAAAGACTACCTTGTCCTGTCAAACGCCGTTCTCCGGGCCGAACGGAGGTGAGAGTATGGAGACCATCATCGAGGCA
>Ga0209510_1003975_pt1 | contig 13420 bp, 13 predicted proteins | sample BiotimSIPDNA_FD_185749 | JGI IMG/M metagenome (GOLD analysis project Ga0209510, IMG submission 185749) | Anaerobic biogas reactor microbial communites from Washington, USA - Biogas_R1 time_0 SIP DNA (SPAdes) (version 2) | ecosystem: Engineered > Bioreactor > Anaerobic > Unclassified | place... | reverse complement strand
TCGCTTTCTTGTCGAAAATTTTGCCTTCCAATGGCTGCTGGATAATGGTGAGCCTCGTGTAATAGCAGGAAAGGCAGATTCTATCCTTGACGCTATGAGAGAGAACCCGAATGACCATTTAGGTTTTACTAAACTTGATCTTCAGTTTCACTCAACAATCATTAAGTGCAGTAATTACGAACGGATTTTTCGCTTTTGGACAACTGTTCATGAAGAGGCTGTGAGGTTAGGATTTATGGCAATGCAAGGAAGCGCGCGTTTTTATGAGGTACTCGACGAGCATGCAGCAATTGTTGATGCTTTATGGAATAAGGATAAGGGAAAGGTACTTAAGGCTCTTAACGTTCACTTGGATAACACCCTTTCAGCTCTTACAAAAGAACTTGGGAGCGAGCATCCGCCAGAAACGATAATCTCCCCTTTAGGCCCCTTGGGTTTGGGATAAATACCCTCCTATGTTTTCCCATGTTTATATGGATTGTTTTTGTCAGCCTTGACTAAAAGGAAGAGGTGATAATCATGAAGGTGTCTTCTATCCAGCTTGAAATGAAAGATGACCGAAGCAAAGAAGAAACCATTGAATATGCCCTTGCGATGATGGACAAAGCGAGCAGTAGCGATCTAATCATCCTTCCAGAGATATGGAACATCGGATTCTTCGCTTACGACAAGTACATCTCCGAGAGTGAGCCGATCGATGGTCCTACTGCGACCGCTGTGTCTATGAAAGCAAGAGAATTGGGATCCTACATTTATTCGGGTAGTTTTGTGGAAAAGAGGGACGGAAAATATTTCAACACCAGCATCCTTTTCGACAGGAAAGGCCAAAAGGTCGGAGAATACCGAAAGATCCATCTGTTCTCATACAGATCGAGAGAACCTGAGATCCTTACCCCCGGCAGTGACATAACTGTACTGGACACCGAGTTCGGCAAAGTTGGGCTTTCAACCTGTTATGACCTTAGATTCCCGGAGCTGTACCGGGCAATGGTTGACAAGGGCGCTGAATTATTTCTGGTGACCTCAGGGTGGCCCTTCCCGCGCCTTTCCCATTGGCTGGTTCTCAACCAAGCCAGGGCGATTGAGAACACTTGCTTTCTTGTTTCATGCAATGCCGCCGGGGTACAAAAAGGCACCCGTTTTCTCGGACACAGCCAGATAGTTGATCCCTGGGGTGTTGTAATAGCTGGTAGCGCTCACGAGGGAAGGATCATCAACGCAGAGATAGATCCTGGACTGGTTTCCAGAACCAGACAGGAGTTCCCTGCACTTAGGGACCGTGTCTTAAAGTGATCCACGCAATGTCCAAATTTTTTGAATAACCTTTGGGTTTTTTACTGGATGGCACAAGATTCGGCTAACGTTAGCTTTTTGGGGGGCGGAGAAGTTACCCAGAATTAAGGACGGCGTGTCAGGATGTTATTTTTTAGGAAAAGAGAATTGATCGCCATAACTGGAGCCGGAGGGAAGACCTCTCTGGCTCTGGTTTTAGGTTCCCTTCTGTCCCGTGACTGTAAAGTAGTTCTTACTACCACAACTCATATTGGTTGCGGAGAGCTCCCGTCATCTGTGGCTCATTTCTCCGGTAACCTCAAGGAAGTATTTCGGAAGCTTGAAGAGCTTCAGAAAGCTGATAGTTTCTTTGCAATTGTCACAAGAGGTCGGGAGAGAGGGAAATTTACGGGTTTCACATCAAAAGAGGTAGACTCCCTCTTCAAGAGCGACTTGTGCGATCTAATAATCGTAGAAGCAGACGGAGCCAGCGGATTCCCCGTCAAGGGTTACAAAAGCCATGAACCTGTAATACCTGGGCTTACGACTTGCCAGATAGTCATTGTAGGTGCGGAGATCTTTTTCAAACCCATGGATGTAACTACAGTATTCAGGCTGACTCAGTTTCTTTCAGACTTCAGGCTTATGGAGGGAACGATCCTTTCTTCACCCTCTATTGCTCTTGTCCTTGAGAGTCCCCAAGGTTTTCTCAAGGGTAGCCCGGAAAATGAGGACATGCGACGTATCCTTCTAATAAACAAGGTCGATCTGCTAAGAGACATGCCTGATTGTCAGCAGAAAGTCAGGGAGACATTTTCCATGCTCAAGCGGTTTAACCTTGCTGGCACTGCAGTTCTGAGGGGGAATGGATATGGAAGCGCTGATCCTGGCTGCGGGATCATCGACACGAATGGGGAGGGACAAGCTTCTTCTGCCATTTGGAGAAAGAACGGTTTTATCATCTGTAATCGACTCTGCCGTTGAAGCTGGGTTTTACCCTGTGATCATGGTTATTTCGCCCAAGACAGCAAAATCTCTTACTAAACAATACAAGGATGCCGTTCTTGTGATTAACGACAGATCCGATCTGGGGCAATCCTTCTCTCTCAAGCTTGGCATTCAACGCATGGACAAGAGCAGTGACTTTTGCATCCTTCTTGGAGATATGCCAACGATCACAGGAAGGGACCTCTTGAAACTGCTCAAATGCTTTTCCTTGCGCCCCCCAGAAAAAACAGCGCTGATGCCTCTGAGAGATGGCCGTTTCGGGCATCCATCGCTTTACGAGGCCATCTGGAAAGAACGTTTCAGTAAGGCAGAAGGAGATATTGGAGGACGAGACTGTGTTCGAGAGTTCGCCGATGAAGTTTTGTTCATCAAGGGAGAAGATAATTGCTTTGTGGATGTTGATACTCCTGAAGACTACCGTCTATTGCTTGAAAGAAGTTTACGGAAGAGGTGACAGATTTGGGATCTGAGGGGAATCTTGTTGTAGTCAGAGGAGGCGGAGACCTCGCTACCGGAGTTCTGTGGCGACTAAGTCGAGTAGGTTTCAGAGTGATCTGTCTGGAAACACACTTGCCGACTGTTGTCAGGCGAAAGGTCAGTGCCGCTCAGGCTGTTTTTGATGGCAGAGCAACAGTGGAAGGAATATCTTTTGTCCTGGCTGAAAAAGGGGAGCTTCCAAATGATGAAAAAACTGTCCCTGTCTGGATAGACCCTGAAGGTGAAACAATAGGGGCTGTCAGACCTGACTGCCTTGTTGACGCCATCATCGCAAAAAAGAATCTTGGTACCCATATGGGGATGGCTCCAAGAGTGATAGGACTTGGCCCCGGTTTTAAAGCCGGCGTGGATGTTCATTACGTTGTCGAGACCAAAAGAGGACACCGCCTGGGCAGGGTTATTAATGACGGACAGGCAGCACCCAACACTGGTATTCCCGGGGTTGTCGGAGGCGAATCAGAAAAAAGGGTTGTCCGTTCCCCTGGTGAAGGTTTTTTCATAAGTGTTCGCGGGATAGGTGAGGTAGTATCGACTGGGGAATTGATCGGACTTGTCGGAGATGAACCTGTTCATGCATCTATCAGCGGCCTGATCAGAGGGCAGATCCATCCATCGGTCCCTCTCTTCAAAGGCATGAAGATAGGTGATATTGACCCAAGGGAAGATGCCAGCTGGGACACTATTTCCGACAAGGCTCTCTCGATAGCCGGAGGCGTTCTGGAAGCTATCCTGTACCAGCAATGATCCAGTATTGAAAAACTGATCTTTTTTTTGGAGGAACCTCTGATCTTGAAGAGAAATTGTCTGGTTTTGATGATGTTTTTTTGCCTGGTTTTTATCCTCCCTGCGGATGCTTCCGCCGGGAAGGGCACGTTGGCTGTTTCCCTGGGAATCTCACCCTGTATCGAGGAGATGCTTGATTTTTTCGAAGCCTCGGGAGGGGGCTCTCTGGCGCTGGTTAAAGAAACAACGGGTATCCTTGCAAGGCAGATCGACAGCGGAGCACCTTATGATCTTCTCATAGCGGCAGACCCTGAATGGCCGGATTGGTTGATCTCACGTGGGAATGGCAATTCATCCCGAATCTGTGCCTGGAACAGGCTTTCGATCTGGTCTGAGAACCCTGTCGATGAAAATGATCTTCCTGCCTTGGTTATAGCGATCCCGAATCCGGACTTCACGTCCTATGGCAGGAAGGCAATGGAGTTCCTCTCTCAGATGGGCCTTTGGGAGAAGGGTATTGAAAATGGTCAGGTTTTGCTTTGCGGGAGTGCACCACAATGCGTCGCGACAGTCAGGGCAGGAACAGCGCAAGTTGCACTGATCCCACTCCCTACGGCAAATCTGGCTGGAGGCTATTCAAGAGTTATCGACCGGGTCGACAGCCTTCCTGTCGTTGTTATCCTTGTAAACGAAGACCCCCCAGAAGAAATCTTGCAGTTCAGCTCCTTCCTGTTCATGAGAGAGGCCACCAAGATCTGGTCAAAATGGGGATTCGAGCCCTTTGCGGGAGGGGTAGTTCATTGAAACCGACAGATCCACTGGAAGCATGCAGGAAAAGACTGATGTCAGAGATTGCCGATGGATCAATATTGATGGATGGTCCTGTCATCACTCGTCCACTTCTTCCTTCTGAAGCGATCGGAGAAGGAGGGAATATCCGGCACGATTATCCGCTGTGTCAAGGAAAGGAGTTCCTACTGGAAGCTTCCTTTTGTGGCTTCAAGGGGCAGGCTTTTACTGAGAGACCTATCCGATGGGAAGGGAGTGTTGGAGATCTGTTATGCCTGGATCTCGAAAGGATCGAGGAAAGGGCTGTTTTCCTTGCATCTTTTAATGCCATAGCCAGATCACTGGGCATGGTCAGCAATACTATTCATTGCAGAAACGATTCATTGAACATCTGCGCAGGAAAGATAGGCCAGCTACTCCTCGACAGGATGAAGCCAGAGGAGAAGGTTTTGATAGTTGGCTATCAGCCTGCCTTTATTGAAGCTGCATCGATAAAACTCGGAGCTGAAAGAGTTAGAGTTGTTGATCTTGATCCGTGCAACATTGGCAGGACTGTTTTCGGAGTAGTTATATATCACGGAGTGGAGGATCTTAACAGGATCCTGGGAGAGGTCTCCTTTGCCTTGGTCACAGGTTCATCTATGGCAAACGGAACCTTTGAAAGATTGCATGAAAAACTCCAGCATTCCAGAGTTCCTTTCGTCCTTTTTGGCACAAGTGCTGCCGCTCCGGCGGCTCTTCTCAGCCTGGAACGCTGGTGTCTGGAATCATGCTGAAACCGTTAAAGAGATAGACCCATGCGAAATCTTTCCAAAATTGTGAGGAGAATAACACTTAACCTGTTATTGTTCAGTTTTTTGCTTGGTCTCTTTGCTTCCAGTGCACAGGCCGAGCTTTTGGCGGCCGCCGCAAGCTTGCGACCGATTCTTGAACAGGCCGCCCAACTCTTCGAGAAAGAAAAAGGGATCAGAGTGGGACTGATATTCGGAACTTCCGGGAAATTGGCATTGCAGATCGAGATGGGGGCCCCTTTCAACCTTTACTTGAGCGCTGATGAGCATTGGGCCCGGCATCTCGAAGGAAAAGGGATTCTTGATAATGTCAGGCCTGTAGCAGAAACCCCTCTTGTCCTCTGGTGGAATTCAGATATTGCGCCATCTCTGGATCTGGTTGAGGGCAAAAACTATTTTATCGCTATCGCCGACCCGGACACTGCCCCTTTCGGGGCACTTGCATTGGAGTATCTTGAAAAGACAGGCATCCTTGAGCAACTCAAGGTCGAAGATCGTCTTATCATTTCGGGTGATGTCCTCAAGGCAGCCCTTACGGCAAAATACGGTCTTTTAACTGCTGCCCTTATCCCTCTGAGCATCGCGAAAATGATGGAAGGATCCTGGACAAGGACACCGATGGCTCCTCAAAGGATCTTTTGCGGTATCGTGGGGAAGAGGGGTTCAAGGACATCTTTAGAATTCCTGGAGTTCCTTTTCAGCCCGAAGATACAGGAATTGTTCCAGGAAGCCGGATTTGAGATCTTATCCTGATGAATAGAGTGAGACCATGGGTAGAGCACTTTTAATAAGTCTTAAAGTCCTTGCTATCAATATCCCCCTTCTTCTGTTTTTAGGTGGAGGGATAGGTTGGGTGCTGGCGAAAAAAAACTTCCCTGGCAGGGATCTTTTGCATTTGATATTACAACTTCCGATAATCCTGCCTCCTTCGGTCCTGGGATTATATCTTCTCGTGGGTTTGGGAGGATCAGAACTGTTAAGGGAAGCGGGATTTCTTTTCGCTTTCCCTGCCGCAGTACTTGCAGCACTTGTATCCTCGCTCCCCATAATGATCCAGTCCACAAGAGCTGCCTTCGCAGGAGTGAACAGAGAGACAGAGGAGGCCGCACTTACTCTTGGGAGAGGACCGGTAACAGTATTTCTGAAAATAACCCTCCCCCTGGCTAGACGTGGTCTGCTTGTAGGTCTGGCTCTTTCCTGTGCGCGTGCACTGGGAGATTTCGGTGTAACCCTAATGATTGCGGGAAACATCCCGGGAAGGACACAAACTTTGCCACTTTTTATCTACAGTCAGGTGGAATCCATCAATTTCGCCCGCGCACACACTGCCTCCCTTCTCCTGATAGCAGTCGGAGTCGGAAGCCTCTATCTGGTCCGGAAACTGGAGGACGGAGCTCATGAGCGACTGGTTTGAGGCTGAGCTCAGGAGCGAAGCGGGGAACTTCTCCCTTGATATATCGCTTTCACTTAACAAAGAGATCGGAGTTTTGTTCGGTCCAAGCGGTTCAGGGAAAAGCCTGACCCTTCGTTGCCTTGCAGGGCTAAAAACTGTCCGTTCTGGCCGAATACTCCTTGAGGACCGCGTTCTTCTTGATACCCGGAAGAGCATCTCCGTTCCCCCACACAAAAGAAAAATGGGGCTTCTCTTCCAACACCTTGCCCTTTTCCCGCACTTGACCGCCTTGGAGAATGTTCGCTTTGGAGTTAACGGCGGGCGGCGAGAAGAAATTGCTCGGGAATGGCTAGCCCGCGTACGCCTGGAATCCCATGGGAACCATTACCCCTTTCAGCTTTCAGGAGGCCAGCAGCAACGCGTGGCTCTAGCCAGAGCCCTTGCCGCAGAACCGAGATTGCTTCTTCTCGATGAACCCTTCAGTGCTCTCGACGGACCTCTCAGAAGGAACCTTCGAAGAGAATTAAGGCTTCTCCAATCTGAGACCGGCATCCCTATTCTCTATGTTACCCATCAGATAGAAGATCTCTGTGCACTGGGGGACAGGGTCTTTTTTATTGAGAAGGGCAGAATTACAGGCTCTGCATTGGTTAAAGATCTTCTTAACGGACAAAAAAGATTCCATTTCTGGAACCTTATGGGTTGGGGGAACGTCTTTGAAGGTGAGGTTTCTTACGGGGAAGAGGGCTATCCGATCTTCAGCTGGGACAGTGGGAGACTACTTCTCAAGGAAACTGAACATACAGGCCCGGCTACTGCATTTATAAGGCCTGACAGAATCCGTTTCCTTGATCCCCGTTATCCTGTTGACAGCGAAATAGCACCGAACAAATTCTCAGGAACAGTAGAAGAGATCCAAATGGAGGGCGGGATAATCCGAATGCAGATTATGACCCCAGTGGGTTTATGGCAGGTAGAACAGGGAGGAGCGACCACCCCTGCTCGTATACCTGACATCGAAGAAGCGGTTTGTTTTGCTGTCCCCCCCGTTGCCATCGAACTGATCTTTATCAAAAGGTAAGAGGAGGGAAAATCTGATGGACCGATCCCTTTTAAGTCTTGTTAACAGTGACATTGAGGCTGGTGTAGTTGGAGTTCTATGCACAATAGTCTCATCAACAGGATCTACACCAAGGGGAATGGGAGCTTCCATGTGGGTACGCAGCGACGGTTCGATCATGGGATCGATAGGTGGGGGGAGCATGGAGTTCGAGGTAATTGAAAAATCTTTGCAATTGTTGGCTTCAGGAGGAGAACCGATCCTTTATGAGGCTGTTCTGCGAGAGACAGAAAGTGCTGGGGAAGCTGTCTGCGGTGGGGAAGTCGTGATATTGATAGAACCAATCGGACAGCAAAGCGAAGTTGTGATATTCGGGGCAGGTCATGTAGGAAAGGCTCTCGCCAAAATTGCTTTTGCAGCTGGTTTTCCTGTTACGGTCTGGGATGAGCGCGAAGATTTCGCCAACCCCGAAAATATACCTTGGGGAAAAACCCTTTTCTGCCCCCTGGAACAGATGTTCGATAAGAAAGGTATCAGGTTGCACCCTTCCAGCTTTGTTGTAGTTGTAACCAGGGGACACGAGCTGGATGCGGACATTGTGAGAGCTCTTGAAGGAAAGCCGTTGGCTTATCTGGGGGTAATAGGCTCTAGAAAGAAGATAGCAACAATGAGAGAAAAGCTCATTTCCCTTGGTACATCAGAAACCTTCCTCAACGGGATCTTCCAACCAGTGGGTTTGCCCATAGGCGCAGAAACGCCCGAGGAGATAGCTATTTCCATCCTGGCTGAGATAATTGCGTTCCGAAGGGGATCGGATCTTGACAAATTGAGGCTGGGATACCTGGACACTCCTGACCCTTGTTACCCTGGTCCCTATCTAGACAGGAGGTAAAGAACAGTGAAGATAACAACTATTCCCATTGAAGAAGCAGTAGGGCTTCCCCTGGCCCATGACCTGACCCTGATCGATACTGAAAACAGCTACAAAGGGGCCCGCTTCAGAAGGGGGCAGATAATAACTGAGGAAGACCTACCCCTTCTGAGAAAAATGGGACGTATTAATCTTTCTATAATTGATATGGAAGATGATGAGATTCATGAGGACGAAGCTGCTCTGGCTCTTGCCAAGTCCCTTTGTGGAGAAGGCCTCGAGATCACAGGCCCCCAAGAGGGCCGCTGCCGTCTTGTCGCAAAATATCCTGGAATTGCAAGATTTTCTTCGGAATGCGTAAGCAAGATCAACAAGGAAAGGAACTGGTCCCTTGCCACTTGCCCGATAAACAGCATAGTCCACTCCGGGAAGCCAGTTGTCAGTCTTCGTATACTTCCGCTAGTCATCAAGCAACCCTTTCTGGACCAGGCAATAATGGACGCAGAACCCGTAACGGTTCTTCCCTTCCTTCCCCAAAGGGTCGGCCTGGTAACTACGGGGAGTGAGATCAAATCAGGACTGGTTAAAGACGTTTTCGAGGAAAGACTAAAAAACAAGCTAAGAGAATTAGGTGGTTCCTATCAAGGTCAGATAATCTGTGGGGATGGTACGGAAGAGATTCAGGGTGCAATAAGGAATATGCTGGAAACAGGGGTGGATATTGTCATCTGTACCGGGGGAATGAGCGTTGACGCAGATGATAGAACTCCTCATGCGATAATGTCATCCAGTGATGAAGTGGTTTTTAGGGGCGTCCCTTCTCAACCAGGGGCAAATCTCATGCTTGCCCGTAAAGATAGAAGTTGGATCATTGGGGCTCCAGCTTGTGTGGTACATGATGAGAGGACCACTCTTGACCGTCTTCTTGTGACAATCTTCGCTGGGTTAGTTGATAAATTGGAGGTTTCTTTGTGGGGCATCGGAGGTCTTTGCTCGCATTGTAAAGTTTGTATTTTCCCTGAATGTCATTTTGCGAGGCTGCCAGTTAGTTTCCAGTAATGCTTTAACAAAAATGCAAAGGAACTACGTTCTTCTTGTGGTATTTCCTCAAATTGTTCAACATTTTTAGCTTTGATTGGATTGCCCATTCGAAAGTATTTTTTGGGAAAACTTGAGGTTTTAATACTTTGTGACATCAGATAAAGGTTTATTAATAAGATCTGCACTATGAAATTTTACATCGCGGTGGCTTGTAGCTCTTACCGTTTGGTATCTAGAATCCTTTCTTGCCGTAGCTTTTTTGGAGGGCAAAGAATGATATTGGCGATTACTCCCTATCTGGCACAAGAGGTATAAAGTCACACACATACTGACAGAGAACATTGAATATATCATTTCGTCGGTTATTTTACCGGAACTCGAGTTCTTTCAGGAAATAAGGGAACCAGGACCTTGAAACACCATGATGCTTGATAAGGCGCTCCTTGGCAAAACTCCAGAAGCCTTCCAACCCGTTTATATAGACCTTGCCGCTTGAAAAGTGTTTACCGTGATCCACGGCAAGGTGCCTGAAACCGCAGAACATAAGGGAATCGTAGACCTTGAACTTGTCTGTGTAGACGATGCTCCCGCGACGGACCTTTTTGACGGTCAGGCCAAGAAGGGTCTCTGCTTTGCAGTCTGGAACGACCTGGACAAATACCTGGCTGCCCTGGGAGAGAATGCCGAAAACAGGGACCTTGCCTGCGGCGCCGCGGCCGCGCTTGCCTTTGCGCTTGCCGCCGAAACAGGATTCATCCAGTTCAATTTCGCCGGAAAGGAGGATATCTGCATCCTCCGAGTGAGCCAGGATAGCCATCCGGAGTATCGTCACAGCCCTGTGGGCCGTGTTGTAGGCAACGCCGATCTGCTTTGCGATCGTCCGAGCAGAAACTTCGAGTTCAAAGAGCTTGATGACCCTGAGCCACTGGCTTGGGCTCAACCGGCTGAGGTTGATCCAGCGCTTTGGAAAATCATGCTAAATGTAGCCACATTGTTTTACATCTGCGTCTGCCGTCGATGATTTTGACGAAAGATCTTGACCTGCATTTCGGGCAAAATCTCTGTTGGTTTTTCCAGCAAAATCCCAACAGGAATTTCCGAGCGGCAGATTCGCTATGAACCAAGTATTCATAGGCTTTGAGATCCATGGCACCATCCTAATATCAGTGCCAAATAGGGGGCAATCACCAATTGTTTTATTAGCAGTGCTCCTGACAGGGCACATCTTTACTCGATGCTCTTTAGAGAGCATCAATTGCGGGATTTATATACTTGACAATAAAGTTGAACTAAGTGTAGTCTATTCCCTGTAGCATGCCAAATAGCGTGAGGGATACCATTCAACAAGAAGCATGCAATAGAATGTCTTGCGTGCCTAGCTTATCATCTCTCTTTATTTCTTTGTAAAAAGGTATTTTCGTTAAGGGCATTTCTTGAGTCCAAAAATTAATACACAATGGATTTATGTTTTCCCCCATCTTTATAAATGTCAGGAAGCTCGGAAGAACCAAATCAAATACCTGAAAGTCCTTTTTTGTAATTGCCATTGGGAAGAACCCTTTTTGGATAAGGAGGTGCACAAAATATCCAGATTTGTTATTCCCGTTCTTTTTGACATCGGCAATGATGCCATTCGTTTTCTCTCAGGAGAATAGTTTGTTGAGCAAAGGTCTCACCGATTAGCGGAATAATCCATTTGGTAAACCAAGCCTTAGTGTCCGTTTCTTATCTTTTCCCATCGAATGGATTTGTTACGAAGGAAAAAATAAAGTGTTTTATGGATGTAATTGTAAAAATTTTTTAGGGAGGGTTCATCATGAGGCAAAAGATTACCTTGAAAATTAATGGAGAGGTTTATGAGGTAGATATATCACCAGATGAAACTCTTCAAGAAGTCCTCCGGGAGAGATTAGGCCTTACTGGGACAAAGCATGGTTGTGATGATGGGAAATGTGGGGCATGTACAGTTTTGGTCGACGGGAAACCAGTGAGATCTTGCTTGACCCTCGCCAATAGTGTAAAAGGCAAAGAGATAACCACTATTGAAGGTTTGGCAGTAAATGGAGAATTACATCCTCTCCAGAGAGCTTTTATGGATCATGGGGCAATTCAGTGTGGTTTTTGCACACCGGGAATGATTTTAGTTGCGAAAGCATTCCTTGAAGAGACCCCAAACCCCACGGAAGAAGAGATTAAAGAAGCCATTTCGGGCAATATATGTCGTTGCACCGGTTACGTAAAGATAATTGATGCAATAAAAGCAGCAGCAAAAGAAATGGCCGGATAGAACCCTTTGGAGAATGCCGAAACAAAGCCCCGGGTTTCATCTCAGGCTATCCCTTTCTGGAGGTGTACGAAGTGCAAAAAAAGAAAGAGGTAATGACAAAAGAAGTTAAGGAAAAGATCCAGTATTGGAAAGAAAGAAAAGATAGCTACGATGTCATCGGGAACAAATGTGTCCGAGTCGATGCAAAATCAAAAGCCACAGGGAAGGCAATCTATGTTGAAGACGTAATTTTGACTGGTATGTTGCATGGGAAAATATTGAGGTCTCCTTACAGCCATGCAAAAATTCTTAACATTGACATTAGTAAGGCAGAAGCCCTCCCGGGTGTTAAGGCGGTTTTGACAGGGAGGAACGTTCCGCACATTTTTATGGCAGCTATTGATGTAAAAGACGAACCTCTTCTAGCCTGGGACGGAAAGGTCCGTTTTGTTGGGCAGGAGGTCGCTGCCGTTGCTGCTGTTGATAAAAGAACAGCAGAAGAAGCGATTAAGCTAATCAAGGTAGATTATGATGTGCTTCCTGGAGTTCATAGCGTTGAAGAAGCAGTAAGACCGGACGCTCCGAAAGTCCATGAAGAGATCCTTGAACTTAAAGATGATCCGGACATTTTCGGAACGATGAAAGTGGAAAACAATGTTGCTTTCGATATTAAATATGATCGGGGAGATCCGGATAAGGGTTTTGCTGAGGCTGATGTGATAGTCGAAGATGAGTTTTTGTATAAGAACGTTGTCGCAGCTTATATGGAACCAGATGGATGTGTGGCTGACTTTGATATCGGATCTGACAAGCTTACCTTGTGGATCAGTAGCCAATGGCCTTCAAACGTGAAAGATGTCGTCTCCAGGAATTTGGGTTTTACCGATAATAAAATACGAGTAATCCAGAATGCAGTCGGAGGTGCTTTCGGGTCCAAGTTTACCGCTAATCAGCTACATCATATTACCGCTCTTCTTTCAATGAGAACGGGACGTCCCGTGAAGACGATCTTATCCCGTACCGAAGATTTCCTGACAGTTCGTTCACGTGGCGACATGAAGATATGGATGAAACTGGGAGCAAAAAAGGATGGAACCGTTACAGCAGAGCAAACCAGAATTCTTGTCGATAACGGTGCTTTTCAGTACATAAATAGGCGCAGATCGCTCCACCAGCTAGAGAGAAACGATGCAATGTATCGATTCCCAAGTGTCAGGCATGAAGTAAAGAATATTTACACAAATAAAACTCCGGTGGGGACATATAGAAGCTTCGGAGACGCCCAGATGTCTTGGGCCCGTGAGTCTTTAATGGACATGCTAAGCGAAAAATTGTCCATGGATCCTTCCGATTTGAGATTAAAGAATGCCACCCAGACCGGAGACATAACAGCCAACGGTTGGCTTATAAAGAGCTGCGGCCTTTCCGAATGCATTGACAAAGTTCGCAATGCTATTGGTTGGACTGAAAAAAGGAAGAACAAGAAAGCTTTAGGGTTGGCCAGCACCTGCCATGAGACAGACGACAGGTCGGCTGATGGGTTCTGTGGTTCTGTGAGCTACGTGAAGCTGCTTGAGGATGGAAGCGCACAAATCCTGACAGGAGAAGCCGAATACGGTCAGGGTGCACATAACGCTGTCGCAATGGTTGTTTCTGAGGAACTAGGAATTCCCTTGGACAGGATTGATGTCGTTCCTCAGGACACGGA
>Ga0209510_1003971_pt1 | contig 13433 bp, 11 predicted proteins | sample BiotimSIPDNA_FD_185749 | JGI IMG/M metagenome (GOLD analysis project Ga0209510, IMG submission 185749) | Anaerobic biogas reactor microbial communites from Washington, USA - Biogas_R1 time_0 SIP DNA (SPAdes) (version 2) | ecosystem: Engineered > Bioreactor > Anaerobic > Unclassified | place... | reverse complement strand
CAACATCAACACTACCCCAAAACTGGTAAAGTCGAACAGGAACACCAGTAAGGATGCACCGAGGATCGAAGGCATCAAAAGGGGCAAGGACACTTCTTTGAAAACACGCCACGGGTTGGCACCCAGAACGCCAGCTGCTTCGTCATAATGAGGATTGAGGCGGGCAAGACTGCTGCCGACCATGCGGATAACAATTGAGGTGTTATAAAAAACATGAGCCAGCAAAATCGCAGAGAAACTGTTCAAAAGGTTGATGGGCGCACTGGAGAGATTGAAAAGATTCATCAGGATCACATTCAACCAACCTCTGGGTCCAATCAGCGTATTGAATGCTGTGGCAACTACGACCGTCGGCAAAATAAATGGCAGCAGGCTCAGGGCGCGTAACCCTTTGCGACCCGGAAAATCGAACCTGGCAAAAAGGTATGCAGCGGGTAGTCCAATTAGCAAGGTTAACAGCGTCGATAGAAACGCTTGCCAAAGAGTGAAACCGAGCGGTCGGGTAACCTGTTCCCAGCTGAAGAATTGCCAGCCCTGGTTGAAGCGCTCAGAAAAAACCTGTCTGAAAATCACCAACAGCGGTTGGTAAAAGAAAAACAACAGAAAGGCGAGTGGTATCAACCACAGCAGCCAGGTGCGAGACCCCGAACGGTTCATCCTTAACTACTTCAACATCAGATTCGCCCACTCATTTATCCAGGCATCACGGTGGGCTGCGATCAGGGCAGAGTTGAGCGAGCTAACAGTTTCAGGGAGCTGACTGGCAGTTATAAAGTCTTCCGGCAATTCGGCAGCAGGCAAAACCGGGAAAACGAACATCTGCATGGGCATATCTTCCTGGAACTCTTTGCTCAGCAAAAAGTCGATAAACTTTTCAGCCAAATCACGGTTGGGCGTGTTGTTGAGGATGCCGGCAAATTCCACCTGCCGCCAACACATTCCCGGTGCAATCAGGGAGGCGGTGGGAGATTCGCTCAGTGCAGTTTCTGCATAGATAAGTTCGGCTGCCGGGCTGGAGGCATAAGAAACCACCATTGGTTGAGGACCTTTGCCCGATGAACCGGAAAAGTTATTGTAATAAGCTGTCTCCCAGTCAGAGACGATGGCAACCTGGTTGACTTTCATTGCTTGCCACCAATCCAGCCAGGCATCTTCGCCAAACTCGGCAATCGTTGCAAGCATAAAAGCCAATCCGGGTGAACTGGTTGCAGGGTTTTCAACTACCAATAGCCCTTCATATTCCGGCTTGGTTAGGTCTTGCAGCGAGCGGGGCAGCTCAATATTTCTTTCAGAAAAATAAGCCCGGTCATAATTGATGCAGACATCTCCAAAATCGATGGGAACGACAAAAAACTCAGGGTCAAGCTTAAACTCATCCGGTATGTTTTCTAACCCTTCTGGTTGATAGGGTTCAAACAAATTCTGCTCGAGGGCACGGGACAGGAAAGTGTTATCCAGACCGTAAAAAACATCTGCTTCCGGGGTTTTGCTGTTGACCGAAGTAAGAATGAGCCGGTTTAAAGCAGAGCCAGTGTCGCCGCCCTGGATAAAGACAAGCCTGACGTTGTTTTCTTCTTCAAACCCACTTACGAGCTCTGCGGAAACGGAGAAACTGTCGTGCGTGATGATTGTCAGGGTGCGAACGTCGTTTGCTGTTGGTTGGCAAGCTGAGATCAGCAGAACCAAAACAAACAAAATGTAGAATATTTTTTTAATCATGAAGGTTGCCTTTCCTGAGATGATAAAGATATGTGGAATAACAATAATTGTCCCTGCTGCAGGCTGACAGAAGCCTGGTTAGCGAGGCAGACATTGCTCAACCCGCGGGTTTCATATGGCAACAGGGTTTCGTAGGTAAGAGGGTAAGCCAGACCGACCGTGTTCACACCCAGCGCTGGATCGCCCCAGGGAAATAACGAGATGATGTCGCCGGGGTTGGTGTCGAGAGTGATCTCACTATCAACCATGAAAACCATGGTTTTCTCTCCCTGGATTGACACCTCGGAACCCGCCAGGGATGGGTGAAAGAGCAATGCGATATTGCTGAAGGTATGGTCGAGCCGTCCGCCGGTAGCGCAGGCTATGGTGAACTTTCCGAAGTTTCTTTTTTTGGCTTCACGAATGGCAAGTTCAAGGTCAGATTCGTCTTTTTCAGGTTTGTAGCGCAAGATCTCAACCTGCTGATCCTGGCAAGTCTTGAGTTCATCTTCGCTAATCGAATCGAGATCACCAATGAGCAAATCAGGAAACAGACCCAGTGACAACAAGTGATGTAATCCCCCATCAACTGCGATGACGAAGTCGTGATTACAAATTAGGTGGTCCAGGTTGGACTGGGCGTCACCATTAACAATTATCAGTACACTTTTTGTCGTTTTCATCAAAAAACCCTCCGTGGGGAGGGTTGCTGGAATTCTTTATCTGCATCCCTCCGCCGGTATGATCCGGATCAGGTGTTGCGGGTCGGACGGTGTGTCCCTCTCAGCTTTGCAGCTCCCCGTGAATTTGTGTATAGAATAGTACCATAGACAGGAGATGAATTACAATAATTTAAACAGAGTAGTTTCGACAAAAGGGAGTTCGATGATCACCAAAGAAGACTTTAAGATCTTGTTTGAGACCTGGCAGTGGATTATGGAAGTGCAGACTGATGGGCTTAGCCAGGAGGATCTGCTTCTCCAACCCCAGCCGGGAGGTAACTGCATGCTGTGGGTGTTGGGGCATATGGTTGAAAGCATGAAAGACCTGGTGGGCGAGCTGGGCGGGTCCAAACCAGAGGGTTTCGGACTTTATGAACGATTTGCGAGGACAAGCGAACCAGTGTTGGAAAGCGAACCGGGTTTACCTGATTTGGTGAAGATAAAGCAGGATTATGCTGCACTCAGCCAACTGGCTCAACAAACCTTGGAAAATCAGGACGACACTTACTTCAGAGAGCCGGGTTGGAGTGGAACAAAAGGGGCAACAGTTTTGTTTTTATCTTTTCATATGTCTTACCATGCAGGACAGCTGGAATACTTACGTAACCTGGCAGGGAAAACTGAAAAAGTGATTTGATGTAGACCCTCCGATTGTTTTGGTGTCCTTAGCGAGCACGGCATAAGCAAAACTGTGATAAAATCAACGCCCTGCCAGCCTTGCTGGTGAGATTGAATAAAAAGTTGTAAAAAAAGTATTGACTTATCAATTGATGTGCCATATACTAAAATATTGCGCTTAAAGAGAACTGAATGCGTGGATCGCAGATTGCACCACGCTTTTATCACGTTAGGAGACATGAATGACTGACCTGATGACACCCAAAAATTATGCACGTATCCCTGTTGGGCTTGAGTTGCCACAATTGATCCAGGTTCAACTGGATTCCTTCCAACGACTGAAGTCTGAGGGATTGGGTAGTTTATTCAACGAAATTTCTCCCATTATTTCTTATGGTGGTGACCTGAGATTGCATTTCCCCAGTGACACCCCGATGTCAAAAGAATTTGATTTACAGTATCGTTTCGAAGAACCGAAAAACACGATCGAGGAATGTCTCGAACGCGATCTGACTTATGCATGCCCCTTGTATGTTTCTGTCCTTCTGGATGGAGCTGAGAGCAGCGACAAAATCAAGCACGACCTTTTCCTGGGCGACTTCCCCGAGATGACCCCCAAAGGCACCTTCATTATTAATGGTACTGAACGGGTTGTCGTTTCCCAGCTTATCCGCTCTCCGGGTGTCTATTTTGAAGCCGAACTCGACCGTTCAACCGGTCGAATGATGTCGACTGCAAAATTGATCCCAGACCGCGGTGCCTGGATGGAATTTGAAACCCGTAAGAACGATTTTATTATTCTGAAATTCAACCGCAAGCGGACCGTACCGATCACGGTATTTCTTCGCGCTCTTGCGGTTGTGGATGATGGATTGGATGATAACCCGCTAAAGACCGGTTCTGACGAAGAGATCATGGCGCTCTTTAGTGACGTGGATACAAATGAAGAACATCTTTTCATCGAGTCTTCGTTTGAGCAAGAACCGGATTATGATCTGAGTGTTTACACAAAATCAGAAGCGGCCTTAATTGAGTTTTATAAGCGTTTGCGCCCCGGTGAGCCTCCCCAATTGGACAACGCCCGTGCATATGTGATTGAGCAAATCTTCGACCCCCGCCATTATGATTTGGAAAAAGTGGGTCGTTACAAGCTGAATCAGAAATTGGACCTGGAAGACCTTGTTCCCATGACTCACCGGATGATTACCAAGCACGATATCATCCGTTTGATTCGACGCATGATCCAAATCAACAATGGGGTTGTACCTCCAGATGATATTGATCACCTTGGTAATCGCCGTATCAAGACGGTTGGTGAACTTATCCAGAATAAGATCCGGGTCGGTTTGCGCCGTATGGAACGGGTTATTAAAGAACGTATGTCCATTCGTGATCAGGGCACTTCCGTTTCCCCTGTAAGCCTGGTCAACATCCGCCCCCTGGTTGCTTCGCTGCGTGAGTTTTTTGGCTCAAGCCAGCTCTCCCAGTTTATGGAAGAAACCAACCCACTTTCTGAACTGCGCCACAAACGCACAGTTTCAGCCTTGGGTCCTGGTGGTCTGCGCCGTGAGCGTGCCGGATTTGATGTTCGTGACGTTCACTTCTCGCACTATGGACGCATCTGCCCGATTGAAACCCCTGAAGGTCCAAACATTGGTTTGATCGGTCGCCTGGCGAGCTTTGCCTCTGTCAACGAATATGGCTTTATCGAAACACCATATCGCCGGGTTTACCGTTCAATGAAGGGTGATGATCCCAATCTGGTTAATCATTTGCTGCGTCAAAACATTGTTGATCCAAAAACTGGTGAGATTGTTTACGAAACCGAAACCCGTGTTACCAAAGAAATGGCAAAGAAAATCAAATCCTTTGGCATTGAGGATGTTTTGGTGCGCCCGTTTGTTAGCGATGATTATGTCTCCTTAAGTGCAGACGCGGAAGATAAGTTTGTGATTGCCCAGGCAAACGCCCCGGTTAACGAATATAACGAATTTGTGCGGAGAAACAGCTGCCGGTTCCATAACCAGTTCGCTATCTATGACTACGAGTACATCGATTTTATCGACGTTGCACCTAACCAGGTTGTCGGTATTTCGGCAGCACTCATCCCCTTCCTCGAGCACGACGATGCCAGCCGCGCCCTGATGGGTTCGAACATGCAGACCCAGGCAGTGCCGCTGCTGCGCCCCGAAGTACCGATTGTTTCAACAGGTATGGAAGAAGTAGCTGTAGCAGACTCTGGTCAGGTTGTGATAGCAGAAGAAGACGGAGAAGTCTTGTCTGTTACTGGCGACACATTAAAAATAAAATTGCCGAATGGCAAGCAAAAGACACACAATCTTCGCAAATACCAACGCTCCAACCAAAGCACTTGTATCGATCAGCGCCCGGCAGTTGTTCAGGGTCAGCTGATACATAAGGGTGACGTAATTGTCGACTCTTCTTCAACTCAGGATGGCAAGCTGGCATTGGGTCAAAACGTCCTGATCGCTTTCCTGCCCTGGGAAGGTTTTAACTTTGAAGATGCGATTCTTATCTCCGAACGCCTGGTTGAAGACGACCGCTACACCAGCATCCACATCGAAAAATATGAAGTGGAAGCCCGAGATACCAAGCTGGGTCCCGAAGAAATTACCCGTGAGATTCCTAATGTCGGTGAAGACACCATCCGCGACCTGGACGAAAGCGGTATCATCCGCATTGGAGCTGAGGTAGGACCAAACGAGATTTTGGTTGGCAAGATCACTCCCAAAGGCGAGAAAGAACTTACCCCCGAAGAGCGGCTGCTTCGCGCAATCTTTGGTGAAAAATCCCGCGATGTTAAAGACACTTCTCTGCGTATGCCCCACGGCGAGCGTGGAATCGTTGTTGATGTTAAGGTGTTCACCCGTGAAGAAAACTCTGACCTCAGTGCCGGGGTTGATAAGATGGTTCGCGTCTCAGTTGCTCAACGCCGAAAAATCACTGCAGGTGACAAAATGGCAGGTCGACACGGCAACAAGGGTTGTGTTTCGATGGTTTTACCGGTTGAAGATATGCCCTTCCTTGAAGATGGAACACCAATCGACATTATCCTCAATCCACTCGGTATTCCTGGTCGTATGAACATTGGTCAGGTACTCGAAGCTGAACTGGGTTGGGCTGCACGCAGTCTGGGATTCCGCGCAGTGACACCTGTTTTTGATGGTGCAACAGAAGCAGAAATCGAAGCTGAGCTTGTGCGCGCCTGGATGATCGACGAAGCCTGGCGGGTTACTGCTGAAAAAGGTTGGGAATGGCTGCAAGGTATTGAACACGATCCGGAAATGATCCAGGATGATAACGAGGTTCGCTTGTTATACCTGGAGGAAATTCTGGCAGGTCAGGATGTTGACCTGTTTGAGATCAAAGAGAATGAAGCCCTGGCTCGCAGAGCAGCGCTGTCTGAATGGCTGAAATCTGAAAACTTTGACCCTGCTACAATCACTTCATTCCCGGAAGACAATATCTCTGTCTTACAGCGTAAAGAGCAAGATGATAACGCTGTGAGGGCTTGTATTTATCTTTGGGCTAAGAAACTTGGTTATGAAATCGACCGCGATCTCAGCCGCGAAGAGATTGATATCGAAGCTCGCAAAATTATGGCTGAATCAAATTCTCCAATTCCGACTCTTGGCAAGCAATTGCTTCGGGACGGACGCACCGGCGATTTATATGATCAGCCCGTTACCATTGGTGTGATGACTATGCTCAAACTGCATCACCTCGTCGAAGACAAGGTTCATGCCCGTTCAACCGGACCATACAGCCTGGTCACTCAACAGCCGTTGGGCGGTAAGGCACAATTTGGTGGTCAGCGCTTTGGTGAAATGGAAGTTTGGGCGCTGGAAGCATATGGCGCGGCTTACACCTTGCAGGAAATGCTAACCGTCAAATCTGACGATGTCGCCGGCAGGACTGCTACCTATGAGTCTATTGTTCAGAACAAACCAATTGAAGCTCCTGGCATTCCAGCAGCCTTCCGCGTTCTGGTCAAGGAGTTACAGTCCCTCAGCCTGGCAGTAGAAGCGATTATGGAAGACGGTGAAATTGTCAAGTTTGGTAAGGATGAAGAACGTTCTAACCGAAACCGCTTCCCAACCGGTTTGCTGGACCAGGGAGCGGATGTATTTAGCTCGTTAAAAAATATCGGCATGTAATTATTTCGGCAAACAAGTCTAAGATTTGCCGAAAGTATTGCTTGACGTTTTGAAGTGAGGCGTGATAGAATAACTCCTCATTCCTGGCAGGCATGAATTCTGAGCATGTGCCTGTCATTAGTGTCGGAAGCTAAGGCCATCCGTAATTTTGATGGCCTTGATTATTGAATAATTGAATTGTTATAAGTAATATGGAGGCAAAAAAAGGTGCCAACGATAAACCAACTGGTTAGGAAAGGTCGCACGACCAAAAGTCAAAAAAGCAAGTCACCAGCCTTGCAATATACGTTGAATTCGGAAAAGCAGCGCCGCACGCGCCAGCCCAAGGGTGCACCCCAGAAGCGTGGTGTTTGTACGATCGTTCGTACCATGACCCCTAAAAAACCGAACTCAGCTTTGCGCAAGATCGCTCGTGTTCGTCTGTCAAACGGTATTGAAGTTACCGCGTATATCCCTGGTGAAGGTCACCAACTGCAGGAGCACAGTGTTGTTTTGGTGCGCGGCGGCAGAGTGAAAGACCTCCCTGGTGTGCGTTATCACATTGTCCGGGGAACCCTTGACAGCACTGGTGTTGCCGATCGCAAGCGCGCCCGTTCCAAATACGGCGCCAAACGCGCTGAGAGTTAATTTGGAATGAAAGCCTGCTGGCTGAAATTGAGGAGCAATTATGTCAAGAAGAATAAAACCAGAAAAGCGGAAAACCAACCCTGACGTGCGCTTCGATAGCGTGCATCTTCAGATGATGATCAACCGGATCATGCTTAACGGTAAGAAAAGTACCGTTACCCGCCACGTTTATAACGCGATCGATATGATCAGCGAGAAAACTGGCAAAGAAGGCATCGAAGTTTTCGAAACCGCATTAAAGAATGTCAGCCCCCTGATGGAAGTTCGCCCCAGACGTATCGGCGGCGCAACCTACCAGGTGCCGATGGAAGTTGCACCAGAACGCCGGGTGACCCTTGCCATGCGCTGGATCATCACAGCTTCACGCGCGCGAGCAGGAAAATCTTACTCCGAGAAGTTGGCTGCCGAATTGATGGATGCTGCTGAAAATCAGGGCGCTTCAATTCGCCGCCGTGAGGAAGCGCACAAAATGGCAGAAGCCAACCGCGCATTCTCTCACTTCCGCATGTAATTCTGGTCGTTAACAATTCAGGTCATATCATGACAGACTTTCCGCTCGAGCGCTATCGAAATATTGGCATTATCGCCCATATCGATGCCGGTAAAACTACCACTACCGAGCGGATTTTGTTTTATACCGGCAAAACATACCGCCTTGGTAATGTCGATGACGGCACAACCGTTACCGACTGGATGCCGGAAGAACGCGAGCGGGGGATTACGATTGTCTCTGCTGCGGTCACCGCTGAGTGGAAAGACCACCGTATCAATATCATTGACACTCCTGGTCATATCGACTTCACTGCTGAAGTACAGCGCTCTTTACGCGTGCTGGATGGCGGTGTGGTCGTTTTTGATTCTGTGCAAGGTGTTGAACCACAATCCGAGACAGTATGGCGCCAGGCAGACAAGTTTGCTGTGCCACGAATTTGCTTCGCAAACAAAATGGACCGGGTAGGGGCGTCATATGAACGAACGATCGAGAGTATCAAGGAACGCCTGGGTGCAAACCCACTTCAGATGCAAATTCCGATGGGAGAAGAAGCTGCATTTTCGGGCATGATCAACCTGCTCGAGATGAATGCAGTTAGATTCAACGATGATACTGGCTCTACTCCGGAACTGATTGAAATCCCCGAAGAATATAAACAGCAAGCTGCGGAGCTGCGTGAAGCTCTTGTAGAACGTATTGCTGAGCTGGATGACAATCTGACCGAGAAATTTCTTGAAGGGAAAGAATTGAGTCTAAGTGAGCTCAAAGCAGGTTTGCGTAAGGCTGTAATTGCTAACCTTGCCACTCCAATCTTCTGTGGAAGCAGCCTGAAAAATAAAGGCGTTCAGCTGGTCCTTGATGCTGTGATTGACTACTTGCCCTCTCCATTGGACATCCCTCCAGTTGCTGCTCAGTTGGTTCGGGATGGCAGTGAGGTGCTTCGCCATGCAGACAACAGTGAGCCTTTTTCGGCACTTGTTTTCAAAATCGTTTCCGACCCTTATATGGGTCGCCTGGCTTACCTCAGAGTCTATTCAGGCACCGTAAAGCAAAATTCGACAGTGCAGAACTCTTCGAAAGAGAAAAAAGAACGTGTCGGTCGTCTGCTGCGTATGTATGCAGACCGACGGGAAGATATTGAAGAATTGGGCGCTGGTGATATTGGCGCAATTCTGGGCTTAAAGTTCAGTTTTACCGGTGACACCTTGTCTGACCCGACGAATCCAGTTTTGCTGGAAACGATCAGCTTCCCTGAACCGGTAATATCGATCGCCATCGAACCAAAAACCAAGGCAGACCAGGACCGTATGTCCGAATCTTTGGTTAAACTGGCAGAAGAAGACCCAACCTTCCGCGTGAGACAAGATGAAGCAACCGGACAAACCGTCATCTCTGGGATGGGCGAGCTTCACCTGGATGTCCTGGTGACCAGGCTGGTACGGGAATTTAAAGTGAAGGCAAACGTGGGCAAACCCCGTGTTGCCTATCGCGAAGCCATTTCCAAACCAGTATCGAATTTTGACTACCGATACGTTAAGCAAACCGGCGGTCATGGGCAGTATGCCCACATCGTTTTCGACCTCGAACCACTCGAGAGCGGTGCCGGTCTGCAGTTTGAGAATAAAATCCATGGCGGGGCAATTCCCAAAGAATATATCCCTGCGATTGAAAAAGGTTTTTATGAAGCCTGTGAGAGCGGACCTCTGGCAGGATTCCCGATGACCGATGTGAAGTTCGTTCTTACTGATGGATCCTATCACGAAGTGGATTCCAGCGATATGGCTTTTCGTATGGCAACAATCTTTGGCATCCGGGAAGCGGCAGAAAAAGCAGATGCGATTATCCTTGAACCGATCATGCAGGTGGAAGTGACCATACCCGAAGAGTTTACAGGTGATGTGATTGGTCAGATTAATGCTCGTGTTGGCAGCGTGACTGGGATGGAAGACCGTTTTGGAAACGCCAAAGCGATTCATGGCTTGGTGCCTTTATCAGAAATGTTTGGTTATGCAACAGAGTTGCGCTCCGCAACCCAAGGTAGAGGTGTTTTAAGCACTATGCCCGTGTGTCGGACGCTTATATGAAGAAAATTCTTGGCCGGATATACGGCTGAGATTCAAAATAGCTCATTTCGGCGGAAGCCGTTTGAAATTATAAAAAGAGAACAGGAAAACAATGGCAAAACAGAAAATCAGAATCCGTTTGAAAGCTTATGATCATCGCATCCTCGATCAAAGCGCAAAGAGAATTGTAGATACCGCAGAGCGCTCTGGCGCCCGCGTGGTTGGTCCCGTACCTTTGCCGACCAAGATCGAAAAGTACACCGTGCGCCGTTCCACCTTTATTGATAAGGATTCTCAGGAACATTTTGAAATCCGCACCCATAATCGTTTGATTGACGTGTTGGAACCCGATTCCAAGACTATTGACATGCTTATGCGCCTGAGCCTGCCGGCTGGTGTTGATATCGAAATTAAGATTTAAGCAATGATTCGGACCGGTTGTTCTACTTTGTTGTGAAACAAGAGTAGAGGAATCTTTACAACTTAGAAAATTCCGAGTACCCGTAAAGGACTCGCATTTTCGTTTTCCTGTTTGAACGGCGATCGGGTGATCGTCGTTTTGTTTTAACGATAGGGACCAAATTTAGGAAATGTGGAGGGGTCTGCAGAGGTTAACTCATCAGTGTTTGGATCTAATAAGTAAAAATTGCCATCACGATGCAAGATGGGAATGGAACGTTGTGCCTTGCTGAAATGCTCCCGCATGTCTTCAGAGAGCCAGTAGTAGCTGTCATACTCTTTGGGGTATTCAAAAAGCAAATTGTCATATATATCCAAAAACTCTTTACGATACTCCTCGCTTACCCTGTCAAGGTTGCTGATCACCCAGCAAACCTCTTCAAAATCCCAGTTATAGGTCAACCCGATCAGGCGGTCATCAGCGGTAATGTAAGGTGAGAATGGGAATTGACGGCAGCTGAGTGTGCGAAAGTCACGCTCACAATATGCGGGACCTTTACATGCCATCAGATGCATGTAATTTGGCGTCTCGCTTTTCATTTTTTCTTTATCTATCGGGTCAGTAGGGCATTCATCGCCGCGCAAACGATGCCACAACTGGGTGTTTTCCTTCAGATAAAGCCATTCTTCTTTTAATGCCACTGGTATAGCCACGCATATGTCGCAGCAGAAAGGTTTGTCGGAGGGGTTGAATTGCCGGCAGATTTCACCGCAATCAACTTCGCAGATGGGGGAGGCAAAGCTTTTATACATTTTGTCTATATCGAGCGATGTTTTATAGGTCATGCGGTAATTTTACTCTTAATCAGGTATTAAACCCGGATAACTTCAATTTCAAGGACACAATGCCTAATATGCGCAACCTATATAGTACAATAACGCAAGCATAATTCACCATAGTTAAGGGAGCTCATGGATTCTATTTTTATAAAAAATATAGACGAGCAACCAATTACCAGAATTGATGTCGCTGGTACACAAGATCGAGTAACACGCGTCAGTACGTTACGTTGACACTCATTGAAACAGTGGCATCGTCTTGAAAAGCATTAAAAAGTCGTTGTCTAATCAGCGACAGACTCTAGGAGAAAAAAAGAAGGAAGATTGATATTATGAGAATCGGAACGATCGGGACAGGATTTATTGTAGATGATTTTTTTGACGCGGTAGACCGTGTTGAGAGCGCAGAGATTGTCGCGGTGTACTCGCGAACAGAAGAAACCGCGAAAGCATTCGCTGCTAAACATAATGGTGTTCGCTGGATTACCGATCGGGAAGCTTTCCTGAATGACCCAGAATTGGATGTCATTTATGTGGCTTCGCCAAACTCTTTGCATTATCAATGGACCAAGGACGCTCTGAATGCTGGCAAGGCAGTTATTTGTGAAAAACCATTTGTGCCAACATTGGCGGAATGTGAAGAGCTAGTAAGTCTCGCCCAGGAGAAAGGTTTGTTCTTGGTAGAAGGCATCACCATACCGCATTTACCCAACTATGTATTCCTGCGAGAGCACCTACATCAAATCGGCAAGATCCGGTTTGTTCAACTCAACTTTTCGCAATACTCCAGTAAGCATAAGTCCTTTTTGGAAGGAAAAAACCCGAATGTGTTTAATCCTGCTTTTGCTGGCGGGGCATTGATGGATATCAATTATTACAATATGCGCTTTGTGCTCGATCTTTTTGGCGAACCGGAAGACATCCATTACTTCCCCAATTTGGCAGAAAATGGCATTGATACATCTGGGGTGTTCGTTATGCAATATCCAGGTTTTATTGCCGAAGGTGTAGGCGCTAAGGATAGTCGCAGCGAGAACATGATCCAGATTCAAGGAGAAAGAGGGTTCATAAAAATCCCCATGGAAAGCAGTCGGTGCATTTCCTTTACAGTCACTAACCAGGATGGCGAAGGAACTTATAATTTACAAGAGGACGATAACCCGCTGTTTTATGAGCTGTGCGATTTTGTCGAAGCCTACCACAATCAAAACTCTGGTAACCACAAGGTCTGGTTGGGTGAAACTCGCCGTGCGATGAAATGGCTTGAAATTGCTCGCAAACGCGGTGGTGTCTACTTTGAAGGTGAAGCCTAAAAACCAAGCGCTATTTAACTTTGCAAGGAATATGTAGCTATACGATTCAGATAGCTTTGACAACTAATGGTTGGCAAATTCTGTTTCCCGATACCTGATGATATAATTCTATCAATCAGATATTGATGATAACGAATTTGTAGCTTAGGTGTACCTTTGAACTCCCGATTATTTGAGTTATTAGATTTTTTAATCACATCCAATGAAAAAACTGTTCCTATTACATTAATTTCAGAGAGATTCAATGTTAGTGAACGAACCGCACGTAATTATTTTTATAGTTTGGAGTTCTATCTAGCTAAATGGGATTTGTCTGACCTGATATCATCTGAGAACTCTCAAATTACGATCGATCTAAATCAGGAAAAGTTAAATCAATTATTACGTGCCATAGACCATATATCCTTCTACGATTATCGTTTAAATGAGAGGGAGCGGCAGGATATTCTGTCGATGCTTTTTTTGACAAATAACAGACCAAT
>Ga0209510_1003969_pt1 | contig 13435 bp, 10 predicted proteins | sample BiotimSIPDNA_FD_185749 | JGI IMG/M metagenome (GOLD analysis project Ga0209510, IMG submission 185749) | Anaerobic biogas reactor microbial communites from Washington, USA - Biogas_R1 time_0 SIP DNA (SPAdes) (version 2) | ecosystem: Engineered > Bioreactor > Anaerobic > Unclassified | place... | reverse complement strand
GGGACACCCTGATTAAGAGTCAGGTGCTCTACCAACTGAGCTAAAGGCGCATGGAGCGGGTGATGGGAATCGAACCCACGTGACCAGCTTGGAAGGCTGGAGCTCTGCCATTGAGCTACACCCGCAGATTCTGGTTCCGCTTGTTCAGGGAAAGGAGCGGTGAAGTTGCTGCCCTCACTTCGCAATGGTCGCTTTCTTTCCCTCGCAAGGCTCGGTCGGAAAGCTTCCTTGCTCATTGGACTTCCTTTCTGCCTGCGCTGACCCCGGTCTTCCGTCTTCCCGGCGAAAAGCCTGCTTTTCGCCGATAAGGAGGAATCCCGGAGCGGACGCCTCCGTGGCGCTTGCGCCACGGAAAGGAAGCGCAGGGCATTCCGACGTGGAGCGGTAGACGAGACTCGGACTCGCGACCTCAACCTTGGCAAGGTTGCGCTCTACCAACTGAGCTACTACCGCATGAAATGCTGCCGGGTTTTGGCTGATTTCTTTCAGAAAATGGTGCGGACGAAGAGATTTGAACTCTTATGCCGTTAGGCACCAGATCCTAAGTCTGGCGCGTCTGCCAGTTCCGCCACGCCCGCGCGCCAGCACCGACCGGGAAAATGGTGACCCATCCGCGACTCGAACGCGGGACACCTTGATTAAAAGTCAAGTGCTCTGCCAACTGAGCTAATGGGTCGAGGTTTCCCGCTCCGGGGAGGTTCGGCCCCGCGTCAGCGAAGGATATAGTAGCACGGTCTTTTTCCACTGTCAAGCGCGCCAATACTGAATTTCTCGTTCGGGGCATGTGATCCTGCCCGGGTCTGGCGCAAAAGGGCTCCGAACCCGGGCAGGCGCTCTTTTACAGGTTTTCCCCGTTGGTTTCCATCACTTTTTTGTACCACCAGGCGGATTCCTTGATGGTGCGCTGCCCGGTCTCATAATCCACATAGATCAGGCCAAAACGGTCGGAATAGCCTTCCGCCCACTCGAAGTTGTCCAGCAGCGACCAGTAAAAAAAGCCCGCGATGTCAGAGCCGTCCTCCGCCGCCCGGCGCAGGGCCAGAAGGTAGCGGCGCACATAGTTCTCCCGGTTGGGGTCATGCACCTTGCCGTCAAGAGACAGCGCGTCATGGCAGCTCAGCCCGTTTTCCGTGATGAGGATGGGGGTTTTGTAGCGCTCATACAGGTATCGGGGGCCCCAGTAGAGGGCTTCAGGGGTGATGGGCCACTGGCTGCCGGTCTTGGCGATGCCGGGGGGATGGGGCACCACTTCCCAGCCGGGGGCATGATCCACCGCGCGGATGGTGTGCCCCTGGTAGATGTTCTGCCCGTAATAATCCAGCTTTTGTTGAATCAGGGGCATATCCTTCTCCCAGCCCTTAGGCAGGAAGCGCTCCAGGTGGGAAAGGCCCTGGGCGGGGTATTCCCCCAGCATCACCGGGTCGCTCCACCAGGCCACATTCCAGTGCCAGCCGTCCCCCTTGGGCACATGGAAGTAGGCGGCCCGCGCCGCGGCGATATCCTCCGGGCTTTCCGTGGCGGGCATGCAGGGGTTCAGGTTGGGGGCATAGCCCACCCGGCAGCCGGGCACCAGATGGCGCAGGGCCTGTGTGGCCAGCCCGTTGGCCTTCACCACATGGTGGGCCATGGGCACCGTGGCGTGATGCCCCATCACCAGCCCCGGGGCATGAATGCCGGAGCCGCAGCCCAGGCCGATAAAGCACTGGGGTTCGTTCAGGGGGATATAGTCCTTCACCCGGTCGCCAAAGCTTTGGGCGCACAGCTTCGTATAGTCCTCAAACCACCGGGGCATGTCCGGGTTTTCCCAGCCGCCCTTTGCCTGAAGCGAATAGGGCAGCTCCCAGTGGTAAAGGGTCATCCAGGGGCGAATGCCTTTTTCCAGCAGCGCGTCCAGCAGCCGCTTATAATGATCCACGCCCTTCTGGTTGACCGCGCCGGTGCCCTCGGGCAGCAGCCGGGGCCAGGACACGGAAAAGCGGTAGTGCCGGATGCCCATCCGGGCCATCAGGCCGATATCCTCCAGATAGCGGTGGTAATGGTCGCAGGCCACGTCCCCCGTGTGCCCCTCAAACACCTTGCCCGGCTGGTGGCTGAACACGTCCCACACCGACAGCCCCTTGCCATCCTCAAAGGCCGCGCCTTCAATCTGATAGGAGGAGGTGGCTGCACCCCAGATGAAATCCTTACGAAACGGCATAGTGCCTCCTTAAAATTATTCCTTGACGCCGCCCAGGGCCACGCCCTGAATAATATACTTTGACAGCGCGAAATACACGACAAACAGCGGCAGCACCGTCAGGCTCAGCGCCAGGTACACCGTGCCGTAGTCCGTGCGGAAACGGTCTGACTTCAGCAGGGACACCAGCATGGGCATGGTGTACTTGCTTTGGGAGGAGATGATCATCGTAGGCTCAAACAAACGGTTCCAGGAGGCGATGAACAGAAAAATCGCCTGGGTGGCCAGCGCCGGCTTCATCATGGGCAGGGCGATGGTGTTGAAGGTGCGAAACTCCGAGCAGCCGTCAATCCGCGCCGCGTCCACAATTTCCAGCGGCAGCCCGCCCATCATGTACTGGCGCATAAAGAATACCACGGTGGGCGAGGCGATGGCCGGTATAATCAGCGGGATATAGGTGTTGGTGAGGCGCAGCTGGAACATGAAGGTGTAAAACCCCACGATGCTCACCTGGGTGGGGATCATCATCACCGCCATGATGAAGCTGAAGGCCAGCTGCCTGCCCCTGAAGCTGTAGACAAACAGGCCGTAGGCCGTCAGCGTGCCGAAGTACAGCGCCAGCACCGTGGACAGGGAGGAGATCTGGAGGGAGTTCCACATGCCGCCCAGCACGTCAAAGTTCTGCCGCTGGCTTAAAGTCTCCAGGTTCTTTTGCAGCATGTCCCCCGGTATCAGGCTCATGCCTTGCTGGATGGCATAGTTGTCCCGGGTGGCATTGACGAACATCACCAGAAAAGGCAGGATGCTCAGAACGCTTAAGAAAATACAGACCACATACACCCAGGTTTTCTTAAGGCCAAGGCGCGCGGAATAGCTTTTCATCATGCCCTTGCCCTCCCCTTTAAGGCGCGGCGTTCACGGATGGCGTCCTTGTCGCGCAGGAAGTAGAAAAACAGAAGGCTGACCAGCAGGGTGGCGATAAACAGCAGCACCGATACCGCGGCGCCCCGGCCATAGTCCCGGGTGCCGGCGTAGATCAGCTCCATGATATACATGGTGTTGGTCTGGATCATCTCCTTGGCGGGGGAGCCCTGCTGAAGCATCAGCTGGGGAATGTCATACATCTGCATGCCGCCAATCAGGCTGGTCACCAGGGTATAGAGCATAATGGGTTTAAGAAGCGGGAGCGTCACCCCAAAAAAGATCTGCCTCTGGCTGGCGCCGTCCACCTCCGCCGCCTCGTAGAGGCTGGGCGAGATGCCCAGGATGCCCGCGATCAGCACGATCATGGTGTTGCCATACCACATCCAGAAGTTGATGAAGGCGATGATCAGCCGTACCGGCCAGCCCCGCTCCAAAAAGGGGAAGGCCACGGTGGCAGCGCTGCCGGGGTTGGCGTAGAGCGCCGGGTCAATAATGCCCAGCGCCGCCAGAAGGGAGTTGACCGGCCCCTGGGGGTAGGCGAAGAGAGAGTAGAACAGCACCGAAATGCTGGCGGCGGTGATGATGTTGGGCATATAGACCAGCACCTTGAAGGCCCCCTGGCCCCTGATGCGCATCCGCCGGTCTGTAAACCACTTGGCCAGCACCAGGGCCAAAAGCATCTGCGGGATGAAGTTGATAATCCACATGATCCAGGTGTTGCCAAAAGCCCGCAGAGCAAAGCCCTTGGTGAGGACGTTGCGGAAATTGTCAAGGCCGGCAAAGGTGGGGCCGATGACCTTGTTGGCTCCGGTGATCATGTACTTCTGAAAGGCGGTAGAGATGGTGTTGATCAGGGGATAGGCCTGGAACACCGCGTACACCAGAAAAAACGGCAGGATAAAAAGATATCCGTAACGGGAGTAGCTCACCCCGCGCCTTCTTTTTCTCAGGCTTCCGGCCCCTTCCCTTCCAGCGGGCTGCGCCATATCGCTCTCCTTTCCCTGCCTGGTTTTATGCGCCTCCGCCCGGGGAGCGCGTATGCCTTGGCACACGCGCTCCCCGGGCCGGAAGGTCTGTCAGTCGACGCTGATCTCGGGGTAGAGGTCGGCGACAGCGGCCTTGAAGTCCGCGATGGCGCTGTCGTAGTCCTTCTCGCCAATGGCATAGGAATTTACCTCGGTATCCATGGCGATGTTGATGTTCTGGTCGTAGGGGCTCATGGTGGAGGTGTCAATCAGCGGCGTCACCGCCTGGAAGAGGGCGTAATGGTCCTGCCCGCCCAGGAAGTCAAAGGAGAAGCCGGCGTCGATGATGTTCTGGATGGCCTCCTGGTTGTTGACATAGTCCTTGGACTTGAGGCAGTAGTCCTGCATGCTGCCGGTCTCAATGGTGAAATACTCCATGATGTCCTTGGCCAGAGGCAGGTTTTCACAGGTGGACGCGGCGTTAAGCCAGGTGCCGCCCCAGTAGTAGGGCTGGGGCCCGTTCACGGCCGCCCAGTCGCCATAGGTGCCCTCGCCGGGCTTTGAGCCGCCGGCATTGCCGGTCATCACCCACTGGATGCCCCAGGTGGAGAAGAAATAGCCCATGATGCTGTCATTGCCCACGCCCGCGTTCCAGGCCTCTGACCAGGGGTTGGCCATGGCGGTGAGGTTTTCATCCCGCAGGGTCTTGGCGAAGTTGAAGTACCACTCCACCTGATCGTCCACCACCAGGTTATATTCCGCGTCAACCCAGGGCTGGGTGCGGGCGGTGCGGACCACCTGCCACACGTCGCCGTTGGCGGGGATCAGCTTGGTGGCGCCTTCAGAGGCCTTGGCCACCTCCCGGGCGGTTTCAAGGAAAGTGTCCCAATCCTTAACCTTCTCCTGCATTTCATCCGGGGTGTTCACGCCCAGATACTTTTGAGCCAGGCTGCGGCGATAGAGGAAGAGGCCGGGGGCCGCCTGCCAGGAAGTGCCCTTGATCACGCCGTTTTCATCCCGGGCCACATCAATGGTGTAGGGATACTGGCTTTGCATCATCTCCTCAGTGATGCCAACGTCTTCAAGGGGCATGGTGAAGTCGGAGTTGACGTATTTCAGCGCGTAGTCCGCTTCCATCAGGAACATATCGATATGCTCCCCGGCGCCCAGGGCCGCGTCCAGCTTCTGCTGGTATACGCCCTCGTCGTTGGGGTTGATGACAAAGTCGATTTTGTCGCCGTTGGGCAGCACCAGGGTGCCGTCATCGGCCACCGTGCCGCCCACGGCCGGGATGTAGTAGTCGCGCAGCATGCCCAGAAACTCATCGTTCCAGGCGTAGATCACAAAGTTCTTGCCGGTTGCGGGAACATCGAAGTCGGTGGTGTAGACTTCCGCATGCGAAAGCCCAAAGGAGAGCATCAGCAGCAAAGCCATCAACAGAGAAACCGTTTTCTTCATGGGAATACCTCCTTATTATTTAACCCCTAAGGGGTTGATACCAATTCACTTACCGTCTGGCCTTTGATCAGCCGGGCGGGCACGCGCAAAAGCTGGGGGCGGCTTTTCCCCGGGTTCTCGATCTGGTCCACCAGGCTGCGGGCGGCCAGCTGGCCGATGCCCTGGCAGTCCTGGGCCACGGTGGTCATCTGAGGGTGGCACATCTGCAGGATGCTTACACCGTCATAGCCCGCCATGGAGATATCCTCCGGCACCTTAAGCCCTAAAGCCGCTGCCGCCTCAAGGGCGCCCAGGGCCGCGTAATCGTCCGGAAGCAGGATGCAGCTGGGGCGCTTTTTGCCCCTTAGCAGCTCGTTGACCACCTGGCGGGTTTCGTTGGGCTTATGGTAGGAGCTGGGCCTGACCCAGGCCGGGTTCACGGGAATGCCAGCCCGGGCCATGGCGGCGTGAAAGCCCTTTAGGCGCTGCACCGTGGCAACCGCAGGCAGCAAGCCATGCACAAAAGCCACATCCCTGTGCCCTAGGGAGAGGACATAGCGGGTCAATTCCGCCATGCCCTCCTCGTTTTGGGACATGACGCAGCAGCGCTCCTGGAAGCGCTCATCAATGGTGACCAGAGGCAGGCTGCTGCGGCCCAGCTGCCTGACCTCCTCATCCTCAAAGTCGCAGCACAAAACGCACACGCCGTCCACCTTGCGGTAGAGGCTGTGCGCCAGGTAACCCATGCCCAGGGCCTTGTTCTGCCGGGTGATGAAGCTGATGTCATAGCCGCGCCTCTCCGCCTCGGACTTGAAAGACTCCAGCACCGGCGCAAAAAAGCTGTGGGTGAAGCCGCTGCCGGAGTTTTCATTGTAGACCACGCCGATGTTATAGGTGCGCCCGGTTTTAAGCGCCCGGGCGATGGCGCTGGGACGGTAGCCCAGCTTCTCCGCGGCCGTCTGCACCTTCAGCCGGGTTTCCTCCGAGATGTCCGCATAGCCGTTGAGCGCCTTTGAAACGGTGGACGGTGAAACGCCGCAGGCCTCGGACAGGGTCCTGATGGATATCGCCATGGCGCCTCCTTGCACTATTGTGTCACTAAAACGATTTCGTAATACCAGTATAGCCATCACCCCTGGCTTTGGCAAGGGACGAAACGAATGTTTTCGTAGTTTTCGTTATGGTAAGCTCTCCACGATTAAAAAGGCCGTCCACACTTTAGGCGGACGGCTTATAAAAAGGGCGGGCCTTCCCGGGGCGCTACAGCGCGCGGGCGGCCAGGGCTTTTATCTCCGCTTCCTCCGCCTGGACCAGAAGGCCCCGCTCCCCGGTGTAGTGCACCTGACCGGGGCCCTGGCCGGGGGTTTTGCGGATGTTTTTGCGCAGGGTGTAGTCCACCTGCACCGCTTTTCCCCGGGCCTGGGAATAGAAGGCCGCGATCTGAGCGGCCTCCTGAAGCGTGGCCTGGGGCACCGTGCGGCCGGCGGTGGTGATCAGCACGTGGGAGCCGGGCACATCCCTGGCGTGCAGCCAGATATCCTCCCCCCGGGCCTCCTTAAGCAGGCGCTCGTTCTGCCCGCTGTTTCGCCCGGCGCGGATCGCAAAGCCCTCAGAGGAAACAAAGCGCATCAAGGGGCTTTCCGTCTTTTTCTGCTTGCGCTTGTCCGCTCCCTTCTCCCGGCGGACAAAGCCCCTTTCCGCCAGCTGGGCGCGCAGCTCGCTGATCTCCTGATTGCTCTGGGCACGCTCCAAAAAATACAGGCTTTCCTCCAGCTGGGCGATATCCGCCTGGGCCTGGGCCTTTTTGGAATCCGCCAGCTTCCGGGCGGTGTGGGCCTTGCGGTAGCGCTTGAAGTAGCGCTGGGCGTTGGCTGAGGACGGCAGGGTGGGGTCTAAGGGAATCGTCAGCTCGCCCCCGGTGTAGTAGTCCGGCAGGGTGACCGTTTCAGCGCCGCGGGGCAGGGCATGGAGCTTGGCGGTGATCAGCTCTCCCATCACCCGCAGCTGCTCCGCCTCCTCAAAGGTGGGCGTCTCCTCCTGGATGAGGGCCAGCTTGCGCCGGGCCCTGTTTAAGGCCTGATTCAGCGTTCTGTTAAGGCTGGCGCTGCGCTGGGTCAGCCGCTGCGCCCGGTCCCTTGTGTCGTAGCGGGTTTCCACCGCCTCAGAGAGGCTGGGGGAAGGCTCTTGCAACTCCTTGGGATAGGACAAAAAGGGAAAGGGCAGGATGTCCGCGGGCTGGCCCTCCCCATCCATCAAAAGACGGGGTGCTGCCATCATGGGCAGGGCTGAAAACAGGCTAATCATCCGCCGGGCCAGCGCCTTAAGGTCCAGCTCCGCCAGCCGGGCCTCCTGGCTTTCTGCCAGGCGCAGGGCCAGCTCCTGGGCGCTCTGGCGGGAAAGGCCTGTGATATGCTCTGATAAAAACCGGGCCAGCGGGCCTGAAGATGCCTCAAGCCGCGCCAGAAGCGCCGCCTCATCCAGGCGGCCCGGGTTTAGCTTGTCCTGGGCGGGCGGCATCTCAAAGGGCAGCCCGGGCAGCATCTGGCGCACCCGGCTCATATCCAGGCTGACATGGCGCAGCGCGTCCAGGATTTTGCCGTCCTCAGTCAAGGTCAGGTTGGAGTGCTTGCCCATGGCTTCAAAATACAGCAGCTTCTCCCGGCTGCTCTCCAGCTCGTCCCGGCCGGTGATCCTGATCTCAATCAGCCGGTCGCCCCCCAGCTGGCGGATGCTTTGCACGCGGCCGCCTGAGAGGTGCTTTCGCATCAGCATGCAGAACATGGGCGCGTCCTGGGGGTTTTCATAGCGGCCCTGGCTTAGGTGCATCCGGGCGCTGCCGGGAGCGGCGCAGATGAGCAGCCGGAAATTCTCCCCCTGGCCCCTTAAGGTGAGGATGACCAGGTCCTGCTCCGGCTGGGCCACTTTGTCCACCCGGGCGCCGGAGAGCCTGGCGTCCAGCTCCCGCGCCAGAAACCCTAAGGTGATGCCGTCAAGGGGCATAGAAACCTCCTGGAGAAATTTTCATCATTGTAACACAGGAAGCGCCCGGCGGCTTTCCTCCGGGCGCGGGTTTTATAAAGGGCTGAATGGGCTTTCTACTACAGAGCCTGGCCGCACTGGCTGCAGAATTTAGCGTTTTCCTCATTCAGCGCCCTGCAGCTGGGGCAGCGCAGCTTTACGACCTCCTGGGGAGAGGCGGAGCCTGCGGCCTCCTGAAAGCCCTTCACAGCATCCCGCACCATGCCGCCGGCGGCATGGGTATAGGGGTTCAGGTCTTCCCGTGCCTTCCGGGGATCAAGCAATACGCCTGAACCCGCCAGGCCGCGGGCGCCCACGCCCCGCAGGACGCCGCCGACAATGACCAGCACCACGCCCACAAAGGGAAGCAATATACCTCTTGGCGTCCCAAAGCCCATGCCGCTCAAATCCCCAAAGGCGGAAGCCAGGGACACAAAACCGATTAAAAAGAGAAGGAAGCCCAGCGCCATCAGCCCCAGGCCCAGGTAATACAGGGCCTTTCGCCCAGGGGAAATCTCCGGGTTATTTTTGATCTCGTCGTGTTTCATGGCCTGTCCCCTCCCTGCTGTCTGACGGATGTTTCCCTTAGTATAGCACAGCCTGTGACCGGGCGCGTTACCTGATCAGCTCCAGGGCTGTCCGGTAGCCGGGAGCAAGGATGCCAATCACCGGCGTCTCCGCCGCCTGTCCGGTCGCGGCGTCCAGCCGCAGGCTCAGGTATTGGGGGAGGGTTTCAAAGCTTGCGCCAAACAGGGCCTCCATGGGCCTGATATAGCTGTCTTCAAATCGGTCCCAGCCCTCGCTTTCGCCCGATCTTCTCTGGCCAAAGACAAAGTGATACACAGGCCTCTCAAGCTCTTCTGAATGGTAATACACCGCCAGGGTGAGGGAAAAGAAGCTCAGTTTCTCTGAAGTCCATCCGGGAAGCGCCAGCAAAACCTTCTCAGCCACGGCTAAAGCCGCCTCCGGTCCCATCATGCCCGCCTCCGGCAGGCGGATATCCGCAAAAAGCGCTTGGGCTTCCAGCAGAAGCCGGGGCAAGGGCCTGCCCCGCTCTTTTTCGCTTTCTGTCAGTTGCTCAAGCTGGGGTAGATCCGCCTCCCAGCGCTTTTTCAATTGGTACATGCCCTGAACGCTGGCCAGGATCTCCGGGTCGTTCAGGGCCTGTGTGAGCGCCTCCTGAAGGGCCAGATCGGCCAGGCTCCGGGGCTCTATCAACTCGCCCAGGGAGCCGTCCGGGTTTAACTGGATAAAGATGACGCCGTCCGTCTCCGGGTGGGTTTTCTCTTGAAAGATAAACGTCCAGTAGCCGTCCCTATCGTCAAAATGCTCCATGTTTGTCTCAAGGCCGCTTCCGGGGACAGCCAGCCTTTCCAGGATGATCTCATAGACCTGCTCCAGGGCCTCCTGGCGCGTTAAGAAGGCCGAAGCGCCGGGGGATATCAGCATCAGAACCATCAGGCAGACAGCCAGCCTGCAAAATAGAACGCTCGATCGCATGGGGCAACGCTCCTTTCCTGTAGCTTTCCATCAATACAGACGGGAAAAAGGCGGCGGAGGTTCCCTCTTTTATCCCGCCTTCGTATACAATTCACGGCTTGTCAATCCCCCGGCGCTTGGGTATAATATGGGAAAGCTTAGAAACGTTGTTTCTAAATGCCCAATATTAAGGAGGAAGCAAGATGAAAAAACTTCTGGCCCTCGTGATGGTTCTGGCCCTGGCGCTGCCCTTTGCCGTGTTCGCGGCGGATTATGACATCGCCATGATTACGGACATCGGCACCATTGACGACAAATCCTTCAACCAAGGCACCTGGGAAGGCATCGTGGAATACGCGGATGCCAACGGCAAGACCCGCATCTACTACCAACCCACCGCCCAGTCCACGGAGATCTATCTGGATATGATCGAGCAGGCGGTTGGCGACGGTGCCAAAATCATCGTCACCCCGGGCTTCCTGTTTGAGCAGCCCATTTTCACCGCCCAGGACATGTATCCGGACGTGTATTTTGTTCTCATCGACGGCAACCCCAATGACGGCGACTGGAGCACGGATGCGGGCCCCGAATACCGCACCGAAGCCAACGCCGTTGGCATCGTCTACGCTGAGGAGCAGGCGGGCTTTCTGGCCGGCTACGCGGCGGTGAAGGACGGCTACACCAAGATGGGCTTCATGGGCGGCATGGCGGTTCCCGCCGTGGTGCGCTTTGGCTATGGCTTTGCCCAGGGCATGGACTATGCCGCCAACGAGATGGGCATCACCGGCCTTTCCCTCAACTACCACTACACCGGCGGCTTCGCGGCTACCCCTGAGGCCCAGGCCCTGGCGGCTTCTTGGTATGCGGATGGCGTGGAAGTGATCTTCGCCTGCGGCGGCGCGGTGGGCGACTCCGTCATGGCGGCAGCCGAGGCGGCGGACGCCAAGGTCATCGGCGTTGACATCGACCAGTCAGACGACAGCCCCACGGTGATCACCTCCGCCATGAAGGGCCTTGGCGCCTCCGTGGTCTCTGTGCTCACCGCCTATTTTGAGGGCGAGTTCCCCGGCGGCCAAGCGCTGGTGATGGACGCGGCCCAGGACGGCGTGCAGCTGCCCATGGCCACCTCCCGGTTTAACACCTTCAGCCAGGCGGACTATGACGCCATCTACGCCAAGCTGGTGGCGGGCGAGGTGCCCCTGCTGAAGGACACGGATGTGCAGTCTGTCAGCGAGATTCCCACCGAACACACCGCTGTCACGGAAATCCAGTAAACACCTGACCCAGAGGAGAAGGGGCTTGAAACAAAGCCCCTTCTCCTTACTGCCCTGTAAGGACAAAGCATGAGCGAATATATCATCGAGATGCGGGACATCACCAAGGATTTCCCCGGCATCAGGGCCAATGACCATGTCACCCTGCAGCTGCGCCGGGGGGAGATCCACGCCCTGCTGGGGGAAAACGGCGCCGGCAAAAGCACCCTGATGAGCGTCCTGTTTGGCCTCTACCGGCCGGACGGCGGCAGCATCCATAAAGACGGCGAGATGGTGCAGATCCGGGACCCCAACGATGCCAACCGCCTGGGCATTGGCATGATGCACCAGCACTTTATGCTGGTGCAGAACTTCACGGTGCTGGAGAACATCATCCTGGGGGTGGAAAGCACCGCCCGGGGGGTTTTGCAGATGGAGGCGCCCCGGGAGAAGGTGATGCGCCTGTCCCGGCAGTACGGCCTGGCGATTGATCCGGACGCCCGGATTGAGGACGTCACCGTGGGCATGCAGCAGCGCACGGAAATTCTCAAGATGCTTTACCGAGACAACGACATCCTCATTTTTGACGAGCCCACCGCGGTGCTCACCCCCCAGGAGGTGGACGAGCTGATGGGCATCATGAAGGGCCTGGCCCAGGAGGGGAAGAGCATCCTCTTCATCACCCACAAGCTCACCGAGATCAAGGCGGTGGCCGACCGCTGCACGGTGCTGAGAAAAGGCGCCCTGGTGGGCACGGTGGATGTAAAAGACACGGATGTGGAAACCATGGCCGAGATGATGGTGGGCCGCAAGGTGAGCTTTAACATTGAAAAATCAGAGGCCAAGCCGGGCCCGGCGGTGCTTGAGGTGAAGGGCTTAAGCGTCTCCGGCCTCCACGGCAAGCCGGCGGTCAACCAGGTCTCCTTTCAGGTGCGAAAAGGGGAGATCGTCTGCATCGCGGGGATTGACGGCAACGGCCAAAGCGAGCTGATCTACGCCCTTTCGGGCCTGATGCCCATTAAAAGCGGCCAGGTTTTCCTGAAAGGGCAGGAGATCACCCTCAGCAGCATCCGCCAGCGCAACAAATCAGGGCTGGCCCACATCCCGGAGGACCGGCACAAGTACGGCCTGGTGCTGGACTACGATCTGGGGCAGAATTTGGCGCTGAAAAACTACTTCACCCCCGCCATGCAGCGCCACGGCTTCATCCGCTTTGATCAGGTGCTCAAACAGGCCAACGGCCTGATTGAGCGCTTTGACATCCGCTCAGGACAGGGGGCTTATACCCTCACCCGCAGCATGTCCGGCGGCAACCAGCAAAAGGCCATCATCGCCCGGGAAATCCACGCGGATCCGGACCTGCTCCTGGCGGTGCAGCCCACCCGGGGCCTGGATGTGGGGGCCACCTTCTATATCCACGACCAGCTGGTCAAGGAGCGGGACCGGGGCAAGGCCATCCTGCTGGTGTCCCTGGAGCTGGACGAGGTCTTCCAGCTGGCGGACCGGATTCTGGTGATTTATGAGGGGAGCCTGGTGGCCGAGCTTCAGGGCAAGGACGCCACCCCCCAGGAGCTGGGCCTGTACATGGCCGGCAGCAAGAAGGAGGCCATGGCATGAACCGCATCAGAAAAGGGCTGTCCAACGCCTCCGCCTCCGTGCTGGCCATCCTGGCGGGGCTTCTGGCCGGCTTGGTGATTCTGCTGATCGCAAACCCCCAGAACGCTTTTTTGGGCCTGGTCACCATCCTAAAAGGCGGCTGGAACAACGGCATGAAGGGCATGGGGCAGGTGCTCTATTACGCCACCCCCATCATCATGACGGGGCTTTCAGTGGGCTTCGCCTTTAAAACCGGGATGTTCAACATCGGCGCCGCGGGGCAGCTGATGGTGGGCGGCTTCGTCTCCATCTATGTGGGGGCCACCTGGACCTTCCTGCCCGGCGCTTTGCACTGGATTGTGGCGCTGATCATGGGCATGCTGGCCGGCATGGCCTGGGGCACCATTGTGGGGCTGTTTAAAGCCCTCTTGAATGTCAACGAGGTCATCACCTCCATCATGCTCAACTACATCGGCATGTACCTGATCAACTTCACCGTCAAAAACAGCCACCTCTATGACCCTTTGAAAAACCAGACAGTCAACGTGGCCGCAAGCGCGGTTATCCCCAAGGGCGGCCTGGACGAG
>Ga0209510_1003968_pt1 | contig 13437 bp, 9 predicted proteins | sample BiotimSIPDNA_FD_185749 | JGI IMG/M metagenome (GOLD analysis project Ga0209510, IMG submission 185749) | Anaerobic biogas reactor microbial communites from Washington, USA - Biogas_R1 time_0 SIP DNA (SPAdes) (version 2) | ecosystem: Engineered > Bioreactor > Anaerobic > Unclassified | place... | reverse complement strand
ACTTGCTTTACACGGCGATTACCCGTAGTCGCAAGCTGGTGGTGCTGGTGGGCACACTGAAAGCCCTGGCCATCGCCGTCAAGAACATGGATGCCCGCCGCAGAGTGACGCTGCTGAAGCAGCGGCTTCAGGCATCTCTTGCCCTTGCATGCTCATCCCCATAGAATACCACACTGAGGATACAGCTCGTTGGGTCAGGTGGTTGACGTGGCAAGAAGATACGATAGGAGATGTATGGGTTCTCTGAATGACTTGAAGATCAGGCGCGTTAAGCCACGCAACCTCTGGATGTGTTTTGTGCTCTGTTCGACCACAGGCGTTCTGTGGGCCGGCGCGACAAATGCGTCAAACTCTGAGGTGGTGCTTGGGTCTCCAAACACAATTCAGTATGTTTCAGGCCCTCTTCGTCACTCCGAGGTGGTCTTCATGTACGCAGCCTCGGACGAGGCGTATCGCGCTTACGATGCCACCTTTGTCGGTTGGGGTGGGGCCGACACGGCCGAGAAGGTCAAACGGCATCACAATCTCGGCATTCGTTGCACCGGCTCGATGTGGTGTCTGATGGCCGGGGCGGAAACCATCCACAAGGACCCCAAGCTGCGAGCCGCCTGTGCGGTGGATATCGAGGGCAATCCCGTGGAGGTGCCTTGGCTGTTCGATCACACGTACCAGGGCACGAAGACCTATTTCGGCTGCACGAATCATCCGGATTTTCAGCGGCTGTGCCGTGAGCGGGTCCGCCAGGTCATGGCGGGCCAGGCAGATGGACTGCACGTGGACGACCACTTGGGAACGGCCGGCGCCGCATGGTGGCAAGGCGGCGGGTTCTGTGATTACTGCATGAAGAGCTTTCGCGATTACCTCAAGGACCATGCCACGAAAGAGCAGCTCCAGCAGGCCGGCGTAGAGCAGATCGACGACTTCGACTACCGTACGCTCGTTCGCAGGCATGCCACGACCCGTCAGGAATACAAGAAGGTCCAGAGCCGGATTCCTTTAATGGACCTGTTCCTTCAGTTTCACGCAGAGGCTGCTGCCGAGCATACGCGGCAGTTGGGGCAGTTGGCGGCCGAGGTGGTGGGCCGGCCGGTGTTGCTCAGCGCCAATGCGTGCTTGCCGAACAGGACCCACACCCACGTCGTGAAATATCTCACGCACGTGATCTGCGAAGTAGGCCAGAATGCCTCGGCGAGAGCGAGCCGAATCGATCACGCCGTCGAGGCATACGAGTTGGTCGCAAGCCTGGGCAAGCCGATGGCGGCTACGGCATCGGGCCAGGACTGGGCGTTCGTCAAGCAGAACCATTGTGAAGAGCTCGTTCGCTTCTGGATCGCCCTGGCCTACGCGTACGGCCAGCGGTTCATGGTGCCGCATCCGCAGCGTCAGTGGTGCTTCAACAACGAGCTCGGGACCCATTGGTACGCTGCACCGATCGAGGCGTACGCTCCGGTCTATCGCTTCATTCGCGCGAATGCGGATTGCTTCGACGGGTTCGAGACGGTCGACATCAAGGACCGCAAGCTCGACAGTCCTGCCAATGTGCTGGTTACCGTTCGCAAGAAGAGCGGGTCCAATCAGGTGGTGCTGCACGTGCTCAATCGAGACTACGATTCCCAGGCCAAGAGCATGAGATCGCTCTCGAATGTAGACGTGTCTGTGGAGAAGTCCCTTGTTTCACCGACGAAATCCCCCGCCAGGCTGCTCTCCTACGACAGACCCCCACAGCAGGTGGATTTAGCGCAGAGTGCCGACACGGTCAGGATTCGGATCCCGCAGTTGCGATTGTGGACGGTGGTCGTATTGGAATAGGGCCGTGAGGGCATGGACCCACACGACTTTGTGCCGCATGTCAGGTGACGAGGGTCAATTCTCACTGTTCGCCGGCGCCATGAAAAGGTCATTGCGCACGAAGATGGCGAGGTAGTGGTATGTCCCGGTAATCATTTCGCAGCGGACAAGGACCCATCCGGCCTCGGCGGCCTGCTGTATCAGAAGGCCAGGGCACCAGGCATGCTCTCGACCACCCTCACCTGCGAGTTTGGGGTAGCGCTCGATGACACAGAGACGCCCTGTGGGCCGGACCACCTTCTGCAGATGCCGCAGGTAGCTGACGTGATTGGACAGATGGTGATATGTCTTTGAGAGGAACGCCAGGTCACAGGAGTTTTCGGGAAGGCCGGTGCTGTCCATCGGGCACAGATATGGCTTGATCTGCGGCACGTCGGCGAACTGTCTTTTCATCCTGTCGACCATCTGCTGTTGGACCTCTGCGGCGTGAATGGCGCCCTCGGCGCCCACGCGGCCGGCCATCTGGCGAGACCACCAGCCGTCCCCCGCGCCGATGTCCACCACAACATCGCCCGGCCTGAGATCCAGTTCTTGGAGGATATAGTCGCTCTTGTCCCGGTACGGATACCGGCCGCCCGCTGCACCAGCATGCTGGCGGGGATCGACAATCCGGGTACTCGTGCCCGAATCGGCGATCGTGGTCATGGTTGCGGCGGCCATGGCAAGCACTGTGAATCGAAATAAACACCGTTGCATCGTAGGGCTCCTACCTGTGGTTGCGGTTTCGAACAGGAACATGCAGCCAGACGATTATAGCATACGCGGCCCGAGCATTGAATGCAGGAGCACTTCGCCCTCTCGGACGTAGGCCGCCGGTCGGCGAGTTACGAGTAACTCATTTCTTCGGGTGGCGCCTCCGCCCGGCATGACATTCGGTCGTTGAACCTTCACTTCGGGCAGGTCAGGAGGTAGAATGGCCCGTGGAGCCTGCTTTTGCGGTCGCAATCGCTTCGTGCATCTACCGGCACCGCAACGGTCTGGACAGGACATGGATATGTGGCTATCGAGGGACTGATCATGACTTCATCCGTCCGTGCCAGGGTGCTGGCGTGTGGCCTTCTGTGGTTGCTTGGCGCTGCGTCGCCATCGAGCGTCGCCAGAGCAGATTCCTTGAAGGCCCTGGAGGGTTTCTCCTGTACGAGCGAGCCAGGCGTCCAGGCTTGGATCCCGATGGCCGGCAGTCGGGCTGTGTCCGTGACGAATGTCGCGGGCAGGGCTGCTCTCAGGATGCCCTGTAATTTCCATGGGACCGACATCGAGCGGGCATCATGGGACCATCCTGTCAAAGGGGACCTTGCCATGTGCCGGGGGGTACAGTTCTTGTTCTACTGCTCCGATCCATCGGCCGTGGCGAACTTCACTCTCTACCTGCGTAGTGGGGATGGTTGGTATCGCGGGGTCTTCGATGCCCCGGCTGCGGGGCAGTGGGTGCCGATCCGAGTCGCCAAGGCGGACATGAACGTTGAAGGTCAACCGGCGGGATGGTCGAAGATCGACACCCTCCGCATCTCTGCCTGGCGAGGCCAGGACCGAGATACAGAATTCTATGTCACCGATTTTGCGTTGTTCGGCGGGGACGCGAAGATCGTCATTGTCCGGGGCGATTCGGCCGCCAAGCGCGCTCCCGCCGAGATGGGGGCGGTTCGCGAATACACGAGCGTCATGGCAGGTATGCTCGAGCGTGCGAACCTGCCGTACCTGGTCCTGAGCGACCGGGATGTCACGGCAGGGAGACTGCGCGAGGCAAGGCTGGTCATCCTGCCTCACAACCCGGCCATGCCGGACGCGATCGTCGAAGAGATGGCCCGGTTCCTGAGAGCCGATGGCGCGCTGCTCGCCTGCTATCACTTGCCGAGAAGGCTGGCGTCGCTGACGGGGATCGAGATCGGTGGACATGTGCGTCAGCCATACGACGGCTACTTCGCATCGATCCGGCCGAGCGTGCAACCGTTGAGAGACATGCCGGCGGCTACACACCAGGCATCGTGGAACATCCAGGAAGCTCGGGCTGTCGCTCCAGACACGCATGTAGCAGCCTGGTGGTACACGAATCAAGGGGAGTCGACGGGAAAGGCCGCGATCGTCGCCGGCGCCAAGTGCGTCTACCTGACGCATGTGCTTCAATCGGACAACTTGGCGAACAAGCTGTCGCTGCTTCTTTCGATGATGGGGCATCTGGTTCCACCGTTGTGGTCGGATGCAGCCCAAGGCACTCTCGATCAGATCGGTCGCTTCGGCCCGTACGACGGTTATGAGTCGGCCAAGCAAGGCATCACCCGGCTGAATGCCGGCACAAAACGTGCTGGCGAAGCACTGGCAAAAGCGGACCAGTCTCGTCGCCGGGGTCTTGCGCTCCTGTCCGAGTCGAAGTTCGCCGAAGCGATTGCCGCAGGGCAGGAGTCCCATCAGGCCCTGCTCGAAGCCTATTGCCTCGCGCAGCAACCGTTGGCCGGCGAGCATCGTGCCTTCTGGTGCCATAGTGCCTTTGGTGTCGCGGGTATGGACTGGGACGAGGCCGTCAAGCGGCTGGCGGGCAATGGCTTCACCGCGATCCTGCCAAATATGCTGTGGGCGGGTGTCGCGTTCTACCGTAGCGATGTCCTTCCCGCCTATAGAGACCTTCAGGACAAAGGGGATCAGATCGAGCATTGCCTCGCGGCCTGCAAGCGCTACGGGGTAGAATGTCACGTGTGGAAGGTCAACTACAATATGGGCTCGGCCACGGACAAGGCATTTGTCGAGAAGATGCGTTCGCTGGGCCGGGTGCAGGTCAGTTATGACGGCTCGGTCAACGAGCGGTGGCTGTGCCCATCCCATCCGGAGAACCAGAAACTCGAGATCGCGTCCATGCTGGAGGTCGCGCGCCGGTACGAGATCGATGGCCTGCACTTCGACTACATTCGCTATCCGGGCAGGGATGGGTGCTTCTGTGCAGGATGCCACCGGCGCTTCGAAGAGGCTGTCGGCAGGAAGGTCGAGAAATGGCCTTCCGACGTTCGTCAAGACCCGCTGCTCGCACAGGAATGGCTCGATTTCCGTCGCCGGCAGATCACCTCGGTGGTAGCGGAGGTGGCGACGCAGGCCCGGCAGATCAAGCCCCAGATCGAGATTTCAGCGGCTGTTTTCGGCAACTGGTCCGTGGATCGCGACGGGGTGGGTCAGGACTGGAAGCTATGGTGTGAGAAGGGCTATCTCGATTTTGTCTGCCCCATGGATTACTTCTCGTCCAGTGCCACCTTCGAACGTGCCGTCGTAAACCAGCTTGAATGGGTTGGTACCGTTCCCTGCTATCCGGGAATCGGCCTGAGCGTGTGGAAAGACCCCGCCGACATCGCCAAACTCATCGAACAGATTGACATCACCAGGAGACTCAAGACGGGCGGCTTCACGGTATTCAACTATGGCCCCAGGGAAGCCCGCGAGGTACTGCCGCTCCTGGGCAGAGGCCTGACGAGAGTCGAGAAGTAGACTCATCTGGCTGTAACGACGTTGCTTGGCGATCGACGGTGTTTTGCCGGCATCGTTGCACGCCGCGCGGACAGTCCGCAGCCGCTCCATGCGTTGCTTTCCCTGCGGATCTCCTAGCTGCTGTGAGGGACATTGGAAAGATGGCAATTTAGATTATAGAGCAGGTTCAGTCAGAACCAGGCGTGCCGATAGGAGGAACGCGGTAGAGACATGCGGAAAGCGGGTCGCGATGTCGGATTCTGATGGTGAGATAGGCCAAGACTGATAACCAAGGCCATCGAGACTGGATGTAGTGCTTGCATGTCATAGGACGTGTGGTGCGCAGGAGCACGCTGGCATTCAGAGACCTGCCCATATCGATGCAACAAACACTATGAAAGCTACTGTCCCGGCGGTCCAAAGTGGAACATACGGGGCAAACAGAGTGAAGACGCCCGCGCATATCGCAAGCAATAAGACGGACTCGATTCCTTTGTAGAGTCTTTCGTGCGGCAACAGCATCGCTCATCCTGCTCAGACTGTCGCATAGTCATGCCGCGCCTCAAGTAGGCCACACAGCGGTGGCAGCGACAGTACATTATCTGTTCGCTTTATACATGCACTTAGTCCACTTTGTCAAGTATAAAGGCCACGCTTCTAAGAAACTGACAGGTGACGATTGTAGCGACCGACCCCTCCTGGACACGACCATCGCAGTTGTTCACTCGTCCGGTTGTGTGCAACATCGCAAACCTATGGGCATTGCGACTACTGTAGAGTGTTTGCCCCCGCGAATTTGTCAATGTGGTTAATATAGACCAAGGCTATCGTCACCTCTCCCATGAGCCAATACAGTGTGGGTAAGCTGAATTTCGCATTGGATGGTCATATGGAGGAGGACCCGGTTTGGAGACTTGCCCATATTTCGGCGGAAAATTCTTCTTTTCTTCGGTTGGCCTGTGGAACGAGCATCTCGATTTCAGCTTGGGAAGTATTGCCGACTTAATCAGGCCGACACGTCACGGGCTTCCCGTCGCCTACACGAGACGCGGTGAGCCGCACGGCGAAGATCTCGCTGTTCCTGACAGATGGTGAACGCTGTCGTCATTGTTCTATCTTACTGGCGTTTCTCTATCAGCCCTGGCTTGAGGACCGTATCAAGGCCCTGCCGGCAACCGACACAGTGCTCTTTGCCGACGCAACGACAATCGCCGGAGCCGGGGCGGCTACGTCCGCGATTATTGTCCCGTGGCCATGGGGCTGGATGCGACGTTGGTGGGCATGGCATTGCACGTCCGCCAGTGCGGCCGCAAGCCCTCTGTGTCAGAATGAGTGAGACACTTCCTTTCCGATAATTAGAGTAGAGGGCAAGGAGAGAATGAGTATGCTGGAATCTATGGATAAGACACAGAACCAGAGGTTGTTGGCCCCGGAGAGAGGTGAGCCGGAGCGTAGCGGAGGCGAGCCGAACGGAGGGGCCAACAACGGCGCCGCCGCGGCCGCCGCCCCGGATCCCGAGGTCCGGGCCCAGTCCAAGCGTCGGCGGTTCACCGCCGCCTACAAGGTCCGCATCGTCGAAGAGGCACAGCGATGTGCCGGCTCCGGCGAGATCGGGGCCCTGCTGCGGCGTGAAGGCCTCTATTCCTCGGCTCTGACCCAGTGGCGGCGGCAGTACCAGGCCGGGGCCCTGCAGGGACTCAAGGAGGACAAACGCGGACGCAAACGCACCCGCGACGCCCGGGACGAGGAACTCCAACGACTGCGACACGAGAACGAGCAGCTCGGCAAAAAGCTGCGCCAGGCCGAACTGATCATCGAGATCCAAAAAAAAGTTGCGGCCATGCTGGGCAATCCGATCGAGACGACCCCGAGCAGCGAGGGTACGCGATGAGCCTCGTCGAAGAGCATCGCCAACAACTTGGCACGGCGCCGCTGTGTCAGGCGCTGAAGGTCCCTCGGGCCTCCTTCTATCGACAGCAGAGTCCCAAGGCCGACACGGCGGGCATCGCAACGCGCAAGCCGCCCGAGCACGCCTTGAGCGAAGCCGAACGGCACACCGTCCTGGCCACCCTGCATGAACCGCGTTTTGTGGATCTGGCGCCGCCGCAGGTCTATGCCCGCCTGCTCGAAGAGGGGCGTTATCTCTGTTCCATACGAACGATGTACCGCCTCTTGGCGGCCCACGACGAGGTGCGGGAACGGCGGGCCGTGGCTTCACGGGTCGTGTATACCAAGCCCGAACTGTTGGCCACCCGGCCCAACGAAGTCTGGTCGTGGGATATCACCAAGCTCAAAGGACCGGCGAAGTGGACCTACTATTACTTGTATGTCATCCTGGACATCTTCAGCCGGTACGTCGTCGGCTGGATGATCGCCCCGCAGGAGTCGGCCACCCTGGCCAAACACTTGATCGCCGAGAGCTGCCGGAAGCAGCAGATCGCCGAAGACCAATTGACGCTGCACGCCGACCGGGGCTCCTCGATGAAGTCCAAGCTCGTCGCCGAGTTGCTGGCGGATCTGGGCGTCACCAAGACCCACAGTCGACCGCAGGTCTCCAATGACAATCCGTACTCGGAAAGCCAGTTCAAGACCATGAAATATCGGCCGCAATTTCCCGAACGCTTCGAGTGCATCCAGGGGGCTCGCGCTTTTGGCGGACAGTTCTTCCCCGGTACAACCATGAGCATCACCACTCCGCCCTGGCCCTCTATACGCCCGCCGACGTCCACTACGGACGCGTCGAACCGATTCGCCAATTGCGACAAGCGGCCTTGGACGCCGCCTATCAGCGGCATCCCAACCGCTTCGTACGTAAGCCACCGGAGGCGGCATCACCGCCTCAGACCGTCTGGATCAACCCACCCAGAAACGCGGAGAACCAAGCCATGAAGTAGAGCTTAATTCCAAAAAGGAACTGTCTCATTCGACTTGACAACCACCGAAGGCGTATCGGTATGGACCTTCTGTGTGGGAGATCATTAGCGAAAGAGGTCTTTCCCGCTTTTCCGCTTCCTCGAAGCATGCCCTGACCTCTTCGAAGAGCGACTCCAGGTCTGTACAGGCGAAGTAATCTGCCATCACGTGTTTCTTTCCGAAAAGTCCACTCAACTCTTTGGAAGTCGCCGCAGCTTTAGGCACAGCGCATAAATAACCTGAATGCTTGTTACCCGTATGGCGCTACGGTGTAGTTCCACTCACCGTGGAAGTGCGATGGCGTCAATTGGACTTTGGCAAGTTGTTCGGGAGTCACCGTCTCTTTGAGCGGATACTCATGCTTGTCCAACTCGGAACGTATCTTCAGGCCGGCCGTCGTCCGGGTATTGCCAATCAACTGAACGATCACGGCGTAGTCGGTCAACGGACGGCCACGCCAGTTCCGCGTGATGTGACAGAACATGCGGTGCTCGATCTTGTTCCACTTGCTCGTACCCGGTGGAAAATGACAGACCGTCAGCCGCAAACCCAGATCGTCCGCCAACTCCTGCAATGCCACCTTCCACAACCGCGTCCGACTGCTGTTGCTGCCGCCGCTGTCCGCGGTGATCAGCAACTCCTTGGCCTGCGGGTAGCGTTTGCGGCCCATCTTCTTCCACCATCGCCCGATGCTCGCGGTCGCAAACCGCGCCGTGTCGTGGTCGATGCCCACGCTCACCCACCCTTCGTTGCGGGTCAGATCGTACACACCATACGGAATCGCCTTCGGCTTATCGGGGTCCCGGAAGTCGTGCACGCGCACTTCCTCCGGCTGGCCTCGGGGTCGCCACTCCCGCCCGGAATTCTTGAAATCACCCACCAATTCCTTCTTTTTCGTATCCACCGAGATCGCTGGTTGGCCCCGCCGCTGGAACGAGATCACCTGTTCGTTGATGTACGCGAATTGCGCGTTCCGGTCCGGGTGGGAGGCGCCCTCACGCGTCTTGCGATTCGACTGCAAGCTGAACGCCTGTTCCTTCAGTTCCTTGGCCACCGTCCGCGGCCCAACCTGGAAGCCTTGCCTCCGCAGTTGGGCCGCCAGATTCGCCGTGCTCTTGCACGTCCACCGCAACGCGTGTGCCGGATCGCCTCGCGCCGTCGGCTCAACCAATGCCGCCAAGGCCTTGGTCAGTCCGGGCTGCTTGTCTCGCGCGCGTTTGCGTCCCCCACCGGCTCTGCGAACCCGATCGTACGGCACCGCCGCATTGCCTGCCGCTTCCGTGTCCAACTCTTTGAGACCTTTGCTCAGCGTGGCCGACGACATCCCCGTAGCCGCCATTACCGCCGCTACACCGCCCCGGCCCAGGGACCGGGCCTCCGCCGCAGCCCACAGCCGCCGCGACCGCTCCGTCAGCGACCGCTTCAACGGTTCGTACTTGTCCCAGACCCATTGAACTACCGTTTCCTCTGGCATACACAATACATCGGCAGGCCAATACAAAATACTTCCATTTATTACTGCGCGATTCCTTATCGGCACGAACGGGGGCGGGCTTTAGCTTTCCCTCGGTAGTCCAATAAAGACCGTGGGCGGGGAGGCTAAAGCACGCCTCGCACGGTGTCAGCTTGTGTCTGCGCAACGGCCGGCTGGAGATCGCTGCCGTTCAGTCGCTACGGCGTGGCTCACCGGATGCCCAGAGCATGGGAATTCTCATCGATTGCATAGATTTGTGGGGAAAATGTTCAGATCATACCTCCCGAGTTATCGGGGCTAAACCGGGCAAACAGTTGGGCCCTGGCAGGCAGCTGCTGCTTGATCTGGGGTGGGGTGCGGTGACCTGGGAGTGACCGGAAGACTCCAAGATCAACATCGCTGTTCACCCCCTTGATAACCGCCTGCGTTGCCGTTTCAAGGCTGAGCGAGAAACACTAACGTGGTGCGCAGCGATTTGCCGATGGGTACTCCTGCATCAATGAAAGAAGCATTATCAGTGTTGGCAGCGATGTTTTCCGGAAAGGGGACAAGAAGACTTGGCGTAATAGATTCCTCGCCAATGCGAAAGGTCGCCCCTGCTTTGAGCGACAGACGGGTATTTCAAACACATCATTGAATTGACTCTGGGAATAACCTCGTTCTGCCTCCACAGGGGCTTCTTTTTGCACCCATGAACACGACTACCCAGCGTCAGTGAATCCGCCCTCACAACGCTTTCTGGGGCACCGCGCCGCGTTCGCGAGTCTCGTGTTTCGTCTTCATTCGGCCGGGGTCATGCGAAGGTATCCCATCTTCCGCGGGTTGAAGCGGCCCAAAGCCAGGCGGTATTTGCCGAGGTCCGATTCGTCCATGCCCGTGGGCCAATTGTCCGCAACGAGACTGCGATTGAAGAGGTTAAAGGCGTAGGCGCGGCCCGAAGGATCGAGGATCAATAATCCCTCCAACGGGATGCGCAGAGTCACGCCGTGTGCGCCCTCCGGTGTTTTGTAAGGTTCGGCTCGCAGGCCGATCTCGCGGGAATCCGACACATCTCCCACGGTCGAGAAGTGAATCTCCCAGAAGTGCGCGGTCACCAGCGGATCGCAGAGATACATGGTAAAAGATCCCGCCGCCTTCGGGGTCTTCATTTCGACGCGAAGCACGAGGCTGCCGTTGTCCGACTGCGCCTGCCACCGATACGTCCTGCAATCGGTCCATCCCGACCCGCAGGTATACACCGCGCGACCTTCGGCGAACCGCGACACCGGCTTCCCCGCTTCGAAGGCGGTCCGGTATTCGGCGAACTCCGTCGCCAGCAGGTCGTTCAACACCGCGATGCGCCACTGCAACCGCGTGTCGCAGTATTGGTGCCGCTCGGCCTCGGAATGAAATCCCAAACGCGAATCCGCGGCACAGAGCACCGCCAGTCGTTCGCTATTCCGAACTTCCTGACGGACGATCGTCTCCATTGCCGCCAAGAGCCGCAGCGCGTCCGCTGGCGGCAGGTCGAACAGACGGCTGCGCATCAGATAAAAATTCAGCATGTTGTAGGCGCTTGCGAATTGGATGCCGATTGCCTCTGTCAGCCCGATGTCGAGCAGGCGCTCGCGGTTGTCCGGAAATCCTGGTTCGAGTGGCTTCAGGAGCGAGACGCCCTTGTCCCACTCCTCCGACATCTGCCGCGTCAGAATAACAGCCTCGGCAAGAGTATGATTATCCAATGCCTCGCCGATGGCGTCGCCGCAAGGGCCGCCCACCAGCCAGGTGGGTTGCAGTGGCTTGAGCGCGGGCTTCAGGTGCAGCGGCCAGACGGGCGTCGCGTGCATCGGACCCCACCATTGGAAGCGCGTCGAGAGCGGATAGTGTTGGAACGCTTCCGCGAAATGTTTCCAGGCCCGCACGACGGTGTCCGCGTCGCCGCCCCAATCCGGCCGCGCCAGCGCCTGCAGAAAGTCGTCTTCCGTCCCCGAAAAGTCCTCAAAGGCCAGTCGCCCCGCGGCGCGATTCATCACACCGGGATAGTTGCCAAAATACCAGCACTGCATCACCGAGGTGACGTTCATGGCGGGCATTTCCCGATACTTGCGGTAGAGGATCGAGGGCACGGGCATGAAAGGGACGGTGGCCGATTCGTGCGAGCATCCCACCTGAAGCTTTGCAGACATTGGCGTCCCGTGGGCTACCGCCTGCCCCGCAATCCGGGCGAACCGATCGGAGGGTCCGATAAACGACAACCAGTAGTCGCCACCCACCCGCGGCCGGTCCAATTGATACTTGACCGCGCCGGACTCGAAGTTGATCTGCAACGTCACGTCCTTGGGCAGGTGGGCGCCAAGCTCATAGACCCAGGGGGCGAGCGGCTTCCACGCCGGCATATAGAGCCAGCAGATATACTCCGCGTTCGGATCGCCGTCTTTGATTCCCCGTGCCATCGCGCCCTGGCTTGCCGCGAGGGTCTGCCAGTTTGGCACGAGGGAACAACGCGGACAATCCGGTCGGCGTTCCGTCTCGGCTCCCGCCGAATCGAGGCAGGAAGAACCGTGCTCTCCCAGCGAGATGTTGATCGCGCCGCCCAATCCCGGAACCTGGGAGAAGATCCAGCGGGCCGATTCATAGATGAACTGCCGGCCCGCTTTGGAATTCGGGCACACGTAGCGGCGGGAGGACCAGCCGGCACCGGCCAACTCGGGATGCGCCTTGAGCATGGGATCGTCCGCCGAGTGGAAGCCCTCCGGTTCGTTCGAGTAGAGCCACACTTTGATTCCGTAACTGGCGCACTTCGCGACGGTCCGGCGCAGTTTCGCAAGCCGCCGTTCCATGTCTGGGCTTGGCTCCCGGAAGGAGGTCTTGGTGATGTCCTTCCATTCGACGCTTAGCCACAGGCCGTTCATACCTTCGTGCGCGAGGCGGTTGAGATAGGCATCCGGATAATAGTCCACGTCATCCATCAACTCGTCGCGATTCAGCGGGGGGCGTTTGATCGGACCAAAGAAGCAGCGGGTGATGCGGTTTTTCAGCCAAGGCTTCTTGCGGGTGACTCCAGCATTGAGGAAGGGGCCGTCCGCGGCAGCGATCATCTCCTCGAGGTGAAAGATCGCGCGCCGGATGCCCTCGGTATCGCCCGCCAGCAGCCGGATGCCCTTCGGCGAGACCTCAATCGAGTAGGCCTCCGGAACGTGCGTCGCCACCTTCTCGGCCGTTAGGAGGAGCCCCCCCTCTCTGCCGAGTTTTGCGAAAGTGAGGAAGTCATCGAGATCGGCGTATGCCGTTTTGAGAACGCCCCGCTCGTCGGGAAAGTTCCGTCTCACGGCCAGGCCGGCACGCAGGTCAACTTGGCCTGGCTGGGGCGAACTTCCGTCCTTCCAGAACAGCACGAAGGGCAGGGGCTTTTTCAGATCCTCGACAAACGCCCAGCTTTCTTCCCCCGGAGGCGCCGGCCAAGTCGAGTCTATGGTTCGCATTGAAACCACGGTGGTGGCACGGCTCGTGGTTGGCTGTTCGCCCGCCGCAAGCGTATCGCCGCCCGCCCAGCCGGCCGCCACAACGCATATCCCCATCAGACGGAACAAGAGTCTGGAGCTCATGGGCTTCTCCTTTACAAACCCTACCGCTGCCGATACGCCGGAATCTGGCCATTCAGCGTGTCGTCGAGCAGTCTGATTCTTCCGAGAACCGGCTCATTCGGACGTCACACGGCACGCGGGGGAGTCGGTTATTTCGACCTCTTGCGGTTCCTGCCAGCCAGTTGTTCCAGC
>Ga0209510_1003958_pt1 | contig 13453 bp, 8 predicted proteins | sample BiotimSIPDNA_FD_185749 | JGI IMG/M metagenome (GOLD analysis project Ga0209510, IMG submission 185749) | Anaerobic biogas reactor microbial communites from Washington, USA - Biogas_R1 time_0 SIP DNA (SPAdes) (version 2) | ecosystem: Engineered > Bioreactor > Anaerobic > Unclassified | place... | reverse complement strand
GTGGATTAATTGCATATACTAATTTGATAGCGTATTTTGAAAGAGGTGCATGCACACTTACTTACGAAGAGTATGCAAATTACTTAAATGAGGCAGAAAAAGTATTGTATGTTAGTGGCTATGGTGTTCCATATATTTTTATTGAAGCTGCATTGGAGAACGGGGGCCATTGTCAAAGTGCTCAATATAAGCTATTTTCTACAAAAGAGAAATTTCTTGAGGACTATGAGAGAATGTTAAGCAATAACAACCCTATTATTATGAGTAATTTATCAGCGTTACAAGAAGAAAACCCAGAAGCTGGCTTGGTTTATTATTCAGCTACATGCGACCCAGGTGATGAGTACTTGTACGGAGATAGCATGCGAATTGGCAGTTTGGAATTCTATGCAGATATAAACAATGACGTGAATGGCCATTACTATGATGTTACGGGAATCGTATATGACAATGTTACAGACATGGTATATTTCCGAATTTCATCATGGGGAGAAGAATACTATATTTGCTTGGACGAGTATATAGAGACACTAGACATACCGATAATTGATAAAATTACCAGCGGCTATATTTCTGTAAAATGAGTAGCGGAGGCAAGAGTATGAAGAATGCAAAGCGCGTAATAATGTTAGTGAGTATTTTGTTATTGTCTCTGGGCTTATCGACGTCGTGTTTATTAATTGGGGATAATTTCAAAATACGAGATTTGATATCATATATCGATAAAAACAAAGAAAGTGATGAAAAGTATGATGGCGCACATATATACGATGAGCATGCACAAAAAAGTATATTTATCAGCTTTTCAAATATTGACACAGTTAAAGAGGCTGATGAAATCATTCGTTTGATTAATAAATATCTTGTCGATCATCCGGAATACTTTCTGAATCAAGATTTTTATATTTGCGTTAAGATGAGTTCTGTGCGAAACGCTTATTCTCACAGTTTTTCGTGTACAAATAGCATGGAGTACTATAGTCCAGAGAGTAAGGATCACAAAAATAAAACTGTGCTAATCGAAGAAGATCTTTGTCAACTTATTGTAAATGGAGTTACAATGGGCAGCGAAGAATTGAAAATCAGCAAATTCGATGGACTTTTTTCGGATATTAAAAGCCTTGTCCTAAGTGACAATGTTGTACTTGACGATTTGAGTGTATTTGGGACATTTGAGAGTCTTGAAGCCGTGAACTTGGCTCTTTCAAGTGGGCAGATTAGTGATGAAACTATAGCTCAGTTAAAAGAGATGTACCCTGAAATCGAATTTAGTTAGGTGCTTGTGCAAGAGTTAGGATGAGTTTAACCATGTTATTTCGCGGCAGAGGAGTAGTAACTGCTTGTGCCTGCGTAATGTGTCCTTGTGCTGACGGAATTGCATCCCCGACTTCAATGTGCTGTGAATATTTGAGTTTAGGCGCATAATTTATTCATTGTCTCTCGAGTTTCAAAGGTATTGATATGTTCCCCCATGCCTCGAAAACGCCAAAAAGCGGTGGATATGTTTCCACTTACGTTCAATACTCTAAATTGGCTTAAGAAATCATAAAGAATGGCTCGTTCCACGTGGAGACAATAGTGTGGATGCGTCGATAAACACCGTTGAAATCCTTTATTTTAGGCACTTTGCGCGTCACATCCAATTTACCGGTGACGGGGAGAAATGTCGAAATAAGCAGATTAAAAAGCATATTAATGTCACAGTTCGGATAAACGTCGTATAGGGGAAGGCGAATTGAGAATGAGAGAAGAGTAAGGCACATTTTGAAGCAAATAGGTAAGCTTTAAGTTTTCTCTCAAATTGAAGAACCCCCAAAAACCTGCAACCCCGAAGTTCCGGTTTTTTATTTGAATGGGGACTCAGTTCGAACGCGAAAGCGATAATTTTTGATTTCAAATTATTTCTAAAATTGCATTATATTACTATGCGTGTTAAATTTATTCATAAAAGATAATTAGAAAATGAGATATACGACGGAGGCTCTTATGCGCAAATTAACCCGAAGAATGTATAAATGGATTATAAGCACATTGGTGATTACCCTATTGTTGAGTACTATGCCTTTATCTGAAATTCGTGCGGACGCCAACACTCATGGAGAGTACGACTGTGCTCCTTTAGCTGTCGTTTATAATCAGACTTCGACTTGGGGAAACAATACACAGTGTGAGATTACGGTTACAAATATTTCCGATATGAAGGTCGAGGGATGGAGGCTTGAATTTGTCTTCGGCTCGAGTGTGACGATTAATAGCATCTGGAATGCTCAAAATCTGAGTAATGAAGACACCCCCTGCTAATTCTGTTGATATTGGAAGCGAAGCCCATAACGCAAACATTGAGCCTTCAGGTAGCGTATCTTTTGGATTTATAGTAAGTGGTTTAGAGTCAGCGCCGGTTGCTCCATCCGAGGTTTGCCTTGTTGCGGATGATGTTGCAGGCGACAATCCGGAAGCGGAGATTACACCGACACCAATACCTGAAGATACGGGAATTTTCTCGTATGCAATTTTTGCAGGAAGTATGGTGACTGACTTAAGATTTAGTGGTTGGAAAAGTGATATTACAGGCGATATATATTCGGGCAAAAACTTCGTTTACCAGGGATCAGAACTATATGTGAATGGTTATGCAAGAACGGTAGGAACAGTTCAACCAGCCGGATGGACAACAGCGATGTCTGGGGCAGATGAGAATATAGCCCCTCTTGAGATGCCGGATTGGGGAGATAAAATTCTTGCAAAAGCGGACCTTATGACCACGATGGAAGATGACGTGTTCACTTCGCAGAACGACATTATTGCCGATGGCTTCTACTACACAGAGGGAAGCTTATCAATAAGCAGTGCCACTTTCAGTGGAGATGTCGTAATTGTTGCCAATGGAGACATCACCTTAAATGTTGATACCATCATTAACAACGGAAGAATACTTTTGTATTCGGAAACAGGAAACATCACTGTAAACGGAACACAGGTCGAGTTATCGGGTGTTGTATATGCTCCTAACGGGAGAATAACCTTAAACGCCTATGACATGACCATAAACGGAAGAGTCGTGGCGGATGAATTTAGTTACAGCGGGTCCATATTAAAGATCATTGCTGACGATGCAGATTTGCAACTCTTTGAAGAGCTGCCGGAAGTAACGATAAACGCTTCAGCACAACAAGTTAGTGTCGGAGATAGTGCATATTTTCATATTACCTTGCCGGAAGAAACACCCTATGAGATCAATTTTAGACTCAATGGTGAAGCTGTAAATATAAATTTTCCTGAAAATGAGACATCAGGATACTATTATCTCAACACAGATCAGATGGGTGAATATGTTTTTGGGGCATATGTCACTCTTACGTACGGAGAATTTTCGTTGGGCAGTAGTACAATCTTAGTTTCGGAAGTTGTTACGCCAACTCAAGAACCTACGCCAACAGTCACACCCACTCCTGTTGTAACGGACATTCCTGAACCGACCGTTACGGTGACGCCTACACCGATACCTGTTGATGAGGAACAGGATAGCGACGCTGATGGAGTGCCGGATGTATATGAGATAGAGTTTGGAACGGATCCTTACAATCCGGATACGGATGGTGATGGATTGTACGATTTTATTGAGCTATTGATTGGGTACGATCCGCTGAGTACGGATTCTGACGGAAACGGCATCCTTGATGGAGATGAAGACTTAGATTCCGATGGGCTAACGAATGCTAATGAGCTTCTGTTAGGAACATCGATAACATTTGCTGATACCGACGGAGATGGATTGTCTGACGGCGATGAACTGAGCGTATATTTTTCCGATCCGTTGGTTATTGATACGGACGGCGATGGAATAAGTGATGGCGATGAGATATTGATTGGAAAGAGCCCATCAGATGCGACTGACGGGGAATATAGAGTTGCGCAAACAACGGAGCAGCCTATTCATAATACCGAAGATTCTGCGATTACCTCTGTGGAGGTATCTGTAGAACTTGCGAACTATATCGATTCGGTTCTAGAAATAAATGATATGTATGGCAGAGATGTATATTCGACCGATGTTGTCGGAAGACTTGGCAGCCCCATTGGTTTTGAATGCCAAGAAGATTTTAATGAAGCTTTGATCGTCATACACTATGACGAGAGTGCACTTGGAGAAACGCAAGAAGAAAATCTGGGTGTGCTTTGGTACGATGAAGAGAGCGGTTTTTACATTATGCAGAATCAAGCCGTCGTTGACATTGAGGCGAATACCGTAACGCTTGAACTCTCTCACTTTAGCACATACGTATTAGTTGATATCGATGTATGGAATAGCGTCAAACCTATTGATTACATTATCCCGACAGTTGATCAAAACTTCGATTTCTATTTTGCACTTGATCTATCACGGAATATGACACTTGATGCACGAATGGAGGCTCTTTCAACACTTCGTACTTTTATCAGCCTTATGCGAAGCGGTGATAGGATTTGCATAATGTATTTTGATACGAGTTATCTCGTTCACGGCAATCCAATCTCTATTGATGATGCCGAAGCCATTGAAGAAATGATGGGCATAGCAGAACAGAATCTGAAAACGGCATCTCTTGGGGGAAATTACGGATCGTATCTTATTCCGTTTCAGGTCACAGAGGCCTTGATTAACAACTATGTTGAAGACATAGGAAACGAGAATGCGCTCTTCATATTATCCAATGATACGGATATAGCGTTTGCTGGAAATTATTATAACGATATGAGCTACAGAATGGTGAATGCAAACTTTGCCGCAAGCTTTGTTATGATGGGAAACAAGGGCGAGGGAGATTGGCAATACGGATGGCGATATGCACAAGTGTTAGGCGCCACGTATTATAGTTATGCAAACCGCGTGCATTTTCCAGGTCAATTCTTTGCTTCTTCTGCTCAAACCACGGGCTGGGATATCGATGAAGATGGCGATGGATTGCCTGATTTCATGGAACAACAGGGTATATTACTATCGAACAAAAAAGTTATTTACACAAGCACGAGATGTGATGAATTAGATTCAAATGGTAACCCGGAAGGGTATGATACAGACGATGATGGTTTGAGTGATGGTGCTGAACTCGGTACGATGTATACATTACAAACTAATGAGGTTGACGGAGAATTAGTTACATCCATTTTTTATCCGGACGATATTCTTATCGCAATAGTTCCTCAGAAATACGATATTTTGGGATTTTTCCCAGATTGTGTTGGAACAACGTATGTATTTGAATATGTATCTAGTCCAAAGCATAAAGATACTGATAAGGATTATTATGATGATGCCGAAGATCCACGACCGAAGATAAAAGATGTCTTGACGGTAAACCTTGGTGGAGGATCGTATGATATTTCCAAGCCGGATTCAGGGTTCATTCATGTTGAAGAAGAATATGGCGGAGCACAGAGAAGTATATATTTCGTTCCAACAGAAATCCCAGACATTTCGGGATACTTTACTTTAGCTTATGGACTTGGACAAAATGATTCAAATCTTGATTACTGGGAACCAACACAAGAGCATTATCGAAAACAAGGATGTGGATTAATTGCATATACTAATTTGATAGCGTATTTTGAAAGAGGTGCATGCACACTTACTTACGAAGAGTATGCAAATTACTTAAATGAGGCAGAAAAAGTATTGTATGTTAGTGGCTATGGTGTTCCATATATTTTTATTGAAGCTGCATTGGAGAACGGGGGCCATTGTCAAAGTGCTCAATATAAGCTATTTTCTACAAAAGAGAAATTTCTTGAGGACTATGAGAGAATGTTAAGCAATAACAACCCTATTATTATGAGTAATTTATCAGCGTTACAAGAAGAAAACCCAGAAGCTGGCTTGGTTTATTATTCAGCTACATGCGACCCAGGTGATGAGTACTTGTACGGAGATAGCATGCGAATTGGCAGTTTGGAATTCTATGCAGATATAAACAATGACGTGAATGGCCATTACTATGATGTTACGGGAATCGTATATGACAATGTTACAGACATGGTATATTTCCGAATTTCATCATGGGGAGAAGAATACTATATTTGCTTGGACGAGTATATAGAGACACTAGACATACCGATAATTGATAAAATTACCAGCGGCTATATTTCTGTAAAATGAGTAGCGGAGGCAAGAGTATGAAGAATGCAAAGCGCGTAATAATGTTAGTGAGTATTTTGTTATTGTCTCTGGGCTTATCGACGTCGTGTTTATTAATTGGGGATAATTTCAAAATACGAGATTTGATATCATATATCGATAAAAACAAAGAAAGTGATGAAAAGTATGATGGCGCACATATATACGATGAGCATGCACAAAAAAGTATATTTATCAGCTTTTCAAATATTGACACAGTTAAAGAGGCTGATGAAATCATTCGTTTGATTAATAAATATCTTGTCGATCATCCGGAATACTTTCTGAATCAAGATTTTTATATTTGCGTTAAGATGAGTTCTGTGCGAAACGCTTATTCTCACAGTTTTTCGTGTACAAATAGCATGGAGTACTATAGTCCAGAGAGTAAGGATCACAAAAATAAAACTGTGCTAATCGAAGAAGATCTTTGTCAACTTATTGTAAATGGAGTTACAATGGGCAGCGAAGAATTGAAAATCAGCAAATTCGATGGACTTTTTTCGGATATTAAAAGCCTTGTCCTAAGTGACAATGTTGTACTTGACGATTTGAGTGTATTTGGGACATTTGAGAGTCTTGAAGCCGTGAACTTGGCTCTTTCAAGTGGGCAGATTAGTGATGAAACTATAGCTCAGTTAAAAGAGATGTACCCTGAAATCGAATTTAGTTAGGTGCTTGTGCAAGAGTTAGGATGAGTTTAACCATGTTATTTCGCGGCAGAGGAGTAGTAACTGCTTGTGCCTGCGTAATGTGTCCTTGTGCTGACGGAATTGCATCCCCGACTTCAATGTGCTGTGAATATTTGAGTTTAGGCGCATAATTTATTCATTGTCTCTCGAGTTTCAAAGGTATTGATATGTTCCCCCATGCCTCGAAAACGCCAAAAAGCGGTGGATATGTTTCCACTTACGTTCAATACTCTAAATTGGCTTAAGAAATCATAAAGAATGGCTCGTTCCACGTGGAGACAATAGTGTGGATGCGTCGATAAACACCGTTGAAATCCTTTATTTTAGGCACTTTGCGCGTCACATCCAATTTACCGGTGACGGGGAGAAATGTCGAAATAAGCAGATTAAAAAGCATATTAATGTCACAGTTCGGATAAACGTCGTATAGGGGAAGGCGAATTGAGAATGAGAGAAGAGTAAGGCACATTTTGAAGCAAATAGGTAAGCTTTAAGTTTTCTCTCAAATTGAAGAACCCCCAAAAACCTGCAACCCCGAAGTTCCGGTTTTTTATTTGAATGGGGACTCAGTTCGAACGCGAAAGCGATAATTTTTGATTTCAAATTATTTCTAAAATTGCATTATATTACTATGCGTGTTAAATTTATTCATAAAAGATAATTAGAAAATGAGATATACGACGGAGGCTCTTATGCGCAAATTAACCCGAAGAATGTATAAATGGATTATAAGCACATTGGTGATTACCCTATTGTTGAGTACTATGCCTTTATCTGAAATTCGTGCGGACGCCAACACTCATGGAGAGTACGACTGTGCTCCTTTAGCTGTCGTTTATAATCAGACTTCGACTTGGGGAAACAATACACAGGGAGAGATTACGGTTACTAATGTTTCCGAAAACACGGTAGCGGGCTGGAAGCTTGAATTCGTCTTCGGCTCGGGTGTAGAAATAAATAGCATCTGGAATGCTCAAAATCTGAATAATGTAGGCACCCCTGCTAATACTATTGTTGTTAAAGGCGAAGCCTATAACGCAAACATTGAGCCTTCAGGCAGCGTATCTTTTGGATTTATAGTAAGTAGTTTAGAGTCAGCGCCGGTTGCTCCATCCGAGGTTTGCCTTGTTACGGATGATGTTGCAGGCGACAATCCGGAAGCGGAGATGACACCGACACCTGAAAACACAACAATATTCCCGTATGCAATTTTTGCAGGAAGTATGGTGTCTGACTTAAGATTTAGCGGTTGGAAAAGTGATATTACAGGCGATATATATTCGGGCAAAGATTTTGTTTACCAAGGATCAGAGTTATATGTGAATGGTTATGCAAAAACAGTAGGAACAGTTCAACCTGCAGAGTGTATTGCAACGATGTCTGGGGCAGATGAGAATATAACTCCTCTTGAGATGCCGGATTGGGGAGATAAAATTCTGGCAAAAGCGGACCTTATGACCACGATGGAAGATGACGTGTTCACTTCGCAGAACGACATTATTGCCGATGGCTTCTACTACACAGAGGGAAGCTTATCAATAAGCAGTGCCACTTTCAGTGGAGATGTCGTAATTGTTGCCAATGGAGACATCACCTTAAATGTTGATACCATCATTAACAACGGAAGAATACTTTTGTATTCGGAAACAGGAAACATCATTGTAAACGGAACACAGGTCGAGTTATCGGGTGTTGTATATGCTCCTAACGGTAGAATAACCTTAAACGCCTATGACATGACCATAAACGGAAGAGTCGTGGCGGATGAATTTAGTTACAGCGGGTCCATATTAAAGATCATTGCTGACGAAGCAGATTTGCAACTCTTTGAAGAGCTGCCGGAAGTAACGATAAACGCTTCAGCACAACAAGTTAGTGTTGGAGATAGTGCATGTTTTCACATTACCTTACCGGAAGAAACGCCTTATGAGATCAATTTCAGACTTAATGGTGAAGCAGTAAGTATAAGTTTTCCTGAAAACGAGACATCAGAAAACTACAATCTAAATACAGATCAAGCGGGTGAATATGTTTTTGAGGCATATGTAACTCTTCCGTACGGAGAATTTTCACTGGGTAGCAGTACGATCATTGTTTCGGAAGTTGTTACGCCGACTCAAGAACCTACGCCAACGGTCACACCCACTCCCGTTGTAACGGATGTTCCTGAGCCGACACCAACGCCGACACCGGTTGATGAGGAGCAGGATAGCGACTCTGATGGGGTGCCGGATGTATATGAGATAGAGTTTGGAACAGATCCTTACAATCCGGATACGGATGATGATGGTTTGGATGATTTGATTGAGCTAATGATCGGGTACGATCCGCTGAGTAAGGAATCTGACGGAAACAGCATCCCTGATGGAGATGAAGACTTAGATTCCGATGGGCTTACGAATGCTAATGAGATTTTGTTAGGAACATCGATAGTATTTGCAGATACGGACGGGGATGGATTATCTGATGGGGATGAACTGAACGTATATTTTTCCGATCCTTTGCTGTTCGATACGGACGGTGATGGGATAAGTGATGGCGATGAAGTATTGATTGGCAAGAACCCAACAGATGTAACTGATGGAAAAAACAAAGTCGCGCAAACAACGGAACAGTCTATCCAAAATATCGAGGATTCTGCGATTCTCTCGGTGGAGGTATCTGTAGAACTTGCGAACTATATTGATTCGGTTCTAGAAATTAACGATATGTATAACATAGATACATATTCAACCGATGTTGTTGGAAGACTTGGCAGCCCTATAGGGTTTGAATGCCAAGAAGAATTTGATGAAGCATTGATCGTCATACACTATGACGAGAGTGCACTTGGAGATACGCAAGAAGAAAATCTGGGTGTGCTTTGGTACGATGAAGAGAGCGGTTTTTACATTATGCAGAATCAAGCCGTCGTTGACATTGAGGCGAATACCGTAACGCTTGAACTCTCTCACTTTAGCACATACGTATTAGTTGATATCGATGTATGGAATAGCGTCAAACCTATTGATTACATTATCCCGACAGTTGATCAAAACTTCGATTTCTATTTTGCACTTGATCTATCACGGAATATGACACTTGATGCACGAATGGAGGCTCTTTCAACACTTCGTACTTTTATCAGCCTTATGCGAAGCGGTGATAGGATTTGCATAATGTATTTTGATACGAGTTATCTCGTTCACGGCAATCCAATCTCTATTGATGATGCCGAAGCCATTGAAGAAATGATGGGCATAGCAGAACAGAATCTGAAAACGGCATCTCTTGGGGGAAATTACGGATCGTATCTTATTCCGTTTCAGGTCACAGAGGCCTTGATTAACAACTATGTTGAAGACATAGGAAACGAGAATGCGCTCTTCATATTATCCAATGATACGGATATAGCGTTTGCTGGAAATTATTATAACGATATGAGCTACAGAATGGTGAATGCAAACTTTGCCGCAAGCTTTGTTATGATGGGAAACAAGGGCGAGGGAGATTGGCAATACGGATGGCGATATGCACAAGTGTTAGGCGCCACGTATTATAGTTATGCAAACCGCGTGCATTTTCCAGGTCAATTCTTTGCTTCTTCTGCTCAAACCACGGGCTGGGATATCGATGAAGATGGCGATGGATTGCCTGATTTCATGGAACAACAGGGTATATTACTATCGAACAAAAAAGTTATTTACACAAGCACGAGATGTGATGAATTAGATTCAAATGGTAACCCGGAAGGGTATGATACAGACGATGATGGTTTGAGTGATGGTGCTGAACTCGGTACGATGTATACATTACAAACTAATGAGGTTGACGGAGAATTAGTTACATCCATTTTTTATCCGGACGATATTCTTATCGCAATAGTTCCTCAGAAATACGATATTTTGGGATTTTTCCCAGATTGTGTTGGAACAACGTATGTATTTGAATATGTATCTAGTCCAAAGCATAAAGATACTGATAAGGATTATTATGATGATGCCGAAGATCCACGACCGAAGATAAAAGATGTCTTGACGGTAAACCTTGGTGGAGGATCGTATGATATTTCCAAGCCGGATTCAGGGTTCATTCATGTTGAAGAAGAATATGGCGGAGCACAGAGAAGTATATATTTCGTTCCAACAGAAATCCCAGACATTTCGGGATACTTTACTTTAGCTTATGGACTTGGACAAAATGATTCAAATCTTGATTACTGGGAACCAACACAAGAGCATTATCGAAAACAAGGATGTGGATTAATTGCATATACTAATTTGATAGCGTATTTTGAAAGAGGTGCATGCACACTTACTTACGAAGAGTATGCAAATTACTTAAATGAGGCAGAAAAAGTATTGTATGTTAGTGGCTATGGTGTGGGGATATATGATATTACCAATGCACTAAAATCTGAAGGATACTGTAATACTGCTAGTTATCGAACATCGTTTTCAAGAGATACAATGCTTGGGGATTATGAGAGAATGTTAAATGATAATTGTCCTATCATTATGAATATTTTTTCTTTGAGAGAGTTAATTGATAAGGGTCCAGGCGTCGCATATTACTCTCTTTTGCCTCAATCTAGTACATCCGACACCGAATTTGGACCTACAGTTAATATTGGAAATTTAACTCTATACACTAGTCCAAATAACCATATTGACGGTCATTATTATACTATTACTGGACTTGTATATGATAATGTTACCGACTCAGTTTACCTTCGAGTTTCTTCGTGGGGAAAAGAATACTATGCAATATTGGATAATTATCTGGATGCTATAGAAGCAGTTGATGCTAATAGATTAAGTGGCTACATTGAGGTGAGCAGAACATGAAGAATAAGTTGAAAATAATACCGATTCTGATGATTACATTGATATCGCTGTGTTTATCTACGTCGTGTTATTTAATTGAAGATAACTTCAAAGTGCGAGATTTGATTTCGTATATCAATAGAAACAAGGAGGGTGATGAGCAGTTTCAAGTCGCAAAAGTGTATGATGAGAACGTACAAAAGAGTATTGAGATATCCTTCGTGAGTGTTGATACAGTAATAGAAGCCGATGAGATTATTCGATTGGTTAATCAATATCTTGAGGATCATCCAGATTATTTTTTGAATGAAGATTATTACATTGAGATAACCATGGAAGCTGACGAAATCTTTACCACTCTAAATTTCTTATGTAGGAATAGCCTGCAAAACTATAATATAAATGATAAGGATTTCCAAGATGTATCGGTAGTTGTCGAAAATAAGCTTTGTCATCTTATTGTTGTTGGAACTGTACTGGACCATTCCTCTTATTTTATAAGTAGCTACTCAGGGTTATTTTCTGATATTAGGGTGCTCGCACTTTCTAGAGATATTAATCTGGATGATTTGAGTGCTTTTGGATCAATGGATAATCTAGAGAAAGTGGCAATGTTAACTGACCAAGGACAGATAAGTGAAGAAACGCTGGCTCAACTAAAGGAAACGTATCCCGAGATTGAGTTTGTTAGTTAATGCTTGTGCCGACGGATATTGCCCATCAATAGCCGACCCAAAATGTCCTTCAGTTGCCGATAACGTTGTCCATATTGTAGCATAAAGAAAGCGGCCCTCAGGCCGCCTCTTCGTTCAGATCAATTCCTGTTCGATCACGTGTCGCGTTAACGCATCGTCCAGAATCTTCTTGTTCTGCTGCGAACCATACATCAGACAATGGGTACAGGCCTTGTTAATCAAGCGCGCACTTCCTTTAGAATAGCGAAATATTTCACTGATCGCTTGGTCGGAGAACCAGCGACGTTCTGCTGCATAGGTAAGTCTCGCCAGCACTTCTTCCTGCTGCGGTGTGGTAAAGAGAAGATCCACCGGAAGATTTCGGGTAAAGGGTGTGCCGGTAAAGCCATAATATTCTTCAAACATTTCGGCTATCCTCCATAAACCCGCGGAAGTTCGTCGCGCCCAGCCGCATGTTCTGCTGACGATACTTCTTTGCAGCGGCATCCAGCGCCCGGGAAGTGGTTACGGTGGAATCACTTGCAACCTTCTTTTTGCGCGAACAGAAAGAACTTGGTTTGAGTTCGTGAATGACTCTAGGCTCCGCATGGGGATGAGAAACGAGAAGTTCAACCGGATTATCCGTGCTGTATTGTGTAATGCTCCCCAATGTCAAGACAAAAAACGAACTTTGACAAGTAAATCCTTTCTTGATATTTATCCTACTCTTATGAGAGTTGGTCCTGGTTTAAAGTACTCAGCTGGCACAGCTTCTCGGATTGAAGAATGCGGCCTTACATGATTGTAATGAACCATGTAACTGTTAATAATTGCTCTGAGCTCCCGGGGTGTGTTGATTTCTTCAGTATAGATCCGATCATATTTCAAGGTCCGAAAGAATCTTTCTGTTCTGGCATTATCAAGACACTGACCTTTTCCATCCATACTGATTCTCACACCATGGCTTTCAATTAGTGAGCAATAATCAGGATTTGTGAAATGACCTCCTAGTATTATTAAGTTGCGCTGTCAAGCGCAAGTTTTCTTGTTGCTTGATATAATGCACGCAGGTGCTGTGGACTGGTGTGACCTCCTACCGCTTTGACGGTTTTTTTAAGGCTCCAGCCACAG
>Ga0209510_1003953_pt1 | contig 13466 bp, 11 predicted proteins | sample BiotimSIPDNA_FD_185749 | JGI IMG/M metagenome (GOLD analysis project Ga0209510, IMG submission 185749) | Anaerobic biogas reactor microbial communites from Washington, USA - Biogas_R1 time_0 SIP DNA (SPAdes) (version 2) | ecosystem: Engineered > Bioreactor > Anaerobic > Unclassified | place... | reverse complement strand
ATATATTCTGAAAGCCATTGAAACCGGTTCCGGCGTGTATTTTGATTATTTTGCCGTAGACGGCTCGGCGGTCAAGGGAACGCAGTATGACGGGTACTACGCCGCATCCCGCCAAAGCATCTATGATATGGGGCTGCAAATTGGTGCAGAGGTAGCGGACGCGCTCGCCCCGGTCGCAAACCAGAGGATCATTAAACATCGTGAGGTTGCGGACGGTGTTTATATCACATCTTTTGAGAACGGTTTGTCCATAGGTGTAAATTACACAGACAAGCCCTATGGCAGCATTCCGGCGCAAGGCTTTATTATAGGACGGCAGGAAGGAGCATCCAAATGAAAAAGAAAAATAAGCGCAGGCAGCGCCTTAATGTAAACAGGAACAGATACGGCTATGTGTTTGTCGCTCCTTTCATAATTGGTTTTGCGTTGTTTATATTATTACCGATCATTCAGTCCCTGGTTTTCAGCATGTCGGACATCACGCTGACGATGGATGGCTACACCCTGGATTTCGTGGGCCTGAACTCATACAGCCGGGCGCTGCTGGTCGACGCCGACATACGCAGGCTGATTGTGAACTCGCTCGCGCAGACATTCACGGAATTACCTGTGATCCTGGCTTTCAGTTTCTTTGCCGCGCTTCTTTTAAAGGATAAGTTCAGGGGCCGCAACATGGTGCGTGCGATATTCTTCCTGCCGGTCATAATGGCCTCGGGAGTCATTACGATCATTGACAACAGCAATGCGACCTTGGCGACGATGATGAACCGGAATACTGCCGACCTTGTAAACGGCGTCAGGACTTCGCTGTCCGCCAGCAAACTTATACTGTCGCTTTTTTCAAGTTCGGTCCCGCCGGCGATACTGCAACTCCTCGGAAGCGCCATAGACAGGCTGTATGATGTCATTATGGCTTCGGGACTGCAGATAATTATTTTTATCGGCGGCCTCAATATGATATCGCCTTCGATCTTCGAGGCTTCGAATATCGAAGGGGCGACCGCATGGGAGAACTTTTGGAAGATAACCTTCCCGATGATGGGACCTTACTTCCTTTTGAATACTGTATATACGGTGATCGATTCGTTCGTTAATATTAAAAATCCATTGATCATGACGATACAGAACTACCTGATATCCTTCTCGGAATTCAGCTTCGCGTCGGCCATTTTCTGGATATATTTCGCCATTATTGTGACAGTCGTCGGAATCATCATAAAAGTCATGTCAAAGAGGGTGTTCTACTATGATTAATACGAAATCAAAGCGGCCAAAGCCCAAGATCCTGAACCCCAGGCACTGGGTAAAATTCATAGTCGGGCTTTTAAAAACGGTTTTTATACTTGGCATCTGCTTTACAATATTGTCCCCTCTGATACAGAAGTTTTCGATGTCCCTCATGGACCAAAGGGACTTGTTCGACCGTATGGTCAAGTTTATCCCGAACAACTTCCGCCTGTCGAATTACCCCGAACTGATAGGCTATATCGACTACTGGCCTGCTTTGGGAAACACAGTGCTGGTCAGCTCGATCGTGGGTCTGCTGCAGACCTTTTCAACGGTGGCGGTCGGCTACGGGTTTGCAAAGTTCCGCTTCAAGGGAAGCGGCATACTCTTTACCTGCGTTATCATTACGATGATCGTGCCGCCGCTTATAATTATAACGCCGCTATACCTGAACTTCAGGAGCTTCGATCTGTTCGGGCTTTTACCGAGTGGTTCGTTCATAGGAAATATCGTGCCGTTCATCGTGCTTTCGCTGACGGCTGTGGCCCCGCGCTGCGCGTTGTATATTTTCCTTACAAGGCAGTTTTTCCGCGGTATACCCAAGGAAATAGAAGAAGCCGCCGCGATAGACGGAGCAGGAGTATTCAGGACCTATTGGTCCATCATGCTGCAATCGGCAAGGTCCATCATGGTGACTATCTTCCTGTTTGCGTTCGTATGGCAATATAATGATATTACGTTTACCGGCATGATGTATTCCGGCTTAAATTCAGTGTCGAAAAAGCTGTATCTGCTCGGGTACACATTCTCGGCAGCAATCAGCATGGACGCAAGCGGCACAGCGGGGAACCTCGGGTATATGTCTATAATGCAGGCCACGGGCACGCTTATGCATATGCTGCCGCTCATCGTAATCTATATTTTCCTGCAAAAACAATTTACCCAGTCGGTCGAGCGCACCGGCCTGGTGGGATAGGGGGAGGCTTTCATGCTGAAGCAACAGCCGTGGTTCACTCCGGACGGGGGCATCGAGTTCGAGTATGTCCAGGCATGCGACGAAGGACTGGATGCGAGCGTACTAAAGGACGATTTCGACGCGGTATCGGCACTGTCGGCCGGGAGCCCCGAGAAAATTAAGAAGGCATGCGCGCTGTATGAAAAGACCGGCAGCCTGGATAAGCGCGCGGGATACCCCTATGAGGAACCGAGCGATCTTGAGGGCATCGTTAAGTGCAGGCCACAGAAGGCGGAGCTCGTAAAATGCGATTTCGGTAGCGAAGAGCGGTTCGACAGGGTGTACGGAGCATGGCTCGCCCGCTGCGCCGGCTGCCTTCTGGGTCAGCCTGTGGAGGGATGGAAACGTGAGCGCATCAACGGCCTTTGCGTGGACACCGGCAATTTCCCGGCGGGCAATTATCTTTCATCCGACATACCGGGGGAAATCGCAGAGCGTTATCTGGTTACTGACAAGACAGGCAAGCGCACGGTCAACTGGATCAACAATGTGTCCTGCATGCCTGAGGACGACGATACGAACTATACCATAATCGGCCTTAAAATACTGGAGACCTACGGCAGGGATTTTACAAGCAGCGACGTCGCCGAGTGCTGGCTCCAGAATCTGCCGATGCTGCACCTGTGCACCGCCGAGAGGGTCGCATACCGCAACATAGCGTGCGGGGTCTTTCCGCCCGCGAGCGCAACCTATCGCAATCCTTTCAGGGAATGGATAGGAGCGCAGATACGCGCCGACTTTTTCGGCTATATATCGCCTGGAGATCCGGAAAAGGCCTCCGAATACGCCTGGCGCGACGCCTCCGTTTCCCATGTTAAAAACGGCGTATACGGGGAAATGCTGGTCGCCGCCATGCTGGCCGCCGCGGCCGTGAGCGACGACATGCAAACAGTTATACGCGCGGGGCTGTCGGTCATACCGGACAGGAGCCGCCTGGCGGACAAGATACGCGAGGTCATAGTCCTGCGGGAGCGGGGCGTTACATATGAACAGGTCGCTGACTATATCCACAGCCTTTATGACGAGGGCAGGGAGTACGACTGGTGCCATACGATACCGAACGCCATGATCGTGGTTTCTGCGCTGCTTTACGGGGAGGGCACGCTTGAAAATACACTGGCACGCGCGCTCATGTGCGGGTTTGACACAGACTGCAATTGCGCGACCGCGGGCTCTGTCATCGGCATGATGCTCGGCGCGCAGGCGCTTCCGGCAAAATGGATATCGCCGCTCCACGATACTGTAATATCCGGCGTGGACGGTTTCGGGAAGATATCGATCTATCAACTGGCCCGGCGCACAATGGCGTTCATTGATTGAAGGAGACGGACAGTATGATCTTTTCGGGATATTGCATGGCCGAGAGGCTAGGTACGGTGACTGCGGCGCAGGCAAAAAAACTGACGCACCTGAATATTGCGTTCGGAGTCGTAAAGGAAGGCGAGGTTTCGATCGACGGGATCAGGAACGGGCTTTTACATGTTAAGAAATTAAGGGAGTATAACCCTGAACTCAGCATCATACTTTCGCTCGGCGGGGGAGACGAGAATCAGAAATTCCCGTTCGGTGTCGCAACGAGAACGCGGGAGGGCATCGAAAGGCTCGCGGATTCGGCTATGGCCGCGGTGAGGGAATACGCTCTTGACGGCATCGACTGCGACTGGGAATACCCGTGCTCGAGCGGAGATCCCGCAGAAAAAATGCAGCACCTTGAGCTTATGAAAACACTGAGGGCGATGCTCGACGGATACGGCGATAAGCGGCAAAAAAAGTGCTGGCTTACGTATGCCGCCCCGTGCACCGAATCATATATCCGCAGCGTAGCGATCCGGGAACTTGCCGGGGTCGCCGACTTTATCAACCTGATGTGCTATGACTACCGCTGGGAAAGCAAGCTCACGGGATTTCACTGCAACACATTCAGCCCGGAGGACGACGCCGACCCGACCAGCATCGAATGGGCTGTCAAAAAATACATGGAAGCCGGAGCACTGGGAGAGCATATCATCCTAGGGGCGGCATTCTATTCGCACCGCTATGACGGAGTCACAGGCGGCGGCAACGGCTACGGGCAGCCCTATACGGGCGCTTACAGCTACGGCCCTTCATATACCGATATCTTCCACAACTACGAGAAGAACAGCCGGTTCGCCAAGTACTGGCACGACGGCGCCAAGGAACCGTGGCTATTCGATGGGGACAGCTTCATCACCTATGATGATTCGCAGGCGATGGTTTACAAGGCGGAGCTGGTAAAAAGCGAGGGCCTCGGCGGCATGATGTACTGGGAGCACAGCTCAGATTTGACCGGGGTGCTGTTTAACGCCATATACGATAATCTGATGTTATAAATTTTGCCGCTGGCGGCTGAAAGAGGAATCATTATGCCCGACATGCTTGTACATTTAAGGAAACTGCCATCGTGCGACGCGCTCATCGAAGCGCTCGCACGCGAAGGTATCACAATACAGCGCGCTATCGCGCCCGACAAATTCCGGATCGTGGAATGGGTAAGGAATTTTAACGGCAATTATGCCGCGGGGGAGTGCGACTCAAGCATGAGCAAGACCCCGGCGACATGTTATATTGCCGTGCGGGGCAAGCAGATACTGGGCTTTGCCTGCTATGACGCGACCGCCCTTAACTTTTTTGGCCCGACCATGGTCATGGAGGCCGAGCGCGGCAAGGGGATAGGCAAGGCGCTGCTCTTAAAGTGCCTGTACGCGATGCGCGACGAAGGGTATGTATACGGCATCATAGGGGGCGTCGGCCCTGCCGAGTTCTATGAAAAGACCGTCGGTGCGGCGCTGATCCCCGATTCGGCTCCGGGGCTCTATGAAGACTTTTTGATGGGAAATGATTGAAGAGAAAGAGGGTACGGGCTCTTTGCCAATACCCTCCGTGCTTATCTGTCAAAATCAGCCGGGAACTGGTGAATCAATTTGAACGGCAATTCAAGGCATTGGCTATCCGCGAGCCTGTCGCTGTGCGCGTTCGGCTGATGGCCGCCTATATACAGCGTGTAATCGCCGTCCTCGCAAAGCTGGTTCCCGGCGTCGTCGAAAACATACATCGGGTCAAACTCGACCATAATGCTTGCTTCGACGGTTTCGCCGGCGGGGACGGCTACTTTTTTGAAGGCGACCAGGCGGGGATTCCGGGACTCGAATCGAGATTCCCGTTTCGCGTATATCTGCACGACTTCATCTCCTCCGGTATCAGAGCTGTTACATAGCCTTACGGAAACGGTAAGGTTTTTGTTTAATCTGTCGACCCCGGCGACCCTGGCTTCATAAAAAGTGAAACGGGAATAGCTCAGTCCGAAGCCGAAATCGAACAATGCCTCTTTGTCCATATGGCGATATGTCCGCCCGCGCATCGAATAGTCCTCGAAAGGCGGAAGTTCAAAATCGCTTCGGTAAAATGTAACGGGCAGTTTTGCGCTCGGGTTGCATTTGCCGGCAAGTATGTCGCAGATGGCGTTTGCGCCCTGCTCGCCGGGATACCAGACCTGCAGTATTGCCGCGACGCGGCCCGTATAGGGCTCGAACGAGATCGCGCTTCCGCTGAAGTTTATAAGCACGACGGGCTTGCCAAGCCCTAAAAGCTCCGTGAGCAGCTTTTGCTGCGACATGGGAAGGGCAAGGCTCCGCTTGTCGCCGCCCGCATCCGAATTGAATGCGTCGCCCTCCTCGCCCTCGAACGCGGGCTGCAGGCCGCAGCAGAAAAGTATCAGGTCGGATTTTTTTGAAACGATTATAGCTTCGGTAAAGGGATTCTCCACAAAGAACGGTATATCGTCCCTGACGATATCGCATCCGCGAGAATAATAAATACGGCGGTTTCCGAGGTTTTGTTTCGCCGCCTGAAGGAATGTCAGATAATCGGAAGGCGTGCCGTTGTAATTTCCGAGCAGCACATCCCTTACATCGGCGTTCGGACCGATAACCGCTATGGAGCCGATATTATTCGCGATAGGCAGGACGCCGCTGTTTTTCAGCAGCACCATAGAGGATGCGGCGGCTTTGCGCGAAATCGCCAGATGCTCCGGACAGGCAACGATGTCGTAATCAAGGCATGCACAGGGCCGCTCTTTCGGCGGGGCGAACATGCCAAGACGATAGCGCGCTTCAAACAGCTTTTCCGCTGCGGCAGTTATAGCCGCCTCATTTGTCAGCCCTGTTTCAAAGGCGATCACAAGATTCTCATAAGCCTGGCCGCAGTTCAGCTCGCAGCCGCTGTTTAAGGCCATGGCGGCGGCTTCGGCCCTGCTGCTTGCGGCATGGTGATGGTCATACAGATCGCATATCGCACCGCAGTCTGACACGACATAGCCGCGAAAGCCCAGTTCTTCCCTCAGTACGGTTTTCAGCAGGTAGCCGCTGCCGCAGCAGGGCTCGCCGTTGATTGCGTTGTAAGCGGCCATGACCGCGGCCGGGCGGGCATTTTTGATACAGTAGCGGAAGGCCCAAAGATAGGTCTCGTACAGGTCCTTTTGAGAGACCTTGGCATCGAAGCCATGCCGTATTCCCTCGGGGCCGCTGTGGACCGCGAAGTGCTTCAAAGTGGCGTCCAGCTTGTGATGGTTCTCGTCTTCGCCCTGTAATCCCCTTATAAAGGCAGTCGCCATTTTCGCGGTAAGGAACGGGTCCTCGCCATAGGTCTCATGGCCCCGGCCCCAGCGCGGATCGCGGAAAATATTGATATTGGGGCTCCAATATGTCAATCCCTTGTATATGCCGTGATCGCCCGCCGAATCGAACTCATTGTATTTTGCGCGCGCTTCATCGGAGATCACTTCAGCGACATCATGCAAAAGCTCATCGTCAAATGTGGCGGCGAGCCCGATCGCCTGCGGGAAAACAGTGGCGACGCCCGCGCGGGCAACGCCGTGCAGCGCCTCGTTCCACCAGTTGTATTCGGGTATCCCCAGGCGCTCTATGGCCGGGGAAGCGTTAAGAAGTTGACTTATCTTTTCATTAAGAGTCATTTGGGAGACCAGTTTTTTAGCATTGTCCGAATGATCCGACATAAAGCAACCTCCAAACCGTATCGTATTTTACAGGTACTTCACTTCCACAGGCATTCTGGTTTTTGCCGATTCCATTATGGCCAGTATCACGAGGCTGGTATTCGCGGCGTCCTGGGCGCTTATGATGCTTTCCCTGCCGTCGATGAGGCGGTCAATGAAATAGCGGATGCTCTGGTAGCTGAAGCCGCTCGCTGAGCCGTGTATAAAGTGCTTGACCAGCACATCCGGGCGGTCGCACCTATCCTCCGTGAAGCGCTCTATCATCTGGCTGTTGCTGAGGTCCAGGCTTATCATGCCCCTGGTGCCCATTACATTGAACTTTATATCGTTGATGCACGGGTGCGTGTCCGGAGTTATCCATCCGTTCTCCATCTGCGCGATCGCGCCGTTTTGGAACTCCAGCGTCGTCATGTAAACATCCTCGGTGTCGACGCCCATGGATTCCAGTATACCCCTGCGCGAAACGCAGTAGACGCGTTTCACCTCGCTGCCCATTATCCAGCGCAGCGTGTCGACGCTGTGCGAGCCCAAAAACCAAAGTATCGATGATTTGGCCGCCCAGGGCAGCATTTCGGTCGCGACATATTTGATGTCGTTCAAACGGAAATAAGCATGGTAAGGCTCGCCGAGTTCGCCCTCGTCTATCGACTGCTTCGTCCTCGCAAACGGCGGGGAGAAACGGTTGTGCAGATCGACCATGATGCGCACATTGTTGCGCCCGACGCTCTGCATGATGTCGACGACGTCCTGCCGCGTCGTGGCCATTGGCTTTTCAACGATTATATCCTTTTTTGCCTCGGCGCAGTCGACGCATATGTCGCGGTGCAGGAAATCCGGCGTCACGACGGCGGCGACATCGAAACCGCACTTTTCGAGCAGTTCCCTGTGGTCGGTATAGACATGTTCCGCGGGGACGCCGAATTTATCGGCAAGCTCCTTTGCTTTGCCGTAATCCCTGTCGCATACCCCGGCAAGCTCCACATAAGGGTGCTCGTTATAGATGCTGGCGTGCGTGTTCCCCCATATGCCCGCGCCGATTATGGCGACCTTTTTTGACTCCATAAGCTATCCCTCCATTTTATATTGGCTTTATCCTTTAGCCCTGTCTATGCGGGCCAGAACATCCGCTTTGAAGCGGTCTATATAACCTGTTACATAACCGCCGATATCCATTGAAGAATCTTTTATAAGCGGCGTCAGATCCATCGCATAAATAAGAGCGGACGCGCTGTCGATGTCGTGGGAGGCGGAGTATGTTGCGTTGCCGAGTCGTCTGCCCGCGGTCGCAAGATCGTATCTCTTGCCGCCGCAGATCTGCGAGTCAAAGACCCCGAGCAGCGCTGCCGCGAGATTTGAGTGCGCCGACACATCGAACTGCAACTTCTCTCCGTCGCACAGCCAGTCAAGGTTTCTCCAGACCTCGCAGCCGTAGAACTTTTCGGGGCAATATTCTCCGCTTATGCTTCGCAGCGCCCCGATGAGCTTGATCGCAGCGCCGATGTGCGTGTCGTGCTTGTCGGCAAGGTTATGGGTATAGATTATTCGCGGCCTGGCTTTTTTTATCAGTTCCGCGAGCTCCGAAACTACCGATGTATCGTTCGGGTCCCTGACCTGCGAGCTCGTGTAATCGAGCAGTGCGCAAAAGGAGTAGTCCCCGACATACGCCGCTTTCTTTTGCTCGGTCTTTCTGATCGCGCGCATATGCTCATCGGTGTAATCCGCGTATATGTCGTCCCTCGGGCTCCCGGCCCCGTCGGTCACGACGACGCCGCCGAACCATGAATCCGCGCTGCCAAAGCACTTGAGTATACCGTCGTAGGCCATTATCTCGATATCGTCCTGATGCGCGGACACCGCGAGGTGCGTCGTCCTTTTGAGCGCGTCTTCCGGCGGCAGACCGTCCGGTATGAATATCTCCGCCCCGCTGTTATGCAGCTTCATGCCCATCAACTCCATTCATATTGTTTCCGTCATTTATGCAGGTCCACGAGGCTTGCGGCCGCTATGGACTGCCCGACCCGCCGGCTTGATTCATCCGGCAGATGCAGCTTTATTTTTGAGGCAAGCTCCGGGAACTCGAGGCTGAGCACTTCGGCCGCGGTTTTGACGATAATATTCCCGCCTTCCCCGGAGGTGACCCTTCCGAGTATCAGCACATGCCTGATATCGTAGAAGTCCGCGTAATGCGCCAGGCCGTATCCGAGATAGCTGCCGATGCCCTCGAATATCTTGCGCGCACCGGCTTCGCCCGCGGCGAGCAGCTCCTGGACCCTCTTTAATTTCTCCGCAGGGGTCAGGCTTACATCAAGGCAAATGCCCGCTTTCGGCGCCAGCCGGGTCACCGCATCCTGCGAAAAATATTTTACTCCGCAGCCCGAGTCGCCGGACCATTCGTCGATCGCCGCGCCAGCGGCGAGATCCACAGGAACGAAGCACAGCTCGTTGAGCCACCCGGTGATATTCCCGCTTCTGTCGACATATCCGCCCGCCTCGCTCGTGCCCATCGCTATCCCGAGAACATTTACATCATTGAGCTCCATCGCTCCCGCCAGCGCCGCTACATCGCCGTCGTTGGCGACCGCCATAGGGATATCGCCGAGCTCCTTTACGGCGTCGGTCAGTATGCTTTTTACCCTTAGGTCAAATACATCGTCCGGCACGCGAAGAAACAGCGAAGCTATCATTACCCTGTTGTTCACATAGATACCGGCGGAGCTTATACCGACTGCGTCGACGCGGGGCATTTTGGCCGCCGCGGCCCGAAGCGCCCGGACGATCTCGTCAAAATGGTATTGCGGGTCGCTGTTTGTTTTCGGGTGCCAGACGACTTCCTCGCTGTAGACGGTGTCGCCTTCGATGACCGCGGACACCTTTCTGTCGCTTCCGCCAAGGTCCAGGCCGATCCGGCAGCCGCCAAGATGCCTGACGGCCTGCCGGGCAGACTCTCGGGGAGGAGGGATTTCCCCGATACCGACGGCCTCGACCTCGAACGGCTTCTCATACACCCGTGCCATAAATTTCGCATCGAATTCGCGTATGCCGCCGGGGCCGTACGCGCTCCTTATATGATCGCAGACGGATACCGGAGCAAAGATGTATATTTTGCGCCCGCCCCGTATCCATAAAAGAGTCTTTATAAGGCGCTCCATGTAAAAGCAGTTGGCTTCATCCATTCCGTCGCCTTCGGGGAACAGCCGGGTATGATGAACTGATACGGTTTTGTCGCCGCGCTCGAGGGCGACTGCGGCCGGAACAGAGTTCCCGGCGCCCTGCGCTTTTTCAAGGAACGCCCTGTTCCAGATTGACGCCGGTATGAAATCCCCATCCAGTTCGGGGGGCAGTTTGACGCTTATGTCGATGCCTTTGAAGTTCATGATGCTTTCCGCCTCTATTTTGTTATCGTTATCTTTGAAAGCCTCCTCGGGCTGTCGGGGTCAAGGCCCTTTGCAAGGGCCAGCCGGTATGCGAAGATCTGCGCGGTAATGACATTAAAGTATGGTGAAATGATATCGTTTGAGGTATCCGGTATGGGAAGCCCGCATGCCCCTTTTGAAAGCATGCCTTCATCGTTTGAGACCATGATGAGTTCCATATCCATGCCGCCAAGCTTTCCGACCATGTCCGCGATATCGGGGAAGGAGGGACCCTTTGGCGCGAATATGACGACCGGTATGTCGGCATCGAGCAGCGCAAGCGGTCCGTGATAGAAATCCGACGTCGCGTAAGCCTTCGCCCGGACATAGTTCGTTTCCTGTATCTTCAGCGCCGCTTCGAGCGCGACCGCATAGTTGACGCCGCGCGCCAGCACAAAGCACTCGTGCATGAACCTGTACCGCTGTACGCTTTCCGCTATGCCCGATGATGATTCCAGCATTTCTGATATTTTTCCGGGAAGGGCTGCAAGCTCATTTTTTATACCGGCTTCCCCGGCAATTTCGGCGGCAAGAGCGGCAAGCAGATAGATCTGTGTGGTAAATGTTTTAGTGGCTGCCACGCTGAGCTCCGGCCCCGCGCTGCAGTCAAGATGATGTCTGGCTTCTTTTGCAAGGGGCGAGCCCGGTGAATTTGTTATGGACACCGTCGGCGCTCCGGCTTCGTTCGCGTTTTTTATGACCTCGAGCACGTCCTCGGCCATGCCCGACTGCGATATGCCTATCACAAGGCTGCTGTCCATTCTGAGCTTTCTTTGGTACATTGTGATGACCGACGGCGCTGAAAGGCCGACGGGGATGCCGGTCAGTATTTCGAATACATATTTGCCGTATACGGCGGCATTGTCGGATGTCCCCCTGGCCGCGATTATGACGGACCCGATATTCCTCTGCCTGACCATCCGGGCAAGCTCCTTGATCGTTCCCCGGTTGTTCCCGGCGCATCTTTCGATGGCAACGGGCTGCTCCAATATTTCACCGAGCATTTTGGTCATATCGATCCACCTCCGCGATTATGCGATTCATCGATTTGATTGTATAGCAACCGGGAATGAATACATTTATCAGAAACGCCATATAGTTTGCACAAAATTCCGGTATTTGCATTAATCATCTGTTAAAATGGCGGGCCATGTAGTAGAATCAACTTATCATGCGGGCCCGGAGGCGCTATGCAGTACATAGGCACCATACTTTCAGATGTATTTAAAGTCACACAGCTTTACAGCGTGCATTACTTCGAGTTCGAAAAAAACTACACATTCGAAGGAGAGCGGCACGATTTTTGGGAATTCGTCTATGTGGACAAGGGCGAGGTCGGGGTAGTCGCGGGCGACCGCCGGCTGATCTTGAAGCACGGGCAGATGATCTGCCACAAGCCGGGCGAATTCCACAATATACTTGGCACCGGGACAGTCGCGGCGAACATCGTCATCGTATCGTTCGAATGCGGGTCCGGATACATGGATTTCTTTAATGACAGCATAATACAGATTGGCGATACGGAAAAAAAGCTTTTGTCACTTATATTAAAGGAGGCGAAGGAAGCCTTCTCATCAAGGCTCGACATAGTGCATCTGCAAAAGCTCGAGAAGAGGGACGGGCAGGCATTCGGCTGCGAGCAGCTGATAAAGGGCTATCTGGAGCAGCTTCTCATAAGGCTTGTCAGGGATAAGGGCGGCGACAAAGAAAAGGGCCGGCTTTCAAAAACCAACAAGGAAATGCTTTGGGACAATCTGACCGGGAAGATCATCGGTTACCTGACGGCAAACAGGTTTAAAAATATCACGCTTTCGGATGTATGCTGGTACTGCGGGCTCGGGAAGTCGAATCTACAGGTCATATTCAAGGAAAGCACGGGCTTCAGCGTCATGGAGTACTTCAGATATTTAAAGATAGAAGAAGCAAAAATAATGATAAGGGAAACCGAGGAGACTTTCACCCAGATCGCATTCCGGCTCGGATATGAGTCGATACATTATTTTTCGAGGTATTTTAAAAAGGCGACGGGCATGACGCCCTCTGAATATGCGCTGTCAGTCAAGATCAATACATGATGGAAGGAACAAGTATGAACAATTTCAACGGACTTGGATTGAACATGGGCAACCTCAGCAGACTGTCGGACGCAAAGACGCGCTCGATATCCCCCGAGAACTTTACCGGAGCAAAGGGCGGCGGGGCAAAGGCGCTGGACGGCACCGGAAAGGAATGCGCCAGGGACTTGGGCCGCGGATGGAAGATTTCGCCTTCGGTCATTATCAAGGCAGGGCAGACATTCGAAATGGCCAACATAGAAGGCACGGGGGCGATACAGCACATTTGGATGACTCCCACGGGCCAATGGCGGCATACAATTTTGAGGATATATTGGGACTGCCAGGACATGCCCTCGGTGGAGTGCCCGGTGGGCGATTTCTTTGCCTGCGGATGGGGCGAATATGCGCGTGTATCGTCGCTTGCCGTGTGCGTCAATCCGGGTAGCGCGTTCAACTGCTACTGGACGATGCCGTTTCAAAAGCGCTGTCGCATGACAGTTACGAACATCGATGTAAACGACATGGTGCTGTACTATCAGATCGATTATACGCTGACATGCATACCGGAGGGCGAAGCATACTTCCATGCGCAGTTCAGGCGGCAAAATCCGCTGCCGTACATGCAGGATTATGTCATATTGGACGGCGTCAGGGGCAAGGGCCACTATGTCGGGACATACATGGCATGGGGCGTCAACAACAAGGGCTGGTGGGGCGAGGGC
>Ga0209510_1003944_pt1 | contig 13485 bp, 22 predicted proteins | sample BiotimSIPDNA_FD_185749 | JGI IMG/M metagenome (GOLD analysis project Ga0209510, IMG submission 185749) | Anaerobic biogas reactor microbial communites from Washington, USA - Biogas_R1 time_0 SIP DNA (SPAdes) (version 2) | ecosystem: Engineered > Bioreactor > Anaerobic > Unclassified | place... | reverse complement strand
GATCTTCCTTAACTACTGCTGTTTTCTTAGCAGCTTTAGAAGGTTTAACTTCTTCCCTTTCCTCTGCTTCTACTTGTGCATCAACCTCTGCTTGTTTTGCCATAGATTTTGCACTAGCTTCCTCCAATGCCTCAGGAGTTAATCTTGGTGATTTTGCCATATATGATATATGTAATAACTTAATACTACATTATATCAGAAAATCTTGGAGCATATAGCCCCTCCATTTCATAGGCATCTGTTATATGTCCTTTCATAGACATCTGTTATATGAGCTGCATCTAATTCATCTGTTGTAGCATCAAAATCAGTCTCACCAGCAGCAACTGTTAATACTACTCTACCAAGTACAGTATTATCTCCAATCAAATCTTCTGAAGGATCTTCTGATAAACCAGTATCAGCTTGTACTCCTGCTACTAACTTTGTAGTCGTACCATTACTTACTAAAAGATATGTTCTGTCTTGATCAGTAGTAGCATCAGCTGTTATATCATCATCTGTTGCTGTAAATGCAACCTCCGTATTTGCTGCTACAGATTTTAGTTTTCCGTGATATAGAAAATCTATCTGTGTAAGGACTTTAACCTTAGCCTTTGAAGTTGTTCCAATACCAATAGTTCCACCTAAAGGCATATTTGCAACAGAATCTAAGATCATGTCTAGACCTTCGGCTATATTTGCCTTAAAGTCTGCATGTGATTTGTCAAATGTTTTCATGATTATAAAAAATCAAATTATATTATATAGGGATGAGGGGGAGATTACTCTCCCCTTCGGGTATACTATTAAGCTATTGCGAACTCATATCTAACCATCCAATCTTCATTAAGAATCTTAGCTGTCTTAGATACTTTCCAACCAGCAGATGCTCTCTGTTCAATAGGATCTTCTGCACCAGCTTCTGATGGTAACTTGATGTATATGTTTGTAGACATTCCATCCATTAGAGTTACACCATAAGCATTCTTACCAATAACCAATAATGTGTAAACATCAATGCCTAATGTACCTTCACCCTCTTTAACCTTAGCGTTTGTAGTCTCAACAAATCTGATATCATTAATTCTTCCTTGCTCTTCTGGAAGTAAGTTACTCATATTTGCATATTTCTCTGCATTTTCCCAAACTGCACCACTTTCAAGTGCTTTGAATAATTCAATAGCAGCTGGACTTGTTATACCTACATAACATGGTCTTACTGGAGTTGTTGCATAACCTTGATCAGGTCTTACAAAATCAGTAATTTTCTTAGCATTTGCATTTCTAAGTAAGAGTGAAATACTCTTTAGATTTGCATATGTTGGTTTATCTAAAGCAGCTACTTCATCAGTATCTGTATTACTAGAACCTGCATAAAGTACATTAGATCCAAGCATAAGCTTTTCTCTTGTAACACAATCTAGTGAGTCATTTGCTTGTTCAACTAAAACATCTGATACTTCTGCCCAGATAGCATCTTCTGTTTCTCTTAGAACTTTATCAGTTATCATTACATAATCACCATAGTCTTCTACAGTTGCATATATAGTTGTAACTGAAAGCTGTTTACCAGCTGGAGTTACACCATCTCCAAGTGGAGTATAGTTCTTAGCTAACCTCTCATATCTTCTAAAATAGATAAGATCTGAGTTGTTCTGAGGAATAGGTTTCATTTGTCCAAAAGCATCATGGACTAAATTCTCCCTAGCCCTATCTAAAAAGTCTCTAACATAAAAATGATTTACATTAGGAACTTGTGTCTTTGTTGATAATGGGTAAGACATTTTTGTAAATAAATAAAATTTAAATAACTATAAAACAAAAAAGCCAAAGCATTGCTGCTCTGGCTCTAATTCGTTTAGTAACCTTTTTGTTTCTTAGTTGTATCTTACTATATAACAGAATACAACCTGTTGTCAATATCCTAGAAAGCTCTCATTCCTAACTCCTTATATTTCTTAGCTTTCGCCTGTTTCCATGCTTCTTCTGACATATTTAAAAAGTCTTCTACTGGAGCTTCTTTCTGTCTTGGTACTTGATTTCCTGTCTGACTTCTACTTGCCATTTCATCAGCTTCTGATTGCTGTTTAGCTATTCTATTACCAATGTCTCCTGCTACTAATCTAAACAATGCATCTGGTTTAAGATCTGATACTCTTGGATTCCTTTTAAGTAAGTCCATTACCTTAGGCTCTAGATCTCCAAACAGTTCTTTGTTACCTTCACCCTGTAGGAAGTTAGATACTCTCATCTTATACTCATTCTCTCTTAATCTCTTCTCAATAGGAGTTACCTTCTTATCTACTTCTTGATTAACTATCTTAGAAGTCTCTTCATCTACTTCAATAGGCTCATCTACTGGAGTCTCTGGAGTCTCTTCCTCTACATCCTCCATAAAAGGATTGTATTCGTCAATCTCTTGTGGAGCTGGAGTAGGATTCTCTTGTGGTTGTACACCATCCTGAGGATTTAGATCCTGTCCACCCTGATTTGCATTTTCTGGATTCATAATTATTTATTAATAAATTATTTCTTTTTTGTATAGGGATCTAACTGATCTAGTATATCATTTACTGAGATATCTTTGCTAAATAATAAACTACCTATTCTACTGTTGATTATCTCAAAGCAATTAATATACAAAGACATCACTCTTAACCTTCTGGCATACTCTTCATCTGAAAGATTCATATCAATAGTATGAAATTTACTCTTAGTCTCTTCTATAAGTCCTGATACTACTTTCTGATAAACTTCCCAGTCTGGACTCTCTACGATCTTCTTTAAAACCTTTTTGTCCTCTACTGTTATTTCCATTACTCAATTATATCATATTATATCTGACCTACTGCTTCCCTAGTTGCCATTGCATCAGCCTCTTGGATTGGAGCATTTGTTGCTGCTTGTGTAGTACCCTGACCTGTTGCTGTTTGCTGTGGTTGTCCTCCTGCTTGTGCTGGATTGCCACCCTGAGCTTCCATCTTCTCCCTTTGTTGAACAGGGAATAACTCTGGATTCTTTCTCTGTAGTGCAAGTGCTTCAAAGTGTGCAGCTCTATGTGCCTTGTTTACACTATTGTCTGCTGCTGTTGCATGTACAAATAAGTGTATTGCATGATCATCACTACCTTTAATCTTAGGCTCTTTCCCTGTGTTAATAAGTTTGTTCTCTTGCTCTGCTACATACTCTTCTGAACTTGGAAGTAACATCATGTCTATTTCATCCTTATCAAATCCCATGAGCTTTGCTAACTTCTTTTCTAAGTAAGGAGTATTAGCATTAGGTCTTTGTGCCATAGCTTGATAAAATGGCATGAAATTACCAAGTGCTTTAAGTCTTGCTGTTTCGTTTACATTCTTACTCTCTACTCTAATCCTTAGCTTGTTAGCTTCTTCTGATACAAAATCAATCTTCTTAAATAACTTGATACCATGTCCCCAGTCTGATAGAACTGATACTTCCTTCTCATCATTGTTAGTCATGTATAATTTATATCCACCATACCATTGTCTCCAGAACTCTCTTTCTGATACTCCAAATATCTTAGCTAGAAGTCCATATCTTACTCCACCTCTGGATGCTAGTATGTCTACCTCTGTAGCTGTCTTCTGACCTCCTGATACACCCTGTTGAATATCTGATGTAGCTGTTGCTCTTTCTGTAGAATCTTTAAGAGTACCCTTCATATAATCAAACATTTTCATATTAGGATTGCCCTTAGGTAACTCTGCTATAACATTATTAGGATCTCCTTCTACAGGGAATCCAATCTGTTTAGGATTATTAAGTGCAACTCCACTAATCTTATCTTTGTTAAATGTAAATCTTGGATATAACTCTCTTACTACTGCTTCAAGTCCTAAGTTGGTAAGTATTGCTAATACTCTTTGTTTGTCCTCTACTATGTCTGATACTGATACACCATCCCAGTCATTAGGTAATGGGTAACATGATCTATCAATAATAGGAAACCAATTAGTCTTGAGTCCTTCTGATCTGATTAAACTCCAGCTGGTATTATTCTGAGAATCTTTAACCTGAGCATAAGTATTAAATACCTTCTTACCTTTATAATGTTCAAACATCTCAAAGGCTTCATACTCTGTATTACTACCAAGCTTTTTAACCTTATCAAGTTCTGCTGCTCCAAACTGTCTGTTAGAAGTATTGTCTCTTGCTTCCATAGCCTTAGCTATTAATGAATCTGGATCTCCTCCTTCTTTCCATCCATTAAGCTCCATGTTGTTATACAACCCTGATTCTTTGAATTGATACTCTGTTAGCTTTATTGGTCTACCTATATATCCTACAGGTCTACCATACTCATCACCATTTACACATGACCCATCTGGATCTCTTAGTAAAATAAGTGGATCAATTAATGAAGGTTTAGGAATTAAGTTCTTTCTATCAAACTCCATCATCATTACACATGCTCTACCAAAGAAGAATGTATTCCAGTTCCAATAATAGTCTAGTAACTGCTTATCCATATCATCATAATCTGATAGTGCTACCAGTTCTCTATTTCTAGCATTCTGAGAATCTCCAAATGATATCTGTAGTCTATCTTCCTGTACATATGCAAGTATTGTTTGCATAACAGTAAATAGTGTAGGCTCTCCAACCTTGTCCAGATCTCTCTTACTGTTGTTATACAGTTTTAATCTGTCATAAAATACTTCTCTTTTAGTGGATATATGTTTATCTGCTGCTTCGTACTCTGCTTTGAATTGATCTTCTAACTCTCTTCTCTCTTTCTCTGACCAGTCTAATCTAACAGAAGAAGATTTCTTAGTAGGCTCATTACTAATTTCTTTCTCTTTTTTAGCCATAGTAGTTTTGTATTAATTTAAACCACCTTTTTTTCTTCACCTAACACGATTTCCTTTACTGTATTATCGTCAAGATTTAGTTTTTCTACAATACCTATCCTGATGGGATTTCCAGCTTGTATTATTATATATAGTTTACCATATTTTAAATTCCTTAGCTTTCTTATTATAGCTACCTCTTTAGTTGTGCATTCAAACAATGTTTTGCTCTCTTTGTTCATAGTGTTAGTATACACTTAAATCATATTCCCCTACCATCTGTTCCATTACAGCTTTAGGTTCTTCAAACTGTGGATCTTCTACTATGATTCTACCAAGTGCTTCTATTAAGTGATCATCTTTATCTACGAACTTCTGATATTTCTCCTTATACTCCAGAATCTTCTTTGACTCTGGTTTATACATCCAAGTCTTTATTTCCATAATCAAGTTAGGACATGTACTGAATATATACAGCTTCGGTCTTTTAATAAACTCCCCATTAACAACCTGATACCTGAGTGCTTCCTTAGTCTTTTTAACTGCTAAATGCCTTTCCTTACTTGCTGCTACATAATTAAGATTATGTTTATTCCTTAGATCTTCTGCTAAAGATACTGGTCTTCCTAGTTCCTTACTCTTTATTCTATCCTCGTTGAATGCTGCTGGTTCTAATAGGTACTTTCCCATCCTATAATTACTATTCTTTCTCTTAATCCTACTAGCTAATTCTGAATCTCCCCACTTACCCCATAGCTCATCTACTACATAATAGTTACCATCTCTTCCTATTGCTACCCATACTCCAGCTTCATTAGTTGATAAATGAGTATCTAAGGAATGCCATGTAACAAAGTCTGCATCTGGAATATCAAATGGATCTATAACATGAATATCCTGATTAAACTCTTTAAATACTAATCCAGCATATGCCATAGGCTTACCAAATATTCTAGCTACCCTTTCCTCTGGTGAATACTTCTCTGCCATCTTCATAATCTGATTATGCTCCAGATGTCCTCTTATACCATGCTCTATACAAGCATCCTCTGCTTCAATGAATGTATACATAGTATCTCCTGATTGATCCTCAATTATCTCTGGTACAATCCAAGTTGATCCTTCCAGAAGTGTAGCAAAGATAATTAAAGATCCACCTCTTCTAAGTCTTGATATGTTAGCTGAATATAATGAATAAGGCATAGGCTCATCTGCAAATATCAAAGATACATTAGATGACTCATGAGCTGTTGGATCTTGATCGTATGTAAGTATATTAATCCTGAATCCTGTATCAGTAGTAATTTCATATGGATAACTTCTACCCTTTTTATCCATCTTATATCTACCCTTAGGAAACCAATACTGTAGCTCTGGAATAAGGGTACTGTTGATAGTATCAATACCTGATATGATTCTTAGGTTCTTAATATCATATGGATATTCTTGGAATAGTTTACCTTGAAAATATTTATTGTCAGTTGGATAACATATGTTAGCTATCACATTAACAAGGGCTGTTGTTTTACCAATACCGTTTGCTCCTGACATCAGATATACCATCTTCTCCTGTTTAGCAACTTCATCAATAAAGTCTCCTAGTTTTCCACATGGGACATACCCTCTATACTTTTGATCCCTCTTTAGTTTTATCCTTTCCTTTAGTATCTCCTTTTGTATTTGCTCCCTTTCTAGCTTTATTTGCTCCTTTGTTTTCAACTCCTTTTGTTGGGGCATATTTGTTTAACCTCTCATTAAATAATTTATCCTCTTTTTCTAGCTCTTTGTCCATTGCTATTAAGTCCTCTAGACTTGCTGTATAGATGTTAGTAGTGCTAGTAATATCTGAGTTCTTGTAATATCCCTTTAGCTTATATAGCTTCTCTATCTGTTTGTCTACCATATCTGCATTAGATACCCATCCTACCCCTGTTCTCCATCTGAATATACCCTGAGCTGTTTCTCTTACCTCATCTCCAATATACAAACACTCTCCACCACATATCTTATACATTTCGTAGATTTCATTGTCTGGAGTCATGTATGGGAACTTTAAATTCTTAGGAATTTTATGCTTAATTAATTTCTCCTGCTCCTTTACCACAAACTCATCACTAAATGTTGTTGATAATATTTCTTCCCATGTTCTAGATCCTTTAAGTTGATATGGATTTCTTGAATAAGATTCTGAATATCCTGCATCTCTCATAGCTTCACCCTGAGTTTTACCCTCAAGTACTCCTTCTACTACTTTTTTCACTTTTTTCTTACTTGTTCTAGGCATAATCACATAATAATCACATAATAGACACCTTAGAGAGGCTTACAGGGCTTCAATAAATCCCTATATACCAACCTTTTTCACAACAGTCTTTTTAACACTACTTTTTACCTACAAATTGCATTTTAGGTTGCTCTAGATAAGAAGTAAGTAAATCTTGTGCTTCATCTGATCCATAACATACCTCAACCATATATCCTTGCTCTGATAATTTCTCAATCCAGACATTTTGCTTCTCGCTGGTCTTGTTTTTTCCAGCTTTCATCTCAATAAATAATCCATGATAATTTCCTCTAGCTACTGGTAAGAATAAATCTGGTACTCCAGACTTAACTCCTTCTGCTTTCAACTTCATAGCTACTAACACATGCCTTTGTCCTCCATTAGGTATAGCAAACAATAAAGACAATTCTGGATATTGTCTCTCCATTATTGCTACCCAGTTGAAAAGATACACCTGTTCTTGATGCTCATGATCTTGTCTCTTAGTTTTACCTGTAGACATTTTCTCTCTATATTCTTGTACTGACATTGTTTCACTCATCCCCTATAAAAATCCTAAAGTTATTTAAGATCCTTGTAGAGGATGAAGTATTACTACTCCACCCTCATCCCTATACACTATAATATACTATTTACTTGACCTTTGTTCAAGTTACTTGGTCTCCTTAATCTTCTTTGCTTCCTCTTCTTGGGCTTTCTTTGCAGCTTCCTCTTCCTTCTTAGCATCCTCTTTCTCTTTCTTAAAGAGTTCTATCTCAGCTACTGCATCAATAGGAGTTACATAGAATCCAAAGACATTATCCTGTTTGATATATAGTTCCTGTTCTCTTTGAATTACTACCTCGTTATCCATAAACTTCTCTGGCATAACAGTAGGTATACTTATAATCCTAACCTTAGGATCATTCATTTGTTTCTTGAAAGACTCAAAACCATCTTTCGTTACCCTTGTAATTATAGCTCCTTCATTACCCATAGGAGGGTATGTAAAGATCTTTAATTGGTACTCTATTCTTTCTCCTGACATATAAATAAAATAAAAATTTAAATAACTTTAGAATAAAAACTCTCTGTAACCTCTGAATCACCTATATATGCTAACAAAGCCCTTACCTTCATCTTCTGCTCTATCTCATCTGGCATACCTTTTCTCTCTATTGTAATTAGCTCATCCACTAGATCTACCTTAGAATTAATCTTTCTTGGCATATACAAATCATTCATAGAAAATAATACATTGTCTGAGTTTTGCACCTTGTAATATTCATCCTCTCCAACTACTACACAACTTACAATAGTAGCTAGTGTATTAAGACTAAGTATATATACCTCATCTCCTTTTTGATATGTAGTTTTCAATTTGCTCATAATCCCATCCCTTGTAAAGTATCTACTAAGTATACAACATACAGAGTTAGTATAGGTAAACAACCTAATGCTATTAGGACTGCTAACATAGCCAACAGTACAATTATATTACCTATTACTTTTATTACCTTCTGAAACTTTTCCATAGTTTTCTAAATAAAATCTTAATTTAGCTGCATTCGCATCTCTAACCTTTTCTGCTACTAGCTCCATAGCATTAATAACTTCCAACTCATCTAATTCTAAAGGCTTCTTTAACCTTCTAGAAATAGAAAGAAATCCATTTACTACATCCTTAGATCTGTACATAATCCAATGAGGTGTCCTTATAGCTGGATTAGGAAATGCCTTCTGATCTCTCCAATATAGGAGCTTCTGTTTAGTGAATTTATCAAAACCCAAGTATTTAGCAACTGCTATTACTTCCTTCTGACTCCACATTCTTCTTTTCTTTAATATATCTTGCATACTCTTTACCTGTTTACATTTTAATTGTTATAGAAAGTATATGAGAACTTCCTGATAAAACTTCCCAAAATTAGCTTTGTCTAATCTATATGTATTTGTTACCCATGCAAAGTTATACTTCTTTATATGCATAGTATCTCTTAGAAAGATAAACAACAATAGGTTAGTAAGTTTATAATCAAACAGCATATTGACATCATAGAATCTGTTATCAGATCTCTTATGCAATCCATTCTTAGCTAACTTGCTTCCTACTAATTTGAATATCTCATCTCCAGATTTAGTTGTGTAAAAATACATATCTACCTTTAGATCTCCTCTATCACTCTCATACAAAGTCATAATCTGATCATAGTTAGCGTCTTCTGGTACTGCTTCCTTCATATAACTATTAAGATCATTTAGATACCTTCTAATTATATTACCTTGAGCTGTTATACTTGACTGTTTCTCTTTCTTCTCCATATTACTTATTTGTTTAATTTAGATACTGCCATTCCTGAACCATCATATTCCATATCATACTGTCTGGCACCTGTATCAAGTCCAAAGTTTCCCCTCTCATAAAAGAAGAAGTCCTTATTGCCATATCTGATACGAAGTCCTAAAGTGGTTTCAATTTCTTTACAATTGCTATAGTCCATTATCCTAATTTCACAATTCTTCAAAAAATCCTCTATTCTTTTCATCTCCTCCCAGTCACTATTACCTCCTTCTTTTTTTATTATTCTCTTGTATTTCAACCCTACTAAGATATTCTTTAACCACTCCATATTACTTATTGTTTTTTAATTTAGATATTCTTATCCTTTCCACCAGCACCTTATTACAGCCCAGAAGAAGGGATAAGAACTCAAGTCTTGTGCTTCAGGAACTGCCCCATCCGTAGAGTAGCCCACTTGAGTTCTAATTCTTAGGGGTTCTGATTAGGAGAATCACTTTGCCCCTGTGACATAAACCTGCGTCTACCTATTCCACCACCCTAAGTTTTAAAGAGCTATTTTATCTACTACAAACTCTATCTCATACCCATACTCTTTAATCTTCCTGAGATCATCTAAAGTAAGAGTCTTTCTACCTGTTAGCTCTGTAAAGAATTTAGATTCCTTACAAGCTGGATAGACTAAATCATTACCATACACATTCTTTTTAACAACCTGTATCTTTTTGTTTCTCATTACTTTACCTCCATTTGAGCATAAGCCCATCTATAATTATATAACCAAGTATTACTTGCATATCCTACATACTTCCTTTGCTTCGCACTATCATTACCTATATTAAGATAGTTTCCTTCTACTCCATTACATATCTCTTTAGCCATTGTCTCCTGATCTGGATCATAGTTTCTATTACCACCCTTAAACCATCCATAGAAATTACTCTGTCTACTTACATCTCTACCCATACCTGTTTCTGCTACTGATATTGCTACGACAGTTCTTAAAGCTTCATCAGAACAATACTCATCTAAAAGTGCAAAGTATTTATCATCTATCCTAGATCCTCTATAACTTTGAGTAAATCTCTTGATAGCTGTTACAGAACTTTCCATAAAGTTTTCTGCTGGAACTATCTCATATACCCCCTCTTCTATCTGAGTTACTCTATCACCATTAATCCACTCCTCTTTAGGAGCTACTACTTCTTGGTCTGTCTCTGGAGTCTCTACAGTCTCCTGTACAGATTCTCTACCAAAAGCTTTACCACTCTTGATGTCCTCTCCATATGCCTGTCCTAGAACTACCAATATAATGAACACTAGAAGAAGTATTAATGCTCTATAACCTGCTACCTTCTTATCAGCACCTTCTTCAAAAATGCTAATCTTAGGCAATCTTAGTGTAGGTAACTTCACCTTTCTACCTTCACTTATATTTAGGATTTTCATGGTCTTTTATTAAAAATTTATTTAATCCTAGTTACAGTATATCATCATCTTGTACAATGGTCAAGAGGTATGTATTTATAAATGATGGAAGTAAAGGTTCTGGCACTCCAGCTGCTTTAAAATAAAACTCCATTAAATTCTTCCTTCTCTTGGCTTCTTCTGGATTTTTCTTCTCCCAGTATAAATGTCTTCTTCTTGCATTCCTACGATCCTTTTTTATCTTATCAAGTGTTTCTGTAAACCATAACCATCCATCAACTTCATGCTTCTCAATTACTACTGAATAACCTAGCTTGTCCTCTACAGCATTAGTGAACTCTACTAATTCACTTTCCTCTATAGAAACTCTTTTTAATAATTCTGAGTATTCTATTCCATAATCCCATACTTGCACAATAATATGTCTTTTCATTTTAAGGTTTAATAATCTTATATCCATCATGTGTATCTATCTCATATGAGACTTTATTGTCTTTATGAAATGATTCCATGTTTATCTTTAAAGCATCTAGTAATGCCTGTAGAGTCTTCATGAGTAATGTCTCTTGGAACTCTGTACCTACCTGAGCTTTAATTGTTATTGTTAGATTCTTTTCCATATTAAAAATCTAGTTCAAGTAATACCCATCCATCTTTGCTATGCTTTTCTTTCGCATCAAAATATACAGGAATATCAGAACACAAATCCTTTTCAATATACTCAAGAATTTTATATATTGTCCTATCACTTGAAAATCTAAACCATCCTGATTCTAACTCAAACTGTTCACCTAAATCATCATCCCCTATAACCAATTCATCAATTTCAACACTAGGTTTACCACATAAATTAAAGAATATTTTACCTGCTCGTAAGAAGCTCCCACTTCTGCTTTCATCTCCACCATACTTTTCCATATAATAATTACCCCAAGTATAACCATAGTCATACTCACTAGCCCATGCCAAACTCTCTTCATCAGTATCTTCTTCTACTGAACCTCTCAATGATTCTAGTAGATGTTCATCATACATATCAAAATTTGTGTCCCATATATCTTGCCTAATTTCTATAAAATGTTTCATCACCTTTAAATATAAAATTATTTACTATAAAATTCTTCTATCTGTTGATCTATCTGGTCATTAAGTCTTTGATTCTCTATATACATCATCAAAGATACTATTAGTAACAATACTGTAGCTAATATTAATAACCATTTAGGTATTCTATGATTTTTCATTCATATCATCCTGACAAGTTAAACATAGATTGTACTCTACATCTGAAAGCAGTCTGTTACACATCTGGCATCTTGGTCTTGTTTTTCCTTCCTTGTAATATCTAGGCTTTTTTGTTTTCTCTATCTTATCTTTCTTCTCTAGCAGTTTTTTGTTTTTCACCTTTGTTTGTTTAAAATTTATTTCAAAGGGGAGGTATTACCCTCCCCAGTCCGATAAGAATTAGAATGGTAAATCAGAATCCTCTATCTCATCCTCAACTACAGCTTCCTCTACAACTTCCTCTTCCATATCAAAAGTCCTATCTATAATCTCATTAGTAGTTACTTCTACTTCTCTTAAAGTAGGATCTTGTGTTGATGTGTTAAAGAAGAATGTAAACTCTTTGTCTAAACTGTTTACCAACTCCTCAAATCTTAAAGCTTCCTGTAAATCATTCATGCCAACTTTAGCATCAAAGATGTAATACTCATTAGCTCCAGACTTTGTTTTTACAGTTGATAAAGTTATTTTAAATACACTAGAAAGAACATCTTTGAGACTTCCTTTAACTCCTGCTTGTTTCTTAACCTTTGTCATCTCCTCATTGATAACTCCCCATGTATTCCATCCATCAGTTCCTGATAAAGAAATACTTACAAAAGGATTCTCTCCTTTGTTTACCATCTCTACAACTTCCTTAGAAGAATATGGTGTAAGAATTAATTTTACCTGATTAGTATATCTGTATCCCATTTCACTCTGATCTGGATTATGTGCAGCTATCCATGCATCTCTTTCATTTGCTCTGATCATATTCTTACTTCTACAGTATGTAACTGTTACTGGAAAATCTAAACCTTCTTTGTTCTCTTTTCTCCAGATCTCTACTCCAAACTCTACCTTTAAAAGTGTTAGATCTATAGAGTCCTGTAAATCTGCTGAAGTAAGTTTCTTCTCATAAACATATTTACCTTCTGAGTTCTTAACCTTTCTAGGTCTTATAAATATTCTACCTTGTGCTGATCTGTCATTTGTATCTGGATTCTCAAATAAAGAATCTCCTGTTAGTTTCTGAACTATTGATAATTCTAATGGGAAAGGCATAGTTCTTGTATCCTCTACACCATCTAATCCAGAAGTCTCACTATTAAATAATTTGCTCATATCTTCCTGACTTAACTTAGATATTTGCTGACTTACTGGAACAATCTCCTGTTTTTTTTCTTTTGTCATCACCTTATAAAACTAAAATTTAACTATATATACACTACATAAAACTACTTATTGACTACATATTTTTCTATATATTAAATTTAAATATATTAATTTATATCACTATCTTGTACAAAGGTCAAGAGGTTAGATATTAATATTCTAGCTTGTAGTAATCGGCTGTTTTTGTTTGCTGTGTAGGGATAAAAAACCTCCTTCTGTTGTGTAGAAGGAGGAAAGACCATTGATTAGTTAGAAAGGTG
>Ga0209510_1003941_pt1 | contig 13494 bp, 9 predicted proteins | sample BiotimSIPDNA_FD_185749 | JGI IMG/M metagenome (GOLD analysis project Ga0209510, IMG submission 185749) | Anaerobic biogas reactor microbial communites from Washington, USA - Biogas_R1 time_0 SIP DNA (SPAdes) (version 2) | ecosystem: Engineered > Bioreactor > Anaerobic > Unclassified | place... | reverse complement strand
TCCTCCAATGCCGTTCGTGCGCGGGCAGCCCCGGCTGGTCTATCAGCCTCAGATGTATCAACGCCTCCTTGATGCGGTTCCCAGTCCCAGCAACAAACTCGAGTTTTGTGTGGGTTCTCTTGCCGAAATGACAGAGGGCGATATCTACGAAACCGTTGACCAATACAGCCGGCAAGGGGCGCTCGGATACGTTCACCTTCGCAACATCCGGGGGAAGGCTCCGCATTACCGCGAGACCTTTATCGATGAAGGCGATGTGGATGTCCTGCGGGTATTGCGTATCCTCAAGGAGAATGGCTTTGAAGGGGTGATCATTCCCGACCACGCTCCTCAAATGACCTGCGAGGCTCCCTGGCATTCGGGCATGGCTTATGCGATGGGATTCCTCAAAGCCGGCATGATGTCATTGGAATCTGGCTTTCAGGAGGTGTAATATGGGCTGTCCTATGAATGTGGATGGCCTTTTTAACCAAGTGACAAGAAGGTTTCGGGATTGTTATAGAATATAGATTGTCCTTAATTGCAATTCCTACAAATCGAGCGTATCAGTTTTCAATAGCTGTACGATTGAAGACCTTGTAAAGGCCCGACCATGTCAGAGGCTTGCGTATGTGAATACATGGATGACCGCATTCATCGTGAAGGGCTTTTTCTTCGTTTCCGAAGGCAAGAATATAGGGTGGTCGGGTGTTGGAGGAACGACTTTCGCCAGCAGCCTCCTTTAGCTGATTGAGCATGGATTGCGGAACGAGCACCCATTCGAACGGCCCGGCCAGGCTGATGTTTCCGGTTTGGCTGGAATGCTCGAAAGGAATGTGTCCGCATGCCATGGTGTCCATGCCATTGTGCCAGAGTAGATCCAGAAGTGCTCTCCGAACCGCATCATCCGGTTCGATGAGCAGTGTTTTAGCCCCTTGGAAGGAATGGAAACGGGGTATTTCCTCCGTGTTCTGGAGAGGGAGGTGAAGATCGAAGGAGAAACAACTGCCCTTTCCCAGGCTGCTTTCGACGATTATGGTACCACCCATAGCCTGCACCAGTCGCTGGGAAATACTCAAGCCGAGACCGGTTCCTCCCAGTCGGCGGGTCGCAGCCGGGTCCGGTTGCGAGTAGGGCATGAATAGATCAGGAATTTTGTCGGCCGGGATTCCACTGCCGGTGTCTTTGACCGAAAAGTGCAAGACGGGGTTTTCGGTTTTCGAATCGCTGCATGAAACACGAACGATCACCGATCCCTGGTCCGTGTATTTGAGTGCGTTTGATACGAGATTCACCAATACCTGTCGCAGCCGAGGGGCGTCTCCTTTGAGCAGGAGCGGGCAACCCGGATCGGCAACTGCAACCAGATCCACGCCTTTGTTTTGTGCAGCGGTGCAGAGCATGCTGACAGCCTCGTCCAAGAGGGTTTGGAGATGGAAATCGGCCGATTCAATGAAGATCTTTCCAACCTCGAGTTTGGATAGGTCCAGAATATCGTTGACGATGCGCATCAGTGCTTCGCTGCAACCATCGATTGTCTCAAGATAGTCTTTCTGCTCATGGTCGAGTTTGGTGTGATTGAGAAGCTGGGTCATTCCGATGATGCCGTTCATCGGGTTCCGGATCTCATGACTCATGTTTGCCAGCAGAGCTGATTTGGCTTGGGACTCCCGATCTGCGGCATTCTTTGCCGATTCGATCTCCTTGCGGGCTTTTTCGAGTTTTTCGGCACGTTGCTCGGCTATCTCCACAAGGTGTGCGTTTTCAATCACGAGTGGATCAAACCCGTCATCCGGCATAGTATCTGATGATTTTTCGGCCAGTTCCCAATTCGAGATCGTGACTCGTTCATCCATCTCAAATGTTTTGCTGTGCAGTCTGAAAACTTTGTTGTTCTCGTCACAGACATGGTTCAGGCAAAGGTTCAGTGGACACGAAAGGAAGGGATTGTCCGTGAACTCCTGGATGCGATGGTAGGCATCCAGAAGCAGCAGATCATGCCACACGTAGGTTTCTCCCTGTTCTGCCGGGGATACTTCCAAGTTACTGGCGAAGCCGTTCTTCATGAAAAGCTCAACCACTTTGGAAATATCCTCGGGAGTTCCGGTTTCGTCGAACCAGTGTCCTTGTTCCTTAAGGTAGTCGATGATTTCGGCACCGACCTCCCTCATTATGCGGGACTGGGCAAATGCGTTGTAGCGGGACAGAACCTTGGCAAATGCAACCATGGTTCCCTCGTAAAGGGCCTTGTCAAATGGTATCATGGATAGATGGATTTCTGATATAGTTATCCCGTGTTGGGTCCGATTCGTTGTAGGTGAAAAACACTCCTGCGAACTCTACAAGCAATCGGTTTGAATTGTGTGGGATTAGAAATTTATTAAGATGATAGATGTTTCTGATGGGTCATGCGTGGAGCGTTGACAGATAATCCCCTTTCGAAACTACCTTTTGCCTGTCTTTTTTTCAAGCTTTGCATAATATATTCTCCGAATTGGGCTAGTTTTCAGGCATCACGTTTTCCGACTTTTCATCGCAGCTTCATTTTCTCGCCTCTTGGATCCAAATCTTCACCGGCATCCACCGATACCACCTCACGGATTGAATGTCAGGAAAATTGCATTTCGCTCATATTTCGGAGACTTGAAGTGAAGACCGTGTGTTAATAGACTACGCCGATAGCAAATGCTTCACTCAGGGCTGCTAATGGTTTTCTTGCGACAATTGGATCATCGAGGTTGAGGGGGTGGAGCTTCGGCAGCTGAGTGCGGAACCACTTGAGTTGCTTGCTCACCAATTGGTCGCTATGTAGTGTGATCATTGCTTCAAGTTCTTCAGGTTCCAGTCTTCCGTCAAGCATGGCAATGACTTCCCGGTAGCCGATGGAGCCGCATGCGCTTGGGTTTTTCTCAAAGCCTTGCGCACGGAGTTTTCGTATTTCTTCGACTAGTCCATTTTTCAGCATCAGACGGGCACGACTGGCGATACGGTTCCTCAGTGCATCCCTGTCCCGCAGCAGCAGCACTCCAGCTTTGGGGTAGGTCGCAAAAGGCTGTGGAGCATCCCTCAGTCTGGCTTGCAGTTGGGTGATCGACATGCCGGATGCCAGGCAGCGTTTGAGCGCGGGAATCGCGCGGCGGGGATTTTGAAGGTCGATACGGTCTGTGTCCTGCGGAGAAACCTGCCGGAGCTTCTCAGCCACCCCGTTCAATCCCTCGCTGCAGAATAATTCATTCACTTGTTTTTCGACTGATTCCGGAACGCACAACTGGTCCACAACCGGAGCGAAGAATGTTTTTAAGTAAAAACCGCTTCCGCCTGTAATCAGTACGTTTTTCCCGCGGGAATGTATATCATCGATGGCTGTTTTCGCTGTGTCGACGTAGCGGGCCACGTTGAATGACTTTGAGGCCGGCACTAGATCGATCCCATGATGGACGATACGATCCCGGTCTTCTGCCCGCGGCTTGGCAGTCCCGATATCCATGCCTTGATAAAACAGGAGCGAATCGCAGGAAAGAATCTCAGCATTGTTGGCTGCTGCCCAGTCCAGTGAGAGTTCGGTTTTTCCAACTGCAGTCGGCCCTGTCAAAATATAGAGAATGGGTGTTTTGCCCGCCTCACAAAAGGAATTCATAATTCAAAGGCTAGGATACCCTGAATCAAAAGCAACCTTGTATTGGTGTTTTTGATGACTACTGTTCAATTCTAGTGGCTGGGTGAATTCGCTAGTTATGCACCAGTATTCTATGCTCATTTTGAGTTGTGACGCATTTAAACAGGAGATGTGCGAGTCGAGCATGAGACTGCGTCTCGGCTTAATGAAGGATGGGCGACTTGTTTTCTCCCAAGTCATGAACTTGGTTCACCTTGAAGAGTTCGATAGGTGCTTGAAGCTTTATCCAATGAATCGGGCCAGTCGTAGTCTAAAGACCTTTCACAGCCCTTTTGTGTCTTGATACAATCATTACAGTCCGATTAAGTGAATTTGCTATAATGTGTTCATGATTTCACAAAAAAAACACAGTGATCTGTGTTTGCGTTATATTATTCAGGGAACGAGGTGCGCCTGAATGTTCAGGGTGATCTCTACTTCATTTCCAACGACCCCTTGCCCGTAGGTGATACCCCATTCGCGCCTGTCGATCGTTACAGACGCGTCCCATCCGGAAATCTGTTTGCCGCCCATCCCTTCTCCAATTCCAAGGAGCTGAACAGCGAGTGTGACGGGTTTGGTCACATCGCGGATGGTGAGATCCCCTTGCACTTCAAAATGGTTTTCTCCCAATGCCTTCCAGTTTGTAGACGTGAATGTCATCTTTGGGAAACGATCCGCCGAAAAGAAATCGTCATTCAACAGGTGTTTGTCCCTATCGGCATTATGGGTGTTTACGCTCGCTACATCAATCTCTGCCGTCGCAATCGTGTTGGCGAGGTTGTCCTTGTCGAATACAAGCTCGCCGGAAAATGTCCCAAAGCTTCCGGGAACCTTTGTAAAGAAATGCCGGATCGAAAAACTGACGCCCGAGTGAACAGGGTCAATGCGGTATGTCTCCTGGGCGGCAAAAGCCAATACCGGAAGGAGAGCTGAAGAGAGGATCAAACTAAGTGTCTTATTCATGGTTATTAGCAATTAAGTTCAACCCGAATAACGAGCGGCCAGGCGAATTCAATGCGTCGTGTATGGGTTCCTCGCATGGGTATTCTTTTGGCTAATGCTCGATAACCCAGTATCAGGTGATTCCATGGCAGGGGCTTCCGTCCCAGCACGACTATCACGGATGGATATCTTCCTGCTGATGAAGATGCAGCCTTCCGAAGACCGTGCATATCCAAGCTAACGCTGGCATGCACAACAGGATGACGACTTGTCCTGCCATGGAGTCGATCGCGAGTTTCCGGAAAAACGCGGAGGATGGTCCAATCGCATCCGAATGGAGGATGGTCATGGATAACATCATCATCCAGTGGATCGCCGTCGCATATACCAGCATGAGGTTCCATGACCTGATCCGGTAGTCGGCCCGTCGCCGGATGAGGTCGGCGGAGATAAGCAGCCCGACCGGAATCATCCATCCCCGAAGATCGGGATAGGTGGTCTCAATGGTGAGTGCGGCAATCAGTGTGAGAATAATGGCGCCAGGGGGTCTGAGGATGGCAGATGGAAACACCAGAAAACAGGCGAAACAGGGAATCCATATCCCCCAGGTGGCGAGGATGTCGTTGGCTCCAGCCACTGAATACCACAGGAGTCCGGTGAAAATTATGATCACAAACAACTGCACAACCCACCTGAACCCGGTAGGTAAAGAAGGTGGGGATGTGGGTCGCATGAACGGATCCATCGGGGGAATTAACCCGGAAATCTCCGGATTATTGTCCCTGTATCAACTCGGCAAACCGCTGGTTGATGAATTCTTCAATGCGGCCCTCGTAGGCTGTGAGCCTGGTTTCAACCGCCTGATCCACCAGAGCGTAGAGGTATTCCTCACTGACGGCTTGTGCGATTTCGGTCGCCAACTCCCTTGTCAGCTGCTGGGTCATCTCACGGGCAACTTCTTCGCTCACCATTCTCGCGGTGATTCCGGCGGCATCCCGGGCAACACTGGCCCCGATTTCGCGGGCAATCTCCGTAGCAGCCTGTTTAGCCGCGTCGGCAGCCGCATGTTCGGCAACGGATTTCGCTACTTCCCCGGCAACTTGGATCGCGCGTTCGGTTGCAGCGTTGGTGGCAACCGCAGTAGCGATCTCTGCCGCTTTGGCAGCGGCTGCGCCCCTCGCAACTTCGGTCGCGACATTCTGGGCAGCAGCGATGGCGATACCTGGAGCACGGTCCCTGGCGATCTCACGCGCCACCTCCTCTACAGCCTTCATGGACGCCTCACGGGCGACTTTTGTCGATACCTCGATGGCCATCTTTGAGGCCGCCTCGGTAACGATTCCGGGTGCCATCTCGGCGGCGATACGCTCAGCAATTTCGGCTGCGGTTGTCCGGATCGCCTCTTCGGCAATCGGCTTGGCAATAATCCGGGTGAGCTCAAGCGCGACATCTTTGGATGTCTTTTTCGCGTTCTCTTCGGCCACTCTTTCCGCGACCTCCTTGGCAATTGTGCCGGAGACTTCTCGGGCAACCTGCTCACTGATCTCCATGGCGTTGCGCTCGGCAACTTCCCGTGCAATTGGTCCTGCGGTTTCCCGCACAGCCGATTCTGCAAAGGCAGTTGCGCTCTTTTCCGCAATTTCAGCGGCCAGCACTCTTGCAACTTCATCCGCGACTCTTTCGGCAACTGAAGCGGCAACCTGTCTTGCCTCCTGCGTGCTGATTTCGCGGGCGTTGGTTTCGGCAACCTCCCGGGCAATCGGCTCAGCCGTTTCCCTGACAGTGGCTTCTGCGATCGCACGTGCGCTCTTTTCAGTGATTTCGGTTGCAAGCTTTCTTGCAACTTCATCGGCAACCTTTTCCGCAACCGAAGCGGCCACCGTTCTGGCTTCCTGTTCGGCGAAGGATTTTGCCGTTTCTTCGGCGATTTGCGCGGATTTCTCCGAAGCCGTAGTTTCAGCGATCTTGCGAGCTACCTTGTCAGCGACATCGGTAGCAATCGTACGGGCTGTTTCGGTAGCAATCTCAGTCGACACTCGTTCCGCATTCCCGGCTGCCACAGACTTCGCTTCACGTGTTGCTTCACGTTCGGCTGTTTCCGTTGCGATGGCCTTCGCGGTTTCGGTGGCAAGCTCCGTGGCAATGTCGGTTGCTACGGAGAAACTGGTTTCCTCGGCTGTTTTCCTGGAGACCTCGGTAGCAATCTCGGTCGCTACCTTGGTGGCTGTATCTTTTGCGACCTCAGGCGCTATGGCATTGGCGTGCTGGGTTGAAATCTCAGTAGCAAGCCTTTCAGCAATTCCTCTGGCAATCGAATCCGCTACTTCGCGCGTCACCGCTTCCGCTACAGTCTCTGCCACTTTCTCGGCACATGCTTTTGCTACGGTTTCAGCGGTGGTTCTTGCGGTTTCCTCCGCAATTGTGTTTGCCTTCTTGGTAGCGGCATCGGTTGCTATGGCGGGGACGATGTCTTTGGTGATCGATTCCGCCAAGGCCTTGGAGGCCGTTGAAGCCACCTCGCGCGCTGTCTTGTCTGCCACCTGTGTGGCCACCTTCTCGGCGACTTGCCGGGTGATTCTCTCTGCATCCTTCAGCGTTTGCGTTTCCGCAATATCGCGAACGACATAGTCTATTCTTTTGGCCGTGAGTTCTTCAGCGATTCTTCTTGCAGTGTCTTCAGCCGCAGTACGGGCCGCAGTCCGCGAAATTTCTCTGGCGATGGATTCGGCCGCCATAATTGCAGCCGGCTGAGAGACCTGACGCGCTATCGCTTCTGCGATCTCGGATGCTTTCGGCTTGGCGATGTCGGAAACACATTTCTCAACCAGTTCGTGTGCGAGGATGTCGCTCCGGTTGCGCAGCATGTCCTCCACGAGCTCAGCCGACATCTCCGTCTCGATATGGTGACGCAGGGCAACCTCCACTTTTTTGGACAGCCCTTCAATGGTGTCCGACGCCATTGTGTCGACGGCCAACTGAGCAATGGCAGTCGCCTTTTCTATAATGGCGTCCTGAAGCGGTTGCGGGAAGTCTTCGAGAACGGTGGGAGTCGCCGAGGCAGGAGCAGGGGCCTGAGGCTCAGGAAGAAATCTGGGGAGCATTCCCGGGAGCATACGTTCAAGAGCAGGGATCAGCGACTCATCCGTGATAGCTATGGCCTGCCTTCCTGACACGTTCTGGTCCGTCTCTGATTGAAGCTCGGGTTCCCCGTGCAGCTCAGGCTCCGTTTCTTCAACTGCCGGTTCGACCGTTGCCGACTTCTTCGAGCCTTTCTTTTTCCCTTTTTCCGGTTTGGCAGGTTCTTCTTCCTCCGGTGGAGAAGCGGGTTCCAAGGGCAAAGATTCCGATAGGGTGCTCTCCGGTTCCAGCGAAGTCTCTTCAGGGGCTTCCTGAATGGCGCCCTCCAAGGGATCTTGCACCGGTGGGTTTATCGTGTCCGGAATAACCTCCTCAGGAGGTTTCGCATCTTCCGGCGAAATCAGGATGTCTTGGGAGGTATCAAATGTGAGACCGTCCAAGCCGGATTCCACGGCATCTGTGGGCGGTGCTTCCATCGATTCTGGTTCGAGAATCTCGGGCGATTCATCTTGTGCAGATGAGTCCTGAACAGCCTCAACGTGGGGGTCGTCGAGATCCAGTTCCTGCCATGGCGGCTCAGCTACATCAGCATAAGCCACGGGGAGTACCATCACTTCGGCCAGAGGGTTGATCTCTTTGTTTCGAGCGGCCTCGTTGAGACTCACCGGATCGGTGTATACATTCCCGTCAACGGACATCCACCAGATGTCATCCACATCGTTTTCCAGGAGCCAATTGCGGAGGTCCAGCAATTTCATGTGCTAAGAATTGCTTTGTTTACAATTGGAGTCAAGCGCTGTTGTGGCGGAATCGAGGGTGTTTGATATTTTCCTTACCGCTTATGGAGAGGCCGGACGGTTTCGGATATTGCCAATACGGGCGGACGAAAACGGACCCGACTGCTCCTAAGTCAGTGCCACTCAACATACATAAGGCATGGAATACCCCGCTCAGGTGCGTTGATCACTCCGAAACAGATGGCTCCGGAACCAACACACAGGCTTCCCTGACAGAGCGGATGCCGGGATCGAGCCTCACTTTGCCCTTTTGGAAAAGCCCATCGGTCTGGTTCTCGAGGAAAACGAGGTATCCAATTAGGATTCCCCTGGGAAAAGGACCTCCGAGTCCGGTTGTATAGAGCGGAATCGGGGATTGCGGGTGGAGCCTCACATCCAAGGGGATGTGGTTGACTTCCGCAGTGAGCGCGGACCCGGGCACTTGTCCAGATCCTTGGAATGTGATGGGCCTATCGTCTCCAACGGTTTGGATCGTCAACCGGAATCCCGGACTGGTGATCAGATCTGCAACGCAGGTGTGTTTGGATACCTCCCGAACCCGACCGACAGCTCCTCCTCCAAACACTACGGCATGGCCGGGTTTGATGCCGTGTGCACTGCCTTTGTCGAGCCGGATTGTTTCGAACCAGGATGATAGATCCCGCCGGATCACGCGGACATACTCAGGGCGGTATCCGGGTGGCTTCTCCATGCTCATCAAAGTCTCAAGGTTCTCAAGGTAGCGGGTGATGTGTTCCAGACTGTCCAGTTCGATTCTCAGTCGGGCATTCTCCCTCGATAAAGCGCGTCCCTCCTCGATTAGTCGGTTGGTGTCGGTGTGCCTGAGTGCTCCATAATCCTGCACCTGACCCAGATCGGCAGCCAATGTGTCGACCGGAGCTCTGAACCGTTCATAGCCGTGGTACACAAGATTGCGCAGTGGCACCGGAGCCACAGCCCAAAGGATTGCGGCGATGACAAGGGCACCTGTAAGAATCGCTGGCCTGCCGTTTTTGGGTCTCATCCTGTCTGGAACTGCTGAAGGGTTATCCAATCAGTAGATGGATTCCGTCATCATGCGGTAAAGCAGCAGTTTTTCGGGATCCCGAAGGAGGACAGCTGTTCCGTTGGCGACGGCCGAGAGCGGGTCTTCGGCCAGAAGCACCGGCAGACCGGTGGTGCGGCTTAGATAGGAGTCGATACCGCGAAGCAGCGCTCCCCCTCCAGCCATAAAGAATCCCCTGTCAACAAGGTCCGAAGAGAGCTCGGGCGGGCACATTTCGAGTGCTTTCCGTATCATGTCGCCGATTTCCCTCATGGTGGGCATGAGAGCCTCGCGGATTTCCTGCGACGATACAGTGATCATTTTCGGAAGACCAGCCACTGAGTCCTGTCCACGGACTTCCATTTTGAGTTCCTGATCGAGGGCAAATGCGGAGCCGATGCGGATTTTGATTTCCTCAGCCGTGCGTGGGCCGATGTGAAGGGTGTAAGCTTGTTTAAGGTGATTGATGATGGCTTCGTCCATCTCGTCGCCTCCCACCCGAATGCTGCGTTTCAGTACGATTCCGGACAACGAGATCACCGCAATCTCGGTTGTGCCGCCCCCGATGTCGACAATCATGTTGGCGGCCGGTTCATCGACTGGCAATCCAACCCCGACGGCTGCAACAAAAGGCTCGGGCATGAGGATAACAGTGCGGGCCCCGGCGTTGTAGGCACTGTCTTCCACTGCACGTCGTTCCACAGGAGTGATCCCAGATGGGATCGCGATGAGTACCCTTGGTCCCGCCAAATTGAAGTTTCCCGAAACCTTTCGGATGTAGCGACGCAGCATCTGCTCGGTGACTTCAAAGTCGGATATCACGCCGTCTTTGAGTGGTCGGATCGCGATCATGCCTCCGGGAGTTCTTCCCAGCATGTTCTTCGCTTCTGTTCCTACCGATCTGACCTTGCGGGTATAGGCATCGATTGCAGCCACACTCGGTTCCCGGATGACGATCCCCCTGTTCTTGACGTAGACCAGAGTGTTGGCCGTGCCAAGATCAATGCCGATATCGATGGAAAATAGGCCAAACACTTCAGGCAGGGAGATGGGGATTCAAAGATGTCCTTGAATCCTTTTGAATAAGGGGCGCGTATCAGGAAAGTCAAAGGCAATTGTCAATGACCCGTTCAGGAGAGTGTAATTAGAACAGTGGAGAATTTGAGTGTTTTTTTTGAGAGACAGCATGTCTTTGTCCTGAGGGCGCACTTCATTGAAGGGCTCATCCGCATTGATCCCTTTTTTTTAATAGTGAAAGTAGTCAGCGCTCCAGTCCGCATATTGCTCTCCAATCACCGTGATCAGACCCCATACGGTATGGCGTCCGGGGTAAATCAAAAGGGCCAATAGATGGTCATGCAACCGTCACGCGCACGAGGAAACTCAGAACACATCAGCTGAGCAACTCCGCCAGATCTGCTCGCATTGGTTCAGGAGCAAGGTTTCATTTTATTTACCACATTCACCGGAGAAGGTGGAACCACTGGACGGTGAGCAATAATGTTGGCCTTGTCCTCAATGATCCACTCAATCACTTCCCCTTTTTGGAACTCCATTGCCTCTGCCACCGCCGTGGGGAAATTGATGTAATACTGATCGGCTCCTTTTTTGCGACTGATCAATTGAACTTTAGTCGGGTAACCCATTTGTCCTTCTTTTGTGTATTTTTTACGATAAAAATCTAGCGTATAGGCTAGATTTGTGTCTAGCACAAAATTCACTCTTCAAAAGGTAAACCGACAGCAATAACTAGATCGCCCCTCTAGTGAAACCAAACTCATAAGGCCGGACAATTGCCCGGCCTCTGATTTTCAAAATCCGGGGGATTCAAAGTGGATAAATCCCCCTCTCAATAGTGAAAAGAAGTATGGTCAGTTTTTGGCTTTGTGAAGCTCCTTGAGGACAGCTCCAATTTCGGCGACCTTCTTTTCGTTGAGCGGGTAGAAGCTCACGATGATCAGGAAGACGATCCCGAATCCCGCGGGAATGAGGCTCATCAGGTGCATGAGCCCATTCATGACTTCAGGGGTGGGAATCATGTGAGGTTTGTAGCCAGCAGAGTGGAGCAACCACCCCGCAAGGGCTCCGCCGATTGCCCATCCGAGCTTTTGGGACATAGTGGATGCGGAGAACACCAGTCCGGTTGCCCTGCGTCCGTTTTTCCATTCAGCGTAGTCAGCCGTATCGGCATACATCGCCCAGATCAAGGCACTGAGGGGGCCTCCAGTGATGGAGCCGAGAACCTGAAGCAGGAACATGGCTTCGATCTGGTCTGGCTTGAGGACGTAGAATGCCGCAGTGCTGACGATGGCGATTACCCCATAGATCATGAAGGTTTTCTTTTTGCCCAAAACGGCAGTCACAAAGGGTAGCAAAACCACACCGACGATCGAACAGAACTGTCCAATTGTGTTAAAGATGGAAACCAGCCATTCAAAGCCATATTTTCCGGAAGCGATGCCAAAGGGTAGGTTGAGGGTCTGCTCGCCCACGTAGTATTTGAAATAGTGGACGGTTGCGGTGGAGCGGGTGGCAACAAAAAGGATGAAGGTGATCGTTGTGGCAAACAGGATCAGCCAAGGCTTGTTGCTGAGGAGGTCCTTGATGTCGCTGGTTATGGGATTCTTTTTCTCCTGAACCGGTTTGACACGTTCTTTGGTTCCAACGAAGGCAATGAGGAAGCAAAGAATGGCTATGAAGCCGATTCCCATGAAGGCCAGTTGCCATCCGCGTTTTTCGTTTTTTGCAGCGTCCCTATAGAATCCGGTTTTGGAAATCGCAGCCAAGTGCAGCGGAGAAAAACCCTCAGGCGTCAGTGTTTGAAGGTTTGCACCTTTGTTTATCAGAATCTGGACTTTCTCAAGATCGCCGATGAACACCGCTACATGAAGTGGTGAGAGTCCATTAGAGGTGAGTGCGTTGACATCGGCGCCTTCGTCGATGAGCGCGCTGAGTGTTTTTGCTTTTCCTTCCAATACCGCAGAATGCAGTTTAGTGAAGCTGTTTTCTGAGGCTTGGGAATCGCCAAGAAGTGTCATGAACGATAGTTGCAGATCGTTTTTGTCTTCTATGGTTGCGAGATCCACTGCCGTCCGGTTGTCGGGAGTCGCGAACTCCACTTGTGCTCCAGCGTTGATGAGGACCTCTGCAATCCGCGAATTGACGGTGATTTTTCCTCCTCCCAGTTGGAATACGACGGGAAGCATGAGTGCGGAAATGACCACTCCAGCCGTGTAGGCTCCCATGAACTTGAAAGATGACAAGGATGTGCGCTGTACCGTATCGGCGCTGATCACTCCAAGCAGGGAGGTGTAAGGGATATTGATGATCGTGTAGAGAAGCATCAGGGCGTTATAGGTGACATACGCCCAGATGAGCTTTCCGGGTTCGGCGAGATCAGGTGCTGTGAAGGTGAGTACTCCGACGATTGCGAAGGGCACACAGAACCAGAGCAGATAGGGTCTGAATCTCCCCCAGCGGGTTTCGGTCCGGTCAGCGATCATTCCCACCACTGGATCGGTGATCCCATCGAGAATACGGCTTACAAGGAACATGGTGCCTGCCGCAGCCGCGGATATGCCGAAAACATCCGTGTAGAAATACAGCAGGTAGATCATGAAAGTCTGCCAATACAGCACGGATGCGAAGTCGCCCGCGCTGTAGCTCAGTTTTTCACGGAAGGATACTTTTTCAGTGGTCATGGGTTGTGTGTAGGGGGGGATAATGATGATACTCGACATGCGCTAACCCTGTGGCAAAAAAAGAGGCCGAAGGGGTAATGCCTGCTTAAATGCTATGGGGAAAATGAATGGTTCTGACAAGAAATCTCATGCGCGGGCCATGCATTTCCTGTAAAACGCATTCAGGTCGGTGTTGATGAGCAGTGAGGGGAGCGACGATGCGCCCGGGCCTTGCGCTGTGAGGGTGACGTAGTCTCCAGTGTGGGAAGTGCCTCCCCAGCTCACCGCAGTGTGGTTTGCCAGAATGGAAGCGAGGGTTGGGATAGCAGCGTTCTG
>Ga0209510_1003937_pt1 | contig 13500 bp, 12 predicted proteins | sample BiotimSIPDNA_FD_185749 | JGI IMG/M metagenome (GOLD analysis project Ga0209510, IMG submission 185749) | Anaerobic biogas reactor microbial communites from Washington, USA - Biogas_R1 time_0 SIP DNA (SPAdes) (version 2) | ecosystem: Engineered > Bioreactor > Anaerobic > Unclassified | place... | reverse complement strand
AAGAAGCCGCTTCGATATAAATGTTTTTAGTTTGATCTGTAACAGCACAATTTAATGCCCCCATCAATCCACCCAAACATTTGGGTTCATTGTTTGAAGCAATAACGATATCACCTTTGATGACTTAGGGACTGCTGCATGGGAAATTTCAGATCCGCGTATTCAGGCTGTGCTCAAAGTAAAAGAGAACAAGATTGTCGGTATCACTGAGAGATTTTGGAAACGTTTGAGAAGTTCTCTTGTTGCAGGCCTTGATGATGGTGAAACGCTGGCAGAACTCACTCAGAGAATTAAGATGGAATTTGGTCACATAGCCAGCCCTGCCCGGACGTTAACTATTGCGAGAACCGAAACCGCTCAGGTCGCTTCTCCAGTCAGGCACATAGTTCTTGCAGGTGAAGGTGTGACAAAATGCGACTGGTCCGATTCTGGTGATGACCATGTGCGCGGTGATCATTTGATTTTAAATGGTTTGGGACCTAAGCCCATTGACCATAATTATATGGAAGACCTTGGCAAACCTGGAATTCTTACGCACCCATCAGATCCCAGAGGGCCAGCAGATCAGGTTATTAATTGTCGATGTTTGGAAATACCGGAGGATTGAAATATGGACGAACTGGAAAAGATTCTTGAACAGCTCAAATCATTGAAAGAGGCTTCAGTTGAAGAGGTTCAGAGCGTGTACAAACGATATGAGACTATGGGGGCCAGTGGAACCGAACCGGCTTCAAAAGAAGTCTTTCTTCAGCAACAAAATTTGAGTGCCGATGTCCTCAGTTGCGATTTGACAGAGAAAGACATTCAGGGGCTTTTTGAAGAGCGCGGAATGAAATATGATGAGCGGTTTAAAGACCGCGTCAAAATCTATCGTGCCAGTGACGAGACCGTTGATTCTGCAGGTGATATTATCAGACAGACAGGGTGGAATTTTTCAAGGTTCAGAACCAATCCTGTTTTCGCATACTGTCATGATTACTATACGCTCCCTATCGGATCAGCCATTAAATGGCAAGTCAAGGATGGTGCTCTTTTCATCCATGAAGTCTTTGCGCTCCCCGAAGCTAACCCATGGGCTGACATGTGCTTTCAAATGGTCAATGCTGGAATGTTTAAGGGGTGTTCGGTCGGTTTTATTCCTCAGAAAGTTATGAGGATTGAGGATGAGAGCGAACGGGCAAAGCTCGGTCTCGGTCGATGGGGAGTAATATTTGAAAAGCAAACGCTGCTCGAGAACTCAGCCTGCACTCTGGGCTGCAATCCCAATGCGCTTGTACAAGATGAGATTGCAAAGGCACTACAGGGGAAAATCATTGCTAAAGATTCCCTCATGCGGATCGTGAAAGATGATGGGCAGTTCAAAGCTCCTGAATCATTGAAGATCAGTATTGATAGGGCTTTTACTCTTTGTCAGACAAAGAAGGTATTTGAGATGGTGCCGATAAAGAGTGTGCCGGAAACACCTGAAACAAAAACAGAGCCAACAGAAGATCCTGTAATACTTGCACTGAAAGACTTCAGGGGGTCTGTTATTGACAAGATAGTTGATATCAATTCGCAACTCACAGCCATAAAAACCGATATAGCCCAGTTGCGGACGGATGATAAAGGGGCTGGTGGTAGCGGTGGCAATAAGCCTGATACCGTACCTGATACCGATCTTGCTAAAGCTTATTTTGAACTTGATGAAATGATAAGAAATTAACCGTAAAATAAGGAGATTCCATCATGGATGAACTGCTTAAAAAAATTGCTGCACTAAGAGCATGGCAGGAACAACAGTATGCAGAATTAAAAAACACTGTTGCTTCAGTTAAGGACCAGTTCAGTAAAGGCGTTGTTTCTCAGGAAACACTCGATAATACTATCAAACAGTTTAACGCTGAAGTTGCTGCGATGAAAACTAAGATGGCCGAAGTTGACGAGCAGCTCAGAAAGCGAGCTACTGTCATGTCCGGGCTTGAAGATGATGTTGAAAAAGGCAAAGTTAAATTCTCTATCTGCCGTACTGTTATGGGTCTGTTCCAGAACAAGTGGTATGATGCAAAAGGTAATGAGGTCAAAAGAGAAGACTCAGAAGAGTACAACATCATAAAAGAGTACATGGACAAGGTTTCAACCAAAGATGCGCAGTCAACCGCAGGCGGTTCTGGCGGTTACTCAATTCCTCCGCAAGCTATTATGAATTTCATTGAAAAGCTCTACTCAAAAACTGTTGTAGTTGAGGCTGGGGCTAGATTAATGACCGGCTTAATGGGCTCACCTGTTTATATTCCCAGACAGTCCGGTACTACTACTGCTTATTGGATTGGCGAAGGCGATGATATTACAGAAAGCAAAATATCTGATGAACAGATAAGCATGACTCCCAAAGAGTGCACCGGCCTTGTTGTGGTAAATAATAAACTGTTGAAGCTCTCTGCTTCAAATCCGTCAATTGAGGATCTGATTGTTAATGATTTAACAAAACAGATTAAAAGAGCAATCGACATCAAAGCGCTCCGTGGTGATGGTCAAAATGATACTCCTATCGGTGTTCTCAATGCCGGTACTGGCCTTGGGACCCTTTCGCTTGGTGATAACGGCGGTTATTTCGATTTTGATACTGCTCTGGATATGGAAGGTATAGTTGACGACGCTGATGCTCTCGATGGAAAGCTGGCATATATCACTCACGGGAAAATCATTCGTAGGCTGAAAAAGAGAAAAATCCCGATGTATAGCGGTGACAGCGGTGGTTTGCCTTTGCTGTGGCCGATGAATGATCAGAATGTTCGCGATTCCCTGGGACATTCATTCCATACTACCACTAAAATTCCAACCAATCTGACAAAGGCTGGATCAGGCGCAGTCTGCTCTGAAGTTTACTTCGGAAACTGGGACGATTTCATTCTTGCTCAGTGGGGCGGTCTTGACTTGGCAACTTCTGACAGTGCCGGAACCGCATTCGAAAAGAATCAGATTAAAATCCGTGCTATCCAGATGGTGGATTTTGCAATCAGACATCCAGAGTCTTTCTGTGTCTGCACTGACGCTAAGACTGTTTAATCTGAACTGATACTGGTAACGTGTTACGTTAATTATTGCCGGGGCAAACCCGGCAACTTTTCAACTTTAACGAAAGTGAAATATGAAAACAAGAATAATTCTCTGTGTAATAATGATCAGTGCCTTTTTATTGGTCAATGCCAAAGCTGATCAGGTGGGAAATGAAATCGGTACCTATGAGATGTTTGATCTTGCAGCGAGGACTTCTTTAGTGGGTACCTATGGGAGCAAAGCCCTTGACCGAACCGGGTTTAATTCCTGTGTTGCCATTGTTCAGTCTGCAAAGTCATCTGCAGGAGAGAGTTGCTCATTAGAAGTTATAGTGCAACACTCCTCTGCTCCTGTCGATGGGCTAATTAGCACCAGGCGGCCAAATGATGCTACTGATATGGCGCTCAACGATCATGCTAACAGGAAAATGATAGCTGCGGAGTTTACTCAAAAAGCCGATCAGCAGCTAAAATCTATTACGGTTAAACTAAAAAAAGTTGGCACTCTAACCGATAAATATGTAATTGCTACTCTTAAAGCAGACAGCTCAGGCTTGCCTGACGGCGATGCTGTTCATGCCGACCTAATCGACTCTGTGGCAACAGCATCTATCGACACTGTATATAAATGGTTTACCTTTAATTTTGATCGACCTCAAGACATGGATAGTGGCGAAGTATATCACATGGAGCTATCTACTGACTACACTGCCGATGGAGCAAATTATGTCGTTGTACAAGTGGACGATGTTGATAGTAATGGAAACGTTGAGGTGCTAAAAGCAACTACATGGCAAGACAGTGCAGCTTATAATCTTGTTGGGTATACTCAGGTTTACAATTTTAAAGACATTTCCGGAACTCTCATGGGAAAGGCAACTACTACAGCTCCGATGTTTAGTACAAAAGATATAAACCTACGAAGTAAGGGTAGGTACTTGCGACTAAAAATGACGTGTGCCGGAACTAGTGGGTCGTTTGTTTCAGGGGGCCTAATAGTTCTTGGAGAATCACGAAAGAAACCAGTAACCGATTAAGGGGGGGTATGAAATACTACATTAGAGAAGGGTATGCTTTTATTGTTGGTAAAAACAAGGTGCTTCACAGCAAAGACGAGGAAGGCAACCGTGTTGTTATCGATGATAAGAAGTTTAAAATTGATGGCCAGGAACACAAACTGGAGTTTGTTGACAAGCCGAAACCAGCAGAAAAAAGATACACTCTTTCCGAAGTCGCAAAACTTATTCTGAGTGCTGTAATTGATGCTAACAGTGAAGCTATTGCTGAACTGTCTGGGCTCATGAATCCTGTCAATGAGGCACTCGGGAAAAAAGGTCTTGAATTGTCTGTTTCACAGATTAAAAAAGAACAGGAGGTCAAAGTTGATCAGCCAAAACCTGAGCAGCCGAAACCAGGGTCCGGAACAGGAGAGAGATCTTCAGGACCCGCAGCACAGAATGCTCCTATCACCAGTAAGGTCGAGCAGTCTGCAAAGTCTGAGAAGATCACAATTCCAGCACCAAAGAAGAGTTGAAAATGCTGATAACAACACATCAGGCAATTAAGGATTTCATTGGTAGTAAAGAGAGCAAGGACGATGCGCTCCTTGCTAATCTTGCTACTGCTGTTTCTCAAATGTTTGAGAAGGAGATGAGACGCAAAATCGAGACTAAGGGTCGGGTTCAGTTCTTTGATGTTGAAGAAGGACAAAAAATATTTAGACTGGATGCTTACCCGGTTACCTGGTGTAGTGTTTACAACAGTGAGTCACGCGAGTTCAACAAAGAAATACCGCGAAAGAGCTACACTTATTTAGGCAGACTTGGCGAACTTGTAATTGATAAATACTCTCTGGTGCCTGGTGAAAAGGTTTTAAAAGTTGAATATTTCGGAGGGATGGCAGCCGATGCAGCCGAGTTCAAAGAAAGGTATCCGGACATTGAAATGGCAGCACGTACTCAGGCTGCATTTTGGTATGAAAAGAGAAACAGGCTTGGCATAGCTAGTGAATCAGTAGCTCAGTCAACTACCCATTTTTTGAAACTTGAACTGATGCCAATTGTTAAACAGGTGTTGCATCCTTATGCAAGGAAGATCTATGTCTGAAGCGAATTTTAATGAATTTGCAAAACAGATTAACGAGGTAAATACCCTTCTCGCTCATCTTCCGGGTGATGTTGTTCAGCCCGGGGCAAAGCATGGCTTTCAGAAGTTTGGACGTAAGTTTGTTGGCACTCTTCAAAACGAGATGCGGGGGTCAAGAGACAATACCGACATACTTCACCGAAGAACCGGAAATTTAGCGAGATCCTTACACTCAGATGTAGACGAGAGCGAAGGAAAGATATCCAGTATTGTTTGGATTGATAAATCTACACCGTATTGGAGGTCTCACGAGTTCGGCGCAACAATTACACCTAAAAAAGCAAAGTTTCTTGCAATTCCATCAGAATTGATCCAGACCGCTGCAGGCGTTTCCAGATACCAGAGCCCGCGTGAAATTCCTGATTTGCATTACGCCCAGCTTCAGGGTAAGAACGGAAAAACTTATCCCGTCTTGGGAAAGCCTATTGACGGAGAGTTCAAAGTTTTCTTCTGGCTTGTAACTCAGGTAAAAATACCGGCAAGAATGCACCTGAGAGATAAGTGGCAAACCGCTGCACCTTTGGCAATCCCAATGGTAGTCGAAGGAATAAGAAAAGAACTGGACAAGAAAATCAAAAGCGGTATTAAAAGGATAATGTAATATGTCTCATATAATCAAAAATATAATTGATAAGCTGGAAAAAAGATTTGCTGAGATAGTAAATATCAGCCAGCCAATTCCAGACAGTAGTAATTCAACCGATCCAAACAGTGTAAGCGTTCAGTCACTTGGGCCTTATATAGGTGTAAACCCTGTTGTTTACACTATAACAGTTTCAAGGGGTGGCAGTTTTGGAATTGCTAAAATAGATATAAAAAGAGACGATGTAGAGATAGCTAACTCAATCGCTGTGATAAATGATACAGAAATTCCGATTGGGGTGTTTGGGGCAAAAATAAAATTTGTTGACCTGGCCGGATATTCTGGTTTGCATATTGGTGATTCGTGGACAGTTCGGTGCGGTAACTACAAAAACACAGTTCAATCTGTTTTGCTCTCACACGGATCATCTACCATCATCAAAGATTTCCCAGGAATCGTGTTTGCTCCTGACAGTCAGAAATACGGCAACCCTACAAGTGCAAAATATGACAGTACCTTATTTGTAAGGTCTGAACTATGGATCAAAAGCGATCGTAGTGAAGATGTTATATACGATATGATTGATTTTCTCGATGACTTCGAAAAGGTGATATCCAAAGACGTTACCTTGGATGGGGTTGTTGACGATCTTCAGTTTCAAACTGGAGATTTTATTCTACCGGCAAATGATCGTCCATACGGGGTTATATCGGTCGATATGGCGATTTTTTATAAACAAGTTATGTAAAGGAGTTAACCATGTCTGTAAATAGAACGGTTAATCCAAACACTGAGCAGATAATCCAAGGAGCTGGAAAGATTAAGCTTGACGGTATCGATCTTGGGTCCTTCCGCGATGGTGTTACGATTACCTATTCATCGACAGAAACTTTCACCAGATCGGATTACGCACTGGGTGAAATTGATGGCGAAGTTACTGGCTCTGAGATGTCTGTCAATACCATTCTTGAGCAAGCGACAGCCACAAATATTTGCGTTGCCCTGGGTGGAAATACTTCCAGCTCTTCCAGCTCTTCCAGCTCGATCGTCTATGACTTTGGTCCCGAAATGGCCATGACGCCAAAAGAGCTGGTATTGCATGGAGCAAGTGCGCTGGACAAAACCAAAGGTCGCAGATTTACATTTTATCGGGTTATCCGCGTTGGACAAACTGGCCAGACCCTACGGAGAGGAACTGAGCAGTTGTTACCCGTAACATTTAAATGTCTCCTGAATGGTAGCGGTAAATATTTCCGAATGGAAGAGCCGGTATCTTTGGAAGAGATAACTGGTGATAACGAAGAGTAATGAGGGCGGGGCAACCCGCTCTTTAAAGGGAAAAACTATGAAAATTTACTGGCCAGAATCTCAAGGGAAAAAGTGCTCTTTTGTGGGTTACAACCATGCAATTGGATTGCTTGCAAAGGCATTAAATGGCTGTATCACATCTAATCCGGATGAGGCTGATTTCCGCATTTACTACAATATTCCATGGCACCACAACCCGGAGGAGTTAAAGCTTCCAGGGAAACCGCTTATTGTTTGTACAATGTTTGAATGCACCAAAATACCATCTACATGGGTAAAGTTTCTCAACAAACATGCTGATGCTATTTTGGTGCCTTCCCAATTCAACCTTGACGTATTTAAAATGTCAGGGGTTAAAAAACCTATTAAGGTGGTTTCTCTATGCGTGGACCAGGAAGAGTTTTCTTATCTCCCAATTAAAGAGCATGAAGGTTTTAATTTTCTGTGGCAAGGGCATAACTACGACCCCAACGGCAGGAAAGGTGCTGCACTTGTCGAAAAGGCTTTTCGAGAATTACGCGAAGAAGGTGTATTTGGTGAAGATGTAAAGCTGTATTTAAAATATCGACCTTATGAAGACTTCAAAGTTGAGATCGATCGATTAGAAGTAGAGCCGGGGATAATTCACATATCAAGCACTCTTTCGGAAGACGAGATGAGAGAGCTTTATTCTACAATTGATTGCTGTATCAATACATCTCGCGGTGAAGGATTCGGATTTATTCCCCTTGAACAAATGGCGATGGGGCGGCCTGTGATTATTACAGACTGGTCTTATCCATATCTGGATTTACCCGGATGCTTTCGTGTAAAATATGAGTTAAAAAAATCTCCAGTCATCTGGCTTTACAAACACATGGCATTTACGAAACAGCATATTGAATGGAATTTAGGTAAGGGTTTAAAAGAGATTAGACTGCCTAATTACACAAAGCGAGTGTCAAACGGAGATCTTGAATTCGGAGTTAAAGGGTGGAGCAGATCAAAGAAAAGTGTTTGGAAATCGATTCGGAACTTGTTGGCCGATCTTCATGAGAAGTCAGGATTTTACTGGAAGCCTGGAAAGCACAAAAGATTTACCCTGATGTTAGAAAAAAAGGGATACGATGCGGAGGTAGATATTGACGATCTTAAAAACTACATGGTTTTTATGTATCGTGACAAAGAAGCCCTTAATAAGAAATCAAAAGAAATATCGGATGCTGCAATTTCAAAATGGGGTATGCACAAAATGAAAATAGAATTTCTTTTGGCAATAGAAGAATTGAAAAGGATAAACATAATTAGAGGGGGTTGTGATGTCAGAATATAATACTCCAAAGTCTTTCAGGAACCAAAGCATAAAGATTGCGATTGGTCCTTATGACGAAAACGGTAAGCAGAAGCAAATTGAAGTATCAGACCTTCCCTATGGAAAGCATAAAGAATTTATCAAAAAAATCAGTGCTATCTGGATGCGGTCTAAGGTGATCCCGGCAACTGGCGAAATGTTCAACCAGATTCTTACAAAGCAGATATCAACTGGCAAACAGCCGATCGATGCCATTGAAGAAATCTCAAAACACGTACTGAGCATTTTTGAGGGGTCAACAGATGATGAAAAGATTTCTCTTTTAAAACTGCTAACCTCTGACCAAGTTACCGATGTTGATATTGAAAAAATGACCGGTCCTGAAATAAACGGTATGTTGATATTTCTTATTGAGCGCAACTTGGAATCGGAAAAAAATTTAGAGGCCTCATTGAATTCTATCCTGAGCCAGACAGGCCAGACAATAGAGAAGTAGGGTACAATGAGGCGTTTTTTTATGAATCGTTTTTAAGGGAGTATAATAAAACCCCTGCAGAAGTTGACAGTATGAGTTGTAATGATGTGTATATGATTCTTTACGCTCAAAAGGCAAAAGAGATAAACAGGCAGTTTGAAAAGGCAAAGGGTTCTGTTGATGTTAAACCGGCAAGTTACGACACTTTGAGAAAGCTTGGATCCTAATGTTTAACCAAAAGATTGCAGATGCTTACTTAGAACTGTTCCTGAAGTCTGACAAGTTCAAAGCTGGTACTCGCGATGTCCAATATTCTTTAAAAAATCTAACTGTTGATGTGGCTAAAACTGCAGCAGGATTTGCCGGAGGAATCGGACTTACTCAGGCAATTAATAAAGTCCGACAAGTCACAATTGGGGCTGTAAAAGACTTTGCTCAATTCGAAGCTGGAATGCGTGAAGTTTCAACTTTAGTTGACACTCAAATTACCAATATGGATGAGCTGAGTAAAAGTGTAATCCAGCTTTCCAACAAATTCGGTAAAGATAAGAATGGACTTACCGGTGCACTCTATGAAGCACTTTCGGCCGGTGTTGATGTCGCTGACTCTATCAAATTTTTAGAAGTTGCAACTAAGGCTGCCATTGGCGGAGTGACAGACACAAAAATAGTTGTTGACGGGTTGACTTCCACTCTTAATGCTTATGGCTTAGGTGCTGATCAGGCAGAGATGGTTTCTGATGTATTGTTTAAAACCATCAAAGTCGGTAAAACAACTATGGATGAGCTATCCGGGGCTATGGGTGGCGTTGCTGCGATGGCTAATTCTGCAGGGATGTCACTCGATGAACTCGGGTCAGCAATAGCCACATTGACACTTTCAGGGCTGAGCACTTCTGAGGCTGCTACCACTGTTAGATCATTACTCAGCAATATAATTAAACCAAGTGACGATGCCAGAAAGCTGACAGAACAACTCGGGATTCAATTTGATGCTGCCTCGGTTAAGGCAATGGGTTTTTCGAAATGGCTCGAAGAGCTGCGATTAAAAACCGGTGGATCATCAACGGCGCTTTCTTTACTTGTTCCAGATGTCCGAGGTCTCAATGGCGTTGTGATGCTGACAAATGATGGTTTCAAACGATTTAATGAAACCATGGAGGAAATGGAAACCAAGGCTGGTGCTACAAGTGAGGCTGCAGACAAACTGGAAGGATCATTATCCAGACTTTGGGAAACAGCCGCCTCACAAACAAAAAACGCCATTACCGACAGCGCACCCATAAGCATTCTGTCAAATTTGCTTAAAGGTATGTTAAAAAATTATACCGAAGCTAAACTTGATACAAAAGACTTTGAAGATGCTTTGGCGGTAAGCAATCCGGAATTGCTGAGTAACGATCAGCTCCAAAGAATAATTGACTCAAAGCAAAAAGAGGTTGAGAACTGGCAAAAGATATCTGAGGCTTGGGGGCCAAGAAATCCACTTGTTAAACATGGTGCTCTGGGCGATCCTGGGCAAGCCGTAAAGAACCTTGAAGAGTACATCGATAAGCTGCAGCAAATAGTAGACATGAGAAACACGGAGGCCGGTGTAAATAAGCGCATTGCTGATGAGCAGATGGCGAGACAGAGACAGACAGAAGCTGCCGCCAAAGCTGCAGTGCAGGCCGAGGAAGAGAGAGTGCAAAAGGAGCTTGAAGCCGCAAAGAAAAAGGCTGAGGCTGAGGCTGAGAAGATCCGGAACGCAGAGAAAAGTAAGGACGCTGCGGAGAAAAATGCTGAATTATTAAAAAACATTGAAGAAGATAAAATTCGCGTAAGCGAGCGAGTGATTTCCATTCAAGAAGAGCAGACCTCAAGAGAGATTGGTCTCAAAAAGGAAACTATAGAGCAGGCCCAGAATTATAACAGTCTTTATTATCAAAGCCAGATCGAACAGTTGGAAGCCCTTGTAAATGATGAAAAAAGATCGATTCCCGAAAGACTACAGGCTAACCAAGAGCTGTTCGACAAGAAAAAAGAAATGTCTGAAAAAGAAAAGGGGTACAGGCTTGAGATATTAAAATTGACATTAGACGAAGAGAAGCTATCTCTTGAGCAGGCCAACGCTGAAACAGATCGGTATATTCATGAACTTGAGGGTAGCTTTGATGGTTTGATAAAAAAGGTCAAAGAATCATCTCTTCCAAATAGGCAAGATGTAGAAAATGGCCTGAGAGAAGAGAAAGAGCTGCGGATAGAAAGCCTTAAAGATATCCAGGAAGCAAACAGAGACCACTTTGAAAAAATGGAAGAAAGCGGAAGGGCTGCGGCTGAAAACATTGAACTTGAAATTAAAAACAGGCTGACAAAAGAATTTCAGACAAACATAAAAACGAGTGTTGAGTTAGACAAGAGCCTAAAAAAAAGTGTAGATGAAACTACAAATACTATAGTTAGAGGAATGAGTGGAATATTAAACAGGTCAATAACCTCCTTTGGAAATAGTGTATCGGAAACCTTTAGTACTATTTCACAAACCTTAACAAGCACATCATCTTCACTTTTGGATAAGTTTGTAAAAGGCGCAGGACAATCGTTCGGCCCTATGATGGGGACATTAATCTCATTTTGGTCAAGTGTAATTACAGAAAATATGAGAATGTGGGAAGAAGATGAGGCCAGAATTGAATATGAACAAGAAGCAAAAAGGCAACTATATGCGCAAACAATTCAAACTCTCAATCTGGCTATAATAAAAACAAGAGAGTGGATGAATGAATTAAATAAAACTGACATCTCTAACTGGTCAATAGAAGAGTTGCGAGAAGGTAAGGCAGATATAGCTAGTAGATTAGCTGATAATGTAAATGCAGCTCTGGGCTCAGGTCAATTAACAGGCGAGGACTACTTTGCCTTGTATGATCTGATTGGGTCAAAAGATACTGATCCAGATAAGTACAAAGCTTTTATTGAAGGAATAGCTGTACACAGTGGCAGTGGTGGATCTAAGACGGCGTACCAGGAATATATTGGAGGAGGGACGATTAGCGAAAGAGAGGATGTAGCAATTCAAAGGTTTGTTGCTGGATTAGGTGACAAATTTACGTATCGAACAAGGCCAAAAGGTAAAAATTCTGGTTTGTTCATACCTACATCGGCAATCAACGATGAAGGGTTTAATATTCCCGAAGACTGGTTTAAGATGCTATTTGGTGAAATTGACACATCTGCCTTAGAACAAATAAATAAGTATAATGAGGAGATAAAAAAGAGAGAGCTTGGCCAATCAGGAATAGATCACACTAAATCGATCGATAGGGCTGATTTTCTGGCAGATCTTGAAGCTGAAAAAACAGCTGGCGCACTTTCAGAGCTTGATTATTACAAAATACTATACGAAGCCTCAAACATTCGCGGAAGCCATGCGAGAAACGGTATTGATCCATACGATTGGTTTAGAGAAGATGAAAAAACAAAATACAAAGCCGATTATGAACAGGCGCTTCTTGGGGGCTCTATAAGCGGAATAATTGGCCTCTCTGAAGGTGGTATTGTCATGGCTCCAACATTCGCTCACCTTGCAGAGCATGGGTCGCCTGAAGCAGTAGTGCCACTTGACCGGTTACCAGAATTCCAGTCTCTTTTTGCAGGGCCAGGAAGCAGATTTGGAGCACAAGAGATAAATGTAAATGTTGGGATCGATCCTAATATCCCGCTTACCCAGGACACTGCTACTGCCCTAAGCAGGCAAATAGGAGCCAGAATTGAAACAATCTTAAGGAGTAAGGGGTAATGGTAGCACCTAAAGCATTAACCGGGGCACCTGTAACAATTACTGTTGATGGTGTCGATCTTCACAAATATGGGCTGATTGTAAATAATGTTCATAACCCATTGCCTTCTGCGGTTGAGTCAATAATCCAGCTAAAAAATAGGGATGGCGCCTTTGATTTTACTAACTGCTATGGTTCAAGGGTAATGACAATTTCTGGTGAAATTATTGCCGATAATCATGACGGATTAAACAATAACATCGATGGTCTCAATTCTTTGTTTAGACTTAAATCAGACAAGACTGGAATCAAAGTAATTTTTTCGGACAAGTCTGATCGTGTATGGACCTGCAGATATAGCTCTTTTGACGTACAAACAAAGACACTAAAAAATTATGGTCGTACTGCCAATTATACGCTTACGCTAAGTTGCTTAAAGCCATGGTCAGAATCGACTACTCCAAGGTATGGATATGCGAGGATATCCATAAATAAAAATTTGCATATCATATACAGCGGAACAATGAGGACCCCGCTTAACTACACAATGTTAATGGGACATTTTGACGGCAGAATAAACTATCTCGATGTCCTTGGAGATTCAAAACAAGCCAGCTTTTGGAGTGGGTCAAACTGTACAATAGGCACGGAAAGCGACCCTTTAGCCTATGATGGGAACTGCGTGGAGTTTGAAAGGGTAAGCGATGGGTCTTTTAAAATATCAAGCGGTCAATTACTATTAAATTATGTTGGTAAAAGCGACCCACATGTATTAATTGCAAAAGTACGAACCAGAGCTACAATAACCCTTAGAGTAGTATATGATGGAAACATTACAAGGGAAAAAACAATTCTACCTCTTGAACTAAATCAGTATGCAAGTGGGTATATGATACTTTACC
>Ga0209510_1003931_pt1 | contig 13513 bp, 11 predicted proteins | sample BiotimSIPDNA_FD_185749 | JGI IMG/M metagenome (GOLD analysis project Ga0209510, IMG submission 185749) | Anaerobic biogas reactor microbial communites from Washington, USA - Biogas_R1 time_0 SIP DNA (SPAdes) (version 2) | ecosystem: Engineered > Bioreactor > Anaerobic > Unclassified | place... | reverse complement strand
ATCCTCTTGCCCCAAAGACATTCGCAAACCGCCGTCCACGGCAATCACCGGATCGAAATGGGCCAGGGCCCTGACGAAGCGGCGGCGGTTCTGCGATTCTGACGGAAGCGCTTGAGTGGTCAAACGTGTGAAGCTCGCTTCAAAGGGACTGAGCCGGTCGAAGGAGGGGAGCGTCGTTTCCTGGGGCTGATGGTAGAACATCGCTCCGGTCGCACCAAAATTGTCTGCCAGGTCTTCCGCTTTCCGCATGCTCTCCAGTTCGAGCGAAACCGACTGCTCGGCCAACGACGTCCACGGACGCACGGTCTCCCCGTAAAGAAGGGTTGGACCCTCCGAGTCCGAAAACCGGTGCGGATCGATACCGACCTGGATCATCGTCCGTTCGAGCGTCAACTGCCGAGGCAACGCGGGACGAAGTTGCTGCTGCATCGCTTCGCCCTCGAACATGCGTGCACCGGCCAGGTAGAGCTGCGCTCCGGGACTCTGCGCCGTCAATTCTTGGTGGACGCGGCGATAGAATGCCGCAACCTCCTCGGCCTTCCAGTCCAACCAGTCGCGTTCCATCGTCGACGAGAGTTGCCGGTACCGTTCGTCGAAACGGCTTGGCCCCTCGCCCGGCACCTTGATCTTCTTGGCTGTCTCGAACCTGGCGATCGTGTCGTCATCCAGCCCCCAGACCGAATCAATCGATCGGGCCGGTGTCTGGGCGAATCCGTCCGCAGACAACTGAATGGCCACGCCCGCAAAGGACCGATGATGGGCGTAGCGCTCGACGAGTTCGCGAACCACCGCGAGCATGGCCTCCTGCACTCTCGGATGCAGAACATTGTAGTAGGGCGCTCGGCCCTGGTACGACCGATAGATCTGGGGCCAACTCCGCCCGTCGCGTCCCACCCAGACCATCCCTTGCGCCTCCGGTCCGCCCTGGCGAAGAACCGCTTCGAGTTCGGGCAAGGGAGTCGCGAATTCCAACGCCGGAACCAGCTTGAGCCCTTCTCGATCGAACAGCCGCAGCAGCATCTCCAGCATGTCCTTCCGCACGGGATCCTGTCCCGTTCCCAGGTAGACGCCCGTATCGTAACGCGTCGTCGGCTGCAACAGACGACTCGGATAGATCGTGCTGCCGTCGGCATACACCGAAAGGAACAAGCCGCCGTAGCCCACGTGATTGAGATACTCGACCAGCCGGGTCCCACTCTGGTAGAAGGTCCTCCAATCGTCCATGCCCAGTCGGCTCGGCGGGACGAAGACCTCCTCGGCCGAGAACGACTCCGGAAGCAGGGGCCGATCCATGTAGGCCGCAAACAGCCTCGCTGGTGCCGGCCCGCCGATCGAATAGGCTCGTGGCAGATGGTCGCCGATCCGCAGCACGCGGATCGGGCCGTAGTAGGCCGGATCTTCGTCGCGGCGATTGGTCACCAGCACGATCGGAGTCTTCGTCCTCGGCCAGAAGATCACCCGGTGACGCCGCCATTGCGGTTTCTCATCCGCTGCGGCCACCTCCTCAAACTGGTCGACTCCCGTGTCGAGATTGGCAAGATTCGCGGCTCCGGTCTCGTTCGGCTCCAGAATGCTCACGCCAAAGGTCTGGTGGCGGTCGCTCGGGTAGCTGACTTCGACCAGATGGGGCTTGCCCGGCTCCTTGATCGGAATCGTGTAGGCTTCCCAACTCAGGTCACCCTCGCTGCCGTTCGGTTTGAGTTCGACCAACGAACCGAGCGAATGACTGACCGTACTCGATCGATTGTTGCCCAGCGGCCCGTTCCACAAACGCTTGAGCCGCGGCAATTGGGGGAGACTCGCAAAACGTTTCCACCAGTCCGGGTGCGTCGGGTCGATCTCCTCGACCACCTTCACCGATTCAAGGTCGTTCAACGTTCCCGATGGAATACTCGGACGCTGAGGATTCACAACCACAAGTTCGAGCATCCGGCTGGCATGGCGGCTCCGCGATCCTACCAGGGACGCGTCGACGGCCTGCGGAAGCCAGCTGGGTTGCGTGGCCGTGATCGTCAGTTGATAGATGCCCTCCTCCACGTTCAGAGGCACCTCCCAACGAAGCGTCGTGGTCTCGCCGATCGTGACCGTCTGCTCCGCCTCCCAGGCCGGTTTCACCTCCGTCTGCCAAACCGGCTTCTCCGCGTAGGGGTTCTTGAGTTGGGCAACGAATCGCACCTTCTCCGCAGATGCCACGCCGAGTCGAGTTACATCGACCAGGAAAGAACACGTATCCCCCGGCGCAAACACCATCGACTCGCCGTCCAGGTGGACCGGCAGACTGTCGCCGGGTTGCCTCTCGATCCGCAGCCGGCTTCCCTGATCGTCCAGATTGGCGCCGAACGTCCCGCTCACAATCTCCTGAAGCGGTACCTCGATCCGGCGATCCGAAGGCTGGTCGCCGTAAGCCGCAAGCTGCACGGCGAGCCTCGCATCCCCAGGGGCACGTACCAGGAAATCCACGGCGTCGTAGTCGCGCGGGCTCCGCTGGCGGATCATGAGCCGCCCCTCGTTCAGCCACATCGACCCCGGTTCGTCCGGTTCCACTCCCAGCGGCTGAGGATCTTCAATCGTGCCGCTGGATAGACAAATCGTTCCGTACCACTGGCGAGCCTTCCCCCCCCACGACATCCGCAGCCGGTACTCGTCCGCAACAGATGGGGCCGCTGCACCCAATGTCCAAAGTGCAAGCGCGCAATACACCTCCACACGCGTGAACGCGCGAAGGCGGGATACATGCAGATGCGAGCTTCTCGGACTTCCGTGTCCGACCATTTTGGACTTCTCGCCAACGGTTAGACGCCGAACAGCATCCTGCCGCCGCACGCCCACCCGGAACCGCGGGCAGCCATGCAGCATGCTCGGCGCGCACTGATTTGCAGCCAGAGGGAGGATTATAGTCTCAATTCGGGTTCAACAGCCAGTCCGAAATCAACTCGACCAAATCGCTACGGCTTTGCCTAACTTGCCTGCTTACTCCAGCCCCAGCCGCAAAACGTCGTCCAGCGGCGGCAAACCGTCCACTGCGGCCAGTGACAACTTCGATTGGTAGTCCGCCAACATCTCGGCCAGTTTCTCCGCAACGTCCGGCCGACGGTCGGCCAGGTCGTTGATTTCCCACCGGTCGTCCGGTTTCGCGAACAGTTGATACCTGGAGCCGGTGGTGAGATACCAGGCCGGAGTTCGCAAGGCACAGCGACCCTCCGGCCCTCGCAAGCCGATTCGATCTCGCCAGGGCACCAAGTCGTCCCGAATGAGCGGAACCAGATCGGCCGCAGCCAATCGGCGAGTGCTCGGCCGCTCGGCGAGCAGGCGGAGCCAGGTTGCATGAAGATCGGGCGGCTGCACAAACTGCTGAGATCGGGCCGACGCAGCATCCGGAACCGGCACCCGCAAGATGAGCGGCACGTGGACCAGTTCCCCGTCGAGCCGATCCTCGGTCGGCCCCACGTACCGATGCTCGCCAAGGGCCAGTCCCCGCAGCCCCACAAGAGCCAAGGCCGTATCGTTCTCCCGGCCTGCCTCCGCAAGGGCGTCACTGAACGCCCCCAGGCACAGGTCCAATAGGGTGACCTGCCCGGCGTAGGCCTGAGCCGCTCCAAGCAGAAGGTCCGGATCCTCGTCGTCGTCCATCCGGCGACAAGGAACCGCGGCATCGTCGGGCGGGTCGGGGTCGTCGGCCTCCGCATACCGGCTCCGCATCTCCCAGGGCGCGTCCCAAACCCGTCCCAGGCTCGACAAGTGACACCACAAGAAGAACGGGCCGTCAGCCGATTCGAGTCTCTGAATGATCTGGGCAAACACTCGCCCCAGATGCGTCCCCTCAACCGACCGGCTCGGCTCGATCTTGCGCGGCTCCGGCAGCAGAATCCGCTCGCCGAACCCCTCGGCCCCCTCCAGCGAGGCGACGACCGGATCGTCCGTCATCAACACCGCCCGAACGCCGCGATCGCCCACCGTCGCCGGCAGCGCACCCGCGGGCTCCCCCGTATCACCCTCCAACGCGTGCCGCCCGTACCAATACGATCGATAGAGCGACGTGACGTCGAGCGAATCGACCAGGAACTGGTCGAACACGAACCCGTCCGCCGCCAGCCGATCCATAGCCGGCGTCTGCACCCACGTACTCCCGCACGCACCAACAAACCCGGCATGAAGCCGATCAATACACAAACATATTCCGTTCATCGGGATGGTTCTGTCGCAGAAGCTCGACGCACACGTATCGTTTCCATAATTTCCACTTTCGCTTCCTTCAGCGGCAATGCCTGACCTGGTTCGCGGTTACCGAGCCGATCCGCAACAACCGTCTTGTGCCAGTTCGGCGATTGGAAGGAGCCAGCATCCCTTGTGAGGTCCCGCCATATCAGTTCCATTGCGGCAAGCTTCTCATCACGCGTCAAATTGGCGATCATCGTCTCAAGCGACATGGTTCTTTTTTCCCAATGCCTACCGTCATCATATCGATGCCCAACTCGGGTGACAAGCAGCAGAGAGGCTTGTATCTCGCGAAATCGTCGCGTCGATGTCGGCAATCGTCAGACATGCACTCAGACCGTCATTATACTGTAACGAAGTCGTCATTAAGAATCCGTAGTGGAACTGAGGCACGAAGCACAAGGTAGGATCCGCGGACCTGGCGTTGGACGCTCCACCAGACGTGTAGTGATGTGGGTATCAATTCGCGGCGTCAGAAAGCAGCCGAGTCACTGCACCAGTTGTGTTGGCGGCCGGGAATTGGCGCAGCCAGTTGGTGGGGAAGGACAAAGACATTGTCTGGGTGTAAGTACCGGTAATAGTGTTTACAGGTGTGTCGCATCCCAGGCGTCTCTAGACATGGCTTGGTACCCGGTCACGAAGACATGGGCACAACCGTGCCAAGCATGCGTCAACTGCGGTGGACGAGACACACAAACGCCCGCTGATCGGTTGCGGTTGCGTCGGACCGCACTGGTGCGAGACGGTTGCCTCGCCGTGGTCACCGCAAATCCATATCTACCAGAGTCCGAAGTGTGGTCTTGCTTTTCATGCGGAATCGCGTCGCACTGTCGGGGTTGCTTGACAACCAACAGCCGGAGTCGATAATCGGCGATTGAACGGCTTGGGAGTTTGTCGTTGGAACGAACAGCATATTGCGAGGCAGAGTGCGGTTGACGCGGCGTTTCGGATGATCGCTGGTTTGGCAAAAAAGGCAAAGGGCACGCAGATGGCCAGGCTCGATACGAAGCTTGAAGCAGAAGGCGCTGAGTTTCTAGTGCTTGGCCAGCTTCTCCTTCATAGGATTCCAACATACAAGACCTATACGAATATACCCGGATACGACCTCGTGGCAACGAATACTGCCGCGAATAGGTCAGCACGAATCCAGGTTAAGAGCCGCTGGCGAACGGGGGCGCCGTTTTTCCTTATCAAGAACTTCGATTGTGATTTTGTTGTTGCAGTCCGGCTCAACCGGGGCAGGAAGGGCGGCAATGGGCACATGCAGCCGCCTGAATACTTCGTGTTGCCCATCGAACTTGTGAAGTCGGTCCACCGGCCAGGACCATGGTGCAAGGTGGTCTTCCGGGATATAACGGACTTGGAGGCGTATCACGACAACTGGTCGCTGGTTGATTGCTTCCTTCGAACCGACAGCACGCACCACGTTGACGCCTAGCAAGACATACAGTGCGAACAAACTAGGATGTGTGCGTTAAAGAGAGGTTCTTTCTATGCCGCTCTTGTTCAATTCTATCCTTCGAGAACACCATCTGGATCCCGCACGCGTCCGTCTCGTGCGTCACAAAGATCAACGCTCATCCCCAGGGCGCTCGCCCTACGAGCTCTGGCGTAATGACAGAAAGGGATTCGACAATTACCAATCGACGCAGCGGATACGGAACCGCAAGATATTCTCGGCCCCATTCTGGGCCGTGTTTCTTTGCGATGCCTTCGATGAGACGGTGTTTGTGGGCTTATACGCCGCAGCATGGAGTGGTGTTCTTGACCATGATCAGCCGATGCCACATAGGATCGGTGATGTTGACCGCGCCGGTAGTTGTGACATTTACCACTTGGATCTTGACGACCGAATGCAGGATTTGATCGGACGCTTGATTATCGACTGGGGCCCCGGCCAACGAGCTTGGGTGCAGTATGCTGATCGGCGTGAGAAGCAAATTCTCGAAATCCGACGTGTCGAGAGTTCCCCACCTTACCCCGGGCACTTGAACTTTGTCCAACCATTGTCAAGCATTGGCAAGCTGCCTGTGGGTTGGATCGAAGCCCTTAGCGCTGCACGCGGTGTCTATATTCTCACATGCCCCAGAACCAAGGAACAGTACGTTGGGTCTGCCGATGGCCCAAGCGGCTTCTGGGGACGCTGGATGGAGTACTTCAAGACTGGTCACGGTGGCAATGTGGGCCTGAGATCTCGCGACCCAAGCGACTACCAAGTCGCGATTCTCGAAGTCGCTGGATCGGCGGCGGATCACGACCAGATCCTCACGATGGAAGGACGCTGGCAACTCAAATTGCGGAGCCGAGAAATGGGCCTCAACCGAAACGTGGCGAAGTCCAGTTAGTGGTTGCCGGCTGTGCTCGTGTTTCTTCGGCTCCAAGTCTCACCGCCCCACCTCAACCAGATACCACGTCGTCACGACCTCTCCGATCGGAATCCGACAACCGCCACCGGCGACCTCAATCTTGCTGGCCGAACCAATCGGGCCACCTTCGGCCGTCAGCGGCGTGATTGCCACCGTCTTAGCGTCCTTCAGGCCCGAAAGAGTAATGCTGCCGCTTACCGGCTCGATCACGGTCGGAGCGTGGCCCCAGTCCTTGACGGTCTTGCGGTCGGCCTTCCACTCGAAACCCGAGAGCGTTGCCCGGGCCGTGGCCGTCAGCAGCATCCGCCCTGCCTCGGCAATCGGCCGGCCGTCGAGCGAAGTCAGGTAGACCGCCGAGAACTCGTTTTCCACATCGGCTGCCAGGTTCGACGTCCTCTTGCCGCCGTCGCGGACGAAACCCACCAGCGCCTGGGTGCAGGGTGTATCGATCCGCACCAGTCCCTTACCGGCATCGGCGCCGTACCAACCGAGTTGTCCCGTGTCGGCCTCGATCTGGCCAAGCGGAGCGGCCTCGGGATAGGCCGACGGCTGGCCCGAAGTCGCCCATCGCGTGGCATGCCGGAGTGCCACGTCGCGCGGAAATGCCGGATCGAAGAAGGGCCGCTCCTTGCGGTCCATCCGCAGGCCGTCGATCATCTGGTCTTCAGTGTAAACCCGTAGAATCGCCTCTTTGGCCGCAGTCACATCCTGCCGGTGATACATGGCGGCGCAGGCGGCCAGATGCGTCATTTTCACCGGGTCGTTCGAAAAATCAAACGAGCTTCGCCAGCCTTTGTCCGGTTCCTGCATCCGCCCCTTGCCGTAGGTGAACCAGTAGATGCCGTCCCAGTCGTGCATCAGGCAATAAGCCGTCAGGATCGGGATCCCCTCGCAGGCATACTCGGCCGGGTAGGGATGGTTCGTCTCCGAGATCGTGTAAGGCAAGCCTGCCACGGGCGTGCGGGCGAACTGCGTGACCGTCGAATCCAACGGGTCGTTGACCATTGGCGTGTTGGCGATCCAGAAGTCGCTGCCCGTACGCGGGTGCTGCCAGTAGCCGTGGCCGTCGATGAAGTCGAGCACCATGTTACTCAGAATGTGCGCGTACCCGCAGTAGCCGTCGTTGTGGTCGGCCGTCCCCACCACCGGCGCCTTCACCCCCAACTCGTCGTGGAGCAGATGCTTCATTCCTTCGAAGAACTTGCGTTCCACCTCCATGTAGAACCGGGCTTCGGTCGCGAATCGCAGCCGCGATGCCTTGCCAAACTCCGGCGGAGCGAGGCGAGCAACCCGCTGCCCGCCCGCCTCGCGGCGAATCTCGGCCAGTTCGTCGGCCGATACGTTCTTCTCCAGCCACGCGTTGTACTGATCCGTCAGTTCCTCGGCATAGGAAACGGGGATCGGCCGCCAGGTACCCCTCTCCTCCGTCGTGTCCCGCCCCACCAGCCGCCGCCCGACCCAGCCTTCGAGCACCGAGTTCTCATTGATAATCTCGACCGTGGCAACGGCCGGCTCGTAGCGATATTCGTTCCCGGTATACGGGTTGCGGTGCGTCAACAGCTTGCGGGCGTAGTCGTGCTGAAGCTCGATGAGCCGCGGGTTGAAGTAGGTTGCCGACTTGCCGTAGCCCAACAGTTCGGCGTCGCGAACGCCGTCACCCGGCTTGTATTGCCGCGAGACGTTCAGGTTCAGATTGCTGTAGATCCCGCGGTTCTTGAGTTCGGCGATGAAGAAATCGAGCCGGTCGATGGCCTCAGGATCGAACTCGGCGGTGTCGTCTCGGCTCTTGTCGAACAGCGGACTCCAGGGGCCGTCCATGTGATGAAACCGCACGCAGTTGACGCCGAACCGGGCCAGGTCGCCCGCGATCGCCGGCGCCAATTCCTTCGACGGAAAACAGTCGGAGCCCGTCAGGTTCACTCCCCAGATCCGCTGCCGGCTCCCGTCCGCCCGCACCAGCCGCTGGCCTTCGACCCGGACGAAGCCGTCCCGCCCCGCCGGCGATTGCAGAAACCCCGACATGTCGATGACCGATTGGCCGGTCTTCGACCAGTCGATCTGGTACGGTTTCAACTCGATCTCGCCTGCCGTTGCAGTACCGGCGAGGAGAATCATAATCACCGCAACGAATCTGCCAAAACGCGAGGCGTCCATTGCCGGCTCCTTGCTGGTTGGGGGTGAGCGAGGGGAAGTTGGCCACGCGGAGGAAGCTTTGATGCTACCACGGCGCGAGTGACCCCACCAGATGGCTGCGTGCCGAAACCCGCTGAAGAATTTCGTGTGTCACGGAAGCTCAGTTCGCCCGGATTGTCGGCATCGGAATGCGATCATTGCCCCGTCCTCTCGGGCAGGACAACGGCGGGCTTCTGTCAAACACCACTCTCTCCTTCGGCCATGATTGTAGTACGTGAGGTACCTGGGTACAACGCCTTAGCTTGCTCTGGTGTCGCACCGCTACAGTTGCCCGCCTCGGTCTGAGATGCCCTGCTGCTCGGCCCTCAGGCAGGGTGCTTCTTCGCAATCAGTGCTCGGACTTCGGGAGCCAGCTCGGTCGGCACGGCCATCATGGTGATTCCCTCGGCGTCGATGGCGGCTTCGATCTCTGCAAATTGCTCGTCCTCGCTCTGGCTCTCGTAGTGTGCGAGCACTTCGCGAACTCGTCGATCATCCCAACCGGGAGGGAAGTTCTGCTTGCTCATCTGGGCTTTCTCCGTTGCCGTCGGCGGAACGCAGTTTTCGCTTTTCCGCGCAGTTCGTATGCAGTGATCACAAACACACTATCGGGGTCTTCATCAGGTACGTAGATTACCTGCAGATAACGCCCGGCCGCCGTCTGTCCCAGCTTCATCCGTGAGTCCCTTGTTCCCGGCAGGTCTTCTCCTCGCGAACGCAGGACCTGACGCACCTCCTCTTCACTGACGGCATGCCCGTAGATATGTGGCAGGCCAGTGTCTGGATCCTGATAGAAGCGTAGTTCCATTGCGTGTGGTTCCTCAGGTGCCGTGTCGACACGCCGGATCTTTCACTCAATGCACCCAACGCATAGTAACGGAGGTCCCTCTGCAATACAATAGAGACCTCCCGCCAAGGTGTGGCACTGCGTCGAATACCGATATACACTGAAACACACACGACCGCCCTCGGCGAATGCCTCACATTTTGCCGCCGATGCTGGAACACGGTCGTTCCGTACCAATACCGATGTTGACGTATTGTCACAGGAGAAACCGCATGATCCTCTCCCGTTCAGCCGCGTGCGTCTCTCTCGCACTACTCGCCCTTGCGCCCGCCGCACCGATGCTCCACGCCGCGGACCCGCCAGCAAAAGAAAGCTGGACCCCGCTCTTCAACGGCGAAGACCTTGCCGGCTGGAAATTCCACCTCGGAAAAGAGGTGGCCGGTAACGATGGAACCTTCAAGGTCGAGAATGGTATCCTGATCTGCAGCGGCAAGCCCTCGGGCTACATGTTCACTGAAAAGTCCTACGGCAACTACACGCTGCAGGTCGAATTCGCCTTCAAGAGACCCGAGGGACTCAGCGACGACTCGGAGTTTCGCGGCAACGGCGGCTGCCTCATCCACGTCGGCCAGGAGAATGCCCTCGGCGTCTGGCCGCGCAGCATCGAGGTCCAGGGCGCCAACCGCAGCATGGGCGTCATTCTGCCCATCCCCCGCGACCTGAAGTGCTCGCACACCTTCGACCGGGAGGCCATGGCCAAGGCGGTCAAACCGGTAGGCGAGTTCAACACTCTGGAAATCAAGGTTAGGGGCGGTGACATGGTCATTTCGCTCAACGGCGCCGTCGTCTCGACGGTGGACGACTGCGAACTGACCGAAGGTCCCATCGGACTCCAGAGCGAAGGGGCCGAGACGCACTGGAAGGTCGTTCGGATTCAAGAGAAGTAGCCTGGTGAATGCCGAGTTCACAGGCAGCGGCCGAAAACGATCTGACAAGACCTTCGCTACGTCGCTTCCCGCGCGCGTCGCGGCAGGTAGCGCAAGGCCCGTTGCAGGTACTCTCCAGCCGCCTGGACCAACTGCCGCTTCTCATCCGGATTGAGCAGAAACGTACCCGTTGCGGCATCGAGGATGACGGCCGCCAGAACGACGGTCGCCAGCCACGGACCAAGGCAAACACAAACCGGCAAGGCAACCGCAACCCACGTCGACCGCTCGAGTCGCAGGCCGAAACGCCCGCAGAAGTAGAACAGAATCGCCAGGGCAACGACGTTCGCAACGGCCGTGGCCAGAACGGCACCCAGCAAACCCATACGTGGCAGCAACAGCATGTTGAGGCCCACGTTGAGCACGGCGCCGATCAGCAGGGCGACCATGGCCGACTGGGCCTTCTCGCAGCACCACACGTAGTTCTGCAGCAGGGCGAATAGGGCGAACCAGCAGCAGTAGGCAAGCGTCCAGGGCAGGATCTCCATGGCGCCGACGAATTTCCCTTCGAACGCGACCCCGAACAGAAGTGGCGATGCGTGAAGAATGAGAACGCACGAGGCGGTCAGCCCGAAGCCGAAGAGCTTCAGGAGCATCTGCATTCTCAAACTGACCTGATCCCTCCTGGCGGTCTCCCAATCGTGGGCCAGGTGCGGCGTGATGATCGAACCGGCCATGGCAACCACCGACACCAGCAACAACGGTACCACGCGGCAACTGTGATAAAGCCCCACCTGGGCCAGGGCCTCGGACGGCGAGAACGTCGAAAAGTGCACGATCATGTAGCGGTCGGCCACGTCGAACATCGATCCCATCAAATTGGCCAGCGACACCCAGCCCACAAACGGCAAAATCTTCCTCCACACGGAAGAAGCCCCGTGGGAACCGGCGGTTTCCACGAACGAGGGCCACACGCGGCGTACGGCCATCGTGCCCAGCGCGGCGCAGGCCGCACAGGCAATCCCGAAGGCGATTACGACCGACGAGGCGTCGCAGCGACAGAAACTGAGCATAAGCATGCCCACTATGGCAAAGATCAGGCTGTTAGCCATCTGAATGCCCGCCAACAGCCGGGCGCTGCGAAAGGCGCCGAACAGGTCGACGAAGTAATGAAACGCGATGATCGCCGCCAGGCACAGAACCATCAGCGTCACCAGTTCGACCCGGTCCGGACTGCCGAATACGAGTGTTGAGATCCAAGGTCGCACCGATAGCGTCAGAGCCACCGACACGCCGCCAATCGCGAAGTAAGCCGCCGTCGTGTGGCACAGGAATCGCCGCAGCAGGCCTTGCTGGCGATAGTGTTCCACGTAACGCCGGAATGAACTGGAGAGAGCGAGCACGCTCAGCGGTGCCGCCAGCATCAGGAAGCCGAAGGCCATGTCCCACTCGCCGAGTTGTTCCGGATCGAGCCAGCGGCAGAATAGAATCGATCGCACAAAACCCACGGAGCGTTGAACGATCGTCAGCACCAACAGAATGAGAATTCCGTCGGCCATGCTCTCTGCGACCATTCCCGGCTCGGCGTCGAGTTGTCGTTCCTGACGGTCGTTCATATCAGCCGACGCATCCGCTTGTGGTGGGGACGTCGCCAAGTGCGTCGATCGGGGTCGGGCAATACCGAACCGTTCCGGCCATCCGCGAATCAATTGTCACTCGGTTCTTCACCCGGATCATGCCGGGGTCGGCGTGGATGCGCTGAAGATGGAACGGGTCGTCGCCGGGGTAGTTGTAGCCGCCGTAAGCGCTGCACGCGGCCTCGAAACCCGCCTCCCGAGCCATCTGAAAAGCGGCGGAACTCATGTTGACGTATTGCCCGTAGGGAAAGGCAAAATAGCGCACTTTCCGCTGAACGATGTCCTCCAGCAGCCGCATCGCGTCGACGATCTCGTAGTGCAGTCTTGCCTGGTCGCGAATCGCTCCCAAGTCGGCGTGCGTCGCCGTGTGGCAACCGATTTCGATCCCCGCCGCCGCCATCGCCCGGATCTGCTCGACCGTGTTGGGAGCACATCCGTCCGACGCAAAGGGTTCACCCGAAACAATGTGGTCCACGGCGACAAAGTAGGTGCAGGGAATGCGATGCTTGATCAGCAAGGGAATGGCGTGCCGGCAGTTGTCGGCGTGGCCGTCGTCAAAAGTGATACTCACCGCAGGCCGTTTCGCCGGGGCGGCATGCCCCCGGATGCGTCTCTGCACTTCCTCCAGCGGAACGATCTCGAACCGCCGGGTGAGCCAACGGATTTGCCGCTCGAAGTCGCGATTGGAAACCGTCCACGAATTTGCGCAGTCGTCGGCCACGCGGTGGTAGAACAGGATCGGCACCGGGGCTTGACCGGCGGCCGAGGCTCGCCGGTTGCGCAGGGTTCGGGCGGGCCACGTGCCGTAGTAGTAGGCATGAAGCAGAAGCGATCGGCAGCAAGTGAGTTTGCGGATGGGCATCCTTCAATCCTGGAGCGTCTAACCGGTGAGTACTTTTCGTCCGCCCGCCTTGGAAGACCCGCTTTGTCCGGTTCATCGGAAATGCATCGCCGTCATGGCGCCTTTGAGCCATTCCTTGGCATCGACTCCGGCCAGCCACATCCCGTGACGCAACTGTGCCGAAGTCCGATCGGCGACGATCCGCAATTCCAGGTTCGGTTGATGTTGCGCCCGCCATTGTTGCTTGTAAGGTTCGTTCCCGCGGAGGAAGTCGAACGCCGTGTATCCCTGTTCGATCGCTTCTTTGAACGCGCACAACAGGGCGATCCGTCCTGGCGATCGCTGGGAATCCTCCGGCGATATCCCGCCCTGATAGCAGTAAACCGTACGCCCGCCGAGCAACAGGTACTCGGAAGCAATCGGCCTCCCCTCGAACTCGACCCACTTCAGTCCCAGACGCGACTCCCGCAGCAATTCCGGCAAGACTTCCTCCTGAAAAGCCCGGTAACGAGGCCATGCAAAACAACCGGGTTGTCCCAAACTGTTGCGGCGCCTCTGGTGAAGATCGA
>Ga0209510_1003929_pt1 | contig 13523 bp, 10 predicted proteins | sample BiotimSIPDNA_FD_185749 | JGI IMG/M metagenome (GOLD analysis project Ga0209510, IMG submission 185749) | Anaerobic biogas reactor microbial communites from Washington, USA - Biogas_R1 time_0 SIP DNA (SPAdes) (version 2) | ecosystem: Engineered > Bioreactor > Anaerobic > Unclassified | place... | reverse complement strand
TAATCCTGAAGGCTGAAATCCGAATATTCAAATGAAAAGAGGTCTTGCCGCAAAGGATTGAGTACCATTTTTGGCAAAGGCCTGGGCGTACGGGTTAACTGCAACCTGACCTGGTCCATGTGGTTGGTGTAAATGTGTACATCGCCGAATGTATGGATGTAATCCCCGGGCTCGTATCCGCAAACCTGTGCCACCATAAGGGTGAGCAAGGCATAGGAGGCGATGTTGAAAGGAACCCCCAAAAAGACATCCGCACTGCGCTGGTATAGCTGGCAGGAAAGCTTCCCGTCAGCTACATAAAACTGGAAGAGGGCGTGGCAGGGGGGGAGTGCCATCCGGGGTATCTCACCCACATTCCAGGCACTGACTATATGACGACGTCCGTCGGGATCCTTTTTCAAACCTTCCACCAGTCGTGATATCTGGTCTATTGATTGTCCGTCCGACGTTTTCCAGGATCTCCATTGTTTGCCGTACACAGGCCCCAGTTCCCCTGCCGGATCTGCCCATTCATCCCATATGGTAACCCCGTTGTCGTTCAGGTATTTGATGTTAGTATCCCCTTTCAGGAACCAGAGCAGCTCGTAAATAATTGATTTTATGTGTACTTTTTTGGTGGTCAGCAGAGGGAAGCCTTTGGAAAGAGGGCAGCGCAGCTGGTAACCGAAAACACTTCTTGTTCCGGTTCCCGTTCTGTCGTTCTTGTCTGTCCCGTTGTCCAGTATGTGTTGCAGGAGATCCAAATAGTTTTGCATAGCCACACAAAGGTAGCCATTTTCTGATTACCTTTGTTGCCTAAAAAATCATCAATATGTACAGGACACACACGTGCGGAGCACTTAATCTTTCCCACGCAGGCCAGGAGGTACAATTGGCCGGATGGATACAACGTATAAGGAAACTGGGAGGTATGACGTTTATTGATCTGCGTGATCGTTACGGCATTACCCAATTGGTCGTAAACCAGGATTCCCCGCAGGATGTAAACACTGTCCTGGAAGATTTGGGACGCGAGTATGTCATTACGGCTAAAGGGACGGTCGTGGAACGCAGCAGCAAGAACCTGAAGATCCCCACCGGTGAAATTGAGATCCTGCTCAAGGGTGTGGAGATTTTGAGCCGGTCCCAGACCCCGCCTTTTACCATAGAAGAAGAGTCGGACGGGGGTGAAGAATTGCGTTCGCGTTACCGGTACCTGGATCTTAGGCGGCCTCCGCTGCAAAAAGCTATTGCACTTCGTCATAAAATGGCGCAGGAAACAAGAAGTTACCTGGGTCAATGCGGTTTCCTGGAAATTGAAACGCCTTTCCTTATCAAATCCACCCCGGAAGGAGCCCGCGACTTTGTGGTGCCATCCCGCATGAACCAGGGACAGTTTTACGCACTGCCCCAAAGCCCGCAGACCTTCAAGCAATTGCTGATGATATCCGGTTATGATAAATATTTCCAGATAGTACGCTGCTTCAGGGACGAAGACCTGAGGGCAGACCGTCAGCCGGAATTTACACAGATAGATTGCGAAATGTCTTTTGTGGAACGGGACGATGTGCTGGCACAATTTGAAGGATTGATCCTGCACTTGTTCAAATCCGTACTCGGAAAGGACATACCCGCTCCCCTGCCCCGGATCCCATGGAAAACCGCCATGGAAAAATACGGCAGCGATAAACCGGATATCCGTTTTGAAATGCTGTTGCACGACCTTACTCCGCTGACCCGTGATACGGAATTCAGTGTGTTCCGCAATGCCGGTTACGTGGGAGCCATCTGTGTCAAAGGAGCAGCTTCCTATACGCGTAAGCAACTGGACGAATTGACCGAATGGGTACGCAGGCCCCAAATTGGAGCTGCCGGACTGGTTTATGTACGTTGTTCAAAAGAATCCGACGGGGTTATGACATTTAAATCTTCGGTGGACAAATTCTTTGACCGGAAAGCTCTGGAATCCTGGGCCCGTGTTACCGGAGCCGGTGACGGGGATTTAATCCTGGTGATGAGCGGTGAACGCATGAAAACACTGGAAGCGTTGGGTGTTTTGCGCCTGGAAATGGGGAACCGGTTGGAATTGAGAGATAAGAATCATTATGCTCCTCTTTGGGTTTATGATTTCCCGTTGTTGGAATGGGATGAGGAAACCCAACGTTTCTATGCCAAACACCATCCTTTTACAGCACCCAAACCCGAGGATCTGGACAAGTTCTACAGCGACGATCCCAAAGACCTGGAACAGGTCAATGCCAATGCCTATGACTTTGTTTTAAACGGCACGGAAGTGGGCGGAGGCTCCATAAGGATCCACGATTCGGCTATGCAGGAACGCATGTTCAAGGTTCTGGGCATGTCCCCGGACGAAGTAAAAGCCAAATTTTCCTTTATCATCAATGCGTTCCAATACGGAGCTCCTCCCCATGGCGGAATTGCCTTCGGGTTTGACCGCTGGTGTTCGCTCTTTGGCGGGTCTGAAAGTATCCGGGATTTCATTGCCTTTCCCAAGAACAATGCCGGAAGGGACCTTATGCTGGATGCCCCGTCAGAAATTGATGCCCAGCAAAAGAAAGAACTGGGTCTTTCCTGAAAACCGTTCTTTTAACGGATAAAAATATCGTACAACGCGTTGATCACATCCGTCTGGACCGGCATAAAGCCGTTTTCCCTTAATGGGAGGGACGAATCGCAGCCGTTGCACAAAACGATGAATCCAAACTTCTTGTCCTTTTGGAAAAACATTGCCGAGTAGAGGCCGTAGGCACTCCCGGTATGCCCTGTCATGATTTCTCCTTCTATGAGCTTGTCCGTTCTTTCCAGGGCAAAACCATAACCGCAGGCTTCGTCTTCTGAGGAACGCCCACCGGGACTTTGAGGCGTTTGCATAAGGGCTACGCTTTGCGGAGAGAGAATTTCCGTGTCATTAAAGAACCCGTCATTCATCTGGATAAGGGCATGACGCGCCAGATCGGGTGCGTTGATTTTCATGCCGCCGGTAGGTGAGAATACGGGAGCAGAGAATCCTTCCACATAATTGTCAATTTCCTCTGTCCGCGGATTGTATGCCTGAGGAGAAGGTACAAACCGTCCTTCTTCAAAGGCATAAAGCGTGGCAAACCTGTTGGTGTCCAAATCATTAACATTAAATGAGGCGTATACGCCAAGGGGATCCAAAATGTTGTTGCGGATGTATTGGTCAAAACGTTCTGAGGAATGGATCTCTACCAGAACCCCCAACGTGTTGAATCCCAGGTTGCAATACTGGTAACCGGTTCCGGGGGCATATTCATTGAAAGAACCGGAAACATCCGGAGTTATTTCGGGACGGATTACATCCAGGGTAAAATAGCCGCCTTTGTCGCTCAGTGAAGATGTGTGCGAAAGCAACATCCTGTAGGTTATGGGAATATCCGGATGATGCGGATTCCTGACAGGGAAGCCCAGCGCATCCCCTATGTCATCGTCCAGGTCGAAACAACCGGCCTCGTACAATTGCATAATAGCTGTTGCCGTAAAACTTTTGGATATGGAAGCAATCCGCATGAGGTCTGACGGTCTGAGTTTTTCTTCCGTCTGAATATTTTTCAGGCCGCTGGCCCCCGTGTATATAATTTGGTTATCCCTGATTACCGCCACCGAGATCCCTACCGCATTGACGTCTTCTGCGATCTGTTGCAGGCACCGGTCTGCTTTCCGCGTTTGCCTGCCGGAACAGGAAAGCAAGGTCAATGAAACAAAGAAAAGAAAGATGATTTTTTTCATAATGTTCGCCTTTAGAGTTGCATAAAGGTATAAAAACTATCTTTGTACAATGGAGGTAAGGCCAAAAAAAGCATTGGGACAACATTTCCTTAAAGATACGAGGACTGCCCAGAGGATCGTTAACAGCCTGTCGGTCGTTCATAATTCGGCCTTAATAGAAAATCAGGATAACGGGCAAAGAGTTCCCGTTGTGGAAGTAGGACCCGGAACGGGTGTTCTTACAACCTATTTATGGGACCATCCCGGTATTGATTATTACGCCGTTGAACTTGACCGGGAATCCGTGGCTTTCCTGCAACAACAATATCCCGGCTTGGGCAAAAGACTGATACAGGGAGATTTCCTGCAATTGCCATCAGAAGTCTTTCCTGATACCTTTTTATTGATCGGAAACTTTCCATACAACATTTCATCCCAGATTTTTTTCCGGGTTTTGGAATTCAGGGACAGAATCCCTGAAGTAGTGGGCATGGTCCAAAAAGAGGTCGCGGAACGTTTCTGTGCTTCACCCGGATCACGTACATACGGCATATTAAGCGTTTTGCTGCATGCCTGGTACCATACCGAATACCTTTTTACGGTTCCCCCGGGAGCTTTCGTTCCGCCGCCAAAAGTACAATCCGGGGTAATCCGTCTGATCAGAAATAACCGGACAGTGCTGGATTGTCCGGAAGATCTTTTCCTTAAAGTAGTAAAAACCACGTTTAACCAACGGCGAAAAACCATACGCAACAGCCTGAAGCCCATTCTGGGAAACCGTAAGATTACGGAATCCTCCCTTCCGGATCTGAGACCGGAACAACTGGATGTGAGCGATTTTGTTCAGCTGACAAAAGAGGTTGCCTCCATTCTTAATGCTGGTTCATAGCATCTACCGGATTCATGCGGGCAGCCTGCAGGGATGGAATAAACCCGGCCACTACACCTACTGCTCCCGATATCAGCACCCCGCGCAATATGTTTGAAAAGGACATGGTCAGAACAAAATCATACTGATTGGTGACAAAAACCGTCAGGCCCCAGACAATCAGGATACCCGCAAAACCCCCTACCATGGCCAACAACGCGGCTTCAAAAAGAAACTGTGCCAGCACAAATGCGCTTTTTGCTCCCATGGCTTTTTCTATACCAATAATGTGAGTTCGTTCCTTAACCGATACAAACATGATGTTGGCGACGCCAAAGGCACCAATGAGTATGGAAAAGCCCCCTATAACCCACCCCGCAATGGAAATAACGCTGAAAAGCTGGGAAAGCGCATCGTCCAGGAATGACATCTTATTGAGAGCGAAATTGTCTTTTTGAACGGGTTTCAGGCGACGCACGGCACGCATGGCGTTCCTCAACTCGGCCATAAATTCTTCTTCATCGGCTCCCGGGTCTTTGTGTACCACAATGCTGGGAGAAGTGCGGCGAAGGTCAATGTAATTGCGGATAAAAGGCAACGGGATAATGACCGCATCGTCATAGGTGACCGGATCGAACATGGATTCTCCTTTTTTCTTTATAACACCTATTACCCGAACGGTAAAACCTCCGATTTTTATAGAGTTGTTCACCGGGGCTATGCCATCGGGAAACAATTCTTCGGCAACGTTACTTCCTATTACGGCCAACGGAATATTTTCCGCAGCTTCCGAAGGAGTAAAATACCGGCCCTGATCAATTTCAAAATAAGAAATCCGGTTCCAGTTATAAGTGACCCCGTGAACCGAGGTGTTGCGCAATGTGGTCCTTCCGTACCTTACGTGTGCAGAAGTAACAGCGGAAACTGCCATCATATCTGCATTTTTCAGGTTTTTTTGAAGAAAAAGAAATTCTTCGTACGTGTTGTTGGGACGTTGTCTGAATTCCCACCATTTAAAACCTTCGCCTTCCGTGAGGGATTCCCAGGAGATCTTGTCTATGTAAACCACATCGGTCCCCAGGGAAGAGAACAGATTACGTACGTTTTTTTCCAGACCTTCAATAGCAGTAAAAACAGCCACTATTGAAAATATCCCTATGGTAACGCCCAAAAGGGAAAGGAAAGCCCTGAACTTATCTCCTTTTACCGAGTCAAAAGCAAACGTGAAGCTTTCCCCCAGAAGTTTAAAGAAGATGTGGATGCTCTTTACGATCTTTTTCATTCTTTTTGTCCGATTTTTCGTTTCAGTTCCCGTAAGGCATCAAATGCTTCCAGGGGTGTCATTCTGTTCAGATCCAGTGATTCAATATCTCTTTTAAGTGCTTGTAGCAAAGGGTCTTCCAATTGGAAAAATGATAGCTGCTTAGGCCTTTCCACTGAAGGCGGCTGTTCCCTTCCGGCTTCCAGTCTTTTGAGGATTTCCTCTGCCGTGAGCAAAACCCGGCGGGGCATACCGGCCATACCGGCCACGTGGATTCCAAAGCTGTGTTCCACGCCTCCGGATATCATTTTACGCAAAAATAGTACCTTTTGTCCCCTTTCTTTCACCGCTATGTGAAAATTTTTAACCCTGAGGTACTGTTCTGCCATCTGGTTCAGCTCGTGATAATGGGTAGCGAAAAGCGTTTTTGCCTGTGCACCTGCTTTTTCGTGCAGGTATTCCACTATGGCCCAGGCAATTGAAATACCGTCATAAGTGCTTGTACCGCGCCCGATTTCATCAAAAAGCACCAGCGATTTTCCTGTAATATTGTTCAGTATGGCTGCCGATTCCAACATTTCAACCATAAAAGTGGACTCCCGGCGGGCCATGTTGTCAGAAGCGCCTACCCTGGTAAACAGCTTGTCAATCACCCCGAGAGTTGCTTCCCGGGCAGGTACGTAAGAACCTATCTGCGCCAGAAGCACAATAAGTCCCGTCTGTCTTAATAAAGCCGATTTCCCGGCCATATTGGGTCCGGTCAGGATAATGATCTGTTGTTCTTCGTTATCCAGATAAACATCGTTCGGAATGTACGCTTCTCCGGGAGGCATTAGCGTTTCCAGAACGGGATGTCGTCCCTGGCGAATATCAATTGTATCGTTGTCCTGCATACGGGGCCGGCAATATTTCTGTTCCCTGGCCAATATGGCAAAACCCAGCAACACATCCAGACGTGACAGGATCCTTGCGTTTTCCTGTATGGGTTGGATATACTGCCCTATCTTCTCTACCAGTTGCGCAAATAGCTCCTGTTCCAGTAAAGCGATCTTTTCTTCCGCACCCAATATCTTTTCTTCGTAAGATTTCAGTTCCTCGGTTATATAACGCTCGGCGCTTACCAAGGTTTGTTTCCTTATCCAGGAAGGGGGAACTTTATCTTTGTGGGTATTTCTGACTTCAATATAATAGCCGAAAACATTATTAAAACTGATTTTCAGAGAAGATATGCCTGTTTCGTCAGCCGCTTTTTGCTGCATTTCCTGCAAGTATTCTTTATTGTGAGACACAATATGGCGCAATTCATCAAGCCGGGGATCGTATCCGGGAGCAATTACGGGACTTTTACCCAATTGTGCCGGAGGGGCGGATACCAGCGTCCGGTGCATTACATCCACCAATTCCATACAGTCATCCAGATTGTCCGTGTCTTTTCGTATGGCAAGAGTTTCCGGGGATTTAGCAAGCAATTGCCTGATCCTGGAAGTTTGTATGAGTGCCGTTTTTAGTTGACCCGCTTCCCTTGGAGTAAGTCTTCCGGCGGCAGCGCGCGAAACCAGTCGTTCCAGATCGCCCGTCTGGGTAAGCATTTTGCTCAATTTCCCGGTCAGATCCCATTGTTCAAGGAAAACCTGTATGACGTTGTGACGTTCTTCTATGTCACCTGTGTGTCGCAGCGGCATTACCATCCATTGGCGCAACAGCCTGGCCCCCATGGGTGTATGCGTTTTATCAATCACTTCTATGAGGCTGGCTCCTTTTTCCGGGTTGTCGTGACGCGGAAAAAGCTCCATGTTCCGAATGCTGTATTTGTCCAGCCACATAAGGCGGCCCGAATCTATACGCTGCAACGTGCATAAATGATCGTACCGGGCATATTTATTGATCTCCAGGTAAAAAAGCATGGCCCCAACCGCAGATATGGCCAGCGGAAGGTTTTCAATGCCAAATCCTTTCAGACTATCAACTCCGAATTGTGTTTTTACTTTCTCCTGTGCCGCATCATAAACAAAAGCCCACTTGTCCAGTGTGGAAACAAAAGACGCGGATCCGGCCGAGATTTTCCATTTTTTCTCCTCGTCACGGGGAACCAGTATTTCGCGGGGATTGTATTGGGACAAAAGGCTTTCAACATAAACACGATCTCCCTGGGCAATCTGTATGGTCCCGGTGGATATATCCGTAAAAGCAATACCCGTTAATTCTCCTTCCTGTGTCCGGTCAGTAAAAAGACTTGCCAGAAAATTATGTTCCGAGGCTTCCAGCAGTTGCGGATTGTAAGAAAGACCGGGGGTCACCACTTCCGTGATACCTCTTTTCACAATCTTCTTGGCGAGTTTGGGATCTTCCAGTTGATCGCATACGGCTACCTTGTAACCCGCCCTGACCAACTTCGGGAGATAGGTATCCAGCGCATGGTGGGGAAAACCGGCCAATTCCACAGAGGATGCGGACCCGTTTGCCCTGCGCGTAAGAACAATACCCAAAGCCTTGGAAGACTTTATGGCATCTTCCCCGAAGGTTTCATAAAAATCCCCTACCCTGAAAAGCAGCAGGGCATCGGGATATTCTGCCTTTATGGCAAAATATTGGTCCATCAATGGGGTCTTAACGGGTTGTGAGGCCATAAGGAGCAAAGGTAATAAATTTTAAGGTTACAGGCAGGTGATCACTCACTCCGCCGTGATAAACCGGCCCCCGGTAAGTTCTTCTGGGTTTATGTCCCAAATGCGTATCATCAGGCTCAAGCAAGTAGCTGTTTTTAAACACTTTGACGTATTCCATGTCTTTATGGAGCGCAGGGCTGACCAGCATTTGATCCAGACATTCCCATACGCCCTGGTATTTGTATGTTGCCTCCCGGGAAACAGGTATCATTCCGTTCCCGGAGAGATGATTCAACGGTCGTGAATCGGGGGGGTCGTTGAAATCTCCCATTACAAGGATCCGTGCTCCGGGAGACAACCTGCAAATACTGTCAATTTCCTGCAGCAACAAATCTGAAGCATACATCCTGTATTTTTCAGCCAGAGCACCACCTCTTTTTGAAGGCCAGTGATTTACAAAAAAATGAAGGGTGTCCTTGTTGTCCAGAATTCCTTTTGCATAGAGTATCTCACGTGTTTTTACCACCATGCCGTCTTCTCCCTTCAGCGGATAAAAGACCTTCTTTAACGGTCTGAACCGTTCTTTCAGGTACAATAACGCGACGTCTATTCCGCGAGGGTCAGGCGAATCACGGTGAATGATACCGTATTGCAACGGGGCCAGTGGAGAATCGTTTACCAACAATGATAAAACAAACTTGTTTTCTATTTCACACAATCCGATTATGGCGCCAGTGGAGAATCGTTTACCAACAATGATAAAACAAACTTGTTTTCTATTTCACACAATCCGATTATGGCGGGAGCTTCCCATGTATTATCTTCCCGGGTTCCGCATGAAATCAGTATCTTGGCCAGATCGTTTTTCTTTTTCAAAAACCGGTTCCAGGTCCATGAATAAGCTCCTTCCGCCGTAAATTCATCATAACCGGTATTCGGGTCCGTAAAAGGATCAAAATAATTTTCCACGTTCCAGAATACAACCAGGCACAATACCCATTTTATCATGCTTTCAAGATAACATGTCCGTCGGTCACCAAAAGGACAATTCGTAAAAAGTTGTTAGTTTTGTGCCTTCATAATTAAAGAAAAATCAAATGGCTTTAAGATGCGGTATAGTGGGACTTCCCAATGTAGGCAAATCCACTTTGTTCAATTGTGTTTCCTCGGGAAAGGCACAGGCGGCCAACTTTCCTTTCTGTACTATAGAACCCAACCTGGGGTCAACGCAGGTTCCGGATACACGCCTGGAAGAACTGGCTGCCCTGGTTCATCCCGGACGTATTGTTCCCGCAACGGTTGATTTTGTGGACATTGCGGGTCTGGTAAAAGGCGCCAGCAAAGGAGAAGGACTGGGAAACCAGTTTTTGGCCAATATCCGGGAAACGGATGCCATTCTACATATCCTGCGTTGCTTTGACGATCCCGATGTGGTTCATGTGGATGGTTCGGTTGATCCGGTCCGCGATAAAGAGATCATAGATACCGAGTTACAGCTCAAGGATCTGGAAACGATAGAAAACCGCATAGCCAAAGTACAAAAACAGGCCGTTACCGGCGGTGATAAACAAGCAGCCAAACTGGCCGGATTGCTCATTCGATACAGGGATTTGCTCCAACAGGGGAAAAACGCAAGGACGTTACCATTAGCCAACCAGGAAGAAGAACAAATGGCTCGCGACCTTTTCCTTTTGACCAATAAACCGGTCCTTTATGTCTGTAATGTTGATGAAAACGCCGCTCAAAACGGAAATAATTATACACGGCAGGTAGCCGAAGCTTTACTTCCCGACAACGAACCCTGTTTAATTGTGGCCGGCCGCATAGAATCGGAAATTGCACAACTGGACACTTACCAGGAAAGACAAATGTTTCTGGAGGACCTGGGATTGAAAGAATCGGGAGTTTCCCGGTTGATCAAAGCCGCTTTCAGATTACTGCATCTGGAAACTTATTTTACCGCGGGGCCTATGGAAGTTAAGGCCTGGACCTATATAAAAGGAACAAAAGCCCCGCAGGCTGCAGGGCTTATTCATTCTGATTTCGAGCATGGTTTTATTCGTGCAGAAGTGATCAAGTTCGAGGACTACATCCGCTACGGTTCGGAGGCTGCCTGCCGTGAAGCCGGAAAACTGGCTGTTGAAGGCAAGAATTATGTAGTGCAGGACGGGGACATCATGCACTTTTTATTCAGCCGTTAAAAGAACCGGGCCCGGTTATCCTCTACATCCGCTGTTTCCTGCAAGACCATGGGTACCATCTGGATTTGTATACTTGCCAGATAAGAGGCATATTGCATGGCGTCATTTTCCGTATAAAAAGCTCCGTCCGGACGTTCGTCCACGCGGAAAACATAAACGCCTACTTCCCCTTTGACCGGTCCGCACAATGTTTGTTCAGGGGCTGCAGATACGGCTCCGGCAAATTTCGGATCTGTCTGCTGTACCGAACCAAAAGCGATCCCTGTTTGTTTTGAGATGTTTCTTCCGGTAGCTTCTGCCCAACTTTCCAGGGTTGTGTGTGATGACAATTCCTCGCGGATCTGATTGTAAATACGGTCTTTTTTCTTTTCCAGTGTCAGTATGGATTCAATTTCTGAGCGTTTCTCTTCCAGCGTAGCAATTCCCTCTTCATGGATACCGGCAACGGCTGCTACGAAGAAATACTCGTTATCAACGGTAATTACCGGGGAAACTTCTCCCTGTTTGGCATCAAATGCCCAGCGTACCAGTTCCCTCATGTGCTCAAATCCTGAAATTGTTTTGGCATCTTGGGTAACCCCCATAGCCGGAACTGCAATCCAGTTGTTTTGCGCAGCAATCCGGTTAAAGGCGGCAATATCCTCACTGCCTGTTGACAAAGTGTTTGCCTGGGAATATATTGTCTGGTAAGTCTCTCTTCCGGCAACGGCTTCTTTTTCCAGAACGGCCAGCTGTACTTTTTTATGAGGACGTGTACGTTCACTTACTTTTACAATGTGAATTCCGTATTGCGTCTCCGCAATGTAAGGTTTGTTCAGCGGAGCTTCAAAAACGGATTCCATACCGGGAATGTAGGCAGATTGTACAAACCAGCCTATCTCGCCGGGATTTACGTTGGGGTTCCTGTCAGCAGAAAATTCTCCGGCCAGACGTGTAAAACTGCCCGGATCACGGTTCAGTACAGTAATCAGACTGTCGGCAATTTTGCGTGCTTCTTCGGTATCGTTCTGCAACAAAATGTGATTAACGAAAACAGAATCCGGCAATTGTTTAACATCAGCGATTCTGGCAGCACGGAAAAAATCACCTTCCTTGTAAACCGGCAACACATCACGCATGGAAGCATTGAAGGCAAAGCTATCCAATACAGCAGATATGGAAACCAATTCTCCTTCTTTGTAATAATACGTATCCAGAGGTTTATCTGAATTGCGGGCCAGGAATTGCCTTACATTTTGTGTGGTGACAAATTCTTCGTACACGTCGTCAATAGCCGCGCGGGCTTCCAGAATGTCTTTTTCTGAGGGTTCTATGGGAAAAACAACGTATTCTATGTCTCGTGTGGCAATTTGTTCGTACTGGTGTTTATTTTCCTTGTAATATTCCTGGATTTCGGACTCTGTAACGGTTATAGTGGTGTCCCTGGCAAAAGATACGGGTTCAAGGACAAAACTAACGTTGGAAGTGATGTTGTTTTCTTCCATGTTCCGTCGCAATTCCACCGGGGTAACGATGTTGCTTTTGGACAACAATGAACTATATTTTGAAAACATCCTGTCCGTTTCCATATTGTCCTGGATGAAGGCCCAGTACATAGCTGCAATGCCGTCCGGATCTGCTGTGGCATTTTGCACAAAGGAAGTAAGACGCGAACGGTCAAAAGATCCGTCTTCCCCCCTGAAAAGGGCGTCGTTCATAATCACAGGAGATATGTCCCGGCCCTGAACCATGTCAAAAAGCTCCTCGTTTCCAAGCCGTATACCCGCATCTTCAATCGCCGGCATATATACCAGATCCTTCAGGAATGCCTGCCAGGTTCCCTGTTCTACTGCTTCCTGGCTTTGTTCGTCCAGGGCAGCCCCGCCGGATATTGCCTGTTGCAGGTTTTTGAGGTTTTCCAGCTTTTTTGTGTATTCCATATATGTTATGCTTTGCCCGTTCATTTCTCCCACATCGTTTTTGGAAGAGAACATAGACATGGCCGACTGCAATGTGCCGGGGTCTATAATAAAGGAAATTAAGGCAATAGCTATGAGTACGGTAATAAATATACCCATTTGTACTCTAATCTTCTCCAGAACTGCCATCTTGTAGTTTTATTGGTTGTGGTTTTTGTTGTATTTGAGGGTGCGAAGATAATTCTTTTTCTTCATTGGACAAAGTATCCTGTTGAATGTACCCGTAAGAATCAAACGGTTTCAGAATTTTGGCGTTTGTTGCTCTTTCATCGGATTCCATCCCGTATCCCTGAGCAAAGAAATCGGGAGAAGTAAGTCTAACGTAACAATGCGTGTATATTTTTTTATTTTGCTGATCCCAGTAGAGGGTGTCTGTCTCCATGGTTTCTTCTTTCAGCAGGTTTTTTACGACCACGTTTCCTGTGGCTATCCACACTTGCTCTTCCCCGGTCCGGTGCAAGGCTTTATCTGCCGTAATTACTGTTTCCAGGTCCCCCAGAGGCGTATATCCTTCTACCCGGAATGATTGCGGAAAAATCTCGTACGGATCCGATCCCCGCGAATATTTTTCCATGTACGGCGCCGTCAAACGTCCCCGGACAATGCCCCCTTCTACCTGCCAGCCTTCCATATTTGTAATGGTTTGCGTAGGAATGCTGTCCAGGTTACCAAGTGATTCAACGGTAGTCACCCGGTTCTTGCAGGAGACAAACATGGTAGCAAGAGACAGGCCCGTTGCTACCATGATTTGTTTTGTTGTCCGGGAAAAAGTTCCCATTATTTGTTTGTTCTTACCGTCGTTGTGGCCGATAAGCCGTTTGCCCTTACAGAATACCTGGTTCCTTCATCCAGATCGTGCATGAAGGCCTCTTCCGGTGAAGGGAAATACTGCCGGTAAGTGGC
>Ga0209510_1003912_pt1 | contig 13557 bp, 10 predicted proteins | sample BiotimSIPDNA_FD_185749 | JGI IMG/M metagenome (GOLD analysis project Ga0209510, IMG submission 185749) | Anaerobic biogas reactor microbial communites from Washington, USA - Biogas_R1 time_0 SIP DNA (SPAdes) (version 2) | ecosystem: Engineered > Bioreactor > Anaerobic > Unclassified | place... | reverse complement strand
AAACTTGGCAACAAAATCTACCGACTGCTTATCGCTCTGGGGATAGCGGCAGCCTGCTTAACAGGAATGTTTCATTATTTATATTTCCATCCGCAAATACGGGAGTACAATGGGGGTTTATTCTATTTTTTCATCGCTTTGCTGACCGTTTTATTGATCGTCATTTATGCTTTGCTGGCGCGGCAAATATTTGCTCCGCAAAAGCCAGGCGGCAAATTATTTGGGTATGATCATAAAGATAGACCTTTCCGGCCGATTTCCCTGGAGCGGGGTTATAAGAAAAAAGATCTGGCTTTTGAAAATTCCCTGAGTTTAGAGGAACAATTAAATTATCTGAATAAGCTAATTGATAATATTAACGAATTTGTCTGCATATTTGATAGCACCGGTCATATTTACTATGCCAACCGCAAGGCTTGGCAAACCTGGCAGTATAGCCGGCAGGAGCTTTTGGATAAGCACATCGAAGACTTCTTCCCCGAACTTTATCGTGATAAACTGGGTGCGGAAATAGAAAATATTCTGGCCACCGGTACATATAAAATTTTTGAAATTCCGGTGCTTTATCGAGACGGGAGTGAACATCCGGTACGGCTGCACCTGGCTCCGATTAATGAGGAAGTTAACAATGATGTAATTATGGTACTGGGTGAAGATATTACCGTCTATCGTCAGACCCAGGAAAGTCTGCGCAAAGCCCATGATGAAATGGAAAAAAGAGTTAAAGAAAGAACGATTGAACTGGAGAAAATGAACGAGATCCTGCGTATTCAGATCCAAGAACGTAAAAAAATTGAGGAGGCTTTGCGTATTTCCGAGGAGAAATTTTCCCTTGCTTTCCGTCTCAGTCCTGAACCAATCAGTATTAATGTCATGAGCGACGGCAGATATATCGATGTAAATGAGGCTTGGCTAAACTACTCCGGTTATACCCGGGAAGAAGTGATCGGCCGGACACCACAGGAGTTAAATATGCAGATGAAACCTGAACTGAGCAAGGAGCAGATTAGAATCCTGATGACCAAAGGCTGGCTTCGGAATTTGGAGACCAGATATACGAATAAACATGGCGAGGTCAGGGTTGGCCTTTGTTCCATGGCGGCGGTTATGATTAACTATGAATTGTGTGCCTTGATGGCCTCCAGCGATATCACTGAGCGTCGGTTGATCGAGGAAGATCTGGCCCGGCAAACGGAAAGACTGACGGTAACACTAAGAAACATTGCTGATGGGGTAGTGGCCACTAATAAAGATGGAAAAATTGCGCTTGTCAATGAGGCGGCTAAAACAATGCTGGGCAGAAGTGCTGAGGAGGCAGTGGGGACAGATTTCTTCCAGGCTGTTTTGGATCTCAACCCCCGCCCCCGGCCGGTATATGATGAACTTATGTCCATAAAGCCGGCGGCCAGAAATATCTATAACATGGTCTTTTGTCTCAATGGCGAGGAACGAAGCGTGGAATCCAATCGGGCGATTATTAATGACCGGAAAGGCAACTTTATGGGCATGGTTTGGGCATTAAGAGATATAACTGATAAACAAAAGATTGAAGGTGAACTGTTAAAAGCCAGCAAACTAGATTCGCTGGGAGTGCTGGCAGGAGGTATCGCCCACGATTTTAACAATCTGCTTACCGTAATTGTCGGTAATTTAGCGCTGATAAAAATGATGCATGAGGATGATGTGGAAATGATTACTCTGCTGAGCGAGGCAGAAAAAGCATCTTTCCAAGCTAAAGGGCTGACCCAGCAGCTTTTAACCTTTGCCCGCGGTGGCGCTCCCATCAAAGTACCGGTTAATATTGATCTGTTGATTACCGGTTCGGTTAAATTTGCCCTAAGCGGTTCCAATGTACGCAGTGAAATTGATAAACCGAAGCAGCTCTGGCCGGTTCTGGCCGACATTGGACAACTAAATCAGGTGGCCAACAATTTACTTATCAATGCAATTCAGGCTATGCCCCAGGGGGGGACAATCAAGATTTCGGCCGAGAACATGGTGATTGGTGAGGAAGAAATCACCACCCTGCCGGCAGGAAGATACGTGCGTTTCAGTGTTGCCGATAAGGGAGACGGTATACCGGAGGAGATACGTTCTAAAATTTTCGATCCTTATTTTACGACCAAACCAACCGGAAGCGGTTTGGGACTGGCTACTTCCTACTCCATTATCCGCAGGCATCATGGTTATATTACCGTTGATTCCCAGATTGGCCAGGGGACAACTTTTAATGTCTACCTGCCCGCCTTTGATATGGAAAAAATTAAATCTGATGACATTCAATTCGTTATGAATCGGGGCCGGGGAAGAATACTGATCATGGATGACGATGAACGGATCCGGGAGGCGGTCTCGCAAATACTGGATTCCATTGGTTATGAAACAGATACTGCAGCCGACGGCAGCAGTACCTTAAAAATGTATCATGCGGCCATGGAAAAGGGACAGGTATACGATGCAGTTATTCTTGATCTGACGGTTCCGGGCCAGATGGGCGGCCAAGAAGCCATCAAGGAACTGCTGAAAATGGATCCGCAGGCCTGCGTGATCGTGAGCAGCGGCTATTCTAATGATCCCATCATGGCTGATTATGAAAAGTGGGGATTCAAGGGAATTATTCCCAAACCTTACGGGGTTAAGGAACTGAGTGAAACAGTTGCCAATGTTTTAGCAGGCAAAGTGCATTAAATAAAAAATGCCAAAAATAAAAAAACCCTTGCGGGGGTTTTTTTATTTATCCCTAATTTAATTAAAAATGATTAGGTCAACATTTATTCATCAGCCGGCACAGGTGCCTCGACCGGGCATACATCTGCACAGGAACCGCAATCAGTACAGAGATCAGGATTTATTACATATTTGTCTTCTCCTTCGGTGATTGCTTCGACCGGACATTCATCCACACATACGCCGCAGCTGATACATTCATCTGTAATGATATAAGCCATATGTTTCGCCTCCTTGCTACAATCAATTATTTAGAATTATAGTGAACGTATTTTTTTTTGTCAATTTTAAATATCCATTAATAAAACAATCCGGTATAGTAAAAAAAACTGTTTTTTGGCGGTAAAAAAATCAACTATCCCCGGGGTGTACATGGTAGCTATTGCATATTACAATTTGAATTGATAGTCTTATGGAAATATCAGAACCATGAAAAGGAAAGCCAGCGGTGAAATTTATTATAATGGGCAATGGTCTATACGGGGACATTAATTTTTATAGCGGTAAGTTTTCCGGTGCAGAAAGCATACTATGTGCAGATGGAGGGGCAAATTATGCCTATCAGCTGGGCTGGCATCCGGCGGCCATTGTTGGAGATATGGATTCAATCCGGCCGGAAGTCAGGGCCCATTTTGCCGACTTAGGTGTACCGTTTAAATTGCTTTCCCGCCGCAAGGACGAAACCGATACCCAGGCAGTGCTTAACCTGGCAGTTGCAATGGGGGCTGCCGAAATTATTATGCTGGGCTCGCTGGGGAAAAGGCTCGACCATACTTTATCCAATCTATACAGCGGGATGGCTCTGCTCCAACAGGATATTAAAATCAGTCATCTTACACCCGAGGTATGCGTTTATCTGGTTAATAAAAAACTCGAAATTTTGGGCGGGCAGGGCGAGCTGGTTTCCATCCTTTCACTTACCGATACGGCGCGGGGGGTAACCATCAGTGGTTTTGAATATCCGCTGCACAATGTCTGCCTGGAGAAAAGCAATCCTTATGCGGTATCAAATGTGATGACCGGTCAAAAGGGCATCATTACATTACGGGAAGGTATCCTGGCCGTGTTTCATTATTTGCGAGCCGTGATCTAATCGATAATGGAGGAACAGAATTGGACTTCAGTTTATTGTCAGGGGTATCTGCCAGCCCCTGGAACATATTCCGCAATCTTTTGGACATATTTATTGTCGCTTATATTATTTATCGTATATTTGGCCTGATCAGAGAAACCCGGGCGGTGCAGCTGTTTAAAGGCCTTGTTATTTTACTGCTCTTTTCCATCGTAGTCAGCATACTGGATTTACATATGTTGAACTGGCTGTTGGATAAATTATGGATTATTTTTGCCATTACCCTGCCCATCGTTTTCCAGCCTGAACTGAGACGATTGCTGGAGCAGCTGGGCAAAGGCAGTTTCTTCAAATCCTCGGCCGGCCGTCAGGATGCTGAAAGTTACCAGACGATTATTGCCGAAATTACGCAAGCAGTCACCGTCCTGTCCAGAACTAAAACCGGGGGATTGATTATTTTGACCAGGGACACCGGTATCGCTGAATATACTGAAAACGGAATCAACCTGGATGCGCTGGTCTCGTCCGGTCTGCTGATCAATATTTTTGTTCCCAACACGCCTTTGCATGATGGCGCAGTAATTATCAGTAACGGACGTTTAACCAAAGCGTCCTGTGTTTTGCCCTTGAGCCGGAATTCTGAACTGCCCGGGGAACTGGGTACCCGGCATCGGGCCGGTCTGGGCATTACCGAAGAATCTGATGCCATTGCCGTTATTATATCTGAAGAAACCGGCAAAATATCCATGGCCAACGGCGGCCGTCTGTTCAGACCTTTGGAGCCGCAGTACCTGCAGGAATTGTTGATCCGGGAATTACTGCAGAGTGAGCCTGAGAAAGCAGGCCTTTGGAGGAGGTGGCTGCCTAAATGAAAAATAAAAAGCAGGAGATGAAAAATAAAAGCTTGGGGATGAAACTTTTATCTCTGCTGATGGCGGTAATGCTGTGGTTTTACGTGGTGAACCAGGGCGGAGCAGCGACGAGTCAAAATTATCAGCAAGCTAACCTGAATTATTATAATGTACCGGCAGGACTGACCGTTGTCGGACCGGAAAGCGTGTCGGTAAGAATATGGGGGAGTACGAAAGACACCGGCAGCGTCGTTGCCTATGTCGATCTTGCCGGCATGCAGCCGGGATCATACCGCGTAGCAGTAAAGGTCAAACCGCTGCAGGGAGTGATGTTTGCTACAGTGCAACCGGACAAAGTGGATATTGAACTGAAAAACCCGGCTGAGCGGAGCTTTACAATCAAATATGAGCTGGCCCAGAGCCTGCCAGTTGGGGTTGAACTGCGCGATGTGACTATTTCTCCGGAAAAATGCATCGTCAGGGGAGAACCACAAGCCATCAGCAAGGTAGCCTTCGTATATGCGCAGATCAATGCGGGCGAAGAAATGGGTATTATTAGCCAGCAGTCACCGCTGGTAGCCAGGGACGCACAAGGCAATAAGATAAACCGAGGTATCGAGCTGGTTCCGGCGACCGTAAATGTCTACGCGGTGGCAGAAAGTAAAAAGGTAACCAAAGAGCTGGCGGTGAAACTAAAATTCAAAGGAAAAGTGGCGGACGGTTATAAAATGGGGCAGGTCAGCTCAGACCCAGATGTGGTTTCCGTGCTGGGTGAAGAAAACATCCTGACCCCCATGGAAGAAATAATCAGTCAGGAAATCGATCTATCGGAAAGGAAAGAGCGCTTTACCCAGGTGGTAGCGCTGCAGGCGCCGGAAGGAATGATTATTTCACCGGCACAGATTCATGTGGTCGTAAATATTGAACCGATTGGCATCGAGGTGGAACCATGAAGGTAAGAGTGCGTGAAATACGCTTATCGCTGGATGAAGATGAATCCCGTCTGCCTATGTTGGCTGCCCATAAATTGGGAATAGCTCCCCGGGATATCTTGAGCTGGAAACTGACAAAAAAAGCCATCGACGCCCGGCGCCGAAACATTTATTTTTCCTATACCTTGGACGTTGAGCTGGCCGAGGGCATCAAAATTGCACCGGAATGTTTTGAACAACCGGAAATCAGTCTGCTGGAGGAGAAACAGCCGGCAGCGCTTATACCGGGAAGCAATAAACTTGGCATTGCCCCAATTATTGTGGGGGCGGGGCCGGCCGGACTTTTTGCCGCGCTTTTGCTGGCCCGCCATGGTTACCGTCCGGTTGTGGTCGAACAAGGCCAGGATGTTGATCAGCGGGTACAGGCGGTGGAGCGGTTTTGGTCAGGGGGATCTTTGTCCAGGTATTCAAACACCCAATTTGGGGAAGGCGGCGCGGGAACTTTTTCCGACGGAAAACTAACTACCCGCAGCGGCGATCCGAGAGTCGAATATGTACTGAAAACATTTGCCGAATTCGGCGCCGATCCGGAAATCATGTATGTGAAAAAACCGCATGTGGGAACCGATCGCATTCGTCAGGTGGTTAAAAATATTCGTCGCGAAGTAATCCGCTTGGGCGGCGAAATTTATTTTTCCGCCCGCTTAACAGATATAATTATTAACCAGAAGCAGCTAAAAAGCATAATAATAAACAATGACACCGAGCTTGCTTGTGATGTCCTGGTTTTGGCGGTAGGCAACAGCGCCCGGGAGGTCTATAAGCTGCTGGCCGGCAAAGGGATCAGCCTGATTCCCAAGTCTTTTGCCCTGGGGGTCAGGGTGGAACATCCCCAGCAGTTGATTGACACGATCCAGTATGGTGAATATGCCGGCCATCCCCGTTTACCGGCGGCTGATTACCAGTTCACTTACCAGGATCGCAGTACCGGACGCTCCCTGTATACTTTCTGCATGTGTCCGGGCGGAACCGTTATCGCCTCATCATCAGCGCCTGACGAAGTAGTGGTAAACGGCATGAGCTATTTCAGCCGTGACAGTGGTTTGGCCAACAGTGCTCTGGTGGTTACGGTGCAGCCGGCAGATTGGGATCATGAGCCGTTGGGGGGGGTGAGGCGACAGCAGGAACTTGAACAGAAAGCATTTGTTATGGGCGGCGGCAATTATTTTGCCCCGGCACAGTACCTGAAAGATTTCATCAATTACCAGGTTTCCACCGATCTGAATGGTACGCTGGCCAGTTATAAACCGGGCGTAACCGGGGTCAACCTGTGGCAGTTGCTGCCGCAGGAAATAGCCGAAGTCATGCGCCGGGGGCTGCTGGTTTGGGATAAAAAGGCGCCCGGATTTATCCATGAGCAGGCCATAATGACCGGAGTGGAGACTCGTACTTCAGCGCCATTACGTATCGAGCGCGATCAGACGCTGAATTCCGTTTCCGTAGAGGGTATCTATCCCTGTGGGGAAGGAGCCGGTTATGCCGGTGGCATCGTCAGCGCAGCGGTAGACGGATTAAAGGTGGCGGAAAAGATCATTTCCGGCTTTGAGACACCGCGTTTGATAGCAGAGATTGACAGCTGTCAGGTGCAAAGAGGCAGTCAACTACCTGCTCGGGAAGATTGCCAATAAAATACTTTACCCAAACCGGGAAAAAAAGCATACCATCCATATACGAGGATTTTCATGATTTCAAAATGCAACATCGAGAAATACACAAAATATTGAGCGCTATTACCAAAATATTTTCGAACTTTTTGATTTAAAGCTGATTTTACAAAAGTCTCAATCAATCACAATGATTTAATTAAAAAACCAGCGTCGGTTTTGAGACGGCGCTGCTAGGGAGGACATTATTAATGGGTATTCTATTTGGGACTGACGGAGTAAGAGGGATTGCCAATACGGAATTAACACCGGAGATGGCCTTTGATCTGGGTCGGGCCGGCAGTTTTGTGCTGGCGCAGCAGGATAGCAATTCCAGAGCACGGATAATGGTGGGCAAAGATACCCGGGTATCAGGCGATATGCTGGAAGCAGCTTTACTGGCCGGGATCTGTTCTACTGGTGCAGATGCTCTGACCCTGGGGATTATTCCTACCCCGGCGGTGGCCTATCTGACCCAGCAATATAAAGCATCCTGCGGGGTAGTCATATCTGCTTCCCACAACCCGGTACAGGACAACGGCATCAAATTCTTCGGTTCCAACGGCTACAAGCTGCCCGACGAGATCGAAGCCCGGATTGAAAAGCTGGTTTTGGCCGGAACCAGGGATTTAGTCAGACCGCAGGGAGCAGATGTGGGTAGGATTTATGATGTGGCCGAGGCCACCAATCGTTATTTGGCCTTTTTAGGCTCCTGCTATACCGAACAGAAGGATTTAAGCAATCTCACCGTGGTATTGGACTGTGCCAACGGGGCGGCTTATCAGGCAGCACCACGCTTGTGGGAGAGTCTGGGCGCCAGGGTGATCGCCATCAATAATCAGCCCAACGGCATTAATATCAATGAGGCCTGCGGATCGACGCACACCTCTTCCCTGAAAAGTGCGGTCGTCCATCACCAGGCTAATCTGGGCATCGCCTATGACGGCGATGCTGACCGCTGCATTGCCATTGATGAATGCGGCAATGAAGTGGACGGAGATTTTATCATGACCATCTGCGCACTTGATATGTTCCGCCGGGGGGCACTGCAACCCAACCGGGTCGTGGCCACGGTCATGAGTAATATTGGTCTTGAAATCGCCCTGAAAAGAGAAGGCATTATAGTAGACAGCTGCGCTGTCGGCGACCGTTATGTGTTGGAAAAGATGATTGAAAAAGGAGCCCTGCTGGGCGGCGAGCAATCCGGACATATCATTTTCCTTGAGCATGCCACCACCGGCGACGGTCTGTTGAGTTCACTGAAACTGGCCGAAGCAATGCAGAGAACCGGTTTACCTCTTTCCGAACTGGCTCGGGAGATGGAAAAACAGCCCCAGATACTGGTCAATATCAAGTTGGAAGACAAGGATACCATCCTGGCTCATACGCTGGTCAAGGATTCACTGCTGCGGGCCGAAAACAAACTGGGGGAAAACGGGAAACTGGTGGTAAGACCTTCCGGAACCGAGCCCTTGGTAAGAATTATGGCCCAGGGTCCGGATCAGCATTTATTGCAGGAGGTGATAGATGAAATAAGTGCGGCCGTAAAAGAAGCCCAGGAAAAATAAAAGAGGCCTGCCCAGGCCTGTAAGCGCCAGACCCGCACACAGCGGGTGACGAGGCGGGGGTTTATCGAAATTTCGGCGGGTGCCCCCCGGTTGCCACAATCGTCAGCAGAGTTACAAAAAGCATAGCAATATGTGCACAAAATTCTCTGCCCGTGGAATATAAAAGAATTATTAAAAAGATATATGTCGTTGCTTGCGGGACTGCTTATAAACCAAAAAACTGGCCAAATCAGTCACGGTAGAATAATATTATAAGTAATAAGTGGAACAGGATTTCCCGATCGGCTATTTGAAACCATAAAGAGTCAGGGGGCTTACCCCCCTGACTCAAAGCATATTTAGGCAGGTTTATGGATGGAACTGTACAGTTTATAGCCGCCGCTGATGTTTTTGACCTTGAAACCATGCTGACGCAGGATGCGGCTGGCGATATAGCTGCGCAGACTTACCTGGCAGTAGGTGATGATTTCCCGATCCCGGGGCAGTTTGTCCAGATGGTCGCGCAAATCGTCCAGCGGGATATGATGGGCCCCCGGTACCATTCCATACTCAACTTCATCGGGGGTACGTACATCCAGTAGAAAAGCACCGTTATTGACCAGGTTTTCAACCTGCTGCCAATAGACCACTTCCACATCTCCCCGCACCATGTTGCCGGCCACATAAGCAGCCATGTTGACCGGATCCTTGGCGGAAGAAAAAGGCGGCGCATAAGCCAGTTCCAGTTCCTGCAGATCAAACACGCTCAAGCCGGCATGGATGGCAGTGGCTAACACGTCAATGCGTTTGTCTACTCCGTCATAACCCACGATCTGTGCACCTAAAACCTGGCCGTCCCCGGGGGTAAACAGCAGTTTCAGGGTCATTTGGGTAGCGCCCGGATAATAGGTGGCATGGGAATTGGGGTGAATATGGCAGACCATATAGTCCCAGCCCATGCGCTGCAGATGTTTTTCGTTTTTGCCGGTCATGGCAACGGTCAGATCTTTGAATTTGACAATGCCGGTACCTTGACTGCCGGGATATTTAAGCGCACGTCCGGCGATATTGTTGGCAATGATCCAGCCCTGGCGGTTGGCCGGCCCGGCCAGGGGAACGAGTGCATCCTGGCCGCTTTGATAGTCTTTAATCTGTACGGCATCACCGGCAGCATAGATATAGGGGTCGGACGTTTTGAGGCTTTCATCCACCAGGATTCCGCCGGTTGCCCCCAGTGCAAGCCCGGCCTGTTCGGCTAACCAGACTTCAGGTCTGACGCCGATGCCCAGGATTACCAGGTCAGCAGCAATCTCTTGGCCGCTGGACAAGATAACCTTATCTGCATTGGCATCGCCTTGCAGAGCCTGCGGGCGGTCATTTAAGACAAGATTTATACCCTGGCTTTTTATATAATTATGCACGATGGCAGCCATTTCGGTATCAAGCGCATTCATTACCTGTGGCCCGGCTTCCACAATGGTTACGGCAATTCCCCGGTGATGGAGCATTTCCGCCATTTCCAGGCCGATAAATCCACCGCCGACGACTACGGCTTTTTTTACTTCTCCGACATCGATATAATGACGGATGTAATCAGTGTCGGGAATATTTCTTACGGTGAAAACGTTGCGTTTATCTACCCCCGGAAAATCAGGTACAATAGGTTTGGCGCCGGGACATAAAACGAGATAATCATAATTTTCCCGGTAAACGGTTTGATCCTGCAGGTTTTGTACCTCAATTGCTTTTTCCGCCGGGATAATACGTACTACCTCCTGACGGGTACGTATGTCCAGATTAAAACGCCGGGACATACCCTGCGGGGTCTGTACCAGCAGATGGTTACGGTTTTGAATTACATCACCAACGTAATAGGGGAGTCCGCAATTGGCAAAGGAAATATCCTCGCCCCGTTCAATCATGATGATCTCAGCTGTCTCATCCAACCTTCTCAATCTGGCCGCAGTGGTTGCGCCGGCGGCCACTCCGCCTACAATAATAACTTTTTTACCCACCAATCAACACCTGCCTTTTGTAAATTAGGAGTTGGGAAAAATTAGACTAAATTAAAATTATAAGGGAAGAGTATTTTACCATATTATATACTATAGGGGGGTATGTGGCAAATGTTAGTTTGGTTTTTATCTGTCTTTGGTCTGATTTGCTTTGGCCGCCAACCTTTCCGGGTAGTGCAGTAGCAAACAGATATAGAGTCGGGCGCTGCATTTTTGCATAATGCAAAATCCTCATTTAAACAAGCAGTAATTTATAACGGTTGGAGCTGTAATATTCTGCCGCCAGGAAGGAAAATATGGCATAATTCTAGAAAGATAGCGGTGTAATAATTAGTTACCGGGGATTCATTTTAGAGAACTGGCAAAAATAATTCAGGAACAGGAGAGAATAAAGGATGAGTTTTGACGAGAAGATTGCAGAGCAAATTAAAAATTTTGAAAATCTGCCTTATCACAAGTTTATTGGCTTGCAGTATGTGGATGCCGGCGAGGGTTTTGCCGAGATGATGTTGACGGTAAAAAATGAGACCATGAATGCCAACGGTGTTTTACATGGGGGCATGTATTATACCCTCTGCGATCTGACTGCTTCTGCGGCTCTGGAGACAAACCTGCCCGCGGGTCATTTTTATGTTACCCATGATATTAATGTATCCATCTTTTCTTCGGTCAGCTCCGGTACGGTCAAAGCCCGGGCGGAAGTTTTGAAATCAGGTAAAAGAATGGCTTTTGTTGAGGCCCGGGTATATAACGATAAAGGCGAAATGCTGGCGGTGGGGCGTTTGACCAAAACACTGTTGGCCCGCAAACCAAAATAGACAGCAATGGTGCTTGCATTGTTTGGGCCTATCCATAGGCCGCAGCAGATTGACATTATCCAGCCTATATTCTATATATGATCCAAACTTAAATCGTCACATCACATTGAACCGGTTTACCTTTTACTTTAATGGCCATCTATTTACTTTACATAGGTATGAAGGGCATGGCATAAATTTTCTTAAACACCAATCGCAAAATTTTTAATACGAGAGGGGTAAATAATGAGGAATCCGATGTTTGACGTATTAAAAGGTCTGGGTATCATTTCGGTGGTTTTCAGTCATGTCTACCGGGGAGGAACCGATCCGCTGGCGGTATTTATCCGGGAGTTGGCCATGTGGAGCGTGCCTATGTTTTTTATCGTCCAGGGGCATTTCATGCAGATGGGTCTGCAGAAGGGCTGGCTCACTTCTTCCTGGGATAAAATCAAAAAAAGCTACATACCTTACCTGTATTGGGCGGTTGCCTACGGGGTGTTTTATTACCTGACCATTGGCAAAACATTCTCCGTGATAGACTTGATCCTGGGCAAGACCGCCCTGCATCTTTACTATATGTTTTACTACATTATCTTTGCAATTTTTATGCCCCTGCTTTATTTTCTGCCCAAAATATGGCGGGTAATCATCCTCTGGCTGATGATTGCTGTCAATATCTATTGGCTATTGATGCTGGAATTGAGCCGCATGTATCATTTTCACTGGATTAGCTATTCGGGGCCGGTGCCCATGAAATGGTGGGGATTTATTGCCATCGGCATGTTGGTCGCAGAATATCCCCAGGTTAAGGATTATATCTGCAAACATACCCGCGCCTTTTTGGTCGGCGGAATCGCAGTGGCAGCCATGGGGATGATCATTCCCTATATCAACCATACCACCGGTTATTTGTTCAACAAAGTGGAAATTTTCCCGCTTTCCATTGGGTTGGTTGTGGCTTTGGCCATCTATTACAGCCGGGACGATGCCTTTGGCAAACAAACCTTGGCCTATATCGGGGAGCGAACCTTCGGCATATATCTGGCCCATTTCTTTATGGTTGATTATCTGAGGCAAACGTTGCTGCCGGGTGACCGAACCCTGGTAGTCATCATTATTCTGGTCATTTGCATCGTGGTCAAGGATAACAAGGATCGCCTTAAAGCTGCCTGGGCGGCTAAACGCAGCGGGAAAAACGTGGCTGCTTAGCTGGCCGCAATTTTAAAATGGGGGATGATACAAATGTGGGAAAAGATCAGCCGCTTCTATCCGCCCTGGCTGGATGTGATTGGCATTCTTTGTCTGGGTTTCATATGGATCTATACGGGCGCCCGATACGGTCTGATGGCGGAACAGATTCCCACCCATTTTGGCTTCAGCGGAACGCCTGATGCCTGGAGTGCCAAGTCCTTCGGTTCCGTATTTATGCTGCTGATCTTAGGCACAATCGTATGGCTGTCCATGTTTTTGACAAATTATTTTTTAATTATCAAACCGGAAGATCCGCGTAAATATATTAATCTGCCCCAGGCCCGGAAAGATGCCATGAGCCAGGAGCAGATCGAAGCGATCCGGCGGGTTGTCGTACTTGGGATAGCCTTGATCAATCTGACCGTAGTGCTGATGTTTACGGTCATTCAGTATGGGATGGTCAATTCTGCGCTGGGTAAGCAGAACGGATTGGGTTGGGGAGTCAATGTTCTGGTGGGGATCTTGCTTATCGAGGCTGCCTGGCTGACCTGGAAAACTTTTTCGCTGAGCAAACCGGACAACCGCACCAAACGGCAAGTCAAATAGTCCTGGCAGAAATGAAAAACCCCTGCAGTTAGGCTGCAGGGGTTAAAACTTGTATATGGTGGCGGAGAAAGACACGGGACTCTTTTAACAAAAGACCTATTACCTCTCTTTGA
>Ga0209510_1003911_pt1 | contig 13560 bp, 8 predicted proteins | sample BiotimSIPDNA_FD_185749 | JGI IMG/M metagenome (GOLD analysis project Ga0209510, IMG submission 185749) | Anaerobic biogas reactor microbial communites from Washington, USA - Biogas_R1 time_0 SIP DNA (SPAdes) (version 2) | ecosystem: Engineered > Bioreactor > Anaerobic > Unclassified | place... | reverse complement strand
TGTTTTGGCTGCCCCGTAAAAAACCAATGCACTAAGTCAAGTGGTAATCGCAGGTTACAAAGGAACATTCGTATGGAGCAGTTCCGGGAAGAAGCCCGTAACAAGCTGCTTTCGGATACCGGTCGAGAAATCTATGGGCGGCGCAAAGTTGAAGTAGAGCCCGTATTTGGGCAACTTAAGTGGAATCGAGAGTTCCGACGATTCCTACTTCGTGGCCTGGAAAAGGTTAAGGCAGAATGGGGGATCTTATGTATCGCCCATAACATGAGAAAGGTTGCAGGAGCCAGAGCTTAACAGCTCTGTTCTTTTTTAATTTTATAATTTTAGCCAATTAAGCTTAGTTTGAAGGACAGATTAAAGAGAGGCTGACCCTATCCATTTTTGGATTTGGGACAGCCTCTTTTTCTGATTACCGCTGCTTTACCTTACAACCTTCTCCACAAAACTATTGAGAATAGCTGCTGCCTGTGCTCTGGTGGCATTGCCGGCAGGCATCAGCCTGTTGCCATCTCCTTGGATCAGACCTTGGGCATTGGCCCAAGATATGGCGTCCTTTGCCCAAGTTGACACTTCTTGGGCATCTGCAAATTTGGATAAGTCTGCTTTAGCTGTTATATCGTATCCTTTGAAGCCGGCATAGTTCATCAGAATTGCTGCCATCTGCTCACGGGTGATGCTGTTTTCGGGGCCGAAGCTGCCGTCGTCGTAACCGCTTACAATTTTGTTCTCTGATGCCCAAGCTACTGCATTGGCATAGTATTTACCGGCCGCTACATCGCTGAATCCATGGGTCCCTGCTGTGGGAGCACCTTCCAGGCGGTGCAGGATGACAACGATCATGCCTCTGCTAGTTACACCATTAGGGTCAAATGTGGTGCCACTGGTGCCTTTCATTAAATCCTTTTCATATACATATTTTACTGCTTCGTAGTACCAGCTATCTGTTTTTACATCTGTAAAAGGATTGACCCATTTATCTTCTATTACGGTTTCGTCCTTTCCTACTACATAAAGGGATAAATGATTTAAGTTAAAGCTAACCACCCCGTCTTTAAAGGTACAGTCGAGTTTTTCTAGCTCGCCCTCATCATTTAGATACCATACGGCTGCCGGCAGTTCTCCTTCATAAGCTACCTCTATGGTTAATGCTCCGTCAAATTCGGTAATGTTTTTACTACCCATGAGGATATTGATGTCAAATACTAGATCTCCGCTTTTAACTGCTGCTTGTTGTGCGGCAGTAAGCGTGTTTGTGGGTATGGTATTTAACTCCAGATTTAGATCAGCATTCGGTGCTTGAGCTAATATGGAGGCTAAGGCTTCATTATTAATGGTAGCCGTTCCTTCTGGAAGCCTTACTGCCACATCTAAATTAGCATTTTCAAAGGAGCTTAGGGCATTATTAGGTATATTAACTGCTGCTGTGTTTCCGGCTGCTTGCAAGTCTAAGATGGCTTGACCATTCTGGCTCTGGCTAATGATGTCATCCACTTGAGTATTAGTCATGGAAAGAGTGGCTACTCCATTGGAGGTAGTATAATCCACTTTTACTGTGCCATCTGCTGCAGGGGTAGTAGCAGGCGTGGTCGTTGAGCTGCCACCACCAGTGTTTTTATAAGTGGCAGTTACTGTCACTGGTTTGGCGGGCATGGTGAAGGTCGTGTTTGAAGAGTTAGCATTGGCAAAGTTTATGCCGTCGCTTGTAGTCCACTTATCGAAAACCTTGCCGGAAGCCGGATCATTAGCGGTGATACTCACAGTGGCATTTGCAGCAAAGCTTCCTCCTCCCGAACCGCCGTTAACCGTAACCAAATAGATGCCGGCAGGTGCGTCCTTGTAAGTGGCGGTGACTGTCACCGGTCTGGCGGGCATGGTGAAGGTCGTAGCTGAAGAGTTGGCATTGGCAAAGTTTATGCCGTCGCTTGTAGTCCACTTGTCGAAGACCTTGCCGGAAGCCGGCTCATCAGCGGTGATACTCACAGTGGCATTTTCAGCAAAGCCTCCTCCCCCCGAACCGCCGTTAACCGTAACCAAATAGGTGCCTGCAGGTGCGTCCTTATAAGTAGCGGTGACTGTCACCGCTCTGTCGGGGATGTTGAAGGTCGTGCTTGGGGCAGCAGCATCCTTAAAGCTTACACCCTCTGTTTCAGTAGTCCACTTGTCAAAGACCTTGCCCGCTGCCGGGGGATTGGCGGTGATAGTTACGGTGGTGCCTTCACCAGCCCACCCCCCTGAAAGGTTCGAGGTGCCGCCGATAACACGTACCGTGTGCAGTCCGGCCGCCAGCGAATTCCAGTTGGCAGAAAAGGTCTGACTAGCAGTCACTTCAAAGGGAAAATTCGCCGAACCTGAGCCTTCAGTAGACCAATTCATAAAGATGTGATCGTCTTTGAGCGGATTGGCAGGCTTGGAAACGCTGTAGGTGTCATAGCCCCACAGATAGATAGCGGGGACCGGAGAACCTTCTTTGGAATCAAATAAGATGCTGATAGTGGGGGGAGTATAATCATGGCCATCATAAAGACTGCCGAAGGTTTTAATGCTTAACTCCCCGCCGCTATGCTTTACCCGCCACTTTGCGTCGGCGTAGACAGAAGAGGTATCGTCGAAGGAGGCCTTCCCCCCCTCTACTTCAATATAGGGCGCCCAGCTATCCGCGGTGAGAAGGCCGCTTTTCAGCAATACCCCATGGAAGGAGCTTCCAAAGCCCAAGACCTTAACCGTGGGGCCGTCGATGGTCAAAAGTCCGTCGCTGGAATCAAGACCATTCGCATAACCTTCGGATATATTTACTGAATTGAGAGAAACATTCAAGGTGCCGTCACCGCTGTAGAGAGAACCGGAGGTATTACCCGCCGCCATCGTCCCGCCGCAATGATTAGTTCCTTTCACGGTGACCCGATAAGAATTAATTTCGTACTTGCCGATATCCATATTATCGAAAATATAAGTTGAGGCTGAAAACTTATCATTCCATACGACCAAAGGAGCATTGCCTGTCAAAGTAAAGCTGGCGGCTTTTTTAGCGGTCAGAATCGTCAGGCCATCCTGGGAAGAGATGCTATAATATTCCGATTTACTGACAGGAGATGCTAGGTCAACAGTAGTTTCAGGCAATATCGGCTTAGTGATGATCCCTTCGGATTCTTTCACCGTACCGGTTACTTCAAAACTTCCGCTGTTATTAATGGCTTTACCGGTTACATCACCGTCGATAAAGACTGAACCTCCATTATTGATAATTGTTGTATTATTTTGGGTTCCTGCTTCAAACCAAAAATCTCTGTCAGGATCCCCGGTATTATTGGTACCGGCAATTGTCTTAAAATGAGCGTTGCTGCCGACCGTTACCGTCAGTGGATCATTGTCGCTTAAGGCCGCGCTATAATTATTGCCGGTGGTGTTATCCAGGGTCAAGCTGCTGTTCGCAGCAATCTCAAGGGTACCCCCGGACATGGCCATGGGGAACTCTCCCGAGGCTGCCGAGGCAGTTACCTTGGGACCATTTATAATACAGCTTGAGCCGTATACATCGATACCATTGCCGTCATATCCCGTGGCTGTGACGATTAAGGTTCCTGGCCCGTCCAGGCTTAGATTTCCGGTGGAGATCAGCCCGTAGGTTCCCATAAGACTGTTAGCGCCTGTCAAATTCAGCGTAATGGGGACATTGTCAGCCCATTTCTGACCGCTGAAGAGGGCAACGGCAGAGGTGTAATAACCTTCGCCGAAGACCTCCGCTTCGGAGGCGGTGATTTGGACATTGTCCAAAGTTATCGTGAAATTATCCGTCGTCTCTGCCGCGGCTTCCTCCGGAGCTTTTACCGCTAGAGAGTTATTAGTGCCCTTTAAAGTGAGGCCACCTTTTTTTAGAATCAGGAGCCTGGGCAGCGATTCATCAACGCCGTTTTTCCCGGTATATTCCCAATTAGAGCCGCCGGTAACGGGGTCATCTCCCAGATAGGAGATATCGATAGTGGTTTCCTCACCGGTAAGCTCCGCCACCGTCTCATAGGTCGCCGTCACAGCCACACTTCCTGCGGGCATTTTAAATTTGGCTGTGGCATCGGTCTTCGCCGTTCCCTCTGTGAAGTCAACTGCCGGGACTATAGTCCATTCCTGGAATTTCCTGCCGCTGGGATTGTCGGCGGTAAGAATTACAATTTCGTCCTTTGAGGCGATTTTTTTATCGGATTCACCGCCGGTAACTGACACTTGGTAAACCCGCTGCCCGTTGATAAAGAGCGTGCCCCCCTGAAGAAGAGGATTCCCGTCGATGGCGCCGTTAATATTCACCGTTCCGGCGGATACCGTCAGATCCCCGGTAAGATTGCCGTGTACTGTTACCTCCGCTTCAGCGCCGTTAACCTCTAAACTTCCCGCAATCTGCCCTTGAGCAGGATCGGCATTTTTCTCCCCGGTGGTCAGGGTTCCCCCGCTTATGGTTATATTAGCGTTATTTAAAGAAGTTCCGACAGCCCTTGGCGTTCCTTTGGCAGTAACAGAGCCGCCGGTAATTATCAGGGTTTGGGCATAAATGCCGCTATGACTGCTGTTTACTGAACTGCTGCTTGCAATAACCTGGGCGTTACCGGAAACCTCCACTTTCCCGGAAGAATGGATGCCGCTGTTACCCGTGCTGGCGGCCCTGACCACGGCATTGCCGCTAATATCAATATCCCCTCCGGCCTGAACACCTGGGGCTTGAAAGCCTGAATCGGCAGTCACGGAGGCGGAACCGGAAATAGAAATGTTTTTGGCCTCAATACCGGTGATACTTTTCCCGCTTCCGCTGAGAACCAAAGCGCCTTCTTTAAGATTGAGATCGCCTGTAAGATATATTGCCTTGTTCCAGTCGCCGCCAACGTTTGCCTGGATGGCGCCGCTTTCGACCGTCAGGTTTTTGGCGGCTAGGGTATTGTAATTGTTTCTGGTCAGGGTCAGCTTGCTGCCCTCAGCTGCTTCGCTGATTATAATATCTCCTCCGGTATAATAGATAGATTCGGCACTTGTCTCTCCAGAGATGACAAGGTTTACTGTAGCAGTCCCGGTAAACCGGATTTCTCCTGTAATTGCTCCTGTCAAGGTGAGGGTTTTAGTTGCCGCTATCCAGCTCCAGCCGGTACCAGATTGATTCGCGCCGACATCGGGCAGACTATAGCCGCCTATAGTAATGCTTATGATCTCCCCGCCGTCTTCCGTATAATCATAGGCCCCACTTGCAGAAGACCACTGGCTGGATTTAACCATCTCTTTATCACTTGCAAGGTCCGCGTCACTGGCAACCTCCATGACGGCCACCACGCCCGGCGTCGTCCAGTCCCACGCCGTGCCGTTAAGCGTCGGCGGGCCGCCCTCCATCTCGCCTGTTCCAGCAAAAGCCGTCATAGGCAGCATGGTAAATATCATACACACCGCTAAAAACAGACTGCCCATTCGTTTCCATGTTACTTTAGATTTCATTTTAAGTTTTTCCCTCCTTAATAAGAGTCTCCCAGAGTCATTTTCATTATTTCGTTATAGGCCAGTTCCACCACTGCTATCCCGTTTTTATACCAGTGGACAAAGCCGCCATCGGTATCAGCCGTCTGCCACACAGCCGAATTTTGCAATACTCCGAAGCGGAAGTTTTCCAGCTTGGGCTTCATATCAATTGTCACACTGTTTCCTGTATCAAAGGTCACTCTCAAAATACTGTTTTCCAGCGGCTCGACCTTGTTTATGGGCTTCCCCTTCATGGCTCCACCTCCTTATGTGAAAAATGAAAAAGCCACTGTATTTTTCATTGTACAGCGGCTTTTTCTTTTTGTAGTGTGACCATTTGTCACTTCTTTTTAATTTTTTAGTAGTTTTTCCAATGCCAAGCGTTTATTTTTCCCCTGCTCTTCGATGCCAAGCTTGTTAAAGATTCTGGAAAGATGGTTTCTAACCGTCCCTTCCGCCAGGTGAAGCTCCTCAGCAATTTCCATATTAGTTTTGCGCTTAGCTGCTAATCTGGCAATCTTTAATTCCTTTTCTGACAAGCCATGGTCTTCATATTCTATAAAATGTTCTAAAGATATTTTCCGTCTTGAATCGCTGAATCTCTTTGCCAAAGCTATTATCTTTTCAATTTCTTTCTCATATAACCCTGAAGCTTGAAGCTCTATTAGCATATCTAATATGTAGTGTTCACTTTCGGCAAAGGGCATTAAAATCATATCAGGTACTGCCATATCTAAGGCTAGCATCAATTCTTTTATGGCATCCTCTCTTCTGTCTATATATTTAAGAGCTGAAGCAAGCTGAATATGGAGCCAAATTTCACAGAGTACATTGTTATATATGCCATAAAGATTTTCACATTCTTCTTTTCTGGCCAGAACCTGTGTCCATTCCCCCTGGGCCAGCAATAACTGATTATAAAAGGTATGGAGCATAGGGGTTGCCGGAAACATTACCAAGGCTTCGGTTATCCGTCCCTCTGCCATCCATTTAGGTGCTGATTGCGGATGCCCCAGCAGGGCATAGAGAAAGCCTAAACACATATCCAATGTATTTAGCAGCGCATACTGCTGTTCTTTATATAACCATTCCCTGCATTCAAGGCTTACTCTATTCATCTCATTAAAGTCGCCCTTTAAAATTGCCATACGCATGGATAAAAAATTGCAGCATAACATGATGCTGAATTGATTTTTCCGCTTGGCGGCGGATAATGCAATTCGATTTGAAATATCGGCATCAGTTAGCTGTCCTCGTTCATAGAATAAATCAGCCTCAAAGCTATGCTCTGAACCATTACCATGGCCGTCTGAGACCTGATAATAATAGGGCATACACTCCTTCATCTCCGCATTTTCACTATCTGCTCCTCCAACCGCCCTATGATACATCATCAGAACAGAGGGCGCCGAAAATGTCCATACTCCTTTGGGATCTACACTTAAAGATGTCCGGCTTAACAAGGAACAGGCCCGGCGGTGATATTCACTCATTGCAGAGATATCATTGTAAGCTAAAAAGCTTTCTGAAACCTCAGCGTCTCCCAAAAGGTTATCTCTCTCCTCTTGTGTCAGTTGATTATCTGCTTTAAGAGAGTTTAGCAACAGTTTCTTCATCCGTTTAATCTCCGGAATATTATGAAATGAAAAGCTCTTAAGCATGGCTGGAACAAGAGCATAAGGATTTTTTATTAAAATTTCTTCCGGACAGCTTTTAAGCCAGGTAAAGAAAGCATCTTTATGCTCAGAATTCAAGCTTTTTGCCTTGTCTTTTTCTAAGGTGGCAAGTACTCCTTCCCAATCCTGCGCTTTCGCATAAGCAAAATAAGCCTTAATATATTCCTTTTGCTCAAAATGCCATAGACCAAGTCTTTGATAACTCTCCCGCTGATAATCCTCCGGTTTTTCAGCAAATTTCTGTCTTGTACACTGGAGCAGCATATGGTGATACCTAAAAATGTTATGTTCATTTTTTGTAATAAAAGCATTGTTTTTTGAAAGAGTATTTATTAAGTCTTTCGCATCATCACTCTGCCACAGGAATGATGCCTGTTGGAGTGTAAATTCATCATCCATGCCAATCAAAATTAAAAATTCCTTCTGACGTTCCGGTAAAGGTTCTAATAAAACTTGATCAATCAGTGTAAATATATCTGAGGAATTTGACAGCCACTGCCCGCTCTGTATGTAAGACTTGAAATTCAAGTAAATCATTGAAATCCAACCTTCACTAAGCTCTGCCAAAGCCATCAATTCATTAGTTTTTACATCTAATTTACAATGCTTTGCATAGACAGCTACCTCCTGATTTTCCAACCGTAAATCATTTACCCTGATTTCACATAGCAAATTACCTAGACGCATTCTTTCTTCTTCATTAAAAATTTGGTTTCTGGACAGGAGAACTAAGTGTACACATTCCGGCAGGCTTCGAGAAAGAAACAGAAGTATTGGTATCAATGATCTTTCACTTAATATATGTAAATCGTCTACAATGAGGTAAAGTGAGCTTTCACTTTTTGATAATGCATCATTTAACATTCCAGCCAGTACAGAAATAGCTCCTCTATCTTTAGGATATCCCAAGGCCTTTAACTGCTCTGTTAATTTAGGATAGCCTCTAAAGGCTCTGCAAAATCCATTCCAAAAATCTGTAATACTATCTGTAACTATCATTTGCTTAAGAATAATAGTATTGGTATGGCTTTTTACTTCTCTCTTTGCCCACCAGTTTACAGCCGTGGTTTTACCAAAGCCCATAGGAGCAATTACTGTTGTAATGGGATGGTTACTAATTTCATTTAGTCGATGCTTTAATCTTTCGGTGATAAAAATATGGTTTAATCTATGATAATACTCCACGGAACCACCTTCTCGTCCTTATTCTTCTCGCAAAATCTTCATAATAAACTACATCAGAAATCAAACAAGGCCGATGCGTCAAACAGAATGTCACTTGGCATACACACTTTATGTTTTTCACAAAATGAATTTATAAATTCACTTGTCGGCTCTTTATGATTCTGATATTCTTGTGCAAGTTCGTTTTTTATATCTTCACGTTTTGAATCAGCCTTTTCCGCATCCACATAAATAATTCCATATAATATGCCAAATGAAAAGTATATTTCGTATGGTCCATCTTTTGAAGAAAATAAACTCACTTCGATTTTTTCATCATATACTTCATTAATTTCCATATAGGTATTCTTATAATGCCTGTCCTCTTCTGAAAAAAGTTCTGTCACATTTTTCCAATTGTGCAAATCTACATACCTCACTTTCATTTATTATAAACATCCGGCCCGACCCCTTGTCACGCTATGGAATTTATTTTACTTGCATTTTGTTCTGCTCCATACATACTTTGTTCCGTCCTGCGCGCTTCGCGGCATAAGCGGCCTTATCCGCTCGATCGATTATGTTTTCATAATTTCTGACATGTTCATCGCCACAATAAACAACTCCAATACTGACGGTTGTATAATGTCCGTATATATCTGTATTTTGCACGGTAATCCTTAGACTTTCTGCGATGGATAACAGTTCTTCCTCGTCATATCCATATGCCATTGCCACGAATTCCTCTCCGCCATAACGATAGAAATCTAGCCGAAAATTCTGTGTGAATTTTTTAATCGTTTCTCCAAAACGATTCAGATATTTGTCGCCGATGGCGTGACCGTAGTTGTCATTAAAGTCTTTGAAGTAATCAATATCAATCATCAGGATTCCGGATGGTTTTTCTGCACCTGTTGTTTCCAGAGCCGCCAGAGTTTCAAACAGTTTGCGGCGGTTTAAAAGACCTGTAAGCACATCTGTTTCTTTTTCAATAGTCAACAAGCGATGGGCCTCGTAACTTTCTAGGCGAACCTGCACCAACGTTTTTCCGAGATAACACCCTAAAATTGAAGCGCACAGGCAATTGAGGGTATCATCAAGTGCATATTGGGGTTTTAGATAAAACGCCAATATGGTATGTACCACCAGCCAGAAGGCCAAAAATAGTATGCTACGGCGGGGAATGTCAATGAAACTAAGCGGCATGATGACGAACCCTCCCAGCAGGATTGTCGCTCGCATATCGGGTGAGTGAATAACGCTAAGATATATCCCTAATAGGAACAGGACAGAAAAACTGGCATATAGCCCAATATACGTGTGCTTTTTCATAGCAGGAATCTTAAACAGTAAGAACAGAGCGAAAAAAATCGAGAATGAAAACAGGTAAGCAGGGACAGCATCAGCCTTTGTATTGCTAAAAGGCACAGACGCCAGCGTAAATAATACTAATGCCCACCCCAGAAAAAGTAGTGTGGATAGCGTCTTTTCGTTATACTCATTTACTGCTCTGCGGTTTACAGAAGCAAGCTGTATATAGTTATTTTCTTGTTTCCAAAATATCTTAAACCGTTTCTTCATATCGTTTCCCCCGGCAAGATTTGCATTAAACATGCCAACCTGCCATATAGATCTTAATTCATCATCGCATATCGCCAATTAAAACCATAAGATCCGACCTGACCACACAATCTCAAAAATTCCCGAAAAAACATCTAACCTGACCTCTCGGGAGCGTTGACATCTATCCTGCTCTGTCACCAAGCTATGACATCCCTGCCATTTGCCGGCCACATACTAATTTCATCCCTGCTTACGTTGTCAGATGTTAATGCTACTCTAATAATAGGCCAGATGCTGGAGAAAAAATAGGCCACCTTAATATTCCAATCCTGTATGATGATGCCTGGCGAGGAAAGGTGGCACACCAGCAACATTAACCAGATTCTACGAAATGAGAAATATATCGGCGACGCTCTGCTGCAGAAAACCTACACAGTTGACTTTCTCACGAAGAAGCGGGTCAAGAACAATGGCATCGTGCCGCAATACTATGTGGAAAACAGCCATGAAGCCATTATCCCCCGTGACATTTTCATGCAGGTTCAGGAAGAACTCATCAGATGCCGCATTGTGCATACCACTCTACGCTATATTGGCGCAGGGTACCTTGTTCCATTCTCTGCATTAGATCGGAATTTGCTGAGGAGGAAATTCTCTTTTCTTTTTTATCCCTTTCCATACAACACATCCTATATAAATCAAGCCGACATATCCTATAAACGGATAAAATATGCCTAGTAGTTTACTAAACGAAAATTGACCTAATATTAATGCAGCAATTCCTACAGCGATGGCAAAGATTCTGTTTCCCTGATTACTCTCAGTATAAAACCGACTGCAGACAGACCACATCATAGTTGAGCAGGAAGAAAACATTCCTAAAACAAGGATTACTGAAAACATTCCACCAAGTACGTATGATATTTTACTTGCTAGATAAAGTGTTGGGATTGCCAGATTCGAAATTTCTTTTGCATTTAACATAATTGCCGTATTCATGATAGCCAGTGCCAATACGAATACAACTGCCCCCAAAGTGGCTCCTAATTTTGCCTCTTTTTTATTAGTTGCCGATTTTCCTAATGCTGTATAATATGTACTGGCTGTGAATAAACACAGCGATAAATACAACACCGCACTTAATATCCAGTTAGGTGAAGATTTTGATAGTGCCAACGTATCCTTATAGTGCGCTATGTCTGTAAAATTACCAAAATCCTTCACTACTGTCACAGCGCCAACCAACAAAGCAAAAATGATTATGATCGGACCAATGAAAGAAACAATCTTAACCAATTTTTCAAATCCAACCAGATATGCACCAACCACCATAAATGCCATTAAAGCCGAACCTAAGTGTCGATTCACTCCAAAGTATTCAGTGAGGGTAAAACCAGATGCAGAAATCATTACTGATATAATCAAAAATAGGGTTACAGGTACCAGCCACGAATATACTCTTCCCAGCTTTTTTCCACAGTAATATGTAAAATGATCAAATGTACTTTCCTGGTGCTCATTACCTGTTACTAATAATATCTGTCCCAAAACCACAAAGCCAAGAAGGTTCAAAATTATGATGCCATAACTGACATATCCATAACTTGAGAAAAACTGCAATATTTCCTGTCCTGTGGCAAATCCCGAACCAATCATCCACGCAATAAATGCACCCGCAATCCTTAGAACTGCTTTGGGATTGCATTTCGTATGTATGTCCATCTTCTCTTCATTCTTCCATTCCTCAAAAGAATACTCTACTATTCCTTAAATTATATTATATATTCAACCTGCTCTCACAACCTCGGAAAATTCAAAAAACATCCAAACTCCGCGGTGGGACGATGCCGATCAGACTTCGCTTCCACTCGTCTTCTCGGGCGTCCCTCGCATGGTCAGTTGTTCTGCTCTCGTCGTCTCTTCGTTCCTAGACAGCAAGGCAACTGACTCAACGTGGCACGAGGTTATCAGGTTGATGTCTGGTATGTATTTTATCATTTTCTCGTTCGTGGGAATAGGTCAATAGTGGATTATATGGGGGTGTTCTGTTCGAGGGAATAGTTCAACGGTTTTTATCTGTTCGAGGGAACAAGTCAATACATAAGGGGTTTAAATCCTGTCATGTCCGGTGGCAAAGGTACAATCTATTGATAAAATGCACCGCTCCAAGTAAATCGTTAAAAGATGCACCGCTTTTGCACACCCCTCGTTTGGAAGTATTCAATTTCAAAAAACAACACACACTGATTACGGAAAACTAAAGCCACATCCAAATTAGCCTTTTATTTTCATAGCGCTGTTCCACACTGACCGCAAAAACGAGCACCGGGAACAACCAGAGCGCTGCATTTGGGACAGAACTTCACCTGCGGGACAGCTTGGTATGTCAGCGGCAAATCCTCATTCGGCGCATTATCGGACAGAAACAGCCAGTCAATGTCCTCGCTGTCCTCACATAAGCCGATGGCTCCGGCGGGCGAAACCATATAAAAGCTGTCCTCATCAATGGGGTCTTCGCTGTCGCTTGTCTCGGCGAGTACCAGCAAGCCTTTTACGTCGTATCTATCATTGGAAGTGGCAAAGCTCCAACTTCCGCAGAGTGTGGCGGCAAACTCCGCCGCCTCCAGCATGGTAATAAATTTATCCATTACGAAAATCCTCCTTATTTGAACAATAGATTATTACACCGCTTGCAGCGGTCATTTTGTATTGGGTTCATCATGGAGCAGACGTTGCAATAGATGATTCGGTCTTTGGATTTATCGTATTTCTCGTATGTACCGAATCTTGAATGAAACCGCACCCTGTCGCCAACGGAGAGATAATCGTACATATGCCGTCCGCTGTCCTTTTCCACGATGGTCTTTTTCTTGCCCGCTTCGGTGTTGATGATTGTGGTATATTCCGTATAGGTTCTGTAATTATCATCCTCGCCGCCCCTATGCTCGCTTTTTTCCTTGCTGTATTTATTGACGACCACCCCCTCCCACATGGGCTGATTGGTCCTTCGCAGCGCCAACAAATTAATTATCAGCATGACAAGAGCGATGCCCACGCCGATGACAAGGGATTCACCAAAGGGGAAATCGTCCATCAGCAGACCGGCGATGGGAAAGCCGATGAGCGGCACGAAAATCAATATCCACATACATCCAATGGAGAATTTTTTATTTTTCTGTGCAGCTGTCAGTATCTCAGGTGAATTACACCTATCTGAAAAACCGACCAGCCCCGTGCCGCTCTGTGGAGGCGCGGGAGTTGCTACATGGTGTGATTCCATCGGCTCCGGCGTTGCCGGATTTACCGCCGTTCCGCAGCCGATGCAAAATTCGGTTCCCTCCGGCAGCTCTGCGCCGCAGGCCGAACACACACCGGTGACATTTGCTTGTGTTTTTGCGCCGCAGGCCGAACAGAAAGCTGAACCCTCCGTCAGTTTATTTCCACAGTTGGGACAAAACATATCCGTATCACTCCTTTGCTCGATAGTTTGAGATGCGGCGGGCTTCCTCGCCGTTGGTTTCTTCTTTTTCCCCCGTCTGGCTGTGCGTGTAACAAGCAGCAGCAAAAGCAGATAACCGATAGGGGCGAGAATGTGGTAAATAATTGCCACTTCGCCCATCTCGCTAAATTCGCACAGCATGGCGGGCTTATTCACATAAGGTAAAAAGCTAAG
>Ga0209510_1003908_pt1 | contig 13571 bp, 8 predicted proteins | sample BiotimSIPDNA_FD_185749 | JGI IMG/M metagenome (GOLD analysis project Ga0209510, IMG submission 185749) | Anaerobic biogas reactor microbial communites from Washington, USA - Biogas_R1 time_0 SIP DNA (SPAdes) (version 2) | ecosystem: Engineered > Bioreactor > Anaerobic > Unclassified | place... | reverse complement strand
AAAAAATGTTCCGGTTGAGCAAGCCCGCTTCCATCATGTTTCCACAGATGAAGTGTTTGGTACGCTTACCCCTGAAGAACCACCTTTCGAAGAAGACACATCTTATTCGCCCCGCTCGCCTTACGCGGCTTCAAAAGCCTCAAGCGATCACTTTGTGCGCGCTTATCACATCACCTACGGTTTGCCAGTGACCATCAGCAACTGTTCCAATAATTACGGCCCCAGGCAATTCCCGGAAAAACTGATTCCTCTGATGGTTTTGAACGCTTTGAACGGCAGAGCTCTGCCTGTTTATGGCGATGGTATGCAAATCCGCGACTGGCTCTTTGTTGATGATCATTGTGAAGCGATTTGGAAAGTCGCAACCCAGGGTCGGGTTGGTGAGACCTACTGCGTCGGCGGTGACAATCAACCCCCCAATATCGAAATTGTAAAGACAATTTGCTCAATCCTTGATGAACTTCAACCGAATTCTGAATTCACCCCCCACGAGCAACTGATCAAGTATGTTCAGGACAGGCCGGGTCATGATCGGCGGTATGATATCAATATCGGCAAAATTCAACAGGAATTAGGCTGGCAACCCCGGCACGATTTGGCGCAGGGACTCTTGGACACTGTGAAGTGGTATATGGATAACCCTGAATGGGTGGACGAAATTGTGAAACAATCGGACTACAACACCTGGGTGAAGCAAAACTACACCGAAAGAAAGGCATAAAAATGAAGGGAATTATTCTGGCGGGCGGTAAAGGAACGCGCTTATATCCGCTGACGATGGCAATCAGCAAGCAATTGCTGCCGGTTTATGACAAGCCCATGATTTATTACCCGCTTTCAATGTTGATGCTGGCTGGTATCCGGGATGTGTTATTGATCACCACCCCTGAAGATAGCGATCAGTACCAACGACTCCTGGGTGATGGTAAAAACCTTGGTATGCAATTCGAGTATGCCACTCAAGCTGTCCCGCGCGGTCTGGCTGACGCGTTCATTGTCGGCAAAGAATTTATTGGTGACGATAAAGTCTGCCTGATCTTGGGCGATAACATCTTCTTTGGGCAGGGCATGCCGCAGATTTTGCGCAGCTCAGCAGAGTTGGATGAGGGGGCGGTAGTTTTTGCCTATCCTGTTAGGGACCCCGAGCGTTATGGTGTGGTCGAGTTTGATGAAGATGGCAAGGCTATCAGCCTGGAAGAAAAACCCTTGCATCCACGCTCTCAGTATGCTGTCCCAGGAATCTATTTTTATGACAATCGGGTGGTTCGCTATGCTGAGGAGTTGGAACCTTCTCCACGAGGCGAGATCGAGATCACGGATATCAACAAACGCTATCTTGGCGATGGAGAACTGAAAGTTCAAGTGCTCGGGCGCGGTGTTGCCTGGCTGGATGCCGGCACACACGAAAGTTTGTTACAAGCTTCGATGTTTGTCCAGGCAGTTGAAGACCGGCAGGGTATGATGATCTCCTGTGTGGAAGAGATTGCCTATCGCATGGGCTACATTGACGAAGAAGGCCTGCGCAACTGCGCCGAGCCTTTAGCCAGTAATGGGTATGGTCAATATTTGTTAGGCTTTTTGGATGGACTGCAAAAATGAAAAAGATTTTACAGATTGGAAAGGTTGGTCAATTAGGTTGGGAACTGCTGCGAACCTGCGCTCCGCTTGGTGAAGTGGCCGCGCTGGATTACCCTGATGTAGACCTTTCAGACAGTAACGGTTTACGGGAACTTGTGCGGAGTGTCAAACCTGACATCATCATCAATGCGGCTGCGTATACCAACGTGGACAGGGCTGAAAGTGAGTCTGAAAAAGCCAAGGCAATCAACGCCACTGGCCCGGGAGTGCTGGCAGAAGAAGCAAAAAAGATGGACGCGGTTTTGGTGCACTACTCGACCGATTATGTCTTTGATGGCACCAAGGGCAGCCCGTACATAGAGACGGATACTCCCAACCCTTTAAGTGTTTACGGACATACCAAACTGGAGGGTGAGCAAGCTGTTGAAGCTTCTGGTTGTGTGAATTTGGTGCTACGTACAAGTTGGGTTTATTCGATGCGCCAGGGCGGTTTTGTGACCAAAGTGCTGCAGTGGGCTCGGGAGCAAGAGGTCATGCGAGTGGTGGATGATCAAATTAGCGGTCCAACCTCAGCGCGTATGCTGGCGGAGATTACTGCGCTTATATTAGCTCAGGGGCGGGATGATGTTTTGGGGTATCTCAAGGAAAAAGGTGGCTTGTACCACTGCGCCGGCGCCGGCTCCTGCAGCAGATATGAGTGGGCAAAAGCCATACTGGAACTCGATCCGCATAAAGAAGAACAGGTGGTCAAAGAATTGCTGCCCGCCAAAAGCACTGACTTCGCCGTCCCGGCCAACCGCCCAATGGTGAGTGTGTTGGATTGTGACAAACTAAACCAAAAAATTGATCTTTTATGTCCGCTTTGGAAATCAGATCTACACATGGTAATGAACTGATACAGCATTTCACTGCAGAAGAGTAAATTATGGAAAAAAGCTTACGGGAAATATTTCTTGACCACAAACAAAAAAAGTCGGACAAGTGGTCCTTATACATCAATGAGTGGGACAGGATTTTTTCTCCTCATCGTTACCTACCAGTTAACATCTTTGAAATAGGTATAAAAAAAGTGGATCGTTAAAGATTAGAGCGAGTAAGTTTTCTAATGCAAAAAATATGGTCATTTGTAATAGTAATGAAAAATGAAAAGATTTGGTATTAAATGACCCCAGAAGCACATTGTTTGTTGGAGATGCTATTTCGGAAAGATAATTGTAAGAAAAAGATAACGTGTATGCAGCAAAAGAACAAAGGAAAAATTAGGCAAACGGCCAATTGGAGGAGACAATTAACTTTGCTAACAAAGAAAAAGTGGACTATTATGACAATGCACGTTGAAGTTTGACAACACCTTTCCTTTGTATTTTCAATACCCGAAGGCCAAAAAATGATTAAATATCTGCGGAATATTAAGGATTATTTCTTATTGAAACAAAGTAGTCTTTTTGACGAAGCGTATTATTGTCTTCAATATCCAGATGTGAGACAAGCGGATGTTGATCCACTTTGGCACTTTACAAGTTTTGGATGGAAAGAAGGAAGAAACCCATCTGCGGTATTTGATACAAAATTTTATCTTAAGAATAATCCAGACGTTTATACTTTGAAAATCAACCCACTATCTCATTACATTAAATATGGAAAAAAGGAAGGAAGATTACCAAACGCAAACAGACACGACACTCTCAGTGAGACAATTGACCTTGCATTAACAAATAATGGAAAGTCAATTGCGCTTGAGATTAATGAAATTAATGACGGAGATAGTTATAAAACACTATTATCAAGTATTTACAATCCATCAATCGCAAAAATTTCTATATGCGTACTCTGCAATAATCATGAAAATTCTATTGCTGATTGCTTAGAGGGTATTCTTACGCAAAAAGGTTGTTTTCATCTTGAACTTGTCATTGCAGATGATTGTTCAACTGATAAAACTATTGAAGTAATAAAACCTTATCTTGTTAGGTTTGGGAGGAAAGGGGTCGATGTCAAGTTTCTCACTGGTGAAAAGAATATTGGTCCATATAAAAATTTAGAGCGTTGTCTAAAAAGTTGTTCGGGCGATTTCCTCGCAACGTGTGATGGAAATGATTACTGGATAGATCCGCTAAAACTTTCAAAACAAATGGAATTTCTTTTCAAGCACCCACTCTGCTCTTTTTGTTTTCATGATATATTATTATTAAATCAAGACAATCAAAAATATTTTACGCACCCTTCGCAACAAAGACTAAATTCAAATATTCTTATAACACAGGACATAATTCTGGATTATTCCATAGGAAATGCTTCTTGTTGCATGTATAATGCGAAATTTATTCACAACATACCAAATGATTATTCTGATAATGATGACTGGAACTTCAACATTTATTTTTCACAATTTGGGCAAATTGGCCACTTAAATGAAATCATGAGCGTTTACAGGCAAACTAATCAAGGGGTATGGTCTGGCTTATCTCCTGTCGAGCAAATTGAAGGCTGGTTAAAAGAAATCGACCGAGTCAACGATTGTCTGGAATTTAAATATAACAGAGAATTCGAACAACTCAAATGTCAATTAATTCTAAACCTTACACTTATTAAGCAATCACAAGAGGATGACGATATTAATGTTAATGATATTCAAACACCGAATATTCTTTTAAGCGAAGAGCAGCTAAAAGAAGTTGAATTGATTCGATTATCGCGATTATTTAATGCAGAGTTTTATCTTAAACACAACCCTGATGTGAAAAAAGCAAAAGTCGACCCAGCAGTTCATTATTTACTACAGGGTGGTTTTGAGGGACGGGACCCCAGTGATGAGTTTTCGAGCTTGGAATACCTCAAAATGTACAAAGATGTTAGATTAGCCAACACCAATCCGTTAGTGCATTATTTAAAATTTGGAAAGAATGAAAAACGGCAAGCTATAGACTTTGATCATATTTTCATTGACAAGATCATTAGTAAATCAGAAAAGTTCTCAAATATTGTTCGACCAGATAAAATCACACTTAATAAATATAAGAAAATACTTAAAAGATGGGATTACAAAGAATTTCAGCTAGTTCAGATCGATGGGAAATTATGGGTACTGAAACCTAATCTTCATTTTTCCGACGTCCAACGGGAATTACTAGGCTACTCTCTTGGAAAAGATATTGTTAATCTTGCTGAAATAAAACCTATATCATTCAATATATTTAATTGCTTATTGAATTTGGATCTTTTGCCACCAGGGGCATCCCCTACAAATACTCTTCTTAGTAGATTTGTTGAAGATTATTCCTTGGATGAATTGCCCCTTAAAACACTTGATATGGCTATGGCAGGGGAGTTTGTATTTTCTCTATGGATACGGCGTCGCGATGCTGGTCCTTATAATCGGGGTTATGTCGATGAAATTCCAGTCTTTTTTGATTATCAGGCTAGCTTAGACTTTGAAGACTGGTTGTTTGATATTGATAAATTTTTTCAACCAACATCTCCGGGTTATGCTGGTTCGTGGAGAGTCACTGAAAATAATGGAACAATTTTGACTACATACGAATCCCGCATGAGGCACGACCAAGGAAATTATTTAGACTTTATAGACTCCAATGAGAATTTCAACCAAGCTATTGATCAAATAATGAATGAAATACTCTTCCAAAAGATTAATATAAACTTAAAAGTTAAAGAAGCGGGTTTCTCTGGTGAAAAGGCAGACAAACTGAGTGATTTCCTAAAGCGATCAAGAGATGATTTACCAAGAGATATTGGTCGGTTAAAAAAAATCCTGTTCACAAAATCATACCAACAAGAGGCAATTAATGATTAATGTTACTAAGACTTTTTTCCCCCCGCTCGAAGACTACAAGATTAAGCTTCAGCAGATTTGGGAGAATGGTTGGTTGACCAATGAAGGCCAGTGTGAAAACGAGCTGGCCAATCAATTACGTGACTGGCTTGGTATTCCGCAGATTGAGCTTGTTGCCAATGGCACACTGGCGTTGCAACTTGCCATTAAAGCCTTGAATTTAACCGGGGAGATCATCACCACCCCGTTCTCCTATGTCGCCACGCCAAATGCAATTGTTTGGGAAGGTTGTACCCCGGTTTTTGTGGATATTGACGAAAAAACGCTGTGTATAAATCCAGATCTTATTGAAGAGTCAATCACCGAAAAGACAAGCGCCATCCTGGCAACTCATGTTTACGGATATCCTTGTGAGGTTAATAGAATTGCAGAGATAGCAAGAAAACATAACCTCAAGGTGATTTATGACGCCGCGCATTGTTTTGGTGTGAAGCTGAATGGAGAATCCATATTGAAGCACGGTGACATATCAATACTTAGTTTTCACGCCACCAAACTTTTTCATACTGCTGAAGGAGGAGCAGTGGTTTGCCGGGATGAAAAATTGTCGGACCGGGTTTCTCTACTAAAGAAATTTGGCCACCTTGGAGAAGATGATTACTTTGAAGCAGGTATCAACGCAAAGATGTCCGAACTCCATGCTGCCATGGGTTTGTGCGTGTTGCCGATGGTAGTTGAAATGATTGAAAGGCGACGGGAACTCTCCGAGCTGTACGATGATATAATTATTGGAAGCCAAGTTAGCCGTCCAGAAATGCCTCAGGGGTTGGAGTACAACTACAATTATTATCCCGTCCTTTTCGAAACGCACGAAAGCATGATGCAAGTCCGGCAAAATATGATAGACCAGGATATCCATCCGAGACGCTATTTCTATCCTTCGCTTAATACTCTATCGTACCTCCAGCAAGCAGGGTACAAATCCTGCCCGGTTTCTGAAAGCGCAGCTATTCGCGTCTTATGTTTACCAATTTACAACGAATTGCACAAGGAAGACGTCGTCAAGATTTCTACTGTCGTAACTGGAAGGTTTAAGTGAAAGTCGCCATCATGCAGCCGTATCTATTTCCCTACATTGGATATTGGCAATTGATTAAGGCAGTGGATGTATTCGTTATTTATGATGACGTAAACTATATTAAAGGCGGATGGATAAACAGAAATGCAATACTAGAAAATGGAAAACGGAAAATAATTACCTTGGAGACGCGAGGTGCCAGCCAAAATAAATTGATTAATCAAATCTTGGTGGGCAATAACAAAGAATCCTTGATTAAGACACTCACTCAGAATTACCAACGAGCACCTTATTTTAAACCTGTCATGGGAATTCTTTTAGACTTATTCCGCAATGACGAAAAAAACCTGGCAAAATTTATCACTTGCACTATCTTCAACATCTGCTCGTATTTGTTGATTGATACTAAACTGCTCATTTGTAGTGAGGTATTCAATAATTTATCTCTCAAAGGTGTTGATAGAATAGTAAATATTTGCAAACAATTAGGAGCTGATGCGTATATTAATGCCATTGGTGGTATAAAAATGTATGACAAATCTACCTTCGCTAAGCAAGATTTACTATTGTATTTTATCGAATCAAATCCGATCGAATACATCCAATTTGGGAAAGCTCCTTTTGTTCCCAACCTTTCCATTATTGATGTCATGATGTTCAATTCACCAGAAGTTATTCAAAGGTTTTTGGAAAATTATCGATTGGATAAAGGTTCATCAAATCTCATAAATTAGATTCATCTCTCGGTTTTACGTATTTGGAGCGTTCTGCTATGCGGTAAGACGTGTGGTTCATTAATGCCAGTGAATTTTTAATATCTTAAGAAATTTTTCTATATGCCGTGCAATGAAAAGGTAGAGTAAGTTATATAAATCTTCAGATGACATGGCCCTGAACGCTTGGTAATGTCAAGTCGACATACCATACCGACCAAGGAAAGCAGAACCATGTCAGAGCAGATTGAATAACAAAATGAGAGCCTCTATTCTGCTAACCATAGTGAATAGTTTCTTCTGACAACTTGGCAATGTAACAGATATTCATAGGATAAGTGCTTTGTTATCAATAAGAACACACTCATCGCCAACTTGATTGAATTTTTGGTTTTAGCGCCAGGAAGGCAGGTTCTTGGATTCATCAAGGATTAAAGCACTTTTTCCTTTTAGCTCACCAAAACTATACGGATGTAATTTTGTGTACTCGCGTCCGATGCACCGAAAATAGGGGGGCTCAAAGGCAAGAATAAGATCCCCAATTCTATATCTCGGGTATTCTGTAGTTGATATAATCAGACTTCCAATCTCTCCGGGATACATTTCGTGTAATTGCTTGATACCATTGATTGTCTGTACTTCAAGCAACAACTGGTCATAGAATGGCGACCATGCTTTCTTACCATCCATTTGCAAACCAATTGGTGCTTCTGAAGAGCCGTATGATTCCCAGATATCAATTGATTTTCCATAATGGAAATGAAGCTTTGGAGCAAGAAAGGTATTAACTCCAACATAGCCTGAAATTGGAAAATATTTAATTTGCCAAATATCCTTTGGATAAAGGTTATGATTTTCCTTAAGATAATCGCTGAAACCAAATGCGATTGTTGGCATGGTGCCAAACATAGTGACATTTTTATCATGCGCTCTCTGATAGGCAAGCTCATATCTTTTTTCCCAGTTTGTTTTGTTGGATTCTTTTGGTAATAGTCCTATCTCATCCCGAGAAGGAATCATTTCTAAGAAACTAGATTTATCATCCGCCATTAATAAAACAGCTACAGCCAACGAGTAACCACAAGCAAGTTCTTTATTACCCACCTTAATGGTTCGTAGACTCGGGGTGGGGACGATATTTAATTGATATCCTAACATCCATGATATATCATTCTTAAATACAGAATAGCTAGCTGGTGAAAGCTTAAGGATTTTTCTAACAAGTTCTATATGCGATTGAGTATATGGGAATTCTTTGCTTTCTCCGCTTGTTCCCTTGGTAAGGGCGACGACAACTGGCTCTTCACTAAACAATGCATGAGTATTTCCCTTTAATACTTCTGCAATTAATGGTTTAAATTCCTCATACGTTTTTACAGGAAAAGCACTTTTAAAATCTGCGTATGATCCTACATTCTCGCTATTATGTTCCTTTCCGTATTCTGTCTTGTTATAAGATTTGAGTAATTGCTCGAGAACTGATTCTTGGGCTTCTTTCGGATGTGCAAGTGATTCGTGCCAGGGGTTTAAAAGAACTTTCATTTCTTCAATTTGATTTTGGGTATTATTGATTTCCATCATTTTCTCCTATGCAATATACATGGTAACAAACCTTTAGTGCAACAAGTTTATCAAAGACCTCGTTCGATTAATTGAAGTTCAATACTTGGCTCGGCCGATCATTCAGTTTCAGAGATTTCCTTGGGTGACCAATCATTGGTCAACTGTTCTATCACATATCTTCTCAATACTTCCTGTTCTGAAAACTTGTTCTTTCCTTCTTTCCTGGATGCTGTTGCGGTCTTGGCCGGCTGGTTGGCAGAGAATATACGATAGCCTGTTTTCCTGAATACTGCCGAGAATGCCTCACTTGCCTCTAATAATTATACTACGTACAACTTCTCTTCAATACTATACTCCTCAGGTTAGATCTATTTTCGAACTTTTTGGGTCCAGTTCAACCGAACAGTCCCGATCAAATGTGTTGACAGAGATTTCAGCGAAGGGAGTATTGACTTGCATTGTGGATGCTATTAAATTAAAGCGATGAGGAACAAATCAGTACCAGCCAAGTTGGCCGACTGGCCAAGCTGCTGGATGATGAGCTGGAAGCGTAGTGAACCAGACCGTTAGGAGAAGCAATTTTTCTTTACTCGGACACATGGTACGAAAAAGTTGTCAGGTCGGTGACGCGAATCCAGTGGTTTCTGTTGCTATTTTTGCACATAATGATTCCACTTACATTTGTTGTTTAATAGATGGAGTTTTATTATTGAAGACCAAGTTTCTAAACAAAATTGTGATAATTGAAGATTGAAGAACAAACAGCGCTCGTGAAGCAATAGTTCGATTAACCCATCCCCTGATATTTTTGGTATTATTGATCAGAATGGTTGTACTCAGATTAAGTTGACCTCGACATTATCATCTGATTTGTGCTTATTTAGATTGCACTTGCAAAGGTAGAATTAATACTTCGGGTATTACCGCTAAATATATTGCTTTTGGCTAAAGAAAAGGATTTCGCCTAATGGCTAAGGTCAGTGTAATTTTGACATCTTATAATCATGCTAAATTTTTGCGTGAGTCAATAGATAGTGTTTTAAAGCAAACCTATCCAGATTTTGAATTGATCATCGCTGATGATGCATCGACAGACAATTCCTGGGAAATCATTAAGAGTTATTCCGACCCTCGCATAACATCTTACAGAAATGTCACGAATCAAAGGGGTTTTAAATCAGAAGCATTCCCACAGGCTACTTTAGGTGAATACATTGCCATACACCACTCAGACGATGTCTGGGAAGCAGATAAGCTTGAAAAGCAAGTTGCTTTTCTGGATGCAAACCCTGAAATTGCAGCTGTTTTCACTCATGCCTCAATTATTGATGAAGATGGAAATCCGTTCAGGAATGAGGACCATCCTTACTACAGAGTATTTGACCAACCCAATCGGTCTCGCTATGAATGGTTGAGGTACTTCTTCTATCACGGTAATGGCTTATGCCACCCAAGTATTCTCATAAGAAAAGAATACATTGATGTATATGAAAGTTTCCATGGCATCATCCAATTGCCAGACTTTGAGAGTTGGATCCGGCTTTGTTTGAGATCTGAAATTTACGTTATCCCAGAAAAATTAGTACGTTTTAGAGTAAGGGATAATGAAGGCAATACTAGTGGCAACCGACAAGACACAAGAATTAGAATCCAATTTGAACTTTTACAGTTGTTAAATTTCTACCGATCGATTTCTACCGTTGAGCTATTAGTCAGAATATTTCCTGAGGCTGTAAAATATATCAATGATCAGCATCCGGATGTTCTATTTGCCCTAGGCATGTTGGCTGTTGAAAAGGGTAGTAATCAAGTTACAAATCTGTTCGGACTAACCCTGTTATTTGAAGCCTTAAATGATCCTCAACGCGCGAGGGATCTCAAGAAATTCAACAATTTTGGTGAAAAAGATTTTGTAATTCTTACCGGAAAATACGATGTGTTTTCGGTTGAAACAGTATCCAATCTTAACTTGATAATAGCTGAGGAGAGAGCCAATGCTGAGCAGGCGGGTCAGAAACTCGAGATGGAACTTGCCACGGAGAAGGCCAATGCTGAGCAGGCGATTCAGAAGCTGGAGATAGAACTTGCCATGGAGAAAGCTGACGCTGAACAGACTGTTCAAAATCTGCGGAAAAACTTTTTAACTGAACAGGCGGTTTCAAAATCAAGAATTAACAGTCTTGAGCAAAAAATTGAAGATTTTAGTCGGGAATTTGCAGAGAAGGCTGAAGTGTATGAATCAGAACAAAAGAGATTAAATGAGAAAAATAGTCAACTTGAACAAGAGAAAGTATTAGTAGAATCTCAAAAAGCCGAATTGGAAAAAGCTTTTGCCTTTGCCAAAAAAGAAATTGTAGATTACTATACTAGCACCAGTTGGAAAATGACCAGACCATTTCGATGGATTAGCAAAAAGCTCAGGGGGTAACCGTGTTTAAGTTCCTTCGTAAAGTTAAAGATTATTTAGCATTGAAACACAGCGGACTCTTTGACGAGGAGTATTACTGCCTTCAGTATCCAGACGTTAGACAAGCAGACGCAAATCCATTGTGGCATTTTGTGAGTGTTGGTTGGAAGGAAGGTCGCAATCCCTCCAATAAATTTAACACCAATTATTACCTGGAAAATTATCCAGATGTTAAGTTAAGTGAACAAAACCCTCTTAAACATTTCTTACTTTTTGGTCATAGAGAAAATCGCCTGACAACTCTTGCTGACGATGAACAGTTAAGTTTTGAGGCGAAAAAAGTGCTTGTGGATGAAAAGCCAGATCCTAAGCCGTTAATTTCTGACAATTCTTCAAAAACAACTTTAACTAATAATCTAAAAGATAGTATTACGTTAATTTCTACAGATCAAACCTCAAAAAATTTAAACCTGGAAAACCCAATCGATATAATCATCCCTGTATATAACGGATTCCAGTTTCTTCCAGCCTTATTTGAATCTATTATAGAAAACACAAGAACTCCCTATAGACTAATTATTGTCGATGATAAGAGTACCGACTTAAGGGTCGTTGAGATGCTTAATACGATCAAAGAAGAACTTCCTCAAACGATTTTAATAACTCATGAAAATAATCAAGGCTTTGTTGCTTCTATAAACGAGGCGGCATTATATACGAATGATCACTTTGTGATTCTTAATACTGATACAGAAGTTCCTCGAGACTGGTTATCTAGGCTCACATCTTACCTTTATAAATTTGATGATATTGCTTCTGTAACCCCTATGACGAATGCCGGTACAATTTGCAGCTTCCCAGCACCTGGGCAAGACAACGAACTATATTTAGGTCACGATGTAAATTTTATTGATGAGGTATTTGAACAAGTCGACACAACTAACATTATTGAATTACCAACAGGGGTCGGTTTTTGCATGGCAATCAACAGAAAAGTGTGGGAAAGGATAGGACCTTTCAATGTTGAGGTTTTTGGTCAAGGGTATGGTGAGGAGAATGATTGGTGTAGAAAAGCAGTTGAGAATGGATATCGAAATATCCTTGCGCCAAATTTATTTATTTTCCACAAGCACGGAGGTTCTTTTTTACCAGAGGAGAAAAAAGAACTTTCTCAAACAAATCTTCAGAAGGTTGTGAAATTACATCCAGATTATCTGTTTTCTGTTGCGGAATTTTCAGCTAAAGATCCCATTAAACCAATCCGAAATATTGTTGAACTTCTGCTGATGATCAAGGATAAACCGGAATATTCTATACTAATAGTGGATCATGAACTCGGTGGCGGTGCGTTTTATTACCGAGAGAAGCTCGTACAAAAACGTTTATTGCTTGGACACCTTGTATTTATTTTCACATATAATTTTAAAGCTAACATCTATAGACTTCAGGTAAATTATAAGAATTACTCAACAGAATTCCTCCTTGATGACTTTTCAGATTTGGAGATTTTAAGAGAGCGGCTTCAAATCGATAAGGTAATTGTCAATAATTTTGTAAGTTACCCTGACCCATTGGCGTTCGTCAGTAAATTGAAACATTTCGTCAGTATAATCGGGGCGGATCTGGAGATTTTATTGCATGATTATTATTTATTATGTCCATCTGTGAATTTATTGAATCAAAATGGAGAATTTTGCGATCTTCCGGAGGAAACGGTTTGCAATCAATGTCTAATGACAAATGAATACGTTTCGTTCAATGGAATTAAAAATATTGAGATTTGGCGAAAATATATGGGCAGTCTGTTGAACAGCGCTAATAAAGTTGTAGTCTTTTCCCACTCATCGCTTCAATTATTGTTGAAAACATACGAGTTAGATAAAAGAATGATTGAAGTTGTTCCACATGTAATGGAAATCTCCTTCCCGTATTTGCCAAAAGTTGATTTTGGTAATCCACTGACCATTGGAATAGTTGGGGTGTTAACCTACAGCAAAGGAAATTCCATAATAAGCCAAATTGCAGACGAACTTAAGCAATTAATGCCAAATGCACGAATTGTAATTATTGGTGAATCGCAACCAGAAATAAATAAAGACAATGTTATTTTGACAGGTAAATACAAAGTAGAAGAATTACCGAAAATACTCGAGTTTTATAAAGTAAATATGTGTTTATTTTCTTCCATATGGCCTGAGACATTCTCTTATGTGACTAGCGAATTGATGCTACTTCAGATGCCAATTGCTTGCTTCAATCTTGGGGCACAGGCAGAAAAGATTCAAAACTATTCTCTGGGCAAGGTGATATCGAAAATTGAACCAGGCATCGCAGCCAGCGAGCTAATCGACTTCTTTCTGTCGCTGAAGAACCAAAAAAAAATAGTAGAACCTGTTGTATTGCATAGTGACAAATTTGAGAGTAAAAACCTTACTGAAGAAA
>Ga0209510_1003906_pt1 | contig 13572 bp, 17 predicted proteins | sample BiotimSIPDNA_FD_185749 | JGI IMG/M metagenome (GOLD analysis project Ga0209510, IMG submission 185749) | Anaerobic biogas reactor microbial communites from Washington, USA - Biogas_R1 time_0 SIP DNA (SPAdes) (version 2) | ecosystem: Engineered > Bioreactor > Anaerobic > Unclassified | place... | reverse complement strand
ATGTGCTTGTTTTTCGGTTATTACCTCGTTTTTAAGGTCGCTGAATATTAAATCAATTTTTTCTTTCATAATCGTACTGTATTTATTTGCAAATCGTTATATGCCATTTTGGGGCAGCGTTTCAAAATAAAATGTGCCTGAAAATGGTTTATCTATTTCAATCCCGAAAAGTTGAGCCACTTCAAGTAGATATGCTTTACGCTTAATGCTTTTCTCAGTTTTTGGGTTCTTTGGTAATTTTTTCAATCTTTCGTGTAATCCACCTAAATACCACGTTCTAAATGTTTCCAAGTCTAACGAACCTTTATAGTGATTAATTATCTTTTGTACAGGAACAAGATTTTCATCTCTATGTGCGTCGGGAAACATTGAAGTTCCGTCGAACCAATTTCTAATAAGTGGCTTTATGTGGTCAACTTGCCAATCATCTTTAAGTGGCGTTCCTGAATAAGCACAAAGCCCACCAAACTTTTGCTTAATTTCTTCTCTTTGTTTTTTACTTATATATCCCACGCTCAAAAATTTTAATTATTACTATTATTTTTCATAGTGAAGTTAGTGCTAAAATCCGCACGTTTCATATTGCTGTACGTTAGTATACATTTAAGAACCCTACTCCGTTTGAAGCCCTGCCTAAATTTTGAGATTGATTTTTCAATGTAGCTTTCAACAATTTCATCTGTTTTCTTGTGTTTTACTGCATTGGCTCAAAGTTGTCCTTAAAATATTGTTCAGCTACTAACCATTGGTCATCGTGGTTCTTAGGATTTCGGGCTATCATATCGCCAATTTTAGGCGAACCATTAGCCAAATCTTCAACCGAAATTGAGACCTTAACAACTCTTTTTTTATTCATTACGATTAGTTCACCAGCGTGTTTGTGATAAACTTCAATATCGTTTTCTGTTACAGGTCTCAATTCTGCAATTTGTGTACGTCTGTACTGTTTAAATTTACTCATTTTCGTTTTGTTTTTTCCATTCTTCAAATACAGTAGCAAGTCTTTCAATGTCGATGTCAGGCTCCACCACCATTGTGAAGCCGTCGTGTTGTACGTAAGCCCATTCCACTTCATACGCCCGGCATATACGTTGCAATTTCTTGAGCAACTTTCTAACGTCTTTTTTCATTTTTCGCCCTCCCTGTACTTTAGATAGTAACCTATCATCTTCGCTATACATTGCTTGCTGTAATAGACGTCATTCAAATGCCCCTCCACCCATTCGAGTATGCGGGTAGATTCGGGCACATCCTCCACCTGCATCGTTTCCGGGTTCCACCGCTTACCAGCTTTTTTGAGTGCATCGAAAAGCGGCTGCGCTTCTTCAGGTGTGGCTGGGCGACCGGGCTCACATACCCCGCTAATAGACAAACGACCACTTTCACCAAGCCACGCATAAAAATTATGCTTATCGCCGTCACTCTCTTTAAAAATATACACACTCCCGTGTGTATTTATCATCACACCCCCCGGTTTCGGGTCCTCATCCTCCTTCGGTACCATCTTCACGACGATGCGATTGCCAACTTGCTCAATGGTCATTGTCTTCACGCCGTCGGCAATTGCGAAAGTGTGGCGGGTGGGATCGCTGGGGATTTCTTCGACTTCCTCGATAAGGTCACGAGATGATATTTCGCCGTATAAAAGAAATCTGCCTCTCTCGGTGTACCATCCACCATCGCTGCCCGTGTATGGGAATTTGCCCTTACCATCATTTTTAACGATTTTCACCTCCTCACCTTTCCTGTTTCGGTAGGTTTTTCCTACTTCTAATTTTAGTGTTTTCATCTGTTTAGTTTTTACCCTGCCCGCTGGTGGGCGGTTATACATTAAGTATGCAAATCTTTCTTTTGCTGTGGATGTTTTCATTTTTGTTGTGTGTTACATAATGCTTCTTTAATGGCATTGTAGTTTTTTATGTAATAAATACAAGCATCCTTTTCATCATCGGTAAATTGATGGCTTGTATCAATTAAACCTATTCTGTCAACAATCGAACCGTGTGCCGGCCCATATCCGTATTTACAATCACACCTTTGGTAAAAACTTTCGTATTTTTTATTGCCAAAGAATTGCGTTCTCATTTTTTTACAATCTTCAGCAATATCAACGATTGCACATTCAGCAATTACAACTCCACCAAACTGTGTTACATCTGATGTTTTACCGAATGGATTTCCACTTATCCGAATTAATTTTTCTTCTGCAATTTGAACTTTGTCTAAATCAAGTCCATGAGCAACATTTTCAAGCCTTAACAATTCCTGTATTTCAGATTTTAATTTAGCTTGTTCTTTTTTAAATGTCTCTGTTTTTTGACTTAATTCATTCTGCTTTTCAAAGCGTTCTTTTACAATTTCATATAGTTTTTTCATTTCGTTTAGTTTTACCCCGCCCTCTGGCGGGTGGTTTTACATAAGATAATATATCAGTGTTAGCGGGTGTTTAAGAACGCTCGATAACTTTCCAACTTTCATAGCCGAAAGGCAGCGAACCACCAGCCCTTTGAGTAACTATTTTTTTTGCTTTTGCAATGATATATTCATCTTCATCATTCTCATTGCAGTTAACCTGAACCTCGCCTGAGTAGGTTGCTACTTGATACCTTACTGTTGCTATCATTTCGTTTTCCATTTTTGTTAAGGTTAACCCTGACTGGCGGGTCGCCATTGTTTTTAATTGTTTGATCACAGTACAAATATAGGTATATATAATACAATAACAACACTTCAAGCAACTTTTTATTCAAAAAAGTGAAGATTTAACATTTCGATAAGCGGAATATGTTACTTGAAAATATTTTCATACCTTTGAAATACTTGATAAACACATAATAATATTTGTACCATGAAAGAAAAATTGATCGCGCTACTGAGTTCAAAATTTGCAGGCGCGCGTAAGGATGGGCTTTCTCAATTAGCCGCAGCGCTATCGTTACAAGCCACCACAGAAGAAGAAGCTACAGCCATTGTTGAAAAGCTAACTGCTGATAATGTTAGCGAGTTTATTCGTGACTGGCGCTCAGCCGTGGACAAAGAGGTGACCGACGGGGCGAAGACCTATGAATTGAACCTCAAAAAAAAGTACAACTTCGTTGAGAAGAAAGAGCCGCAGCCGGGTGGCGGCACTGATGGCGACGGAGGCGGACAACCAAGCGACATAGCAGCTATTGTCGCTCAGGCCGTAAAGGCTGCTGTAGAACCGCTACAGCAGAAGCTTCAGGCATTTGAGGGCCAGCAGGTTGTTAAGACCCGAATTCAACTACTTGAGCAGAAGCTGACAGGTGTACCCGACACGTTTAAAGCGCAAAAGTTGAAGGATTTTTCAAGGATGCGCTTTGATAGCGACGAGGAGTTCACTCAGTATCTTGCCGAGGCGGAAGCGGACATCGCAGCGTTTAATCAAGAGCTAGCGACAAAGGGGCTACTGGGGCAACCGAAGCCTCTCTTTAATGCTAGTAACAAAACGGACGAGGAGGCCTTTATCGAGTCGATGAAGGCTATTAACGCCGAGCCAAGTAAACAATAACTTATTAATACCTTTAATTATGAATTACAGTGTAACAGATCAAAGCGGTAACAGCTATACCCACATGTGGGATGTGGCATCTGCTAAGACCTTTGACGGGGGATTCCGGCTGTCCACTACCGAGCTGCCAGACGCCCTCAAGACGCTGCCGCGCGGTACTTTTCTGAAAGTTGACCACGCCGAGCGAACCGCAACTGTTGTAAAGACTGCTGTACTGCACGAAGCTATAACAGCAGAGTCGACAGTTGCGAAAATAAAGAAAGGCGCGTTGCTTGTTGCAACTGACGTGCTTGGTATTGGAACGAAGGCCGTAGTAGTTGGCGCAATCGACACATCGAATGCAGCCTATGACAGCTTTACTATCGATGCGGGATCTCTCGGAGCTCTTGCGAAAGATAGTGTGCTGCAAACTTACGGCAAGGCATCTGCAGGCGGTGTAAAGGGAGTTTACGAACTTTCGATCACAACCAACGCAACTGCCGGTGATAAAATCTCAATCAATGGGATTGAATTCGAATTTGCATCTGGAGCTGGAGCTGGCAAGGTGGTTGTTGGTGCCTCGGCATCAGCATCTGCTGCAAATCTCGACAACGTCCTGGAGCAGGAGCTTGCTCTTACTTCGGTTTTCGATATCACTTACAGCGGAGTCAAGGTAATCTTCACTCAAAAGGTTGCAGGTGTGGGCGCTATACCTACACTTGTTGTGACTCCAGTTGAATCGAACGGTACCCTTGCTGCTGCTATTGAGCAAGAAACAGCTGGAGTAGCTGCCGACTCTTACCCCGTCAACCCTGACGGCCTCTGCCCAGTTGATGTTGAAATTGATGCTGAACCAACGGTATCAGTAATGTTCCGCGCCGACGGAATTGTTGAAACTACGCTTCCGCAGGGCGTGACCCCAGCCATCAGGGCTGCCCTTCCATTTTGTCAATTCCTTAATATCTAATCGACCATGGCTACAATATTAGAACAAATCCAGAATCCTAAAGCGTTTGATGCTTTCATCAATGAAAATATGAAAACGTCAACCTACCAGGTAGGTTGGGATAAGGAAATGCCAGTCGAGTACGAGGCATCTAAGACATACGCCGCTGCTACGGCTGATTATGCCGCCGCTATGCTGGGTACCGTAATTGACAAAAATAGCGGTCGTCCCAAAAGGGACATGCCAAGCATCGGGGAATTGACCGGTACGCTGGCACGTATGGGCGATGAATGGCAAATTGACAACGATCGCCTTGAGCGCTATATGTTCATGGAAAACAGATTCCGCGACAGGCAAGCTAACATGAGTACCGTACAGCGTCAATCGCAGTATGCAGCTCTTGTTAAGTATCTATTTAATCCTTATGAACTGGCCGCTATCGCCCCTCACAGGCGTATCTTGGCTCAATACTATGAAGGGCTGTCCGATGGTCAAGTGACTCTCACTAAGACAAACAACACTGGCGGTGTTGTTTGGTCGGCAGGCTTGGCTAACGGTATAGAGAAGAAGATACTACCAGCTACTCAGGTAGTGTGGAGCGCCGCTACGCTGGCAACCATGGACATCCTTGGCGTTATCCAGCTGATGGAAGATTGGGCTGACAGCAAAGGGAAGAGCATTCTTAAGTTCAGAGTAAGCAAGGCGACAGCATCTCTTATCTGTCAATGCAAGCAGCTCAAGGATTTGATTGGAGTTAATCTTGGTAACATCAAGACTAACACCGCTCCTCTTCTTGGAATAGATACCGTGAACGCTTATCTTATCGGTTTAGGGCATGCCCCTATCGAGGTAGTAGGCGACAAGGGGGTCCTGAACAACGGTACTGCCGTATCGCTATTTAAGGATTCACGCCTTGTTGCCATGTGCGCTGATAAGGTAGCTGTATTGAAGGTGTCAGACCCGCTCGAAGCCATTGACCCCGTACCGAATAAGGTATATACTACCTACTTTGACAACCTTGTGTCGCAGTGGCGAAACGACAACGGTCGTTATGTAGCGTATGAAATGTACGCTTACCCTGTATTTACTGGCAAGAACGACGTATTTATTTACGACGTTTCAACCAAAGCATCATAGCAATAAATAACCACGAGGCCTTTAGGCCTCGTGGTTTAATCTTTTGTATATGACAAATGTAGAAGCATTAAAAGCTACCGTAAATTACCCTATCGATGACACAAAGGCCATCAAGATATTGACTGACCGGGGGTTTATCGATACAGCCCCCTATGGGGGGACAAGCAAAGCTTTTGAGCTTGCCACGGCTGATATGTATATGCTGATAGTGTCATCAGCCAACATCGCCGAAGGGGGATATCAGATTAGTATGACGGATAAATCTAACTTAATGAAAGCGGCTAGTCGCATCTATTCGAAGTGGGGAGTTGAGAATCCAATAGCTCCAAGAATACGCGACCGCTCAAATATTTGGTAAGATGAAGCAGTACCCACACTTCCTATTCAGAAAAGAGGCTGAAGGCGACACAGTACAGGACCCAACCACCGGAGAATGGATAGATAAGCCATCGGAATGGATATTCCACGGCGAATGCCGAGAGGAGCCGAATGGGAAGGGCTCTGTCGTAAATGGGGAGGATGGACAGGCTACCGTGTACGCTTCGACTGTTTATTTACCCTTTGGTACAACTCGCATCCAGGCAGGAGTTGAAATATTTGTATCAGACACTAATAGTGTATCAAGCCGCCGGAGGGTATCAGGCCGGGTGCTTAGGTTCTCAGACGGACAATTGAACTGTAGACTATGGGTATAAAAGCTACATTTAAGCCTGAGGATATCGAAAGGAGGATGACAGCCTTTCAGCGCGTTGTAGAGCGGAGGGTAATTGAACGCATGCAATATCTTGGAGAGGAGTGTACCACTATCGCTAGGTCAATTCTCCCTCAATTTGGGTTCATGGACAGAACTGGTAACTTGCGTAGCTCAATTGGTTACATGGTGTTCGTAAATGGGCAGGCTGTAAGAAGTAGTTATTCAGTTGTTAAGAATGGTAGCGATGGAGCGGCTCAAGGGGAAGCCCTGGCGCGTAAAATAGGGGCGAAATATCGAAAAGGAGTAGCCCTTGTGGTTACAGCTGGAATGAATTACGCCGCCGCCGTTGAGGCCAAAGGGCGTGACGTTCTCACAAGCGCCGAACTATACGCTGAACAACAAGCCCCGAAAATAATCAAGAAACTAAAGGATAATATCAATAAATCACTCCAAGCATGAAGCAGGTATTTGACACCGACACTACACTATTTCAGACGCTTTCCAACTACCCGGCTTTGACCAGCGAGCTATCAGGAGGTGTTTATTTAAGGCAGAGGCCCGACAACTCCGAGGCTGAGGATATTGTAATAAATACCATAACGCTGACTCAAGAATTTGCGCCTCAATTAGGCACGTCGAATGTCAATATTTACGTTAAGGATATAACCGTCACTCATGACGGGAAGTCGTCCAAGATGCCGAATGTAACGCGCTTACGTACCTTATCTGGTATCGTCATGGAAGCGCTGAGGGGTGCTTACGTGGCTGGATTAGCGATGCGAATCGAGTCTCAGTCAGTTATCGATGAGCCGGCTATTAGCCAACATTTTGTGAACATAAGAATTAGGTGGAACATTCATTAACATTACAAACTATGGGAGTAATAACATTAGGATTATCAGAAATACAAGTTGGTACAGCTGCCTCTAATGGGGTAATGCCTGCCGAGCTTGTGAAGATAGGGAAGACCTATCAAGATACATGTGCCATTAACCAAGAGGCTGCCGACGTTACCGAACATTTTGAAGAAGGTAAGGCCAGCCCCGAGGTTCGAATTAAAAGGAAGCGCGTACCCGTGCTGACTTTTTCAATCATGGACCCAGACCCCGAGTTACTGGCCAACTATGTTGGAGGTACTCTTACTGGGGGAAAGTGGGGATTTGACGGTACAGAGAAAGTATCCAATAAGGCTATCCGGGTTAAGACAGAACAAGGCCTTGTGGTGGATATCCCTAACGGCGACGTTGAGGCTATTATAAATGCTGAGCTGTCAGCGGCGGGTCTTTTCCTTGTCGAGTTCACCATTACGCCGATGAGCGTTAGCTCTGGAAAGGCTATATATGCTTACGACGGAACAGCCGGACTGGAAGTAACACCAACATCACTTGAGTTCACCTCTGCCGCTGATACAACCGGCAAGACTATCACAGCGAGCAGTGCTGGAAACGTAACTTACGCCGCCGGTGATGCTGGCGCCGATTGGATAACCGTTACCCGTTCGGGCAAAGTGGTGACAGTAAAGGTAGGAGCGAATGCTAACAGCGAAGCGCGTACAGCTAACGTCACTATAATAGCCGATGGGCTGACAGCCGTCGTGCCTGTTACTCAGGCGGGAGCGTAATTACAGTGTGATGTATAACAGTCAACCGAAGGCTCCGAGGTTAATCCTTCGGGGCCTTCGATCTTTAGACATATTATCATGGATTCTATAAAACAGGAAAAAAGGGAACTTGATTTATTACTCCAGAAAGGGGTGGAATTTGAGGTTGAGCAGACGTATTATAAGCGCCTGGGATATTTCCGCGCTCCGGTAAAGGTTACAAAAAAGGTAAAGTATAAAATACAAGAACCAACATTGGCTGTGCTTGACAGGATGGCAGCGGAGCAGATTGATCTCGTGATTGACGAGGGTATAATGATTAGCGAGGCTGGGATAAACGAGGCTAAAAAGTTAGCCGCTAAGCATGCCAGGCGCCTGGCACGTATCGTGGCAATCGCGGTGATGGGGGAGGAATACACACGCCCAGTTGCGCACGGTTCTGGGTATAAATACGTATGTGATGAAAAGGGACTGAACCGGCTAACTGACACATTTCTCAACTGTATTAAGCCATCAAAGCTGCTACAATTGACGATACTTATTAACACAATAAGCAATCTAGGGGATTTTACGAACTCTATTCGGTTGATGTCCGCCGCTCGGACGACGATGCCGAGCCGGATAGAGGAAGACAAAAAGGGTTAAAGTCACTTTATGGCCGCCGAGGCTCGATTTGCGCCCACTTCGGCTGGTCTTGGGACTACCTTCATCACGGCATCCCTTGGGCGACGGTCCAGCGAATAATGAGTGACTTACCGTATTACGAATACGAGAGCCAGTCTAAAAAAGATAAGAAGAAGCTAAACAAAGAGAACGCCAGCAGTATAATGTCTTTCATAAATACTCTATCATGAAAAATACAGATGGTGCCCTGTCCTTTGACGCGTGGGTAAACAATTCAAACTTCAAGAAACAAATAGACGAAATGTCGGCGCGTGTCCGCGGTCTCAGCTCAATTACAGAGCAGGAAACTAAGCGGATGGAGGGTTCCTTCGATGGGCTGGGAAGGATGATAGCGGGGGCTTTCAGCGCTATTGCCATGGCTGATTTCGCAAGGCAAGTAGTCAATGTGCGTGGCGAATTTCAACAGTTGGAGGTCGCATTCACGACAATGCTAGGAAGTAAAGAGAAGTCCGACAAGCTAATGAGCGAATTGGTCCGTACTGCCGCCATTACACCATTCGGAATGCAAGAAGTGGCGCAAGGTGCTAAGCAGTTGCTTGCGTATGGCACAGCTGCGGAAGACGTCAACGAGACGTTAACAAGGCTAGGGGATATTTCCGCTGGGCTATCAATCCCTCTTAATGACCTTGTTTATTTGTACGGTACCACTATGGTACAAGGTCGTCTATTCGCTCAGGACGTTCGGCAATTCACCGGGCGAGGCATTCCGCTTGTGAGAGAGCTAGCCGAAATGTATGGCGTAACAGCGGAGGAAATAAATGCGATGGTATCAGCCGGGCAGATTGGATTTGCCGACGTTCAGAAGGTGATTAACAAGATGACCGATAGCGGCGGCCAGTTTTACAACCTTATGAAAGAGCAGTCTAAGACGTTAACAGGGCAAATAAGCAATCTTGAGGACGCCTGGGACAATATGTTGAATAGTATAGGTAAGGGACAGGAGGGGCTTCTATCCAGCGTAATAGGCGGGGCTACATCAATTGTAGAGAACTATGAAAAGGTATTGGATGTTTTGAAGATTATCATCGCCACGTATGGCGCTTACAAGGCTGCTATAATTTTTGCACACATGGCGGAAAAAGCAAGGGACGTGGCCGGAGAGATTAAACGATGGTACGATCTCGCTAAAGGGATAATGACAGCTAAGCAAGCCCAGGAAGGGTTCAATGCCGCCACGAAGGCGAACCTTCTGGGAGCCTTGGCTTCCGCCATTGCCGCTGTCGTATCCGCTATCATCGTATTTAATGCGAGGTCAAAGGATACTGAGGGTATCCTTAATAGCTTGCGGGAGTCAACTGAGAAATTGGCTAGTGCCGGGAAAGAGATAGATAGCCTTGTGTCGGAGTATGAGGCCCTGAAAGACAAAACAGAACGAACCGCCGAGGAGAATAGCCGCCTGAATGAGATAATGCAGGCTCTGGCTGATAACGTTCCGGGAGCTGTAAGAGAATTTAATGCTTACGGGCAGGCGTTAGATATTAATACTGAGAAAGTAAAAGAGTACAGTAAGGCTCAAAAGGAAGCCGCTTTGTACGTTACAAGGGAGGATTTAAAAGCGGCAGAAAAACGGTTGGCCGGAATACGAGCTGAATTAAAGGAAGAAGAGCAAAAATTCAGGACTGGGACAAGGCGGGAATCATTTACTACGGCGACGGGGATGACTTACAGTCGTGATGTATCGTTAACTCAAAAAGAGATTACAGAAGCCTCAAGGCGAGCCCGAACTCTGTATGAGGAAGAAGCACAGGCACTTCAGGAAATAGCTAACGCTCAGGCGGCCATCAGAGCCATATCAGGTCAAAAGAGCTCGGAGGAACAGTATGCCGAAATGGTTAAGGCCTCTGAGGAAGCCGCCAAAGCAGAGGAAGAAAGGCGAAAGAAAGAGGAAGAAGACCGTCAAAAAGCTATTGAAGAGCAACAATCAGCTCTAAAGGAATACGAGAAGTATCTATCTGATACTAAAAAGGCTTATGATGACTATTCAGATGCCTTCCAGGGGGCATTAGATGAAGATAAAGAGGCTGTAAAAGAATATTACTCTGACTTGAGGAAAGAGGGTGAAGATTATTCGGAGTTCTTAAAGAATGAAGCCGAAAAGCAAAAAGGCAATATGCCTGCCCTGAATGCAATCTATCAGGCTGCTGCCAAGTCTGGCATCCAACTCTCTTCAAAGATGCAGGGGCTTGATATGAAGGAGCAATCCCCAACGCTTAAAATAGAAATGCCAAAGGCTGACAAGACGGTGCTCGAAGAGGCCGTTAAGGATACAGAGGCAGTTCAGGATAATATTAGGCAAGCTATACTGTATCAAGACAGGATTGAACTGGCAGAAAATCTAATTGATTCAGCCTATGCAGCGCAGGACGTCGCAAGGGCTGTTTCAGAGATTGATGCTGATTTGGGGAGCGCTCTTATGAAAGTCGCAGATTTGATTGGTGGTGTTGGAAATGTTATCAGTACCCTGAATGACAGCAACGCCTCAGGTTTTCAAAAGGCATCTGGTATCATTTCCCTTGCAATTACGGCAGGTGGCGAATTGGCTAAGCAGCGAAAGAACTGGGCCAACGCCGAATTGGACGCTCAGCGAGAGATAAATGCAGGTCTTGCCAATCAGCTTAGTATAGAGGGGCAAATCAACGCTCTTAAAAGGCAGCGAGCGAAAGCCTCGGAAGAACAAAGCGCCTTTCTTTCGCCCGACGCCATGAAGCAGTTCAAAAATACGCTGACAGCTGTAAGTGATGCTGAAGCTGAACTAGAGAAGAACATCTCAGCCCTTATGGGAAATGCCATTTTTACAGCTGAGGGAAAGGCCAAAAGGCGACTGTTCGGCACAAAAACGGACGACTATTCGTTCAGTATGAAGCAAATAATGGGCGATTATGCGGCTGCCTACGGCGGGGAAGGGATGCAGGACCTTCTTTTTGGCCAGATGAACGTTGCCCTTCAAAATAGGTCGTTTAAAGATTTTTTGGGAGGGTTGCTTGACCCCGGCGGCATATTCGGTGGGTATGCTGACAGGAAGGCTGAGGGTAACGCTCTTTCTAAACTAAGAAAGGCCTTCAATGAGACTTTTACCGCTATGGGGAAGACGTCGGCTGATGTGGCAAAGATGACGACAGAGGAGTGGACCGACTTTTTCACCACGATGGACAACCTCGGATATATAACCGATGAGGCCACCCGAAAAATGGTATCTAACGCTCAGACAGCAGCAGAGGGTTATGCACAGGCCATGGACGAGATGCGTGGCATCATAAATGATGTAGCGGGGGACCTTGGAAGTAGCTTAGAGAGTACGCTGGTTAACGCTTTTAAAAACGGCACAAATGCCGCCGAGGATTTCAAGGATGTTGTTAATGATGTTCTCCAATCAATGATGATGAAGGAGCTAATAACACCTTATTTCCAGCGCTATTTCGATAAGTTACAGGAGGATATGGAAAAGAGTATGGACGGCGGTGATGGAGTATGGACAGATGATGTGATGAGGTTCGCTGAGGATATGTCGAAGGCAATACCTGGAGCTGTAACGATGATGGAGGAAATGGACAAAGCACTTCAGGGCGCTGGTTACAAGGGGTTCACCGGCGGGGATACTGCTTCAGCATTAACTGGTGGGATAAAAGGAATGAGCGAGGATACTGCCAGCATCCTGAGCGGATACATTAACGCTATTCGCATCGGGCAGATTGAGCAAACATCTGTTATCCGTCAGCAGCTATTATATATGTCAGAAATAGCTGCCAATACGAGGTATAATTCGTACCTTCAAAGCATCGATAGGCGGCTCGCTACCATGGCGAACGACAACCTGAGAGCCCAGGGATTATCTTAATAACAAGACTAATTTAATTGAGTTATGGATGTAACATATTACCTTGACGGCGTGGATTTGAAGACTTATGGCGTCTATATATCTAAATCAGAAGGTCTGTTAAGCAGGCCGAGGGTGAAGCCCGGAATACGTACTGATTGGGCAGATTATCACGGCGAGGTCGTTGATCTGTCACAGCGTGTATATGAAGCGAGAAAGATAACGCTAACTTGCTTTATCACCGCTGAAAATAAAGAGTCTTTTATTACGAAAGCGAACACCTTTCTGGACGCCATGGATTTACCTGGTACGCGCCGTTTAATGGTTTTTGTTGACCCAACTAAACCACTTTTGTACGAGGTTTATCTCGCCGAGGGGGTAGAGCTTAGTAATGCTTGGAGTGACGATGCGATGGTCGGTACATTTGTCCTCGAACTCGTCGAGCCAAGCCCGCTAAAACGTGTTGTAAAACACATAAGAACAGGGGCTGAGACTGCTACGCTAACTGTAACGGTCACAACAACTAAAATGTTAGATATATATTGGGGGGATGGGGCGGTTACAAGGAACGTAACTGGGGCGGCACAGGCCGCTCAACACACATATACGACTAACGGCACATATTACGCTGTCGTAACTGGAAATATCGATGAGATAGGAGCTTTCTCAACTAACGGAACGGTACTATGGACCAAATTATAGTTACAAGAAAAGACGGGAGTACATATACTCTTCTTAACCGAGCTGCGGCAACCAGCATTGTAAAATTTGAACAAACTGTCGAGTTACTTGGCTCCGACACGATAGATTTAAGCCTTGAGAGTGCTACTAAGATAGTGTTCACCATTGGCGATAAGATTACTATCTATGGGCGCGATTACACGCTAAACACCCCGGCTACTGAGCGAAAGTTAGGAGAACGTCACTTCGTCTATGATGTTCAATTTGAGGGTGTTCAATACGACCTTTTACGGGCCGCCTTCTCAGTTAATGTAGATACAACAAGTAACGAAATCCAGGACCTAAACGGAGATAGTCTAACCGGAGATATTGAATTATTCCTAAATGTCTTAATTTCAAATGTAACTCGTGTATTTCCTGGGAAGTGGCAGTTGGGCACCTACCCAGTTGGCACTGAGACGAAGACGCTATCTTTTGCGGAGGATGATAACTGCCTAACAGTCCTACA
>Ga0209510_1003898_pt1 | contig 13595 bp, 11 predicted proteins | sample BiotimSIPDNA_FD_185749 | JGI IMG/M metagenome (GOLD analysis project Ga0209510, IMG submission 185749) | Anaerobic biogas reactor microbial communites from Washington, USA - Biogas_R1 time_0 SIP DNA (SPAdes) (version 2) | ecosystem: Engineered > Bioreactor > Anaerobic > Unclassified | place... | reverse complement strand
CAAGCGGATGTCTTCCACGCCGTTGTTGGAGGCAGCATCCAGTTCGTGTATGTTGTAGGAGCGCTGCTCGTTGAAGGCTACGCACGATTCACAAGCGTTGCAGGCTTCGTGTTCTGCTGTTGGGTTCAGGCAGTTGATCGTCTTGGCAAAGATGCGGGCGCAAGTGGTCTTGCCCACACCCCTGGGACCACTGAAGAGGTAGGCATGTGCCAGCTTGTTGCCTGCAATGGCATTTCTAAGTGTAGTGGTGAGTGCATGCTGACCCACTACGCTCCGGAATGTGGAGGGCCTGTACTTTCTGGCTGAAACGATGTAATTATCCATGTCTGAATCGGACGAAGTATGAGTTACAAATATACGAAAATTATTGGTTTACTCAATTGAGGCATGCTTCATTCATCCACCCGTATCTCTTTTTTACTACCTTTACTCCCGTAACCATTGCATCATGTAAAATGAAAAACCTTACTTGCATCGCATTTTGTACCAGTATTGCCTTCCTTGCTCTCCTTGCATGTTCATCGAGCAAAAAGAGCGGATTGGAGCCACAACAGGTTTTTGTGCAGGAAACAGTTGTACCCGATACCTTTGTATTGCCACAACTACCTGAAACGCTTGTTGATCCTGAAGAACGAAGAGCGTTTCTGATAACTCATTACTGGGACCGGTTCGATTTTAGCGACAGTACCCTCACGCGTAAACCTGCAATCACCGAACAGGCTTTTGTGGATTACATCCACATCCTTGGCTTAATGCCTGAAGGTGACCCCGTTGGATCACTGATCAATACACTGCATAGGGCTCAGGCCAACAGCACCATGTACGGTTATTTTGTATCATTGATGGAGAAGTATTTCTATGATCCCAATTCTCCGTTTCGCAACGAAGAGCTATATATTCCCGTGTTGAAAGAGATCAGCAGATCCGTTCTGCTAGGTGAGGTTGACCGCTCACGTTACCTTCTCCAGCTTGAGATGACACAACTAAACAAAGTGGGTGATAAGGCCAACAACTTCACATTTATTCTCCCAACGGGTGAAACCCGAAAACTATGGGATATCAATAGCCAATACCTGCTGTTACTCTTCTCAAATCCAGGTTGCCACACCTGTGAAACAACCATCCAATTCCTTGATGATTCACCTGTCATAAAAAGAGCCATCTCAATGAACAGTCCCACACGGAACATGCTTACCATTCTAACCATCTACCCCGACAGTGAACTGGAGGAGTGGGTAGCTCATTTGCCATTGTTGCCGCAACAATGGTTGCATGGTTATGATCCAGGAATGGCAATTACACGAAACAGACTTTATGATATCAAGGCGATCCCGACCATCTACCTGTTGGACAGCGACAAGAAAGTGATTCTCAAAGATTGTTCCCTCGAAGCTGTAGAGTCCTTCTTTTCCGTAATAGATTGACAGTGAGCTGTTAAATAGATAATAAGTAATTATATTAACATTCATAAGGTTTCTTTTTGGGGAAAATGTGCGATCGTAAGCAAAAGTAAGCTACTTTTGCAGACCAAATTTGCCTGCTTTTAGCGAAAAGTAGGTGTAGACAAGGGGTTTAGCATGCTGCGAGAAGCAACAGCTGAATCTGAATAGTAATCAAATTATTTTCTTATGAAGTATGTGAACTTTTGCCTTGCAGCAATTCTTTCACTTGCGCTCTCATCAGGATCTGTAAAGAGTGATCTGCCATCCAAAGGTTATCATCCCGGAGAAATGTTTCCTGACATCATTTTGACGGACTCGGAAGGAGAGAGCCTTGCACTGCATGAATTGAAAGGTAAAAAAATTGTGCTGAATTTCTGGGCCAGTTACGATGCCCAATCCCGTGCAGCCAATGTTCAGCTCTATAATTTCCTTTCAGGAAACAACATCGATGTCACATTCATTTCTGTATCGTTTGATGAGAACCTGAATGTGTTGGAGCGGACACTGGCAATGGATCGCCTGGAGAATGTTCTCTGTTACCGAGAAACCAGCGGTACAGGTTCTGAACTCTACAGGAATTTCAGCTTCAAGAATGGTTTCAGGAGCTATCTGATCGACGAACAAGGTGTGATCACCGCAATGAACATCGATCCGAATGACCTGCAAACTTTCCTTTGAGGTTTAACGAAAAAGTAAAAGGGTTGTCTCTGTAAAAGAAGACAACCCTTTTTTTATAGTCATATTTTGCTGCTCGTTAATTCCATTTGCTGAGGCTCTTTTGCTTCTTCACCTCTGTAGCAACAGCTGCCGGAAGTTTACTGAAAAAGGTGAATCCGGTCAACTGTTCCACCTCCTCCACAGAGAGCACGCTCCTGGTATAATCGATACCGGTAGTGCTGTTCTCCATCTTGAACGCGATGGAGCTGTATTCACCCGTTTGTTTGTTCTTGCGACAGAGTGCCTTGTAGAGGTATTTGGGAATGGCAGCCTTTCTACCGGCAGCATCCAATGCATAGCTGATCGTTTCAGGTGGAGATGGCAGGATTGCTCCGGTAACAACGTAGAGGGTGTCATACTCGGTCTGACTGCTCCAGTACCGCACTTTCACTTCAAGGTCATTCCAGGTGGTGGCATTCATCTCACTGTTCTGTGCCACCATATTGGTGAAATAAAAGGTAGTCCTGTTTAGGTTGAGGCTGGCACTCCTGCTCGCACTTGGCAGCATGTGTCCTCTGCTAACCGTTCGTGTCTGCCAGGCGGAGGAGAGATCGGGTTGAAATTCCACCGGTATCAGTGGATCATACTGCCAGTCGTCCGTCCGGTTGCCCGAACGCATGTAGGTGGGATGTAGGGGATAGGCTACCCATACCGGGTAGGTCTCATCGGTGTCGTAATGGATGGTATAGTTCCTCACTTCACCTGTGGCTTTACTGTTATTGAGCCAGCTGAGATTGCTGATCATGTGGGTCACCTGGTAGCTGTCAGGAGGGATGCTTCCACCTGCTGGAACCGGTGTCTCCATATAGATCTGTGCTGCCGGAGCTTCACCATCATCCGGATTTGAAGGGATGACAGGAGGAGGGTTGTTGCTGCTTACCGGATATATGGTGTAAGCTTCTGCGTCACTCCCCTCAGTAAGAGGAGCTGAAACTTTCAGATTGCCCTCCCCAAGCACCACGCCGTAGCTGTAGACATAATTCTCCTTACCGGTTAATGGAATGGTCCATTTATACTGTAACTCATCCACCATGATGGTCAGTTCCACACTGCTCCCTACCGAGGGGAGCAACAATCCACTTATCGTTCTCTCGCTTCCTGTGCCGGTTATCTCCAGGGGGATGATGCCTATACTTCCTTCCTGCACAGTTACTGAGCCATCGGAGAGGGAGACAATTCCCTTCGTACTTCCCTTTAGATTGGCCTCCATATTCCCAGTGAGCAATGTTTCATCCAAAGCACTGAGACGGATGTGTATCCGTTGCAACAGATGAACGAAGATCAATTTGTTCATCTCGTTCTTATTTGCGGCTGTTATTCCTTTCAGATTGTTACTGTAGAGAATGATCTGCTGGTCAGTGGCCAGGTCGACAGAAAGTGTGTTGCCGCTTATTCCGGGATTGTATGGGTAATAGGCTATAACGTTGAACGAATCCTCACCCTTGGGAAAATATATGGGTGTGGAAGAACTGAAATAACCTGTGCCGTTCGTGCTGAAAGGTATGTTGCGATGGACGGGGATTCCCTCGGTGGAAACTCCTATCTGCGCTCCCTGATGCCACTGCATCACTGCCTCAGAAGGTGAAGATTTCCCTTCAATGATTGTTGAGGGGAATGCAAGCTGGGTATCATATTGGTCATCTTGACCGGGTTCTTTGTCACATCTTGTTACAATAAAGAGCAACAAGAGCAGTAAGAGGGTGGTTTTTTTCATTTTTGAAAGATGCAATGGTTTGTTGCTTGAAAGATTGATGGCATAAAAATAGATAAAAGAATCGAGGTGACAATTCTTTCCATCATTTTCCACAATAAATTAGGGTGTATCGGCCGAAACCGACACACCCTATAAGTTTATCTTCCGGAGGGTGGAGAATCCGGCAGCTGACCTGTTGGTCTCTTATTTTGCTTTACCCTGGTTTGCCACTGCATCCATCAGTTTCTTGATTTCTTCAGGGTCACCCAGGAAATAATCCTTCTGCAGGTTCATTTTATCATCGAATTCGAAGACGTAAGGAACGGCGGTAGGCAGGTTGAGGCTTACGATCTCCTCGTCGGAGATGTTCTTGAGATGCTTGATAATCCCTCTCAAACTGTTGCCATGGGCTGCCACGATCACTTGGTTGAACTGTTGCATCTCCGGCACGATGGTGTCATTCCAGTAGGGCAGAATGCGCTCCACCGTATCTTTCAGTGCTTCAGTCAGTGGGAGGTATTTCTCATCCACACCTTTGTAGCGGGGATCCTGAAAGGGTGAACGTTCATCATCTTTTTCAAGTGGCAATGGTGGCACATCGTAGCTGCGGCGCCAAACCAGTACCTGTTCATCGCCGTACTTGGCTGCTGTTTCAGCTTTGTTGAGTCCCTGCAACATACCGTAGTGCTTCTCGTTCAGGCGCCATGTCTTCTCCACGGGGATCCAATCGAGATCCATTTCGTCGAGCACCACGTTGAGTGTTTTCACTGCTCTCTTGAGGTAGGAGGTATATGCTTTTTCAAATTGGAAGCCCTCTTTCTTCAGGTACTGTCCAGCCTTGTGGGCTTCACTTACACCTTTCTCGGTGAGATCTACATCGGTCCAACCAGTGAAACGGTTTTCCTTGTTCCAGGCACTTTCGCCATGGCGAATCAAGACTACTTTCTTCATATCTGCGTATTTTTATGTGAAAAATTGATTGATCGGTTTGGTGTACAAAACTACATATTTTCGCGTTCATATCAGCCATTCTATAGAAAAAAAGAACAGCAACAGAAGGGTTATGGTTCATTGATTCCTTTTCCTAACTCCATCTGACGCAGGTGTCGAAGCTGTATCACCAACAAGTATAGTGACAGCAGTGCTGACAGTGTGTCGGAGACCGGGATGGCAATCCAAAGCCCCTTCAGTCCCCAGATGCGGGGTAACAGGAGGATGCCAGGAACCAAGAAGATGAGCTGGCGGCTCAGACTCTGAACGATAGACTTGGTAGCAAAACCGATGCTCTGGAAGAAGTTGGAACTGACAATCTGAAAACCCACCAATGGAAGTGCCAGCATAGCCAAGCGCAACCCCGTACCACTGATCTCCAACAGCTCTTCATCGCTGGTGAACGCCGACGTCAGTAACTGTGGGAAGAACTGACCGATCAGAAAGCCGACGGTGGTGAAGATTGTCGCCATCTTGAGCGCATAGAAGAGAGTCTCTCGCACCCTACGGTAATTGCCCGCACCATAATTATATCCAATGATCGGCTGGGTGCCCTGGTTGAGTCCCAGGACTACCATCAGGATAAGCATCAGAATGGAGTTGACGATGCCATAAGCCCCTACTGCGAGGTCACCTCCGTAACGTAGAAGCGAGGTGTTCATTAGCAATGCCACCCCCGAGGCGGCAACTTGCATGCTGAAGGGAGAGAGACCGATGGAGATAATTGAAAGGATGATTGGACCGTTGAGACGTATATTCTTCCACCTGAGGCGTATCACGCTGCTGCGGCGGGTGAAGTGGTGCATCACGAAAAGCATCCCGATGAACATCGAGATAACCGTTGCCCAGGCTACACCTCTGATCCCAAGATTGAATACGAAAAGGAAGAGGGGGCTGAGAATCACGTTGAGCACCGCACCAATCAGCATGGTTGTCATTGCTTTGGTGGGATATCCCGAGGAACGCATCATGGCGTTGAAGTTGTAACAGAGACTCACGAAGACGTTCCCCAACAGCACGATCTCAAGGTAGCTGCGGGCATAGGGATAGGTGAGGCTGCTGGCACCAAAGGCCATCAGGATTGGTTCTAGTAAGAGGTAAATGAGAGTGATGAAAACGGCGTTCAGGAGCACCGTCAGCAATAGGGAGCTACCCAGGATCTGCTCCGCTGTCAGGTGGTCTCGTTTGCCCAGGCTGATGGAGATTCGGGCAGCTGCTCCCGAGCCCACCAGCATTCCCAGAGAGGAGACAAGGGCCATTACCGGAAAGGTGATGGCCAGTCCCGAGATGGCTATGGCTCCCTCCACCTGTCCAATGAATATGCGGTCGACCACGTTATAGAGCGCGGTGACGACTGTCCCCACGATACCTGGCAACGCATATTCCCAGATTAGCTTGCTAATCTTCTTGGTACGGAAAGCAAGTTCCTTGTCAGTATGCAAAATAAAATAATCTAATAACCTACTTTGTTGTCATAATATTCAACACCAGCCTGTCGGTCTCCTTCATGCCCTGATTGCCAATCAAAGCCAGGTTGCGGATGGTCTGGTCGATATCTTCATCGATGATTCCCTCCTGAGCCGTTACCCCCTCATCTTCCATGGCCATCACGGCCGAGAGGGTTGCGGTGGATACTCCACTGGCAATCTTCAATGCACAGCTGGGCTTTGCACCGTCGCAGATCATTCCGGTAATGTTGGCTATCATGTTCTTTGCGGCGAAGATGATCTGGGAGTAGCTGCCGCCCATCAGCCAGGTGATGCCACAGGCTGACCCCGTAGAGGCAACCACACAACCACAGAGGGCAGAGAGTTTGCCCAAGTGCTGTTTGATATAGATGATCAACAGACTGCTGAGTGTCAAAGCACGTATAAGTGACTCTTCTGAGCATCCCTCCTCTTCGGCAAAAGTCATCACCGGTACAGTCGCTGCGATCCCTTGGTTGCCGCTGCCAGAGTTACTCATCACCGGCACCATTGCACCATCCATCCTTACATCACAAGCACCAGCAGTGGCAATAACCATGCGGCTGTGGAGGTTGTCACCAAAAACTTTCCTTCCCTTACGCTGCATCAGGGTGCCTGCTACATTATGCCCGTACTGCCGGGTCAAAGCCTCTTCTGCCACCACCATGTTCATCCGGGCACCCTCCAGAATAAAGTAGAGCTCTTCCAATGGTGAGTCTTTTGCAAATTCATAGATGGTCCGAAAGGTGAGAGGAGGTGCTATTTCTATTGCATTTTTTAATGGTGCCTCTTCTGGTCTTTCCAGCAGTGTCCTATCATCCAGACCGATGTATATAAAACGGGTGTGAGCTCCACTGATGATGGCTCGAGAGGTGTGATTGCCTGATGTACAGCGTACCTCGATGTATAGCTTTTCCTCTGTTTCCTGGTAGAGATGAATGGCAATGCGCTGTTCCCGGATGAACTGCTTTGCCTGTTCCACATCTTCGGCAGTGATTCCTTTCAACAATTCGAGACCATCTTCTTTCTTTCCTTTTAATGCTCCCAATGCAATTGCGATGGGAAGACCGGTCATCCCTGTGCCGGGAATTCCTACACCCATAGCGTTCTTGATTATGTTGGCGCTCAGGTAGGCATCGATCCGTTCAGCTTTATGTTGCAGCACACCGCATGCTCCAGCCGTGCAGAGTGCTACGGAGATAGGTTCCGTACAACCGATGGCAGGCACAATCTCTTGTTGCATCAGCTTCCAGATGGCTGTTCTTTCTTCGGATGTGAGCATAAACAGATTGGGGTAATGTTGAAACGGTGCAAAAGTAGTCATAATTCTTCAGAATCTCAGTTTGAGGGATGTGTGCTTTTTCGATAAAACGCTTGCATTTTTCGATAATTGATTCTACCTTTGGGTGTTAATCCTTTGGGCGATGAACAGTCAGGAGCAGTTATTGCACTACGTTTGGAAATACCGGTTATATCCCCGGGAGTCACTTGTGACCACTGATGGTTGCCGGGTGGAAGTGATTGATCCGGGAGAACAGAACCTGCATGCGGGGCCTGATTTTTTCAATGCGAAAGTACGAATAGGAGAGGTGATGTGGGCCGGAAATGTGGAGATACATGGTGCATCGTCAGAGTGGTACCTTCACGGACATCATCTTGATCCGGTTTACAACTCGGTAGTCCTGCATCTTACAGGTCGTGTAAACAAGGAGGTGGTAAACCAAAAAGGAGAAAGAGTACCTCAATCAGTACTGCCTCTCTCCGAAAAGGTGCGTGAGAACGCTGATTACCTGTTGCACAGTGATCATCCACTTCCCTGTCGTGACTTTATAGCAGAAATGGATCAACGATTGATTCGCTTTTGGTTGGATGATCTCTCTTTGGAGCGGTTGGAGCGAAAATGTGAAGAGATTAACAGTCATCTACAGCGTTTTAATCACTCTTGGGATGAGGTCTTTTATGTTATTCTCTCCCGTAACTTCGGATTCGGTCTCAACAGTCGTCCTTTTGAGTTGCTGGCTCTATCCCTTCCCTTGAATTACATTCTGCGACACAACGATGACCTGTCAATGATAGAAGCGTTGCTATTTGGGCAAGCCGGTCTCCTCGAGGATTCTGAGTTGAATGATCCTTACTATCGGCGGTTGCAATCGGACTATCGGTTTCTAAGTACAAAGTATGGACTGAGATGTATGGAGGGCTTTCTGTTCAGAAAGATGAGAATCCGTCCCTACTCCTTCCCTCATGTACGTATAGCCCAACTGGCCTCACTTCTGCAACATTCAGGACGCCTCTTCTCAACAGTTTTAGAAACGGAGAATCCGGTTCGTTTGATGGAACTTTTTCGCTATGAGCCATCTGGATACTGGTCAACACATTACTCCTTCGGAACGGAATCACCCAAAACAACCAAATCACTCGGAGATGCTTCACTTGAGATACTGCTTATCAATACTGTAGCTCCTATCCTTTTTGCTTATGGCAGGAGTACAGACCGTGAGGAGTGTTGCGAAAGGGCGTTACGGCTGCTTCACTCCTTAAAGCCGGAGAGAAATGCAATGGTTGATACATTCCGGGAGGTGGGTATTCAACCGGCCAATGCTTCAGACAGTCAGGCGCTCATACAGCTCAGAAAAGAGTATTGTGACCGAAAAAAGTGTCTCTACTGTCGGATAGGGAATACCCTTCTCACCTCTCCCGAGATCAACCAGTAGTGACCATTGAACCCTATTTTCACGATTTTTCTTAATTCATATTGAATTAAACGGGTAAATGATTGTATTTTTGTCCGATAATTGCCAAACTCATATGAACGCGGTACAATGTTGAACAAGATTTTCTCATTTCTCTCGTTTCTTTTCCTGACGCTGACAGCTGTCGTCATACTATATTCCTGCGCCAATATTGCTTCACCCACGGGGGGCGCATATGATGTGGACCCACCAGTGGTTCAAAGGGCAACACCCGGCTTCAATGAACTTAACAGCACCCCCGTAAAGATTGAAATTGAGTTTGACGAGAATATCAAAATCAAAACACCTAATGAGAAGGTGATCATCACACCTCCTCAGCAGAACATGCCGGTGATACGTTCCATCGGTAAAAAAGCAGTGGTGGAACTAAAAGATGAACTGTTGCCCAATACCACCTATACCGTCGATTTTACGGATGCCATCGTGGACAACAACGAGGAGAACCCCCTGGAGAACTTTGTTTATTCTTTCTCTACCGGTGACCGGCTTGATACCCTGTCAATTTCCGGGAAGGTGCTCTCAGCATCCGATCTGGAACCAGTTAAAGGCATGTATGTCGGTATCCATTCCAATTTCGATGATACTGTTTTCACACGGGTACCCTTCGAACGAATCGCCCGTACCGATTCTCGTGGTCGCTTTATTGTCCGGGGGATGGCACCGGGCGAATACAAAGTTTTTGCACTTGGTGACCTGAACAGAGACTATAAATATGACAATCCCCAGGAAGCAATTGCTTTCCTCGATTCAATCATTGTACCCTCTACCATGCCGGCCGTACGACAGGATACCATCTTTTTAGACAGCCTCACCATTGACACAATCAAAACGGTTCATTATACCCGGTTTCTTCCTGATGATTTGCTACTTCGTTCTTTTCAGACTGACTTCCAAAGGAAATACAGGCAACAGCATGATCGTCCTGATGCACACCGGCTTCAGCTGCAGTTTGCAGCTCCGGCACCTTTGCCTTCCCTCACGCTGATGCGTCCGCAACCGGCCGCAGAAGATTGGTACATCCTTGAAAGGAGTATAGGCAACGACTCGCTGCTCTTGTGGATAACCGATTCAGTCGTTTTCCGGGAGGACTCAATCATGATGAAAGTCGACTATCTCCGTACAGATTCTCTCAATCAGGACTATATCGACACCGATACGCTCACTTTTACTGTGCGCGGTGCAGCACGTCAGCGCGCTGCAGCAGAGGAAAAAGAATTAAAAAAAGGGGATGGTGATGAGGAGGCAGAAGACACTGTGATCACTTTCCTGGAGATGAAGACCAATGTGCAGAATACTTTTGAGTTGTTTAACCCTATTAGAATTGAATTTGGTGAGCCTGTGATGCAGTTCGATTCCTCCTATGTGCAGCTGCAGCATCAGCAAGATACACTCTTTTATCCCATCCCCTTCCGTTTCGAGCGGGATTCAATCAATCCACGCAAGTTCACCATTCGCCCCTCCTGGATACCGGGAGGGAAGTATAAACTAACTGTTGATTCAGCGGCTATTATCAGTCATTACGGTCATTGGAACAACAAACTTGAACAGGCATTCACCGTGAAGGATTTGGATCAGTATGGCAACCTGGAGATGGTGATCACCGGTTTGCCTGACAGTAGCAGTTCCTTTGTGGAGTTGCTCGATAAGAGTGATAAACCTTTTCGGAAAAGTTTCGTCAAAGAGAACAGCGCCCGTTTTCAGGATCTCCCGCCCGGTGAAATTTATGCACGGCTGGTAATCGATGAGGATGGTGACGGTTTATGGACCACCGGTAACTATGAAGTGCTCCGCCAGCCGGAACAGGTTTTCTACTATCCCGGAAAGCTTGTGATCAGAGCTTTCGCAGATCATCTCGAGGACTGGAACATTGAACGGGTTCCGGTAATTAGTCAAAAACCGTTAGAGATCACAAAGAACAAACCAGAGGAGAAAAAAAGGAGAGATCCCAACCTTGAAAGAGAAAGAGGGCAGCAGCAACAACAGCGGAGTTCGCCATTCTCAGGAACAGGGGGTAGTAGTAGCAGGCAGAGTGGTATGCGGCAACTGTAAATCCGCTACAAAGCAGAACAATTCAAAACCAGTTGATACAATGAACAAGAAATCCCATTACAAATTAATATTACTTCTTATCTCCTTTCTCTTTGTCTTCACGGCAACGCACGGTCAGTGCAGGGTGCCAAACAACGCATTTGCCAGTGGGGAGAAGATTGCTTACGACCTCTATTTCAACTACGGCATCATCAATGCCCGTGCGGGAAAGGGTTCACTCTCGGTCACTGAGGCAAATTACCGCGGTGTAAATGCATATAAGACCGTCATGACACTCAACACCTCGGGTCTGGCAGGCAATATATACTCCGTGAATGATACACTCACATCCTTTGTAGACAAGGATCTGAGACCCTTACTTTTTACAAAGGAGGCTGTGGAAGGCAAGGATTACTCGGTGGAGCGTCAGGCATTCAGCTATCAGAATAATCAGATTACAATTCGCGCCGTAAGAACCTGGAATGGAGAAGAGCGGTTCGATGAAACAGTAACTACAGATCGATGTACCTACGATTACCTATCGGTGCTCTCTTATGTGCGCAACATCGACTACACTGGCATGAAACCGGGAGACAGTCACTTCATTCAGTTTATCTCCGGGAGACGACCGGTACAGATGTATGTCAACTACCTGGGAAAATCAACGGTCAAAGCCAATAACGGTAAACGTTACGAAGTGATCAATATCTCTATGACAATACGTGATGATGCTTTTACTGACCAGAAAGAGGCTTTGAAAGCTTCAATCACCAACGATAAGAACCGCATACCGGTTGTGATAGATACCCACCTTAAGATGGGTGTGGTAAGGGCGGTACTCAAAGATCTGTCAGGTCAAAGACACTGATTCCCAAAGCTGGCTTCAAACTGTTTGGGTGGCAATTAAAGAAATAAATCTGTAAATATGGTACTCAGTTATCCAAAAATTACCGAAAAGAATCTATCTTTGTGATTTAACAATGATTAGAGAAGGTATGGATGATCAGAATCATATTGCAAAAATACCGGAGCCGGCACTCAGAAGGTTACCCTGGTACCTTTCATATGTGAAGTTACTTAAGAATCAAGGAGAGACGATCGTATCCTCAACCCAGATCGCCAGGAAAATAGATGTCTCACCCTCCCAAATTGCCAAGGATCTCTCCTATGTGGATATTCGAGGAAAGACAAGGGTCGGTTATGAGATAGACGATCTGATTCATGTCCTGGAAACTTTTCTGGGTTTCACCAAAACCCACAAGGCGGTAGTGTTTGGCGTGGGTAGCCTTGGTGCTGCATTGCTTTCCGACTCAGGGCTGGAACAGTTTGGTTTGAAAATTATCGCAGGCTTCGATGTGAAAGAGTCGGTGGTAAATAAAAAGATACACTCTATCCCGGTTTATCACTCTGATCAGTTCATCGAAAAGAATAGTACAATTTCCGCTGAGATCGGCATACTGACCGTACCACCGGGGATAGCTCAGGAGGTGTCAAATTACATGATCAGTGGCGGTATCAAGGGCATATGGAATTTCACACCTTTCCGCATCCGTGTACCTGACGGTGTGGTATTGCAGAATACTTCGCTCTATGCTCATCTGGCGGTCATGTTTAACCGTTTGCTGTCATGAAGATTTTCGCGGTAGGACTTAACTATGCTTCACACAATAAAGAGATGAAGCGTACGTTTGAAAGCAGTGAGCCTGTGTTGTTCATGAAACCCGACACTGCTTTGTTGAAAGATGGAAAACCATTTTTCCTTCCTGATTTCTCAGAGGATGTTCAGTACGAAACTGAGTTGGTTGTCAGGGTGAGCCGACTGGGTAAGAACATTGCAGAGCGGTTTGCCCATCGTTATTATGACCAGCTTACGGTTGGCATCGACTTCACGGCTCGCGACCTGCAGAAAAAACAGAAAGAGCTGGGGCTACCCTGGGAGATAGCCAAAGGATTTGATCAGTCGGCAGCTGTTGGTTCCTTTATCCCCATTGAGTCGGTGACGGCCTTACAGGATCTCAATTTCCGGCTCGACATCAATGGTGAGACCGTGCAGGCGGGCAACAGCCGTGAGATGATCTATTCGGTAGATCGGATCATTGCATTTATCAGTCGCTTTTTTACCCTGAAAATCGGTGACTTGATATTTACTGGTACTCCTGCAGGTGTTGGTCCTGTGAAGATCAATGATCATCTGCAGGGATATGTTGAAGATAGAAAACTGCTGGACTTCCGGGTGAAATGAACATCCCTGCAGCATCATATTGAACGCACATGAGAAGATTACTTGCGGCCATCATTGCCACTTTGTTGTTCTTTACCGCTATCCATGTATCCGCACAGGATTACAATCCCATTCCGGTAGCCATGCCCTCACTGCTCTTCGCTCCCGATGCCAGGGCTGCCGCCATGGGTGACGTTGGTGCTGCTACCATGCCCGACCTCTACTCACAGCATTGGAATCCAGCCAAGTATCCCTATATAACCGGTAACGCAGGTGTCTCATTCT
>Ga0209510_1003895_pt1 | contig 13599 bp, 14 predicted proteins | sample BiotimSIPDNA_FD_185749 | JGI IMG/M metagenome (GOLD analysis project Ga0209510, IMG submission 185749) | Anaerobic biogas reactor microbial communites from Washington, USA - Biogas_R1 time_0 SIP DNA (SPAdes) (version 2) | ecosystem: Engineered > Bioreactor > Anaerobic > Unclassified | place... | reverse complement strand
CATCCTCCATGAATCTTACTGTTTCGTTCTCATGATCTCGAGGCGTTCCAGAAGATTTCTTGCTTTTGACCTTGCTGTTTTGCCTTTTTTCTTTTTCGCTGTTTCGTCTGGTGCTGGACATTCCAACTCGGCTTCTCGCAGCAGGTCACGGTAGCGCTTTCTGAACTGTTCCGACTCTGTTTCCTCAAGGCGTCCCCCTGCTTCATGGGTGGCCTTGTTCATTGCCTTCAGGAGGACAATCATCTGCGCCGCCCATTGCTGGTTATCCTGTTCTACCGCTCTTTCAAGCTCGCGGAGGTGACGAGCGTTGCAGAGCGCATGCAAACCGCCATAGTGGAAGTAGGGTTTCCAATGGTCGTGGCAGAGGGTCCTTTGAAACTTCGGCAATATCCCCATCTCGTCCATCGCTTCGCACCCTCGTTTGGCATGGGGATAAAAGCAGGTAAAGCTGTCGTTCGAGACACTATGCAACCAACGCCTGACGCCATCAATATCAATATGGATGCCGGTTTCATCGCTGTGAACCAATGCCGATTCCGCAAGCCGGCTTTTGCCCCACGATTCAAAGAACTCAAGCCGTTCAGAGGCATCCTTGTTGAAATTGTGGATCGACCCGGCACTGACCGGTATTCCCATCTGGTCCTGAAAGTGATCCTCTATGCGGTTGTACGGGATCAACTGGTACTGGGACATATAGACCGCATGGGCTTTGACGCCGATACCGTATTGCACCGGCCTGGCAACATCCTCTGGAAACGGTGCAACAAAACGCTTGCCGTTCTCATCTTCCAGAATTTCGGCCCGCCATTCGGTGACAAAGAGGCTGATGTCGAGATCGACAATCCGGCGGCGTTCGTATCCAGTTGATTGATAGTTTCCTGGTGGCAAGGTTTCTCTGTCAACCCGGATTTCCTTGACCAGATCAGGCTCGGGAAAGGGCTTCAGCGTGGTGCCGATATGTCCATTCTGTCCACCCGGTTTGCGTGCTCCCGGTTCTTTCGGCGCCTTTTTCCGATTGGGATCGGATGACGGCGGCTTGCTGCTGTTCTTGCTGGTGAGCCCCAAGCGGTTGGTTAAAATGGTCACGAGAAGCAGCAGGACCTCAAGGCTTGCCTTGAGTGCCGGAGACAGATTTTTCTCTTGTGCAATAAGATCGTTGACCCGTTGCACCGCATTTTCTACATTGATGTTCTCAACGGTCATTCAGCCATCCGTGTTTTTTGATAGGCCACAATAACACAGATTTTCCTGAACCGATTTGACCTTCCAGGATGCCCTGTAGGCAACGGAATAATTTTCAACACGGACCGGCGGTGTTAGAGAATGCTTTGCAGGCAAATCAAGAGGCGCATGACATCCTTAAAGAGTCATTGTAAAGGTGGCTGAAACCGGGACCGATTTTTTGAAAATCTTTCCAAAAACCGTGTCAAGAACTTTTTTCAAAGATCACAAAAAAATTGTGCTGAACAGTTACTCCAGATAAAGAGCGCAAATGAGAGCGCGTGCGGCGGCAGTCACTGATTGGCCCCTTTACTGGATTTCAAGGGGGTGAATTGGTAAAAGCGCCGTATCACAATTCTCAATATTTATCAATGTGTATGAGACTTTATTGGTTGATCGATGTGACGCGGCAAAAAAGTAATGCAACCTATACGACCATAGAAGAAAGAACCCTTCCTAAAAAACATTCCGTCCTCAAGGATGAAGTCATTCTTTTTAGCGGAACGGGTGCGGCAGAAAAATGTCCTTACCCCGTTTTTCTCACAAATAATCTGAAGCTGGGCGCGACAACCATTGCCGCTATTTATAAGGATCGCTGGCAGATCGAGTTATTCTTCAAAGCCTTGAAACAGAATTTGAAGATCAAAACCTTTGTGAGAACAACACCTGATGCGGTTAAGATTCAAATTTAGACGGCAGTGATGGAATACCCTATTCAAACGGTTATCCTCCGTTTGTTTGGATTTGACAGGCCCTATTGCTCTATTATACTCTGCACCTCCTAAACATCCATTTCACCGTCACCAGGACCTTACGATCATGGGAATCCATGAGGCGACACGCGAGATAAGAAAGTCCGAAAACAGGATCTTCCAGGAATGGCTCTGCGATGTGCATGATTCCGGATACCATGGCCGGGTGTCCGTGGACCGGAAGTATTTCAGCATGATGCTCGACACGGTTGCCGCCGCCATGGAAACGGCTGATGAAAATCTGACTCGCAGCCGGTTCGACTCCTCCGCGGAATGGGACTTCCCGGGATTGCACATCATCAAGGAGAGCGGCATTACCCTGGAAGCATTTCTCGCGGGCTTCAAGGTCATGATCCGCTGTATTGAGCGGGTGATTTTACATTCAGACGCCACACGGCTCAGGATGCGAAACATCGCGGACGCCATGGAGCTGGCCGTTGTCGCCGAATGGGAAAATTTCCGGCCTGCCGGGCTCAGCCTGCACCCCGAACCGATTCAAGGGCCTGAGAGCCCGACGACGCCGGAGAAAATACTCTCCGCCATCTTTTTTTCCGTGGGCGAAGGCATCCTTCTGGTTGACCAGGATTTCGAGATCCTCAAGACCAACCCCCGGGCATGTGAAATTTACGGCCTGCTGGAACAAAACTTGATCGGGACGGACATAAGGACGTTGACGGATGAATCCGGGGCCGGGACGCTCACACTTTTTTTTGAGAAATTGATCGAAGGGCAGAGGTTGAGCGCCGAAATTACCGGCCTGTACGTCGACGGCAAGTCGTTCCCTTCAACGGTAACGGTATCCCGAAGCGATCTTGACGGGAAAAGATACTGGCCGATCATCGTCCAGGACGACACGGAGCAGAAAATTCTCGAAAAGCAGCTGCGACAGGAAAAGCAGCAAACGGAGGAAATGAACCTGACGCTCAAGACAGTCCTCAAGAGCATCGAACAGGACAAAAAAGATTTTGAAAACAGGGTCGCCACGAAGATCCGGACGTCCGTTCTGCCCGGCATCCACAAAATCAGCAAGTCCTCACATGACAATGTGAGCAGAAGCTACCTCTCCCTTCTTGAACAGCAGCTCCTGTCGCTGACCAAGGGATTTGAAAATGAGCTGCACGGGGGGCTTCTCAAACTGACCCGGACGGAAATAGAGATCTGCCGCCTTATACAGGCAGGCTGTTCCACCAAGGACATCTGCAACGCCATGAGGATTTCATACGAGACCGTCCAGACTCATCGGAAGAACATCAGAAAAAAGCTTGACCTCACCGGCAGGAAACTGAACCTTCATACGTTCCTGATGAACAGGTCGTTATAAGAATGATAGATTTGGAAGGAGAATGTCATTGAAGAGTATATGGGCTGAAGAATACGACATTGTCATTATCGGCTCGGGATTTGCCGGCCTCTCGGCGGCAATCGAAGCGGGAAAAGTCTGCCCGTCGGTGATCGTCCTGGAAAAAATGCCGGTGCCCGGGGGCAACTCATCCATCAGCGGCGGATTGTTCGCCGCTGCGGGCTCCCCCCTCCAGGCCAGGGAAAGAATCATGGATTCGCCGGAATTGATGCTTTCCGACATGCTTGCAGCGGGGCTTGAACTCAACAACAAGGAACTTGCCCGCATTGTTGCCGAAAAATCCACCGAGACGCTTCTTTGGACCATCAAGGAACTGGGTGTCAAATACAAGCCCCGGTTGAGCCACCTGGGGGGGCATTCCGTGGCCAGGACCTACAACACGGCGAACACGTCGGGATCGGGCATCATCAAGCCGATGCTGGCGAAATGCCGTGACATGGGCATCCCCATCCGCCTCAGGACATACCTGAGCCAGTTTATCCTCACGAAGGGCGGCGAAATGGAAGGTGTTGCCGTCCGGGAGAATTATATCTTTCCCAATCGAGAAAGCGGCGTGCTGAAGCGAATCCGCGCACGGAGAGCCGTCATCCTGGCGACGGGAGGATTCAGCGAGGACAAGGAGTTCAGGGTCATCCAGGACCCCAAGCTCACGGAAGACATCGAGAGCACCAATCACCAGGGCGCAACGGCTGAAGGGCTGATCGCCGCACTGAAGGCCGGCGCCACCCCGGTCCAACTCTCGCTGATACAGCTCGGCCCCTGGGCGTCCCGCGATGAAGAGGGGTTCGGCGTCGGTTCCATGTTCTCCATGCTGGCGGGGTTTCCCTATGGAATCCTGATCGATGTCAGGACCGGCAGGCGCTTCATAAACGAGCAGGCCGACCGCAAGCTCCTGGTTGACGCCATGTTGAGCTCCGGCAGGGAGTCCATCGCAATCGTCGACCAAAAGGGGGGTCAGCACGCATCCACGCTGGACCAGTGCCTGAAGCGCGGAGTCGTCAAGAAATTCGAATCCATCGAGGAACTGGCTGCGGCGAATAATGTGCCTCTCGCCCCGCTGAAGGAAACCATCGACGTCTATAACTCTCTCATTGAAAAAGGCAGGGAGGACATGTTCGGCAAGCCTCTGCCCATGGATCTCCTTCCCATCAGTCATCCGCCTTATTATTCCATACGCCTGATCTCCAAAGTCCATCACTGTATGGGAGGCGTCCAGATCAACGCGGAGGCGCAGGTCGTTCACATCGAGACCCACCAGCCGATCAGCCGGTTTTATGCCGCGGGGGAGGTCACGGGGGGCGTGCACGGCGCCAGCCGGCTGGGCAGCAACGCCATTCCGGAATGCATCACCTTCGGCAGGATCGCCGGGAAAAATGCGGCGGCACAGAAGCCGCGCACATAAAGTCTACCGGACGACATAACGGGTATTAAATAATACCCGTTATTTACCTGTTAATTCCCCCTTTATTCCCGCACTTCTCAGTGCTACACATACAACGGCACGCAACGGAATGGCTGATACGATCGAAAAAAAAAGCATCCTGCCTGCCAAGCGAAGTCCGGCGCTGGAAGAATTGGAGTCAGAACCGCCAAGTTTAGTTTTCTTTTAGGAGGAACTCATGAAAGAAAAAGAGAAAGTGGGAAGCGATGGGAAGAGACAAGCAACGAATCAGCTGAACCGCCGTTCTTTCCTCAAGGCAACGGCTGCCCTGGGAGCTGTTGCGGGGAGTGGCTTCGCCCTGAACATGGCGACCCCCGGATCTGCGGAGGCGGCAAAGCGGCCGCTTCCCAAGAAATGGGATGAAACCGTTGAGGTGCTGGTGATCGGCTCCGGCTTCGCCGGCTGCTCAGCCGCCGCCCAGGCCACGAGCAACGGGGCCAAAAATGTGGTCGTCCTGGAGAAGATGCCCACCTACGGAGGTAATTCCATCATCAACGGGGGCGTTTACGCCTCATGGGACGATAAGTTCCACTACCGCGAAAAACTCAACCTGGGAAACGACAGCGTCAATCTTCACGCGGAGGATACGCTCAAGGGCGGAGATTACTTCAGCATCCCGGCCCTGGTCAAGGTCATGGCGGAAGGCGCAACGGATGCCCTGAACTGGATGATCGACGAAGGCGGCGCGGTGATTCGTCCGACAGTCGTCCGGGCGGGCGGCCATTCAGCCTACCGGACCCATGCGGCGGGGATCGGCAAGGTCTATGTCGATGCCCTGAAAAGAATTGCGGAAAAAAACGGCGCCAAATTCCGCCTGGGCACCGAGGTGAAATGGATCTGGAGGGCCGATGCCGACCCCAAGAGCCCTGTCCTGGGCGTGGAGGTGAAGCAGGGCCGGAAAATATCCAACATTAAAATCCAGAAGGGCCTGATCCTCGCGTCCGGCGGATTCAGCCGCGACATCAAGATGCGCGGCGATCATTATCCCTACCTGTCCGGCTCAGACTGGAACTGCACCAACCACAAGGGCGCCACCGGCGAGATGATCCGCTATGCCCAGGCCATAGGTGCGGACACCTTGCAGATGAACTTCATCCAGCTGTATCCCTATGCCGATCCGGAAACGGGGATTCTCGACACCCCGGCGCTTTATCCCTTCAACGGTCCTGGAAACGGCATTGTCTATGTGACCAAACAGGGCAAGCGTTTCATCAGCGAACTGGCCCGGCGCGACCACGTGAGCTTTGCCCAGATCGCCCTTGGACCGCAGGGCAAGCCAACCTACACGATCTTCAGCGATGAGATGATTGAGAAATTCGGAGGAACCCGCGAGGAGACCGAGGCAGGCATCAAGAAGGGACGCCTGGTCAGGGCCGATTCCATCGCCGAGTTGGCGAAGAAAATCGGCATACCCTCCGATGCCCTTGTGGATACGATCAATAAGCACAACCAGTATCTCGCCGCAGGGAAAGACCCCGAATTCAACAAGCCGATCACCAAGGCCATGACGCCGATGACCAAGGGACCCTTCTACGCCGTCGCCCAGTGGCCCGCGGTGCATCATACGATGGGTGGGCTGCGGATCAATGAGAAGGCCCAGGTAATCGACATCTTTGGAGAAGTTATTCCGAAGCTGTATGCCGCGGGCGAGGTGACCGGCGGAGTTCATGGAACGAACCGCCTGGGAAGCAACGCCATCCCCGATTGCGTCGTCTTCGGCCGGGTTGCAGGGGGCACCGTGGTAAAGGAAAAGGCCTAAACGTTACATCCCTTCTTGAAAAGACAGTCTTTTTCCACTGAATCCGGGATTGCATTCATCACGTCATCCCGGGTTCAGAAAATTTTTACTGGAACGATCAGCCCCATGAAATAAGGAAACGGGAATGAAGAGATTCAGGTTGATACTGATTTTTGTGTTTTTGCTGGCTGTTGTCGCCTATATGGGATTTGGTGAGGGCCTGATCCAGGCGGCCAAGGCAGCAGGCCAAACAGCCGCGCCCCAGCAATCCCAGCATGCCGGTAAGATCGACTGCGCCTCCTGCCATGGAAAGGGATCCCCGGAACCCGACAGCACAGTGGAAAACCCTCGCTGCCTGGAATGCCATGGACCGATGGAAGAGCTGGCGAAGAGATCGGAGCCCGCGGATTTTCCGGACCGCAATCCGCACAAATCACATCTCGGCGATATCGCATGCACGGTCTGTCATCACGAGCACAGCCCCTCCGCAGTCTACTGTCTCGACTGCCACCGGAACTTCAAAATGAAGATCCCGGGAGGGAAGGAAGATTAAGAGGACCTGGTTAACACATCGGGAAGAACGGAAAGAGCCACGAAGTCTTTTGCGGCTCTTTTGCAAAGCGGCATGGCCATTCGATCCGCCTGAAATGGAGGAAGCTCATGGCACGATCGGGCCTCCTTCTTATCGACAGGCAAAGGAAAAGCGATGGTTGAGATCACGGAGAAGGCATCCGTTGCGTTACAGAGATTTCTTGCAGGGCTGAAATCATCCGAAGGGATCAGAGTCTATTCGCAGAAGTCCTGTTGAGGGCCAGCTTCTCTGGCCATAGCTCTGGATGACGCGAGGGGAAATGACGAGGCGTTCACCGTGCGGGGCATTCCCCTGGCGGTAGACAGGGGCATCCTGGAAAGGGTCGAATTCATTCGGCTTGATTACGTCGATGCCGGGGGGCTTTCAGGATTTTTACTGATATCCGGCCGGTTGAAGGAGGGTGGCGATGACATCAGTTACGATTTCATCTCCACCATTTCTTCCCACCCGATCGGAGGGTGAAAGGGCCGACGCGGATTTTCCGCAACTGGATTCATTTTGGGAAAAAAGCGGACGCAGGGGCTGATGCTTACGGGACTGCCGTTCCAGACATCGGGATGACCCTTTCAGAGGCCATGCATCCAGCGGACAGAAAGACGGACGTGCCCCATCCGCTTCCGGAAAGCCCGAAGCGCGCTCTCAAGATGCGACAAAGGGCCTCCTGATGTTTTTCAAAAACGGGAGGCCCTTTGTTGATTGATTATCGCTGCGGTTATTTTTTCGCCACGGCATCCTTAAGCTTCTTGCCGGCCGTGAATTTGGGAACCTTCTTGGCTTTGATCTTGATCGGTTTTCCGGTCTGCGGGTTTCTTCCCGTTCTGGCGGCTCTCTTCGCAACCTTGAACGTGCCGAAACCAATAAGTGTTACGCTTTCACCTTTTTTTAAAGCTTCCGTCATGGATCCAAGGACACATGCGACGGTTTCCTGCGCCAACTTCTTTTTTCCGACAACCTTTGTTACTGCCTCAACCAAATCACCTTTGTTCATTACCTTACCCTCCCTAGAAATGTTGTGCTTCAATGACCACGGCAGTTTCACAGTCCTCGCAAACCGGTTTATTATTTAAAGGCCATCGAATAAAAAGTCAACAAATATTATCAGTAAAATCAACAAGTAAGGAAGGAATATTTTGAGGAGCTTCTCACAGGAGGGATTGCCGGCATCACATCAGGGGAACACGGCTTGATTTGAAGAGGAACTGATTGGGGAAAAGCGATGAAGCGACCCGGTTTGCCCCCCAATTCCGTAAACGATTTCAACGGCAACCGGCACGGCTGAAAACGAGGGATGGCGCCCCGGGAACTTCGGGTTAATAGAAGGGATGAAGATCAACAAGGATGGTTCAGACAGAAAAACGGTTGGGAATCCCTGAGGCCTTTGTTCGTAACATCCTGAAGCTCGTTGGCCTTTTCCAGTTCACGGGGCAGGTTCCTCTCGTCCGACCCCCTCCCACCAGTCAGCAGGAAGTTTTCCGTTGTTCTTCTGCTCCAGTTCGTGAGTTAATTTCCACATTTCAGCAGAGATATTCCGATTGTCTTCCATTGCCTGATTCCTTGCATTCAAATCCTTGCTTGCATTGGCTTTCCTGATGCGCGTCAGCGACTTGTTCAGATCCGCTTTGAGCTTTGCCATTTTATCCTGGAAAGCCTTCAGATCAATCTCTACGGGGGGTGTTTGGGTTGAAGCAGCCTTTTCAGGCTTCTCTTCGGCTTCCTCGAGGCGCTTCTCGGCTTTCGGGGCTTTATAAACTTCTGGTGCATCGATGGTGTATGTTTCAATAGCTTTTACCTGGTTTTTCTCAATACCCATCACCCCGAAGCCCGCGTCGAACTTCAACAGCTGGTTTTCTTCCCAGTACCGGAGTGTTGAAAATTGCCCCCCATTTTTAAGGAGAATCCGGTAAGCGGGGTCCCCGACGGCAGGAACCAGCAAGACCGCTATGAGGAATGAACAGAAAAGGATGCATTTTCGCATGGCTGTCATACCTTCCGGCCATACCCGCTAAAGAACAACCCGCCAGGCAGTTCTTTGGATCTGGCTGAGCTCATCGATGTTGGCGAGATTTGCCAGGGCTGCCGAACTGTAGAACAGGTTGATGCTGCCGGTAAGGTCTATCAATTTGCTCAAATGGCCGATCGTAACAAGGCTGCCGTAGATGTTGGCGGTGCCGCTTCCGAACACCCGGCCCGACCCTCTCAGGATGACAAGGCCTTCAAAGCAGAAGTTTCCGTTTATTTGAAGCGACCCTCCGTCATCGACGATAATGATGCCCGCCCCGTTTGCAGTGGCATTCAGGGTTGTTCCGTTCGGAATGACCGTGACGGCGGGATTGGCCCGCGTTCCCAGGGTGGACTGATACAGGGGGGTTGCGTTACTGCTGCTGGCAAGGACCATCTCCACAAAATTATTGAATTCCGTTTCTCGGCTGGCACCCAGCGTCTGTGTCGGCACTCCCCCCAGATGCGCGGTAACATTTCCGGAGAGAGCGGGGCTCATGACGGTGAACAGACCCGGCAAGGCCGGCAGGACGGTAGCAGTTGTGTTGCAGGCATTGCCGTTGCAGTTCGGATCCGTCGGGACGGGATAATCATGGCCGTCGATGGCGTAGCCCCCTCCGCCGCCTGTTTTAAATTCAACGGCAGGACCGCCGCCATACATGGCCACCGCACCGTCCGCACCTTGAGGATAGAGCGGAATCTTCCTGATGTGGGTTTCAATCGTTTTAGAGACATTATTGGCCCCCGTGCCGGTCATCTGAAACTTATAGGTGTTCGAAGAAACATAGTTGAGATTCACCGAGGTATTGAAATTGAAGCCTGTCGGACAGCTCACGCTAATCGTTGTCGGCGTGTTGCCGGTGGGATAGTTCACCGTATTGGCGCGCAGGTATGCAATGACCCGCTCCACCCCGGCATCAGCATTATAAAAGGCCTTTTTGTTCTGCGTATAATTTGAAGTGATCTTGAGATCCGTCGTGGTGGTCATGACAGCCGCAGTCCCCAGGACAGCCAGCACGGCCATGACCAGCAGGGACACGACAAGGACCATCCCCCTTTCGTTGTCTGCTAATAGCTTTGAACCGCTGATCCTCCTCATGGAAAGTTACCTCCTGCTTCTTGATCAATACGCGAGATTTCTCGGCGTTACATAGGATGTCAACGTATACGTTCGATACCCGCTGTTGGTGCTGTAATTCGGATCCTTCCGGGCTGTACGGGTTCGGATTTCAATTTTGATCTTCCTGATACTGGCCAACGTTGCCGTTGTCGCCCCTGCCGCATCATAATAAGAAAAATTCAGGGCCTCGACATTCTCGGCATAAGGCTGAGCCCCCCCTCCGGTATTTCTGTTAATGCGCAAATTGCCAGAATCGTAACTGTATGTAATGTTTTCATTGGCATCAACCACGTCATTATCCCCATTCTGGTCTTGCGTGAAGGTGATCGAATTGGCGGAAGCGCTTGTTATGCCGGAAGAGGTCGTACCCGCCGGATCATAACCGGTCATGTGCATCTCCGTCGCCATCATGTCCATGGCGGCACGTGCATTCTGCTGCATTTCTACAATCAATTCCTGGGTGCTCAGGGATTTGTTCTGCGCCGAAAAAAGGCTGTAAAGAGCCGCCAGGATGATCGATCCAACTGCCAGGGCAACCATCAGTTCCACCAGAGAAAACCCCCGGGCATTTTTCGTGGATTTATTTCTTTTTCTCTTCAGGCCCGCCGGAATAATGTCCAACCCCCTTTTCCTTCTTTCCATGGCTGTTACCGACCGATAATGGTTGAGGCTGCTACGCTGCGGCCGCCACCGCTCCAGGAAACCGTCACGACGACCGTTTTCATCGTATCATTCGGCTCCGCCGCGTCGAGTTTGCAGGTGCAGGTCCTTGTAAAATAGGCCCCGGTTGAGGAGCCCGAAACCTGGCCGTTCTGGGATGCATAATCCGTTGCCGTGATGCCGGAAGTACTGGCGCTGATATCCGCGTAGCTCTTATTTTTCATGTCTTCAAGCTTGTCCTTGACCAGCGTGGTCGCCATGGTCGTCATCTTGCTGACGGCGTTTCCCTTGATGACCGTTGCGGTCAAAGAGAGCAACGCCAGCAGTGCAACCAGCAGCAAACACATCGCGACCAGGACCTCAATCAGTGTAAAGCCTCGTTTATCGGGAATTGCCGATCTCATGATTTACGTTCTCCATAATGCGATGATCATCTGAAAGAGGCTGTTCCATCTGCGAATCCGTCAACTGCCGATCACAACGCGCCCGGTAATCGCCACGCTGACTGTTTTTGAACCAGCGGAATTGGTCAACGTGACAGTGGCAAGCGCGGCAGCCGTTCCCCGCGGATCAAAGATCGGGTGAGCCGTCGTGCTGAATGTCACATCCGGATAATCCACATGGATGTCCTTGGCCACGTCGTCGCCTTCGTTATCGGCAACGGTTCCGTTGCCGTTGGCGTCATTCCAGATCTCATAGGTATGGTTGCCGGTAAAACCGACCTTCACCTTCTGATTGATCGTAATCGACTTCATTCTCGCAGCCATGAGCTCCGACATGATCTGCCGGGCGGCCCCGTTCAGGCGCCGCTGAGCCATGAAAGTCTTGTAGTTGGGAGCGGCGATGGCCGCCATGATGGCCATGATAGCGATAACGACCATCAGTTCAATCAGCGTAAAACCCCTTGTCCTGTAATGCGTCACGGTCTGCTACTCCTGAAATTCATCGACCTCATGCATTCATGATCGTTGTTTTGTTGAGAGATCATACGTTTGGAAACAGATACCTGTCAACCCTTATATGGCATGGTAATATGTGATTATATTCACTTTTTACTTTCCTGCTTCCCAGTGTCCGTTTTTTGGATGCAAATTGCAGTCCCAGGGAAAGAACATTGACTATTCTTCCAAATCATGGGAGAAGATATTCATTGAAAGCTGGACTTGTTTAATCAGGACAATCCAACCCGTTCACGGAAATAACGAGGTGCAAATCCCCATGGCCCTAGCCGATTTACTCAAGCAGATCCCCCTTTTTGAGTCGATGCTGGATTCGGAACGTGAGCATCTTGCCACCCTTCTGAAACGCCTCTCCCTTCCCAAAGGAGAAGTTCTCTTCCGCAAAGGCGATCACGGCTCTTCCTTTTACATCATCGTCAAAGGATTGATCAAAATTGGAGTTACAAGCCGAGTGGGTGACGAAGTCACCCTGGCGCTTCTGAGAAGCGGAGACTTCTTCGGCGAAATGGCCCTCTTGGACGAGCAACCCCGCTCGGCCGACGCCACGGCCGTCGAAGACACTCTTCTGTATGTCCTTGAGCACGACGATTTTTTCTCGTTTCTTTTTCAAAATGAAAACGCCGTCCGCTCCATACTCCGCGCCCTTTCGCTGCGTCTGCGCCGGACGGACGATCTTTTTGCGGAGATCTCTTTTCTCACCGTCCCGGCCCGGCTGGCCAAACGCCTCCATGAACTCGCTCAGCCGCTGCAGGCCCAGGAGCATGACGGGAAGGAATTCAGGATCCGGATGTCACAGCGGGAGCTTGCCGCCATGCTGGGCGTCACCAGGGAAAGCATAAACAAGGAGCTGAAAATTCTGCGGGACAAGGGCGTGGTTAGGACAGGCAGAAACGCCATCATCATTCAGGACATCGAGCGCTTGAAGCGCCGGGCCCATTGATTGAATCGTTCCCGCGTCAGATCTGATGGTACAGAAGGAGATTGACGGCATAGTCGCCGACAAAGAGATAGGCCGTGGCGGCAATCGATAGAAAAGGCCCGAAAGGAACGGCGTATTTCATATCGCCGCCCTTTGCCCACATCACGGATATTCCCACAACGGCCCCTGCCAGCGAACTGACCAGGAGGATAAAAAGCAGGGATTTCCATCCCAGGAAGGCTCCCATCATGGCCAGCAGCTTGATGTCCCCGCCGCCCATGCCTTCCCGCTTTGTCGCCAGCTCATACAAAACGGCAATCAGGTAAAGCGAACCCCCGCCGAGAACGAGCCCCAGGAGCGCCTCCATAAAGGGAAGCTCCATGAGAAAAACGGACAGGAGAAAGCAGATCGGGATGCCCGGGAGGCTGATGACATCCGGAATGATCTGGTGATCGATGTCGATGAAGGCAACCAGGATCAACGCGCTGACAAAAAGAAACGCCGCGGCAAATTTCAGGGTGAGGCCGAATTTCCAGAAGAGAAGGAGGGCCATCAGGGCCGTCAGACCCTCCACAATGGGGTAACGCAGAGAAATCCTTTCCCCGCAGGAGCGGCAACGCCCCCTGAGAAGGAGATAGCTGACCAGCGGGATGTTGTCGTAGAAGCGGATGGAATGGCCGCATCGCGGGCAGGAAGAAGCCGGGAAAACAATGGACAGGCCCTGCGGAATCCGCCAGATGCACACATTGAGAAAACTTCCCACCACAGCGCCCAGGACAAACACCACTATTCCCGCCAGGTCCGTCATAGCCATTTCCTTCTCTTCCCTTCCTTTTGCA
>Ga0209510_1003894_pt1 | contig 13602 bp, 9 predicted proteins | sample BiotimSIPDNA_FD_185749 | JGI IMG/M metagenome (GOLD analysis project Ga0209510, IMG submission 185749) | Anaerobic biogas reactor microbial communites from Washington, USA - Biogas_R1 time_0 SIP DNA (SPAdes) (version 2) | ecosystem: Engineered > Bioreactor > Anaerobic > Unclassified | place... | reverse complement strand
TATTCTCTTACTTATAACTAATTTGACCAGCTCTCAGAAAATGTGGTTATTTCTATTTTCAGCATTCAATCCTATTGTATTTTATATATGGTGGCCTCACACAGAGGTCTTCTCTTATTCATTTATTGTCGTAGCTGTCGCCTTCTATTTAAAAAAGGATTATCGACTAGCAGTTTTAGCTTCTTCGTTATCATCGTTACAAAATCCAGCCATATCAGTTTTTACAATATTTATAATAATATTTGGATGGAGGGCAGCAGACTTGCATCTTCGAGAGCTCTTTAATCTCTTGATATGCGCTTTAATCTCTGTTATTCCTTTTTTATTCTACTACCTAAATTACCACACTATATCTCTAATCGTCTCCCATGGAATTGCAGATATCAGCTACATTTCTTTGGATAAGATCTTTAGTCTATTCTTCGACCTGAATTTTGGAATGATAGCGTATATTCCACCCCTTATGTTCCTGGCGATATTTATGCTTATGGCTTCTATCGCCGGGAAAAAACTGGTTATCCCTTCCTTATGGTCAGTATTGATATTGATGGCAACAATATGTAGTACTCAAGCAAATTGGAATTGCGGAATGATGTATATTCATCGATACTCTGTATTGATGTTGCCAATAATTGTTTTAATCTGTATCTATGAAATTCCAAAGTTTTCTGCAAAAAAAATAAATATATATTTATTTATATCGTTATTGATTACACTACTTATCATAGGACCTTTATTGTATAATTATGACAATGGAAATAGTGTTAAATTCAACTTCTTATCAAAAGAGGTTCTAATCAATACACCATGTCTTTATAATCCGCCGTATGATGTATTTGCTGAACGTGCTCTTGGAATGGAGATTGATTTTATAGATGATTTGCCTATAATTTTAAGCTATAATGGTGTCCCGAGAAAGGCTTTAACAGATTATGATGGTCTAAGCGTGATAGAACGGCTCACAGGTAATCCTATCAAAAAGGCAGATTCTGAGCAGATTAGAAAGTCAAAAATAGGTTATATTAATTTTGAAAATAGGATATTTAAATTCCCATCAGGTGAATCGGAATTGATGATTTATGATAAAATAGTAATAGAAAACGTTCTATCTGGATCATCTGTAAAGCTCTCTTTTCCAGATAATGGCTGGTATAGCATAGAGGATTGGTCTGGCACCCCGACTCGCTGGATGCAGTCAGATTCTATCATCTCTTTGTCCTCTCCCGACAACATAACTGTCAAACTGAACATGCTTGCTGCGGGCTTCTATCGCTCTAGAACTCTGGAAGTCTACTCAGGCGGCGTGCCTACAACGCAGATTGCAGTGCCCACGAGTTTTATTAACTTGAGCGTGCCCATACATCTCACGAAAGGGGTGAATATCGTACGCCTGCACGTGCCCGAGGGCTGCGAGAGGCCGATCGATAAGCCGGAGCTGAGCAATCCTGATTCAAGATGCCTGAGCTTGGCAGTTCAGAATCTTACTATAAAAGATGTGGATTATAATATTAGTCGGGCGCTATAGAGATGATTAGGAAAGAATTACAGGTTATGAGCCTCGCAAATTATATCTATAGGATTAAGGCTAGCATTAATTTAAAAGGGCAGCAATTTTGCTCGGAGGACGTATCCATGATTGCGAAATCATCCAAGGCCAACAATTTTCAACAAGAAGAGGCATGTTTAGCGCATATTGATGAGTTCCCCAATGGTCAGTGCTTGCCGTTGCCGGATGGTATATCGGAAAGTGCACTTTTTTCGTTCTTGAGATCGGTATGTGCAGTAGGTGAGCCTTCTCCCGAAGTCGTTCAGAGATATTGCGAAGACCATTTTAATAGAATTGTATTTACGTATGGGCTGATAAAAGGCTTGAAAGGCAAATGTCTTGAGTTGGGATCTGCTCCTTATTTTATAACAATGCTACTAAAGCAATTTACTGACCTTGAACCTGTATTGGGAAATTATTTCGGCCAGCGATATGCAGGTATTTATCGGGAAAATGCCGAAATAGTATGCCCCTTAGAGATATCCTTTGAAAATCCAAAAAATCATATGAAAGAGTATATAAAAACGGAATATTATCAATTTAATGTAGAAAGCGATATGTATCCTTTTAGTGATTCTGAATTTGACGTTGTTCTGTTCTGCGAATTGATAGAGCATATGCAAATGGACCCGATATATGCTTTGATGGAGATGAAAAGGGTACTTAAGCCAAATGGAGTTCTTATATTAACAACTCCAAACGCGAATAGACTAGAAAATATTATACGCATGATTTCTGGTTCGAATATATAAGATCATTATTCTGGATATGGCCCTTATGGACGGCATAATAGAGAATATAATGTTCATGAATTAATGACTTTGCTAGAATACTGCGGATTCTCAATAGACAGCATCTCTGCAATTGATACGACTAATATCTCCGCCTGGGAAGATCCAATTATTAAACATTTAGAACCCTTATTAGGGGAAAAGGAACATCCTCTTGGCAAGCAAATTTTTATTCGTGCGAAAAATACAAAAGAAGCTAGACGAAAAAGACCCGCTTTCCTATATGCTAATTACCTACCAGAAGAGCTTGAAAACTTTAAATTGCCTGAAAAAGAAGATGTTATTAATGAGCCATCTATTGCATTTATTGGCGATTGGCATGATCTCGAACTCTGGAATAGCACACCGACTCGATGGATAGGTCCTGACGCATCATTGCATATATATTCTGAACAAAATCGCAGCACAAAATTTTGTTTTAAAGTATTAAGCTTCTATAGTCAAAGGAATCTGGAGGTCCGCTTTGGAGAGGCGCTAATTGCGAAGTATGAAGTACCTACTAGTTTCATCAACGTCTGTGAGGCTATAAATTTATCAGCAGGCGCCAATGAATTGCGCCTGCATGTGCGCGAAGGTTGTGAGAGGCCTTGCGATAAACCAGAGCTAAAAAACACGGATAGTCGATGTTTGAGCTTAGCGATTCAAGAGGTAACATTCTCATAATTATTCCACATTCCTATGAGAGAACTGATCTTCATATTTACTACTATTTTACATCAAGATGGAGACACTACCCACTACCATCTGATCTCAAGGATGAAGCTCATGAAGATGATGATCGATGCAGGGCCTAAAAATGGGGAGGTCAGGGTCAGTGCGCTGGCCTCCCTAGTTGACCGCGGTTCTCTGTTATCTGCTATGCCCTCAAGCTGGTTGAACTAAATCGCCTTTCGCTACCTATATATAAATGAGCTTCAATCTCTATTGGGTGATAAATTGAGGAAAATAATCTTATTGATAGTGCTACTATGTTGTGCAACTCTCAATTTCAGCGGCTTTGCTGCAAATTCGCAATCTGGGACCTCATTGGGGCTAAATCAGCTTAAACAATCCGAATCCATTCTCAATACTCCAGCCACAAACCAACAAGCGAATTCTACCGCTACGCAGGTCCAAGTATTGAAGCAAGACAGTGGGACAAATATCTCTAATATGAATATCACCTTATCTGTTTCACCTACCTATGGGTCAGCGCAGACAGTAAAGTTCACCGCACCAAAATCAGCCTGGAAGCTTGAGGGCATATTGATAATGGCCACCGATGGTTGGAACGAGAGTAACAAACAGTTGCCGAATCCCTTACCTTTCGCTATTGAGATCCGGGATGCCAATTTGAGGCTGCTATATCATTTTGCAGATACTCAGCTGCCTTACTTCACCTATGACCAAGGGGTCAGAATGGCAGTTATAGAAGTGCCCGACATACTCGTGAGTGGAGATTTCTTTGTTTGCTTCTACGGCTATCAATCCCTCGGTCTTGCTGCAGAGCTTCAGAACGCGACAGGCAACTCCTATATCTTCGATAAGCAAACAGGCCAGCTTTATTCATCGGATTTGACATTAGGAAATAACCAGACGCTTCCAATAAACTGGCTCATAAGAGTCGAAGGGGAGTAAACACATCTGAGCATATAAGAATGTGGCCGTAGCCAAGACCGATGATCTGAGGTATGGTGGATAGGATTAATCCTATCCACATTTTCCGGGATTGCTGTTCATCTTCTTCATATTGCTGATCATCAGGGCGATGTTGCTTCGCAGAGCCATGGAGGCGGAGCTGCTGGACGAGAAATCCATTGAAGATATCCTCATGGAACTGTTGAAGCTTCGAGCTTTCAAAGTGAGTGGAAGATGGAGACGGATGGAGGTATCAAAAAAAAACAGAGAACGATATTCATAAAGATGGGGATAGGAGTTCCTGTCGAGGCCAATTCAGTTATTATATAATAAGGGCAGAATTTAGGTTTAGGTACTATCGGATTAGCTACAAATTGTTTAATTATAAAAACTTTATGAATAATTCAAATTGCATAATTTAAATGGGCGCAAAATAGTTTAAGGCCCCATAGAGCAGATGTCTTGGCAAGTTTGAAATAGCTGGAAATAGTTTGTGCTTGCTAAATGCTCGATGTACTTTGCATTGGCAGCATGGTTCAGAGGTGTATGAGTGGGCAAATCCGATGTCGGTGATAAAGGCACAAACGTTGATGATGTGATGCGCAAAATAAAAGAGAGCATAAAAATACGACAAGCAGTCAATGCCTCAACCAAAACAGAGGATACATCAGACAGCGAGACAAAAGGGGATGCGCTACATGAAACAGAAAACCGCAAAGAATGGGAATATATCAACTCGAACTGGAATATTCAAAATAATAACTATTTTATAAGCTCGCATAGACGGATTTTGGGGAAGCCCTTAATCAAAGGAAGAGAGCTGGTTCACGGCGAGGTCCAGCGCTACATCGATCCTTCACTCTGGAAACAGAGAGAATTCAACTCATGCATTGTGAGGATCTTAAATGGAATCTCGGAAAGGCTAGGAAGAGTTGATGATAGGATAGCACAGTCCCAGTCAGCGATCTCAGATCAAGTCAATGATAGGATAGCCCAGTCCCAGTCAGCGATCTCAGATCAAGTCAATGATAGGATAGCCCAGTCCCAGTCCAAGGTCTATTCGGACATCGGCGAGCAGGTCCGAAGTGTCATATTGGCAATGAATAAGGATATCGAAAATAGAGCTTGGCTGGCCGGGATTCTAGAGGAAAAAATCGCTAAGAGCAAAGAAAAGAGATCTGATGAAATGCTTTCGAGTCAGGTGAAGGGATTAAACTACTTCATCTTTGAGGACAGGTTTAGGGGCAGTAGGAATGATACTAAAGCAAAGCAATTAAAATTTGTCAAATATTTTGAAGGTTGCAAGAATGTGCTTGATATAGGATGCGGTAGAGGCGAATTCCTTGAGCTGCTTAAGGATAATGGAATAAGCGGGCATGGCATAGATATCGATGAAGATATGGTGAGGTACTGTAGATCGCGGGACCTTAACGTGGAAAAGCTGGATGCTGTTAGTTACCTGAATCAATTGGAGGATAAAAGCCTTGATGGCATATTCATTGATCAGGTTGTAGAACATCTCGATCCCGACTATCTGATAAAGATGATTGATCTATGCTACAAAAAAATGCTGTTTGGAGCATACATAATTATGGAAACGGTCAATCCCCTATCTTTATTGTCATTGGCCGACTTTTACATGGATATGAGCCATAAGAGGCCTGTTCACCCCGAAACGCTCAAATTTCTGATGAGTGCCGCGGGTTTTAGAGAAACTGTTGCGCAGTTCTACGAACCAGCTGTAGAGGACGGAAGGCTTAGATATATTGACGCCGATGAATTGGCAGAAAAGGAAAGAAGCTTGGCCGATATAATCAATAGAAATACAGATATGCTGAACAATATGATTTTTGGACCACGAGATTATGCAGCAATTGGAAAAAAATGAACCACATTGTAGCAATTAATGAGTGAGGCAAAGGATGAGGTTAGCTTTATGCGCGGTACAGGTACCGTTTGTGAGGGGCGGTGCTGAGCTTCATTGTGATAGCATTTATCGAGAGCTGATTAAGAGGGAACATGAAGTTGAGTATATAAAAATACCATATAAATGGTATCCGCCGCAAGAAATAATAAACCATTGTCTCGCATGGCGACTACTTGACCTGACCGAGAGTAATGGCAAGAAAATTGATGGAGTCATAGCAACAAAATTTCCATCATATATTATAAAACATCCAAACAAGGTTATATGGCTACTCCATCAATCGAGAACCGCATATGAACTTGCCAATACTTCATTCGACGATTTTATGCCATATGGAAAAATAGGTGATATAGTTAAACAAAAAATATATACCATGGACAGGATCTGCTTAAGTGAATCAAAAAAAATATATACAAATTCTCAGAATGTATCAAACCGGCTTTGGAAATTTAACAAAATAAAGGGGGAAGCATTATATCATCCCCCACCCCTTATGGGAAGATACTTTTGCGATTCATATGAGGACTTTATCTTTTATCCAAGCAGGCTGGAATCTATTAAGCGTCAAGACTTAATTATTTCGAGTATGAAATATTTACAGAGCAATATTAAGCTCAAAATTGCGGGAAGCGGCTCCCAATTAGAATCTTACAGGAGTTTAGCAAAAAAATACAAGGTTGCAGATAAAGTCGAGTTCTTGGGTTATGTTTCAGACAATGAACTTCTGGAAAATTATTCAAAATGCATGTGCGTTGCCTATGTACCTTTCGAGGAAGATATGGGCTATGTTACTCTTGAAAGCTTTCTCTCAAAAAAACCCGTAATTACATGCAATGATTCAGCTGGTCCACTTGAATTCGTGGAGGACGGTGTTAATGGATATATAGCCGAGCCTGCACCTGAAGAGATTGCAGCAAGCATAGACAAGCTATATCAAGACAATACATACAAGCAAATGGGCGAAAAAGGATACCGCAAGATCAAAGATATGAACCTCTCCTGGGATAATGTGATCGATAAACTAATTGGGCCGATGAAATCATGAAAATAGCATATTTTACTCCCGTAAGTCCTCAGAGGACAGGAATAGCCGATTATTCTGAGAGAGAAACGCTTCCGTATTTATCAAGATACGCGGATATAGATGTTTTTATTGATGAGAGAATTAAGCCAACAAACCAAGATCTCATAAGCAATTTCAATATTCACCCATATACTGAATATGATGAGATGAAGGGTAAATATGATATCGCGCTTTATAATATGGGAAATAGCGAATATCATAAGTTTATATACGAGTCTTTGTTAAAATATCCAGGAATAACAGTCCTTCACGACATCTATTTGCATGGATTTTTGTGGTGCAATTCTCTTTTAAAAGGCGATCGACAGAATTATCTAAAAGAGTTTGAATATTGTCACGGCCCAGAAGGTCTTGAGGTTGCGAAGAAAGCTGTGGAGACGGGAGTATATCCTGAATTCGAGTACCCTTTAATAAAAAGAATTGTAAATAATAGTTTAGGGATAGTTTGTCATAGCAATTTTGGATTAAAAAAAACATTGGAGTGTAATTCTGGAGTATTCACTTCAAAGATCAACCATCCCCTCCGAATAGCGGAAGAGATAAAAATTATCGATAGAGTTGATACAGAGGATCTTAAGGTAAAACTGGGTATAGATAAGAAGGAACAAGTTATAACAAGCTTTGGCTTCATAAACGCGCATAAGCGATATCCAATCTTATTGAGTGCGTTCAAGAGATTCTTGAGAGACTATCCCAATTCAATTCTTCTCTTGGTGGGGGAGGATCTAATGGGTATCGATGGGCTGATAACTGACTTGGGGATAGGAAAATCAGTTAAGATGACTGGGTATGCTCCGTTTAATAGAATTATGGACTATTTAGCAGTATCCGATTTCTGCGTTAATCTAAGATACCCTACTGCTGGCGAGACGAGTGGCAGCGTCCTGCGAATCATGGCAGCTGGAAAGCCCGTCATTGTCTCTAATGTCGGGTGGTTCTCAGAGATACCCGATAGCTGCTGCCTTAAAGTGGATGTCGATTCCTATGAGGAAGAAATACTATTGGAATGCATGAAGCTACTCTCTTACGACATCCGTCTGCGTGGAGCTTTGGGAGCGAATGCGAAAAGTTACGTTATCAAAGAGCACAATCCTGAGAAGATCGCTAGAGAATACTATATGTTTATCAGAAATATCTTGAATGGGAATGAAATCATCATTGAAGATGTATCAGAAAAACTCATTGAATTAGGCATCAGAGATAACGATGAGGATATAATAAGAAACGTATCAGAGCGAGTGCATGAATTGTTCTGATGAAATTTTATACAAGCAAACAAATTAGAATAATTTTAAAAAATATGAGAATGAGATGCGCTAAACCGTTTCCTCACGACTATCGAAGGCCATAGAAATTTTAAAAAAATTTGCCAATAATGAATGAAGAAGTGATCATCGGTTTTATGGATGAATCGTCGCCACAAACAACGGCGAATACTCAACGTCTTTGGTCTTTTGGCAAACCTACTATCTACAAAATTATAGATAAGATAAAGGCTAATGCGTTTGGCTGTTACATGCTTAATGGGATATCTGTCATTGATTTCAAAGAACATTCAGAATGGAGAGCGATTTTAATGCAACAAGCTAGATTAAAAAGGATTCGTGGGGTATATAAATGCCAAGCTTTGGGACTCTGCACGATAGCATCAATGCCGAAATGTTTATATCGTATCGACTGAGATGGGTACAGCATAGCGTTCAAAAGACGTAATAGGAGGAAGCATATATGAATACTCGATATAAAGTGGCGCTATTGTTATGTGCTATGATGCTGATAGCAACAGCGCCTCCCGCGTTTGGTACGATAATATATGGTGGTGCCAACGTTGAAGTTCCGACTTCTACTCCCGCGACCGCCGTAGGCGATGCCGGCACCTTAAATAACCGGGCTGGTGCTCTGGATTTTACTGTACCAAAAATGGCTGGCTGGCCAGCAGTGATGAATACTGTGAATAACAGGATCGTAGTGGATCCAAGAGCAGCAGGTGCTTTCGCAAAGTATTGTCGTTCCTGGGTCTTCACGGGAGCAACTTTACCTGCAAGAACTCAAGGTGATGCCGCAGCCGAATGGACAGGCACTTTAGCACCTGCCTCGGCCAGTGAAGTTCTGGATACCGCAGACACTATCATAATGTCCGCTTCCGCGAATGGACAGTCTCATTCTGAAGTACATGCCACAAATGCTGCAGGCACGATTCCAACGACTGCGCAGACTCTAATCGACGCCTGGGCTGGCAGCCGTATTGCGGGTGGTTTTGTTAATCCTTGGGATAGGGATCTCTATGGCAACGCTCAGATAACCTCAACAGCACAGACCAATGCAGCAGGCAGTGTTTCAACAGGGGCTACAGCTGCAGGATATACAGGTAATGATGAGCCTCAACCCTATGCAGTTGCAGGCTTCAGTGCCCAGAGGATTACCATGTCATCAGGCTCCACAAGAGTCCCTGGTGCAATCAGCGGAACGGTAACAGGGACAACGAGCGTTGAGATAGCGAATGCGCTGGGAGGACCGGTCGCTGCACGGGCCCCTGGCTGGGCCGCTGGATATGCTACAGCAAACACTTATGCAATGGCTGCCGCATCTGACCTTCCAAATACACGCAGCTACTCCCTGAGCGATATTCGATCCAGTGCGAGGGCAACTAGACCAACCACTAATGGTGAAACAGCAGTCCTTGCCAGATCCGATGGAACTGCATCCTCAGAGGCGTGGGACTCATCTCGCAATTGGGCTTCACCTACCGCTCCAGGAACAGGCAATTCTATTACCTCAGTAACAGGCAAGACAGTTGCACAAGCTACTGCAATGAGGACCGGAGATATTATCTTTGGTGACGGCTTACCACTAGGACCAGCTGGTACTATCCTTGCTGCAAGGAGTCCGGATGGTCTACAAACATGGTCACAAATGCTTGCAGTGGCCGCCAAGGGCCAATCTGTAATCCAAGCCCCAACTCCTGATGAGAGAGATGCATTTACTTTCGCAGATACTAGCGCAAGAGTTACAAGGGCCAATGGTAACACCGCGGACGCTAATAGGGCAATTAGCGCTACCTGGCTAGGAAGTGCAGCAGCCACTGACGCCAATCTACCCCTAACCAGTGGTGCCTCACTCAATGCCAAGAGTGCAGAAACCCAGAGTGGTTTCAATACTGAGGCAACTCTAAGCAACATAGGCATGAGTTCGGGTGCTCACGCAAAGGGCACAACGACTGGCCAGGGATCAACTGCCACGCTCGCCACTAAGGCGCGCTTTACAGGCGCGGGAGTAGGACCCCAGCAGGTGGCCATAGGTAACGCACTCGCCTATCCTGGCGGAAACCCTATCCTGAATGGCTTCGTAACTAATGGACCTGGCTTCACAGGACAAGGATGGGACGATGCTGGCTCCTATATAATCGCTGGAACCCAGGACGCTACCACCACCGGTTCTTCCGGAACCTACAGGCTCACTGCCCAGCCCACGGATGTTCGTGAATGGGTCACTGGCGCTTCTCTGCTTGACAACAATTGGATACTCCAGAGGCCTGCTCCATTGAACTGGCAGAAGCCTCAGACAGTTAGCGCTGTCCCCAATCTCCAGGAGATTCCATTTACTGGCAGGAATCCGGATATCTACCAATGGTCTGGCGGTATGACCGGCCCATCTTAAACAGTGCAATAAGGTAGGCTTTAAAACCTACCTTTTTGAGTTTTTTTGCATTAAGGGGGTTCAAGAAATGAAGTGTTTGTTTTACGTTTCTATATGTTTGATGATTATTTCAGGATTCGCTTCTGGCGCAACAGAGATAACAGGTGGCTGGAATGCAGTGGGTGGCGGCGCAGGGTCAAGCCAGGGTGATAGCTATGTATCTACCTGTGGTTCTGATCCCTCGATCACCCTAGGCATAACCTCGACTTCCTCAGTCTTCGGTCCGGGCAGCTTCTCAGATCAAAGAAATGGCAGTATGAGTGTCTCCTTGCCATTGGGTGGATATGTCCTCCGCACGGGATTTGATGGCTCCGTCAACTCCAGCATATCCCTGAACAGTGGAGGCGTTGGCTCAGTAACATCCTATTTGGGAGCTACGGCCACAGGAATGTCTACAGGCCATACCCTTGCCGGAAACGACAGCTACGATCTCTTTGGCTCTGCAGATATAAAGACCGAAGGCTATCTTGTCGGCAAGGGAACTGCAAACGCCATTGCCAATGGATACTCAAGCTATGGCGTCACAAAATCAGGCACAACGGCAGAGATCTGGGGTCAGACAAAGGGACGAAGCAGCCTTGAATTAGTTGGACTGTCCAGCAGCTCCTATGCCAGCACTGGAGGCATGTCAAACGGCATACATACCGAGTCTAGGTCCACTCAGACCATCCTGGATGAGAAAAAATCCAGTAGCATAAGTCGCATATCCTCATATCTGTCTGTTGTTAACAGCGGCCATGCCAAGGCCATTTCTACTGGCGTCGCAGAAAGCGGTTCCTGGAATTCGGATATTAGTGATTCCAAGATCAAAGGACAGAATGAGAATGCTGCATCCTATGCCGCAGGGGAGATATCAGGATATGTGGAAGCAAATGGCGAAGGAGACGCTGCCGATATATCCTCCGTGATACAGTCGAGCAGCAGCAGAGACCCGAGACTTTATGTCTCTGGAGGACCGGCCGCTTATGCAGCAGTCACACAGAACTCCTCATCGTCTCGCACCTATGCAGAAGTATCTGCAAAGAATTCAACATGGAGTTCTTCTGCTCGAGGAGCAGCCAGCCAAAAGGCCCTGGAGAACGGAACTTTAGACGACTTGACTTCAGTTGCCAGGGTAAACCAGAACGACTCCAATGCTATCACCTTTGGAAAGATCCTGCTTTATGCGGATTATCAAACATGGAGCACCATTAAGGCTGCAACAGGCAACTTCAGTCTCGATGTCTATGCTGAAGCTAGCAAGAATAAGAGCTACCTTGCCAGCACCACTATGGGTATCTTAGGCACAGGAAACATGACCTCAGGCGATACAAGCTTCTCGGGTGAAGGCGGGTTCATGTTGGCAAAGAACATGACTCATTACGCAATATTGGACTCGTCAAGTACTATTAAAGCTTCGAATAAGGTCGGAAGAGCCTTCATTAATACAAATCCACTAGCTTATGAGACGATAACTCAGTCAGCCAAGGCTGAATCCGTAGCTGATCCGATTAGAGCGTGGGGTAGGACTGATGGGGCATATATAGTCAGTGTCTAATTTTTTTTATTTATATTCATTTTTTCATCTTCAAATGTTCCGTATTCATTAGGATATACCTCCTCGACCTTTAGATGCGAGCCTCGACTGCCATAAGGTTTAAATCCTAAATCAGCAAATAAAACCCACAATGAAATCTTTGCTGGTTATCCTCACCGTGCTTTTTATCTTCTCATCTATTGGAATAGGCTATGTGATAACAGGTGGAGATGTCGTCGAAGTACATGGTCAGGGCACTAACTCAACAGGAACAGGAAATCCCCCTACCTATGATATTAGCTACTCGTCTCTAACGCCCAGAGATCCCAGCCAGTATAGAAGTCCTGCGTCTAATTTTACACCACCTAATCCAGTAAATAACAATAGTACCGGACTGGGACTGAATTGGAGTGCTAATAGAAATTCATATCCAATTATTTTCGATAGCCGGTCGAGCGTTAGTGGAACTGGTCGTTTCTCAACCTATCGTGCAATGGAGGAAAAAACAGGGGTGGCAGCAAAGCAAGTATCCAGCGCAAATTATGGAGTTGCAAGCCTTTCAAGTTGGATAACACTTACAAGCGATGTAATAAATAATACAATAGATTATGCTAACATTAGTAACCATACATATATAACAATAGATGAGGTGAAGCCGACATACATTATATCTTTTGATAACACACAATTTTCTGGAGTATTATTCCGAGAGCGTGAGTCGTATTCGAATAATGGAGACCTAATAGAGAGCAAAATAACTTCTGGGCAAATAGCTAAGGAATCCCGCCTCATAAATGGCCTGGATAATGCCTTTTTCAGAGGGGATATTACCAAAAATCGAACTATTGTTAGAGGTCTATTTAACAAGACTATGGATTATAGCCTGGCAGCAAATTACGTTGGAGTATTAAGCTTAAGCAGCAGGTCCGGTGGATCAAACCATGCTGAAGTTACTCAGGAATATGTTGGCATAATGAATTTGAGTTCTCATCAACGGATTCAAGAGATATTTAAGCGCATAAACGAAACAGATAGCTGGCTTAATTGCTGTCATCCATAGGACTATAAGCTCCTTGGGCGCTGCTGCTTATGTTGACCAAATGAGTGAAGTGAGGCGGAGACGGGGCAGCTGCGCAGCAAGATGGGCGGCCTTATATACTTTCATTGAATTGATCGATTCGCATAGATGGCACGCCTCATCCCGGACCGCTCCGCTGCTACTTCCCCATCGCCCTCTGCATTGTCCTCGCCACATTCGCCCCCGCCATCCTCTCTTGCACCATAGCTGAAAGTGCCGTCGCACGCGCCCGGGAGTACTCATCCACCTGCCAGACCAGCCCCTCGTATCCCACATTCATGAGAATGAGGCCCTCCGCAGGGGCCGTGGGCGCGCCGTGGTTCAACTCAGGCCGCAGAAGGTCTGAG
>Ga0209510_1003892_pt1 | contig 13603 bp, 9 predicted proteins | sample BiotimSIPDNA_FD_185749 | JGI IMG/M metagenome (GOLD analysis project Ga0209510, IMG submission 185749) | Anaerobic biogas reactor microbial communites from Washington, USA - Biogas_R1 time_0 SIP DNA (SPAdes) (version 2) | ecosystem: Engineered > Bioreactor > Anaerobic > Unclassified | place... | reverse complement strand
CCCGAATCCCGGCGCAAGGCCTACGGCAAGCCCCCTCGGGTGCTGCCCCGTTCGCCGGGACAGTACCGTGAGTGGATCGATGCGTGTCGAGGCGGGACGCCGGCGGGTTCGGATTTTGTGAACCACAGCGGCCTGCTGACGGAGACCGCGCTTTTAGGCAATATCGCCATACGCACGGGCAAGGCGCTCGACTGGGACGGTCCCAACCTGAAGATCACCAACGACGAATCGGCCAACCGATTCCTGCACCGGGACTACCGGGACGGCTGGACTCTATAACGACCTAAAGGTGTCCGGCGTGAAAGGCAGGAGGACAGGCGGCGTTCGTGGTATGCCCGCGAGGGCATATATATTCGACAAGTAGCGTCTCACGACGCCACTACGAGCACACGCTCTGTCCCGATGCACCTTGGGCCCCTGCGAAGGGGTTGTCCGTCGTGCACCCAAGAGGACAGTTATTCGCGGGACACCTACCCTGCTCGGGTCTGAGCCTGAGCTCAAAGGGACATACATATCTCGGGTACAAATGGCGTCACGATACGCCAGGATGGTTCGCGCATGCCGGCAGGTTCAGCGGCCCGACCTCCACACACCTGGCGGCGTGCTCGTAGTCGAGATATGCGAACACGCCGTTGATACAGCACCGAATCCCCTTCGTCGCCAAGGGCAGAGATATGTTTACTAGGCCATGATATGGAGCCAAGAGGAGTACAAAGAGATACTCGCCTTGTCGTGCGCGTAGTGAACCGCCTCCCCCCCAGGAATCCCAGGTACCCGGCGCCGATTCGGCATGGACGCCATCTCCTCTTGAGACGATGCGGTTGACGGGGCTCAACCGAAGATATAGGCTGGCGGCATGGTGGCACCGCCAACCGAAGGCAGGTACCCGAGAGCTCTGATCTGTTGTGTGTATGCCTCCCAGAAGAAAGGGCCGGGGGCTTTGAGAGGAGTAGTGTGAGGCACATGCGAATGCTGTTACAGGTGGCGCTCGCGGCGGTCCTGACGGCGTGTTGCGGCGCGGGCGCGGCGGCGGAAAAGACACCGGTCCTGCTGGACTGCGATACGGCGAACGAGATTGACGATCTCTACGCGATTGTCCGCGCAATGGTCGAGCCGAGCTTCGAGATCGTCGGCCTGACGAGCGCTCAGTGGCGAATGCAGCCCAACGCGCCGCAGAACACGGTGGAGCCGAGCCAGAGGCTGAACGAAAGGCTGCTGGCTCTGATGGGCAGGCTGGACATTCCGCATCCCATCGGAGCGAATGGAGCCATGACGGACGCGGCGACGCCGCAGGATTCGCCGGCGGCGAGGTTCATCATCCAGAAGGCAAAGGAGATGCCCGCCGGCCGGAAACTGACGGTCATCACGACCGGGGCGATGACGAACATCGCGTCCGCGATTGCGCTGGACCCTTCGATCGCCGCCCGAATACGCTGCTACAGCATGGGGCTGCGATTCGAAGACGGGCAGTGGAATGCCGAGGAGTTCAACGCACAGAACGACCCCCGGGCGGTGGACTGCCTCTTCCTGGCAGAGGACCTCGAATGGCACGTTATGACCAGCACAATCTCGGCGGCCCTTCGGTTCAAGAAGGCCCGAGCGGTGGCGGAACTCCAGGGCACCGGGGGGGTGTACGATTTCATCGTGGACTACTGGCTGAAATTCGATCCGCCGTGGCAGCCCGGCATGGACACGGATACGTGGACCATGTGGGACGTTGCGGCCGTCGAGGCGGTGAGGCGTCCCGAGCTGGCCCATGAGAAGGAGGTGCCCGTCCCCGCCAGGCTCAACAGCGACCGTCGGGTCTGGGTGTATACCCAGATCGAGGCGCAGCAGATGGAAGAAGTCTTCTGGAACGCGCTGCGGGAGCACGGCGCCAGGTAAGAGCAGTTCGTCCGACGGCTCGACTCGTCGCAGACAACGGCGATCGGGCCTCAGCGCGAAGGCATCTCTCGCTTCGTTTCTGGCTTGCGGGGGCCTTGGGGCGGGGTGTAGACCTGGGCGTAGCGCTGCGTGGGCCATTCCTCATGGAAGTTGACACGAAGGAAGCGTTCGTCTCTGTGGAACCGGCCCGTGGACTCGCTGCGATCGCTCTGCATCAGGCAGACCGACCGGTCCCCTGAGGGTCTGCGAAGGGTCCTTGTCGCTCGCACGTTCAGGCCCTCGGGTCCGGCTCGTACGCCAGCCGACGGGCGAGCGTCTTGTAGCCGTTGAGCTGCAGCAGGGTCAATTGATGGTGCAATCGGAGGGCGACGAGCCGCTTGCTGTAGGTTGCTTTTCTTGCGGCCGCCTGCTCGATCTGCCGGTGGATCAATGTCTCACGTTCCGGCGTGTCTGCGTTCTGGAACGCCCTCTTCAGGCCGTTCTTGTCGATGTGAAAAGCGATCTTCGCCGCACGCAGGGCCGGCCCATCGGATAGAATCGCTCTCGACAGGTCTCGGGGGCGCGCCGAGAGGTATTCGAGGAAGACGCTCTGCTCCTGGCGGACCTTGTTCGCATGGTCCTGCGCCCAGGCGACCTCCTTCCGGCTGTACCCAAGAGCCTGAAGATCCCCGACCAGGCTGTCCGTGGCGTTTCGACTCGTTTCTGCGCCGGGCGAGTCGAGGGTCCCGTCGCAGTATTCCGGGTCGTATCGGATCCGCAGGTCGGTTGCACACTCGAAACAGGGCAGGAAGATCCTCTCGAGCACGCAGGCCGCGTTGCCGTAATCTGTGCCCAATACGGTCGAGAGGATGGATTGGCGCAGAGCGACGATTTCTTCCCTCGCTCCTTTGAATGCTGTGAGCCATTCGGCATCTTCTTCTCCCGGCCAGAGCAGGACCTGCGAGTTGAACGCCTCGGTGTCGTACCTTTCGTTGAGCCGTTGCACTGCCCGCCCCGCCTCCATGGCCATTTCCCGCATCACCAGGAAGAACCAGAACTTCGAGAGGACAAGTTTGGGAACCTGTCGCAGGCTGTCGATCCGGCCGAAGCCCACCTCCCGCTTGATAACGGTCAGCGAGACGTGACCGGCGTACTGCTCATAGAGTTTGGTATCGTTCGGATCGAAGTAAGCGCCGTCGCAGAAATCCTCGTAGAGGTTCAGGTGAAGGCCGACGTCGTAGGCCTCGCTCGATTGCGGTCGGGTGTGTCTCAGCGCGTAGAGCGCCGAGGCGAGGAAGCCCTCGCGTGACTTCTCCAGGTTGTTGTCCAGGGGCCGTTCGCTCATCACCGCTGCGACCACATCGGCCACGTCCCGATCGGATTCGATTCCGAGGCTCTTGCGAAGAGAGCCGTCCCAACGGCGCACGGTCTCCTCCACGCGCTGCCTGGCGGAGCAGATCGCATCGCGCTCCGCCTGTTGCTCGGCGGGGCTGTAACGAATCGTTGATTCGTGGCGAAACACCCTGTCCCAAAGGACGTGAAGGTGGTCGAGAGCCTCCGACTTGCGGTAGTCCTCCATGAGATTCAGGTCGTTGGCCTCGGCGATGGTGGCCAGCCGTCCGGACAGGGCGCGAGGGACATAACGCATCGCCGCACCCAACGCGAGAAGCCCGCCCCCGACCACGACCGGCGCCAACAGGGCCTCGATTCGCGTGAAGCCGGGCAGACCCAGGTAGCTGGTCAGGCGGCCCGACACGGCGATACCCGCTGTCCAGAGCGTAGCCTTGGGACTGGTGCGCATCATTACCGCTCCCGCCTGGCTGAGCAGGTCATCCAGGCGGGCCAGTCGCAGAATGTCCTTGCACGTCTGCGAGCGCGCGCTTGCGGTCTTTCTGATTCCCCGTATTCTCATGGGCCTCTTCTGCCAATAGCGCCTTGGACATCTGACGTCGTCTTATACCATCAATCGTGCCGCCCAGCCAGAGGTGAACAAGAGACCCCACACCGTGGTCTCGGTTTCACGCCCCGGGAAGATGAAGGGGTCCATGTACGAATGGCATGAAGATGAGCGGCGGCGTTCGCAGTGGGAGCGTGGGGGGCGAGACATGCCGGGCCACTGCGAATCGCATGTCTTTTCCTTTGCCGGGTGGCGGACTGCCGACCATAATACGCGACGGAAGACAACATGAATCACCTTGCGGGAGAAATCGAATTCAGTCCGATGGACCGATAGCCGGATTATCACAGAGGGCATCAAGCCATGAAACGAAGGAAACTCATCAATGTGCTGGGCGTTGCGATAGCGGCGTTGCTGCTTTCTCCGGCGGGGCTATCGACGGCCGGACAACTTCCTCAGGTGAGGGTCACCAACGTTCGGCGCGTGTTTCACAACGGCGAGCACAACGCGTTCACGGACCTCGTTCGCTTTCGCGACAGGTTCTACCTGACGTTCCGCAGTTGCCCGGACGGCCACATGGTGCACCCTTCGGCGTCGATCATCATCCTCGCCAGCACGGATGCGAAGCAGTGGGAACAAGTCCACCGCTTCCACGTCGCCAAACGAGACACCCGCGACCCGCATTTTCTGATCTTCCGGGATACGCTCTTCGTCTACACGGGCACCTGGTACTGCGGCGAGACGTCGCCGAAACGGCAGGACTACGACCTGAACCAGCACCTCGGGTACGCCGCATGGTCCAAAGACGGCGCCGAGTGGCACAGTCCGATCCTGCTCGAAGGGACGTTCGGCCACTACATCTGGCGGGCGAATGCCTTCGACGGAAAGGCCTATCTCTGCGGCCGGCGAAAGAAGGATTTTGCGGTCGGGCCGAAAGGGGAAGGCTCGATGGTCGAATCGGCGATGCTCGAAAGCGACGACGGCCTGATCTGGCGGACCCGCGCCCTGTTCCAGGAAATCGACGGCGACGAGACCGCGTTCCAGTTCGAAAGTGACGGTAGCATCATCGCCATCGGGCGAAGAGGCCGGGCCAATGCCCAATTGCTGAGGTCCCAAAGGCCTTACACACAATGGGAACGCCAGGAGTTGGACCGCTACATCGGCGGCCCGCTGTTGACGCGCTGGGCCGGCCGCTACGTAGTCGGCGGGCGCAAGACCATCGAGGGCAAAGAACCTGTGACCTCGCTGTGCTGGCTCGTGGAGAATCGATTACACGAATTCGCCGAGCTTCCCAGCGCCGGCGACAACTCCTACCCCGGCTTCGTCGAGACCGGCCCGAACCGTGCGCTGGTGTCCTGGTACTCCTCGCACGAGAAAGACGCGACCGGCAAACCCATTACCGCGATCTACCTGGCGGATCTGGAAGTCGTGGACTGACGTCCGGGGAGGAATCGAAGGCATCCGATGCATCTTTCGGAAGGGTCACAAGGAGGATACGCATTGGAGACGCATGCAGGAAGCTGCCTGTGCGGCGCTGTGGTATGTCAGCACCGCCGAACTCCAGCAGCATGAAGAAGGTGTGCGATAGGAAACCAGGAGAATGCGCCATGAAGCCCAGACGTGATGCTTTCTCGCTGATCGAACTGCTGGTGGTCATCGCGATCATCGCCGTTCTCTCGGCCATCCTGCTGGTGGCCCTGGGCAAGGCCAGAAGACAGGCACAAGAGATAAAAAGCCGCAACGATCTGCGCCAGTACGAGATCATCCAGGAGTTAAAGGAGAGCGATCACTAATGGGATTTCGCAGGTGTTCCGCGCAGGCCGAACATGATAGGATGGGGCGTGTGGTGTGGGTCGAAATGGATGGACACAGGAGCACATCATGAGGACTACAATCGTGTTTCTCGTTGTCGCAGCCGCTATGACGCCAATAGATGGAGCGCGCGTCCGCGCAGGCGAGATCAACCCGCGAAAGGTGATTGATCTGAACGGCACATGGCAGGTGGCGGAAGGGTCGATGGACTCGATGCCGGCGCGGTTTGAGCATACGGTCCCGGTGCCGGGGCTGATCGACATGGCCGAGCCGGCCTTTGCCGAGGTGGGCAAGAAAAGCGAGCGGCGTCAGGCGTTCTGGTATCGGCGGACGTTCGCCGTCGATGGGCCGATTCCCGACGTCGCGATGCTCAAGCTCAACAAGGTGCGGTACGGCACGAAGGTCTGGCTCAACGGCCAGCTCGTGGGCGCGCATCTGCCGTGCTTTACGCCCGCACTGATGGACGTCAAACCATATCTCAAGGGAGACGGTCAAGAGAACGAGTTGGTCATCCGCGTCGGCGCCGACCGCGAGTCGCGCGCGACCGACGTGCCCAGCGGCTGGGACTTCGAGAAGTACCTCTATATTCCGGGCATCTATGATTCGGTCGAGCTGATCCTGACGGGGGCGCCGTACATCGAGAGCTTTCAGGTCGTGCCCGACGTCGCCAGCCAGACGGTGCGATTCGTCTCGACGGTCCGCAATCCCACGGGGCAGGATCAGGTGAACGTAACGTATCGGATTCGCGAGGCCCGGAGCGGCCGGGGCGTTCTCGCCAGGAGAATACGACTGTCCGAATTCGGTGACGATGCCCAGTTCCCTCTCTTTGACGATTTCCACCTGACCGATTGCCGCTTGTGGTCGCCCGAGGCCCCGTTTCTCTACGAGATCGAGGTGGACATCGGCAGCGACCAGGTTCGCACGCGGTTCGGGATGCGCTCGTTCGCGTTCGACCCCAAGACGGGGCGGGCGCTGCTCAACGGCGAGCCTTACATGATGCGGGGCACGAACGTCTGCGCGTACCGGTTCTTCGAGGACGCCGAGCGCGGCGACAAGCCCTGGGACCGAGACTGGGTGCGCCGGCTGCACGAGAAGTTCAAGGGCATGCACTGGAACAGCATCCGCTATTGCATCGGCTTTCCGCCGGAGTTGTGGTACGACATCGCCGACGAGGTGGGCTTCCTGATCCAGGATGAGTTCCCCATCTGGACGCTGGGCGAGGCGCCGGAGAAGCCGACCGCTGAGAAGATCATCCCCGAATACACGGAGTGGATGCGGGAACGCTGGAACCATCCGTGCGTTGTGATCTGGGACGCGCAGAACGAGAGCAACACGCCCGAGACGGGCAAGGCCCTCAGTGCGGTGCGGCATCTCGATCTCTCGAACCGGCCGTGGGACAACGGCTGGGCCGAACCGCAGAGCGAGCAGGATGGTGTCGAAGCCCATCCGTATCTGTTCATCAGCATGTTCAATCCCGACTGGGGCAATGCGAAGTTCAAAGGGCTCGCGGACATCGTCAACGTCTCGCCGATCCCATCTTTGCAGCAGGCCCAGCGGAAACTCAAGGTTCCCATCATCATCAACGAATACGCGTGGCTGTGGCTCAATCGCGACGGCACGCCCACGTGCCTGACCGCGAACGTCTACGAGAAGCTGCTGGGACCCGACTCGACGACGGAGCAGAGGCGGGTGCTGTATGCGAAGTACCTGGCGGCGCTGACGGAATTCTGGCGCAGCGGCCGGCAGTGCGCGGGCGTGCTGCACTTCTGCGGGCTGGGCTACTCCCGCGCGGGCGACCAGCCCCGTCCCGAAGGCGGCGCGACCAGCGACCACTTCATCGACCTGGAGAAGCTCACGTTCGAGCCCAACTTCGAGCGGTACGTGCGCGATGCGTTCGCGCCGGTGGGGGTCATGCTCGACTACTGGGGCCAGGACGTGGCGGCCGGCGAGAAGCACGAATTCGAGATTGTCGTAACCAACGATCTGGCCCTGGAGCGGGAAGGCAACGTGCGGCTGCTGATCCACAAGGGCGATGCGCTCCTCGCCCGCCAGGAGAAGCCGTGCAAGGTCGACGCCCTGGGCCAGAAGCGCCTTTCGTTCACGCAAACCGTTCCCTTCGATCCAGGCCTGTACCTCGTGATGGCCGATCTGGCGGTTGCCGGACAGGAACCGGTTCGCAGCGTTCGAGATCTGACCGTCGTGGCCAAGTAGATGAGGATGATAGCATGAAGGATCGAATCCAGACGCGCCGGGATTTTCTGCGGACGGCCGGCCTGTGCGCCGCAGGAGCTGCGCTATCGGGATGCGCCCCAGCCAAGCGCCCCACGGCCGGCATTGCTGAAACGCCCCAGGCGCAACCCAACATCCTCTGGATCACCTGTGAGGACACCAGCCCGCATCTGGGCTGCTATGGCGACCCGCAGGCGATGACGCCGAACCTCGACAAGCTGGCGAGCGAAGGGACGATCTACACGAAGGCGTTTGTCACGGCCCCCGTTTGCAGTCCCGTCCGGTCGTGCCTGATCACGGGTGTCTATGCGACCTCGCTCGGCAGCCAGCACCTGCGCTCCACCGTGCCGCCGCCGGCGTCGATCCAGCCGTTTCCCAAACTGCTGCGCGCCGCCGGCTACTACTGCTCGAACAATGAGAAGGAAGACTATAACTTCAAGGACACCACGATCTGGGACGAGTCGAGCGGCGCTGCGCATTGGCGCAACCGCCGGCCGGGGCAGCCCTTCTTCAGCGTCTTCAACTTCGTCTCCACCCACCAGGGCCAGATCAACGGCTCCGACGACGAATTCTTCGCGAAGTACCGCTCGAAGCTCGCGCCCGACGAACGTCACGATCCCGAGACGCTTGTCCTGCCGCCCTACTATCCCGAGACGCCGATGGTGCGGAACATCTGGGCCCGCTACTACGACCTCATCACGTTCATGGACAAACAGGTCGGCGATCTTCTCGCTCAGCTCGACGCCGACGGCCTGGCCGACGACACGATTGTGTTCTTCTTCGCCGATCATGGCCTGGGATTGCCTCGCTTCAAGCGCACGCTCTACGACTCCGGCCTGCACGTGCCGCTGATCGTGCGCGTTCCGGCGCGCTACCGCTCCCTGGCTCCGGCGTCGCCCGGCGGCCGGATCGATCGGCTCGTCAGCACCGTCGATCTTCCGCCGACCGTTCTGACGCTGGCCGGACAAGCCGTGCCGGAGCACATGCAGGGCCGTCCCTTCCTCGGGCCGCAGACCGCGCCGCCGCGCGACTATGTCTACAGCGCGTCCAGCCGGGTCGATGAAGCCTACGAGATGTCACGATGCGTCCGCGACAAGCGGTACAAGTACATCCGCCATTTCATGCCGCACCTGCCTTACATCCAGCCCAGCACATTTTGCGACCAGGCGGAGATCATGCAGGAGCTGCGGCGCATCGCGGCGTCAGGCTCGCTGACCGGGGCGCAAAGGCCCCTGTGGGAATCGACCAAGCCGGTCGAAGAGCTGTACGACACGCAGACCGATCCGCACGAGATGGAGAATCTCGCCGACGCGCCCGCGTATCAGGCCACCCTGAACCGCCTGCGAAAGGAGCTTCGCAACTGGATGCTGCAAACGAAGGACGTGGGGCTGCTGCCCGAGGCCGAGATGCACATCCGAGCCGCCGGATCGACGCCATATGAAATGGCGCGCCGGCCGGATCGGTATCCGCAATCGCGCATCCTGGCGTCGGCGATGCAGGTCGGTGCAGGGCCACAGGCGCTGCCCGCGTTGAAGACGAGTCTCACCGACCCCGACAGCGCCGTGCGGTATTGGGCCGTCGTCGCTCTGGAGGCACTGGGCGTCGAGGCGGTGCCGGCGCTCGACGCGATGGAGAACGCGCTGGACGATCCGAGTCCGAACGTGCGTTTCGTCGCCGCCGGCGTTCTGTGCCGACTCGGCCGGGGCGAGCGGGCTTTGCCCGTGCTGACGGCGGGGCTGAACGACCCGCGAGAGACCGTTGTCCTGCACGCCGCCCGCACGCTGGAGCTTCTCGGCGACAAGGCCCGTCCGGCCGTCGAGTCGATGGAGCGGGCCCGCCGGCGATACGTGAAACCCGACGGCAGCTACACAAACAACGATCACGCCATGTTCATCGCCTGGGCGCTGAAGAACGCGGTGGACCACTGCAAACCTTGACCGAACGGGAGTCACCAGCCTCATGAGCCAGGACCTCGATCCGACGGCCCCGCAGGGCAGCATGCGTTACGTCTTTCTGGTCAGCATCGTCGCCGCACTGGGCGGGCTGCTCTTCGGCTATGATACGGGAGTCATCAACGGGGCCATCGGACCGCTGACGGCTCACTTCGAACTCAACGACGTCCAGCAGGGCTGGGCCACCGGCTGTGCGCTGCTGGGCTGCGCGCTCGGCGCGGCCGGGGCCGGCGCGCTGAGCGACCGGATCGGGCGAAAGAAGGTGCTCATTCTTTCGGCCGTCCTGTTCCTGATCTCGGCCATCGGGACCGCGATCCCCAAGACCGTCACCACGTTCATTCTCTATCGCATCCTCGGCGGGATCGGCGTCGGCGCCGCGTCCTTCTCGTCGCCCATGTACATCGCCGAGATCAGCCCGGCGCGAATCCGTGGGCGTCTGGTCTCGGTCAACCAGTTCGCCATCGTTTCCGGCTTTCTCGTCGTCTACTTCGTCAACTACATCATCGCGCTGCAAGGCGACGAGATGTGGAACGTGCAGACGGGATGGCGCTGGATGTTCGGCTCCGAGTCGCTGCCGGCGGTGCTGCTGCTGGTCCTGCTGTTCTTTGTCCCGGAGAGCCCCCGGTGGCTGACCAAGCAGGGCCGATCCGACGAGGCACTGGGCATCCTGACGCGCGTCGACGGGGCCCGATATGCCCAGACGGAGTTGGCCGAGATCACCGACACACTGGCGCACGAAAGCGGTTCGCTCAAACAACTGCTGCAGCCGGGCATGAGGATCATTCTCGTGATCGGGATCGTCCTGGCGGTGCTCCAGCAGGTCACGGGAATCAACGTCTTTCTGTACTTCGGGACCGAGATTTTCAAGAAGATGGGCTCGGAAACAAACGCAGCGCTCCTGCAGACTGTCGTGGTGGGCGTGGTGAATCTGACGTTCACCGTCGTGGCGATCTGGACGGTGGACAGGCTCGGTCGAAGGCTGCTGATGATGATCGGCTCGGCCGGGATGGGCGTTTGCCTTTTCGCGATGGGGCTGGCCGCCTATCGGCAGGCGACCGGGCTTTGGATGTTGTTGTTCATCCTCGGCTACATCGCCTGCTTCGCCCTGAGCGTCGGGCCGGTTACATGGGTGATCCTTTCGGAGATCTTCCCCACGCGGATTCGCGGACGGGCCATGGCCATCGCAACGGTCTGCCTGTGGATCGCCAACTACGTCGTCTCGCAGACGTTCCCCATGATGGACGAGAACCCCTGGCTGGTCGCCACCTTCCGCCGGGGCTTTCCCTTCTGGCTCTACGGGGCCTTCTGCCTCGTCCTGTTCGTCTTCGTCCGGGCCTTCGTGCCCGAGACCAAGGGCAGGACGCTGGAGGAGATCGAACGCCGGTGGCTGGAATCGGCTGGCCGCCCGTAGAGGCGCACACCGACACAAGCCGGGCGAAATCAAACCAAGGAGGGCTCCCTTCCGGGTCCGATCGGGCAGACATCGACACGCCCGAGATTCAAAGAAGCCCCTGCGCGGCGGAGGGAGAGGAAAAGCGAGATAACACGCAGGGGCTTGAGGGCACATCCTGCTACTTCACTACCGAGAATATACCCTTTGCCTGTCGTCCGGTAAAGGAAAATTTGCCCGAAATTTTCTCCTGGGCACACCCCTCTCCTGGCGGGCAGCCGCTTGAAGAGCCGGGGCCATGTGGTATCCTATGCGGCGATGGAAAAGGAAATGCCCAGGCACATGACCCTGTCGACTCACACGATTCCTATCGTGCCCCGTTACGCCGAGACCGACCGGGGCGGCGTGGTCCACCACAGCGTTTTTCCCGTCTGGTTCGAGATGGGACGAACCGAGTTGCTCCGCGCCAACGGCGTCGCCTACAAAGACCTGGAGGACGCTGGGATATTCTTCGTCGTGGCCGAACTGCAGATCAAGTACCGCCGGCCCGTGTTCTACGACGAGCCCCTGCTGCTGGAGACCACCTGCTCGAACGTCACGGCCGCCAAGGTCGAGCACACCTACCGCCTGCTGCGGCGCGAGACGGGCCTGCTCTTGACGGAGGGCGCCAGTGTGCTGGCCTGCATCAGCGCCGAACGCAAGCTCCGGCGCATCCCTGAATTCATGTATCCGCAGGACGCCTGACACGACGAGGCTTGCCGGGTGGAATACCGGCGGCCAATCGATTGAGACATTGACTTTGGGAGATAGAAGATGAGACGGTTGTGGTCGCGTGTGGTGGTGCTGTCGCTGATGGTTTTTGCTTTCTCGGCCTGCCCCCTGACGGCGGGGCTGCCCGTATATGTCACCTTCTGGTTCGATACGGAGGACTTCATCCTGCCCGAGGCCGACGACGCGGCGATGCGGCTGGCGGAGATGTTCACGGCCAGGGGAGTCCAGGCCACATTCAAGATCGTCGGCGAGAAGGCCCGGGTCCTGGAGGAGCGCGGGCGGGACGATGTGATCGCGGCGCTGGCGAAGAACGATATCGCCTATCATTCCACGTACCACAGCGTTCACCCGACGCCTTCGGAATACTGCCGGGACCTGACTTGGCAGGAAGGGGTTTCGGAGTTCACGCGGCGCGAGGGGGCCGGGCTTCGCACGCTGCGGAAGGTCTTCGGCGTCAACGCCTCCTGCTATGGCCAGCCGGGAGGGTCGTGGACCCCGCAGAGCTACGCGGCGCTGCGTGCATTCGACATCCCGCTCTATCTCGACGAGACCTCACACGTCAACGTGAACAACCGGCCCTTCTGGTATTGCGGCCTCGTGAACATCCTGAGGCTCGGCGACGCCGTCATACGGACCGGCTGGACCGACCAAGAGGTCAGGCAGGCCTGCGAGAAGTTCGACCGCGTCCACAAGAAGCTGCTCGGCGAAGGCGGCGGCATCATCAGCATCTACTACCACCCGTGCGAGTTCGTCCATACGCAGTTCTGGGACGGCGTCAACTTCGCCCGCGGCGCCAATCCACCCCGCTCGCAGTGGAAGCGGCCGCCCATGAAGTCGCCGCAGGAGCAGGAGCAGGCCTTCGGCGCGTTCGAAACGTTCCTCGACCACATCGTCCGTCACCCCGAGACGCGCCTCGTGACCGCACGGGAGATCCCGTCGCTGTATCCCGACCGGGTGTACTCCCGCCCGCTGACGCGACGCGATGTTCAAATGATCGCGGAGGCCTTCCAAAAAGAACTCTCCTACGTCGATCTCGGCGGCAAGATCGCCTCAGCGGCCGAAGGCCTGCTGGCGCTGGCCGAGACAGTCGCCAAGACTGACAGCGATTCCGGGACTAGTGAAATTGCCCTCGAATTCGCCTACGGCCCAGCTTCGTCGCCGCAGCGATTCATCACCGAAGGCACATATTCCGCCGAGGCCATTCGCGAGGCAGCACGGGAACTGCTCGATATCGTGCAGCAGACCGGACAAATGCCTTCCGTGATCTGGATAGCGGGCGAGCCGGTGCGCCCGGAGGACTTCGCCGTCACGCTGGCGCACGTGGTGGCGTCGGGAGGCCTGTCGGGCGATGTTCCGTTACGGCGAGGCGAACTTGTGGCGAAGAAACACGTGGCCGACGATTCGGCGCGTCTTTGGGGATGGGTGGTCTTCCCCGAAGACTTCCGCGCCCCGCACATGATGGAGGTCGCCAAACTCCAGGCCTGGACGGTCAAACCCGCCGTCCTGCGCAGGCCGTAGGGACGAGCGATGATTCGCCCCTACGAACGCCCGCCGGCCGAAGACGCCGGCAGCCTGGCGTGCATCAGCACCGAGCGCAAGGTCCGCCGGATTGGCCAATCTATGCATCCCGAAGAGCCATAAGGGAAGCGCCAGAGGAGAGGACATGAAACTCGCTCGCAGCTCATGGAT
>Ga0209510_1003891_pt1 | contig 13606 bp, 12 predicted proteins | sample BiotimSIPDNA_FD_185749 | JGI IMG/M metagenome (GOLD analysis project Ga0209510, IMG submission 185749) | Anaerobic biogas reactor microbial communites from Washington, USA - Biogas_R1 time_0 SIP DNA (SPAdes) (version 2) | ecosystem: Engineered > Bioreactor > Anaerobic > Unclassified | place... | reverse complement strand
GTCATACCAGGGAACATTGAACTTTATCCCTTGCTACCATATACACCTGAGCTGAACCCAATCGAAATGATCTGGGATGAAGTAAGAGAAAAAGGCTTCCGAAATGAAATCTTCAGAAGCCTTGAGACAGTGATTGACCGATTGTGTGCCACGGTCAGAGCATTGTGTGCAGAGCCTGGTAGAATCGCATCCATTACAAGACGTCAATGGTTAAATGAGGCGTTAACGTTTTAGAGTAGTATAAACCTGCAATCACCTTTTCGCTTTTCTCAAACTACCTTTGCTTTTCTTGAATAAATGCCGTTTTATTGCACTTGTATTCTGTTTCATTTGATCAAAAACATTTAACTCGCTTTGACGCCTATTTAATTTCCCAGATGTCTATATCGACGCTCCCGGGAACACCTCCTCTCAACTCACCCAGGAAAACACCTGTGTTCAAGCAGGTATGGTTCCCGCCAGCATCAACCATGAACCGGGGATGGGTTTTAATAGTTCCCTTATGGTCTTCTGCTGGGAACCATCCTTCATTGAAGATAGCGATGGTTTCGCCGTTTTCCGCTTCTAACCAATAGCGTGCACAGACATGGACGATACCGTTAGCCACAGTGCTCCAGTCGGCACCGCCCATACAAACCCTGCCGCTGATCTGCGGCCCTTCGAAGCTGCCGCCTGTAATGGGGATGATCGTCAGCAAACCCTCTGAAGTCTGTCCCACCGTCCTGGGTTCCCCCAGATTAACATGTATGCTCATCAATTTTTCCATAATCTATTAACTCTCTTTCGAACTGGTCTCTTCCCCCAACCAGTAGAAGGCCGCCTGCAAGGCTTTGCTCCAGAAATTGAAATCATGGGCACCACTGCGCACCCACCAGGTATGCGGGTAGCCGATGCGCTTTAGGTATGAATGGAAATCCAGGTTTTTCTGATAAAGGAAGTCTTCCTTGCCGCAGGCCAAGAAGATCTGGGGTACACTACCCTTCATAAGACAATGCCGTGCCAAGTGCTTGGGGTCACGTACACTATCCAGCAGTTTCTCTGGGGGGCCGAAGGTATGCCGGTAATACGTATAAGGAGCGATGGCGTTGCTTTCTCCTGGTTTCATGGCAGCCACCTCATCGGTGATCAAGGCGGATGAAAGCGCAATTACGCTGCTGAAAACATTAGAATAATACAAGCCGTTCCTCAGCGCACCAAAACCTCCCATGGACAAGCCAGCCAAGGCAGTATCCTCCCGTGTTAGGGACAACGGGAACATTTCTCGACTCACCCGGACAAGCTCCTCCCCAATGAAAGCACCATACCGCTCGCCCGTGTCCTCATTGTCCAAATAGAATGAATTGGCACCATCGGGCATAACAATGGCATATTGATGTTCCCTTGCCCAGGTTTCCACCAGGGAATTGCGCAGCCAGTCATTGCGGCTGCCGGAATAACCGTGCAGCAGGTAAAGGGTTTTAAACGGGCCAGCGCTGTACGCCACCTTGCCATCCATGTCCGGCATGGACTCCATGGGCAGGATAACGTTGAAGGTTTGTTGGCTTCGCCTGGACTGGGAATAATACTCACATGACAGTAGCGCCAAGGGTGCTTCCTCCTCTGTTTAAAATGGTATTGTCTACATCAACCTAAAGGGCTCGCCTGAATCAACAAAAACAACTGGAATATCTTCGATGACTGGACGCAACCAGGTTTCCAGGTGCTTCATCCCGGCTTCCTCACTTCGCTCATGCCCGAGTACCAGGATTGACTTGGCCAGCCCCATTTGGTGGGCATCCCGAACATAGGCAGGCAGGGTCCATTCCGTTATCTCCCCGCAGATCAGTGTATCCAAGGCTCTCTTGCGCATCAGCTCCATGGGCATCTGCTCACGGCCCAAACCCAGGCTGCCGCCGCCAGGGAGCAAACCCACGCGCTCCACTGCCATATCTGGATTGCCGATGAAACGGATGGCGGGCAACTCAAAAGTCTGCTTCAGAAAATCAACCAATTCCCTTAGGTTGGTGCGCGGTAACTGATAGCAGCCCTTGAAATGGTTTAGAAAGGATTGCTCCCCCTCCTGCTTTTCTGGGGCCATTCTATAGGTAGCCCAACCGGTCTCCTCCTCAAAGCCCCGGAAGATGCCGTCCTCCTTATCCATGTGCATGTGGTCGTGAAATCGCCAGATGGCGATGCCGCTTTGCTCAATCAGCCGCTTTTTCTGCAGGTAGACTGGGTCACCTTCCAACCAGGCGGTGTCATCCTTCCCGGTGAACCAGGTGGGCTCATGGGTAATGATGAGTTCCGCACCCAGAGCAACGGCTTTCTGAATGACCTCCATGGTAGCCATGAAGGTCGTGACAATTTTTGTAACATGGGTATCAAAGCTACCTGTCATCAGCTGGTCGCAGGTGTCTTCGTCCCTCAGGCGCGGCACACCAGTTTTCTGGATGATGGCATCGGTAATCTCGCGAATGGTCATGACAATCTCCTTACAATTCATCCTTTGACTGCGCCCATTACGACGCCTTTGATGAAGTATTTCTGGACAAAGGGATAGATAATAACAATGGGCAGGATGCCGATGACGGCCATGGCCATGCGCACGGAGGTTCCGGGCAGGTCCACCTTCTGAGTGCCCAGCAGCGCAACATTGGTGCTGACCTTCAGGAACTGGATATTGTTCATAATGCGGATGAGCAGGTTCTGTATTCCGTACAGCTTGGCATCCGTAATATAGTACAAGCCGTTGACCCAGTCATTCCAGTAGATGATCGCAGTAAAGAGACTTACAGTCGCAATGGCCGGCACAGCCAGGGGAATCATAATGTTTATAAAGATGGTTAGTTCTCCCGCGCCATCAATCTGCGCTGATTCAATCAAGGCGTCCGGGATGCTGTTGGTGTAATAATTGCGCACTAGAAACACATTGAAGGCGGTGACCAGGTAGTTGGGCACAATCAACGCAACCAGGGTGTTTTTGATGCCGAAAACCCTGGTCCACATAATATAGGAAGATACCACACCCCCATTAAATAGCATGGTGAAGAAAACAAAGAAGGCCAGGGCATTGCGGTACCTGAAGTCCTTCCTGGCCAGTGGATAGGCCAGTGCGGTGGTGAACAGCAGGCTGGCCAGGGTACCGATTACAGCCACGGAAACCGTCACACCATATGCCCTCAGAATCATGCCGCTTTGCTTGACCATGTAGTAATAGGAGTCCAAGCTGAGCTTAGCTGGGAAGTAAGTGTAGCCGGAGCGAATCAGTTCGGTTTCATCGCTGATGGACGCGATAAAAATCAATAGAATAGGCAGCAGAGCCAGGACGGTCAGGAAGGCAAGAACCAGCGTCGCAACACGCTGAAAAACTTTGATATCGTTGTATGGTTTGTTCATCACACCCTCCTCAGAACAATGCATTTTCCGGATTCAGCTTGCGCACCAGCGCGTTGGCACTCAGCACCAGCAGAAAGCCAACCAGGGACTGGTACAGGGCTGCAGCTGCAGACATGCCCACGTCATTACGCTCCATCAACCCGCGGTACACATAGGTGTCAATGGTTTGGGTGACGTCAAACAGCCTGCCGGAGTTTTGTGGTACCTGATAGAACAAGCCGAAATCGGAATAGAAGATGCGCCCGATGGCCATCAGGGTCAGGATGATAATGGTGGGCTTCAGCATAGGGATGGTGATGCGCACAATCTGCTGCAGTTTGGTCGCACCGTCCAGCTGGGCGGCCTCAAATATGCCCTTGTCAATGCCGGAGATGCTGGCCATGTAGATGACCGAGCTCAGCCCAGTGACCTTCCACAGGTGTACCAGTACCAGGATGAAAGGCCAGGGGCCTGGCGTGGAGTACCAGCTGACTGCGGGCAGCCCCAGCGCCTTGTATACTGTTTTGTTGATAAAGCCAGTATCGGCGTTAAGATAGGCATAGCCAATAAAGCCAATGACCACCCAGGACAGCAGGTTTGGCAGCAACAGTGCAGACTGGAAGAGGCGCACCCGCCTCTTCTTGCCCAGCTCAAACATCAAAACCGCCACCAGGACAGCGGCCGCGGTGCCCAGAACAATAAAGACGGCATTATAAGCCAGGGTGTTGCGCGTCATGACCAGGGCATCCCGGGTTCTGAACAGAAAGCGGAAATTCTCAAATCCATTCCATTCGCTGCCGAAAATTCCCTTGAAATAGTTGAAGTCCTTGAACGCCAGAAAAACACCAAACATGGGTAGATAGCTGTTGACGATCAAATAGAAGATGCCTGGGGATGCAATCAGCAGCAGGGGCAGGGTGTTGCTTTTTTTGCGCGGCTTGCGTGTCTGCACAGCACTTTCTCCTTGACTGGACGTGACCTTGGAATGAAAGTGCGGGAGAGCGCTAACCCCTCTCCCGCAATGCATGAATGAGATTCACTTATTGGCCAACCAATGGTCCAACTGAGCCTGCTTCTCCGCAATGATCTCGTCCAAGCCGGCTTCGGACAAGCGCTGTAAGAAGAGCGGGATGTCTGTCTCCGGGTCAGCGCTACCGCAGACCAGGCCGGGCAAGAACTGCTCAATGACATTGACAACTGCCGTGTATTCCGTCTTCACAGGTGTGCTGTCAAAGGTGAAGCCCATGGCCACCGAAGTCTTGGCATTCTTGTTCTGCTCCAACTCCCAAGCCAGGGATTCAGAGTTGGTGCCCTGCAGGGAATGCATAATGAAGAAATTGCCCAATGTACCCACGGATAGCTGGGCGGTGTAAGGAACGGTGGAGGCATCCTGGCCATCGGGATAGCGTACTGTGCCGTCGTCATTGACCACGTAATCCCTTCCCTCCAGACCATAGATAAGCAGGTTCACTATCTCCTTGTCGGTAAAGGTGAGGTTCAGGAATTTCAGCGCAGCCTCGGGCACCTTGGAGGTGGAAGAGACCATCCAGGACAGGGCATTGATGGAGGAGGTGTCCAGGAAAGCACTGCCAATGATTTTGGCGCCAAGAGGATAGCCCCCTGCCTGGGCTTCAAGGCTGGCAGCTGTGTCCACCTCGGGATAGCTGTAGGAAGCGATGTAACAGAAGTAGTTTCCCGAGGCCATCAGTTCGGCGGCAGCGCTGGCCGTGGTTGCGGCATCCTTCATGACCAGGTCTTCGTTGTACCAGGTGCGTGCCAATTGGGTAACAGCAGCAAACTCATCAGAGGCATAGAAATCCACTACCTTGAGCTCATCATTCATCAACACGCCCTTGGGGGAGAAATAACTGTCCGTCAGGTAGTCCACATTGGGAACAGTCAGGCCGATGCCGATGTTCCCGGTGTTCACAGCTGCCAGGGGGGTCATCTCTGGATATGCAGCCTTCACCTTGCGCAGCACCTCGGTGACATCATTGACGTGGTTGACTGCACTCATGTCCAAACCCAGTGCATCCGCGATATCTTTCCTATAAATAACCATGGGGGTCAGAGCGATTGGCTTATATGTAGGAATGCCGTACACCTTGCCTTCAAAGCTGGTGGCCGCCAGCCAAGCCTCACCGATGAGGTCCTTGCTTTCAGGCGCGTAATTGTCCAGCATGTCAGTCAAATCAACACACATGCCTGTGCTGATGGCAGTGTTGAAATCACCCAGGGACTGGAAAACATCCAGCTTTTCGCCCCCCTGCAGCGCCAAGCTGACCTGGGAGGAGTATTCCCAGATGACGATAGGAACCAGCTTGACCTCAGTGCTGATTTTCTCCCTTGTGATTTGGTTGATTGCTTCCTCCACCCCTGCCAGGGCTTCCGTGGTGGGGATATTGTTGAAGGTAGCATAGGCATAGGTGACCTGGTCATACTGCTTGCTTTGGGCAAAGACGCCTTGAACAAGAGACAGAGTCAGCACCAGCCCCAGCAGAAGCAGGAATAGCCGTTTGATAGGTTTCATTTGACTTACCTCCTAAATCGTTTTGGATTTGGTATTTGTACTTCGGCGTGGTTATCCTACCATCACCAAGCAGCAATGTCAATCGCTTAACAAAATTTTTCAAAAGAGTTCTGGATTCTGAGTTTTTCTGGCATGGAAATGTCATAAGCGGCGCTAATTTGTGAGCAATCTTCATCTGATATCCTTTTCTCTCCAATGTTGGACGCTAAATATGATATCCGCTTGACACTAACTTGGGAATTGGATATGCTCTGCTCAAATAGTATGGCTATCGGGGGGCAAATGATTACGCAAAAAGATGTCGCAGCAAGGGCCGGAGTCACGGTAACCACCGTGTCAAGAATGCTCAACGGGCACGGAAACGTAAGTCAGAAAACCCGCAAGAAAATCGAAAAAGCTATGAAAGAGCTAAACTACCGCCCCAATGAGTTGGCCAGAAGCCTCTCGCTGCAGCGCAGCAGCTTTATCGGCCTGATTGTCCCTTCCACAAAAAACCCCTTCTTTGGCATGGTGGTGGAGAAAACAGAGCGTTACGCCTTTGAGAAGGGTTATAAACTTCTGCTTTGCAACTCCAATCATGAAAAGAAGAAGGAAATTGAGTATCTGGGCATGCTACGGGCCAGCAAGGTTGCAGGAATCATCCTGGCCACGCGCACTCAGGATGTGCATGAGTTTTTGGATATCGACGCACCCCTGGTTTCCATAGACCGCGTCATTTCAACCTCCATTCCCTACATTTGCTCTGACAACTATCAGGGCGGCATTATGGCAGCCGAACACTTGATCAGCTGCGGATGCAAAAAACTCGCTCACATCAGCGGCAGTTCCTTCTTGGACATGCATGCGAACAAACGTTTTGATGGGTTCCGGGACACATGCCAAGAGAGAAATGTGCCATATGTTCTGTTGGACGCCAATGAAGAACAGTTTATCTCCATGAAGTACTCCGACATCGTCAAGCATTTTCTGGAGCACCACCCCGATGTAGACGGTATATTTACCTCCAATGACATCATTGCCATTCAGATTCTGCAGGAATGCGCCCGAAGAGGGATCCGAGTTCCCCAGGACCTGAAGGTGGTGGGCTATGACGACATTGAGATGGCCTCCCTGGCCTCACCGCCAATCACTACCATCCGCCAGGATGTAGACTCTATCTGCCGTAGCGCCATTGCCTTTATCGACGCACAGTGCAAGGGTGAGCCTGCACCGGTTGGAAGTGTGTTTCCAGTCAGCCTGATGGTGCGAGAGTCCACCTGAGGCGAAATCCAATTCCCGCAATTGACGCAGAGATTGTTAAGCGCAGGTCATAGAAAGCCAATGCTGATTTTTCGCCAACTCATGACAAGAAAAATATGCATCCAGATAATCTGGGGAGATTTCTTCTGTTTTCTCCCTTTAATAATGTTTTTCGTGGCAATTTTACCTACACCAGTGTCTGAAGTAGTAAAACCCTCAACAAAAAAGATAAGCGGTTGACATTATTGCCTGAAGCCAATATACTGAACAAACAGACGATTCATCGTCAAAAAAGAATACTGGAGGAAAGGTTCATGCTACAAAAAAGGATTTTGGCCACCCTGCTGTCCCTGGCGGTGCTGCTGGCAATGTTCGCATTCCCGGCATTAGCAGAAGAACAGGTCAAACTGACCTACTATTCCACGTCAGCGGAAGTAAACACCATGTTTGAGGAGATGTTTGTAGAGTACAACAAGCTCTTTCCAAACGTGGTCATCGAACTCATCCCCACAGGCGTCGGCCAAGGTCAGCAGGAGCAGTTGGCTTCCTTGTATGCCTCAGGCAACGCCCCTACCTTTATGAACATTGACCCGGCCAACGCCCTGGACTACAAGGACAAGCTCTACTATTTTGACGAAAACAACGAAACCTGGCTGTCCAACCTGGCTCCCGGTGCCATTGAAGCTGGCCGCCTGGATGGAAACATCCTGGGGATCCCCTTCTCCATCCAAGGCTACGGCCTCAACTACAACAAACGCGTAGTGGAGTCCATCATCCCCGACTTTGACCCTGCCAGCATCAACACTAGGGATGCTCTGCAGGCTTTCTTTGAGAAATTGGACGCTGCCGGTGTGCCGCCGACCATGATTCATGGTGCCAACTGGTCTGTCGGGTCGCATTACCTGGGCTTGACCTATGCAGTCCAATCACCTGAAACCGAGGGAGGCAAGGCCTTCATTGAAGGGTTGATGAGGGGTGAGATCGACATCGCACAGGATCCCATTTTCCAGGGATACATGGACACCTTTGACCTGCTGGTAAAGTATAACTACAACAAGGCCGACCCCCTGGTGGGTGACTACAATGCGGACACTCAGGCCTTTGCCCAGGGCAAGTGTGCCACTTTCTTCATGGGCGACTGGTCCTGGACTGTGATTGGTGCCTATGAAAACAGGGACGAAGAGTTTGGCTTTATTCCCATCCCCTGGAGCAATGACCCCGAAGCCTATGGCAACTCCCAGGTTGTCGCAACAATGCCAAAAATAATGTGCGTGGACGTCTCCCAGAGCACACCGGCCCAGCAAAAGGCTGCCTTAGAAATGCTACGCTGGATGCTGACTGAGCCTGCTGGCCAGGAATACTTCATCAAAACCGGTTTTTCCATGCCCTACACCAATGTGCGGGACGCAGATTACAACTCCATGACCTCCTCAATCGCCGACTATATGTCCAAAGGAAAAACCATCAACATCGGTGCCTTTGTCTACCTGACGGGTGATGCCTGGACCAAAACCGGCGACCTGATGCTCAAGTACATGGTGGGCGTGATTGACAGGACTCAATTGGCACAAGGAATCAACGAATACTGGCGCAACGTTCAGTAAACCAGCATCATCCGCTGCGGGCGTCGCAATGCGGCGCCCGCAGCCTTGCTAAGGAGAGGTTATCATTGTGTCGAACATGAAACTACATAAGAAAATGGGCTTGTTTCTAGTTTTTGCTGGGCCGGCCTTGTTTGCCTTTATCAGCGTGCTGCTGCTTCCGCTGATTCAGGGGGTTGTATTCACCTTTACGGATTGGAACTTGGTATCCGATAAATTCAGTTTTATTGGATTACAGAACTACCAGACGGTGTTTCGTGACAGGGAGTTTATTGCTCAGTTCCTGCTAACCATCAAATATGTGCTGTATTCGAGCGTTTTGAGCAATCTGGCCGCCTTTACACTGGCCTATCTGCTGACAAGTGGCATGCGCGGCCAAAACCTGTTGCGTGGTGCGTTTTTCCTGCCCAACCTGATTGGCGGCATCGTGCTGGGCTATATCTGGAAGTTCATTTTCTCAAATGTGCTGACACAGCTTGGTAAATCTCTGGGTATCGAAGTTTTAAGCACCTCCTTCCTCACCCATCCCCAAAGAGCTATCTGGGCCATGATTATAGTGACCGTTTGGCAATACGCTGGCTACCTGATGATGATTTACATCGCAGGTTTTGTAGCCATCCCCCAGGAAACCCAAGAAGCAGCCGACCTGGACGGCGCTCACGGCCTGAGCCGGTTGCTCCGGATTACAATACCGCTGATGGTGCCTTCTTTTGTCATTTGTCTGTTTATCTCCATTTCACGTGGGTTTATGACCTATGACCTAAACTTGACTTTGACCAATGGCGGCCCTTTTGGATCTACGCAACTGGCGGCCATGCATGTCTACCAAAAAGCCTTCCTGGCCAAGCAATATGGCATCGGCCAGGCAGAGGCGATTGTGTTGTTTATCGTGGTAGCTCTGATCTCAGTGACCCAAGTGATGCTGACAAAGAAGCTGGAGGTGGAGGCATGAAAAAAAGAAAAAGCCTTCGCTTCCCCTGGAAAGAGATTTTTATCTATCTTTCACTTGCATTGTCTGTGGTGCCATTCTATATCATACTCAACAACTCTTTCCGTACAACAGAGTTGTTCATTTCCAATCCCTTTAGTCTGACCAACAGCCTCAGCTTTCACAACTACGTCTACGCCTTTGAACGGATGAACTACCTCAACGCCATTTTCAACTCTTTCCTAATTACCTTGTTCAGCGTTACATTGATCGTGCTGACTGCTTCCTCAGCCGCCTATTTCCTGTTGCGTTTCAAGTGGCGCATCAACAAAATCATCTTTGCGGTGCTGGTATCCGCCATGATCGTGCCCTTCCAGGCCATCATGATTCCACTGGTTTCCATCTATGGCTCCCTAAACGCCCTGAACAACAAGTGGATTTTGATCTTCATGTATATGGGTTTTGGTCAACCCTTCGCCATCTTCCTTTGCCATGGCTTCATCAAAAACATCCCGCTGGAGTTGGAGGAGGCCGCGCTGATTGACGGCTGCAACCATGTACAATCTTTTTACAACATCGTGCTGCCTAACCTGAAACCCATCCTCATCACCCTGCTGATTCTGGATGTGCTGTGGATCTGGAATGACTATCTGCTGCCCAGCATGATTCTCCTGTCTCCCATGCAGCGCACTTTGCCGTTGTCTACCTATAGCTTCTTTTCCACCTACAGTGTTGATTTCACCCCTCTGATGGCCAGCTTGGTCATGACCATCCTGCCCGTGCTGGTGCTGTTTGTACTGGGACAAAAGCAGATTGTGAAGGGTGTTGTGCAAGGTGCCATCAAGTAATAGGCGCCAGAATTCAGCACAAGGTATCGATAAAACTGTTGAAAGTAGGCTGATGAAGCCACACCCCCAAGACAGTAAAGGTTTAGATAATGGATGGAAACAAAGTGACAAGCACGTTTGATATGAACTCCTGGACAGCGCCGGAATTGCCGGACAACTTGCCCCAGGGGGACATGCCCGGCGACATCATCAACATCAACGAAGAGCACATCAAAAAGGCCGGCTTGATGATGAAACCGGTGGTGGCGGCACTCACAGAGAAGCTGGCGCAATCTGAACACCGGCGCTGTGTCCTATCTGTATATGGCGGATCCGGTGTGGGAAAATCGGAGATCGCTTCGCTGTTGTCCTATTACCTGGGTGGTGCAGGAATCCCCAGCTACGTGCTGTCCGGCGATAATTACCCCCACAGGGTACCAGTTCAAAACGATTTGGAAAGGCTGCGCGTCTTCCGCACGGGTGGCCTTAAAGGCCTGGTGGCTGAAGGGCTGCTCACAGAAGAAATCAGCACGGCACTCCAGCAACTGTGGCAGGAAGACAGGGACGCCCTAAGGGAACCGGATAGGCAGGCCGCCTGGCTGAAGACCTACCAGGATGAAGGGCGCAGCGCATTGATGGGCTACCTGGGCACGGAAAGGGAAATTGACTTTTGTGAACTGAACCGCGTCATCAGCAGCTTTAAAAATGGGGCGGATTCCATCTACCTGAAAAGGATGGGCCGTTCCAGCACCGACCTCTGGTATGACCGGGTGGATTTCCGTGGCGTTTCCGTGCTGCTGATTGAGTGGACCCATGGAAACTCCGGGAATCTTCAAGGCGTGGACCTGCCGATCTTCCTGCACAGCACCCCCGATGAAACCCTGGCACACCGGCGCGCCCGGGGCCGGGACAAGGGTACGGACAGCGCCTTCACCACCATGGTGCTGGACATTGAGCAAAACCTGCTGGTCCGCCAGGCAGACAGCGCCTTTTTGATTGTCGCAAAATCAGGCGAAATTCTGGATAAAGAAGCATACCTTGCTTTGATGAGGGGGAAAGGCGGTAATCGGTGAACAACAAAGCCATGCTGAACGCTTATCCCGACAGCCTGGGCGGCAGGCTGAACCAAGCCGCTGCAGTGCTGGAAAAACCGGAGTTCCGGGACGCCTTTCGCTCCTTCTACATCCTGCCCAGCGTCTTCCATTCCGACCTGGACAGGGGCTTTTCTGTCATCAGCTATGAATTGAACCGCTCCCTGGCGGATGAGGACTCCCTGGAGCGCCTGAAAGCCCTTGGCCTGGATCTGAAAATGGACTTTGTGCTAAACCATGTTTCCGTCCTCTCCCCCCAGTTCCAGGACCTACTCAGGCAAGGGGAGCAATCCCCCTACAGAGATTTCTTTATCGACTGGAACCGGTTCTGGGAAGGGCACGGCCAAATGACTGCCGAAGGCTATATTCAGCCTGACCAGGAGCTCATCCAGAGCATGTTTTTCCGCAAGCCTGGCCTGCCCATTTTAATGGTGCGCCTGCCCGATGGAAGGGATGTGCCCTACTGGAACACCTTCTATCAGGAGGTACGCTACCCCGCACTCACTGCGCCCATGCTGATGAATCGCCTGGGCTTGCAATACCAGGAGGCGGTGAAAATAGCCGCCCGTTTCAATGCGGCGGTCAATAGTAGCACTCCTTTTGAGGAGATCAGCTTGGATGAGCTGGAACCATATCGAGGGCAAACGACTGCACTGTTGCAGGAGAAAAGGGAGTACCTGGGCCAGATGGACCTGAACATCCGCTCGCCCCTGGTTTGGGAATATTACAGAGACACCCTGATGAAATTGGCCGCTTACGGTGCAGCCATTGTCCGGCTGGATGCTTTTGCATACGCGCCCAAAGCGCCGGGCAGGCATAACTTTCTCAATGACCCTGAGACCTGGGAATTGCTTGAGGAAGTCAAGGGGCTGGCCCAGCCGCTGGGCCTGAGCCTGCTGCCTGAAATCCATTCCTCCTATGCCGAAGGCATCCACTGTAAGCTGAGCCATAAAGGTTACCTGACTTATGACTTTTTTCTGCCCGGCCTGCTCATCGATGCAATCGAACGTGCTGATGCCTCTTACCTGGTCAGCTGGGCCAGGGAAATCCGAAAGAACAAGATGAAGGTGGTCAACATGCTGGGCTGTCACGATGGCATCCCGCTGCTGGATTTGAAGGGACTGCTGCCGGACGAGCGTATTCAGGAGTTGATTGACCTGGTTATCAGCCGGGGTGGGATGGTGAAAAACCTGCATGGCCAGAAAAATGTCTATTACCAGGTGAATGCCACCTATTACAGCGCGCTCGGGGAAGATGACAGAAAAATGCTCTTGGCTCGTATGATTCAGTTGTTCATGCCAGGCACACCCCAGGTATGGTACCTGGATTTATTCGCAGGCAGGAATGACCTGGAAGCAGTGGCGCTCAGCGGCTCAGCGGGGCATAAAGAAATCAACAGAACCAACTTGACCATGGAACAAATTGATGCCGCCCTGACAACGAAAATCGTGCAGGATCAATTGTCTGCTTTGAAGGCCTACAACCAATGCATGGCATTTGACCCAGATGGCCAGATGCACATTGAAATGAAGCAGGCAGACCAATTGGTCATTACCTGGGAAAAACAACAGAAAACCGCAAGGCTTGTCGCCAACCTCAGTACCTTGTCATTTCAGGCCAGCATGGATACCTCAGCAGGTGCATTTGTTCTCCAGCAGGATTGAATAGAACCCAAGCATGGCACCATACACTCCAAGCCTAAATCACTATTCTTGAGAACCTTCAATACTTACATTTTCTTCTGTGCGCCTCCTCATTCTCCAACTTCAAGAAGCTCTTTAGTCGTTTCATATCCAGCATACCGGCGTTAGCCGCTGTCTTGACAGCGCAGCCTGGCTCCTGCTGATACTACTCTAAAACGTTAACGCCTCATTTAACCATTGACGTCTTGTAATGGATGCGATTCTAGCAGGCTCTGCACACAATGCTCTGACCGTGGCACACAATCGGTCAATCACTGCCTCAAGGCTTCTGAAGATTTCATTTCGGAAGCCTTTTTCTCTTACTTCATCCCAGATCATTTCGATTGGGTTCAG